>Ga0326511_10000205_pt1 | contig 49368 bp, 81 predicted proteins | sample 0_2496_0518_D_FD_203701 | JGI IMG/M metagenome (GOLD analysis project Ga0326511, IMG submission 203701) | Bovine rumen microbial communities from UC Davis, California, United States - 0_2496_0518 | ecosystem: Host-associated > Mammals > Digestive system > Stomach > Rumen | place: USA... | reverse complement strand
GGCTCCCCTCCGGGGCCGGGAGGGATCATAGCAGGGCCGGGGCTCCCCTCCGGGGCCGGGAGGGATCATAGCAGGGCCGGGGCTCCCCTCCGGGGCCGGGAGGGATCATAGCAGGGCCGGGGCTCCCCTCCGGGGCCGGGAGGGATCATAGCAGGGCCGGGGCTCCCGGCCTTTTTCCGTTTATTCAAGAATAAATTTCTTTCTTTTCCGTTTATTTGCTCCGGGAATAAACACATATAATAGGAAAGAAAAGCCCTCTTTTTATCAAAAAATTTCAATAAAAATCAAAAAATAGTGTTGACAATATCAAAAAAGTGTGATAATATTCTATCTGTCAAGAGGAACAAGAAAACCGATTGACAGTGTACTTTGTAAAGTGAATACAGAGGGCAAAAGGAAAGAAAAAGAAAACGGGAGGAAAGAAAAATGCTGCAAGTTACTTTCTTTATTGGATTGAATGACAAGAATAGCAAAAAACAGGAAATTACAACATTAGACGCTTTTAAGATTGTAGAAAACATTTTTAACACTTATACAGACGGGGCCACAATTCGGGAATGTAGGGGAATATATAAACATGAAAACGGGGAGCATGTAATAGAAAACACGCTTGAATGTTTCACTTTTGAAATTGACGATGAAAAAATACTTGAAATTGTAACCATATTAAAAAAGTTACTCAATCAAGAGTCAATCCTTGTTAGAAAAGAAAACGTTAACACGAATTTCATGTGATAGAAAAAGGGGAGGAAAAGAAAATGTATACCACAAAAATTATTGATGGATATTATGAAAAGCGGGTAACCTATGATAAAAGGCTTGCATATTGCCCACATGGTAGCTGCGGGGCCTGTTTCGCTCCGGATGGATCAATTCTTTTGATATCATACACCACAAAAGTTATTGAAATTTCCCCGGAGGGCTGGACAATTTGTACAGGAACATATAGCGCAACAACAAGAAAACATATCGGGGCCTTTTTGAAAGAATATGCCCCGGGGATCAATTATTACAACATGAAAGAAATTGCGGGAAAAGATATTGCTTTCAACATTTACACAGGGGAAATTAAACCGATAAAGGATATTTTCGGAATTGCTATTTGACAGAATGACGGGGGCCGGGAGGGGAGCAGCTCCCCTCCCCCGGATCAAAAATAAACGGGAGGAAAATAAAATGTTGCATGTTGAAATTATGGTTAATGGGGCAAAATTTGATTTTTACAATGAATCACGGAACACAAGAAACGGATTTGCCCATGATACAAAAGTTTATGTAAACGGCCTTTATTCGGGGAAAACAAGTTGTTTTTATCTCAATAGAACATGGGAAAAATACAGATATCAATCAGTGATGTTATCATGGGTATATAAAGAAAAGCAGGAAAGAAGGGCCCTCAATAAAGCGCAATTCCTGCATGAACACGGATATCAAAGAATGACCGCTGCAAGAATTCCCCTTTTTGATGAATGGGAAAAACATGATGAATATATGAAAACGCTTGCAATGTTGAAAAACGAGCTTGAAAAGAATTGTTATTGAGGGGAGGAAAAATAAATGTTGTATTATAAAGTCCCGGTAGAATTGGATCAACGGCCCTGTTATGAATATAAAAACGGAAAAAGAATTTACAAGGGATTTTTGATTGATGAAGAGTTATTAACGCTCCGGGAATGTGAAAAAATGTGTGCTCCCATTGCAAAAATGATCCCTACACACATAAAGAAAACGGAAACATATTTCTTTTTCGGGGCTCGTTTTCAAAAGGGGGCAAGTAAAAATTGACTGTACTATATGCAATCTTTATTTTACCGATAATGATTATTTATCATTTATTGAAATTGACAAAGTAAAGGGATCAAAGAGGGGGGAGCAAATCCCCCTCTTTTATTATGCCCCGGGGCCGTATAGGGGGCCGGAGGGGAGCAGGGCCGGGGCCGTATAGGGGGCCGGAGGGGAGCAGGGCCGGGGCCGTATAGGGGGCCGGAGGGGAGCAGGGCCGGGGCCGTATAGGGGGCCGGAGGGGAGCAGGGCCGGGGCCGTATAGGGGGCCGGAGGGGAGCAGGGCCGGGGGAGGGGGATAGAAGGAGCCCCGCCCCGCCCGAGGGAGTGCCCTGAGTATCCGAAAAATAGAAAAAGGACTTGACATTATCATGTATCCATGATATCATGTATTCAAGGAGGTGCACTATGAACGCAACAGAAGCAATCAAACTTGCAATGTCCCACAAAGGAATCACTCAAGCCCAAATGGCAAAAACCCTTGGTCTGAAATCTCAGACAGCAGTCTCAGAAAGACTCCGTGGTCAAAACATGGGAACAGTGATATTCCAGAGAATGGCAACAGTATGTGGCTATGATATCATTCTGAAAGACCCTACCACGGGGCACACAATCAATCTCACACAGGGGAGCCAGACACAAACCCCGGGGGCAGAAATTTCTTCTCCTACCCCTGTCCCAGAGTCTGAGCCTAAAACTCGCAGGAACAGGCTCACAATAACATCAAGAAACATGGTCGAGACACCTGAACAGGAACCTTTACCCCCGATTGATTTCAATCTGGATGAACTACTCGATTCATAACAGGAGGAAAATCCGATGACCAGAGAAGAAATCCTTGATGCAGTCCAGCAAGTGTCCGCTTCCGAAAACGGCACATTTATCCCGGGTGGTCTGCATCTGAATGAAAACTCATTGGCTTCTATCAAACAGGAATGTACCCTTGGTTTGGATGGTCTGATGTGGAAGGGACTTAAAATCCACATCACTCCCGCTCTCCCGGATGGCAAGATTTTGGTAACAAAGGATTAACCCCCCCCACCCGGGCCGGAACCTTACCTCTACTTCAACATAGTCTCTGAAAGGAGAAACATCATGAACGTAATCGGTTATATCAGGGTGTCCACAGAAGGACAGTGTAAGGATGATAAATTCGGCATGGAAGCGCAGGAACAGAGCATTATGGCTTATGCGGAAGCCCATGACATGAAAATCATTCGCTGGGTGAGGGATGAAGGGGAGTCCGGGGCCAAGGAGCGTCCGGGGTTTGACAGTTTGGTGTACGGGGACGATCCTGTCTCTCTTCGCAATTCTCTTCCCTACGAAGCAGTGATTGTGGCGAAGTCTGACAGGGTGGCCCGTGACATTAACATTTATTATTACTACAAGATGCTTCTACGGAAGAAATCCATTCGGTTGATCTCCATTGCGGAGGATTTCGGGCAGTTCGGAGTCTTTTCCTCCATGCTGGAAGCGTTTACCTTGTGTGTGGCTGAAATGGAGAGGGAGAACATTAACAAGCGGACGAGCGGAGGAAGGAAGCTCAAGGCCAAGGCAGGAGGATATGCAGGAGGAAGAGCTCCGATGGGTTATAGCATCCAGAATGGAACCCTCACGATCAATCCGCAGGAAGCTCCTACAGTCCGTACCATCTTCGCTTTGCGGGAGAAGAACTTCACATTGCAGGAAATCACAAATGCCCTGAACTCCACCCCCGCCCTTTACCGTACTCGCTCTGGGAAGCCGTTTTCCGTCAGTACGGTACAGAGCATCCTGAATAACCGGAAGACCTATGAGGGGTATTATCACTACGGCCCTTCCTCTACGGAGTGGGTCAAGGGACAACATAGCGCAATACTTTCCGCTTCCCCGGAGGTGGTAACATGCTGAAAAATTCCCGAAAATATAAAAAGGCCCTTCTTCCCCTTCTGCTTCTTTCCTCTTCCGCTCTGGCTGAGACGGAGCCCCGGGAGACGAGAACGCCCATGTTGATTCTGCTTGGTGTCTACGTTATAGCGAACATCGTGTTCTTCATCTGGTGGGGAGCCCGGGGAGGGAAATCGGAGAACAAGAAATGGGCAAAATACAAAGATAAACTGATCTGGGCCAAGCTGTGGGAGCCGAAGGATGCGACACTCTTGGATATCCAGAGAGGACAGAAGAAGATTCTGTTCAAGGTGAAGTATCAGGGAGTCAGGGGGAAGCATGGAATCGCTGTTGTGCCCGGGTCTGAGGATTCCAAGAGGATTCTGGCACACCTTGCGGATAGCAAGCTGAAGGATGATCTGCATATCACGGAAACCCAGATTCTGGCGGTTAATAATGAGCAGATTACAAGCAGTGAACAGCACATTTCCATCTCGAAAGCTCTTCTGGGTGGTCTTGTGGCGGGAGATGTAGGATTCCTTCTCGGAGGGCTCTCGGGAATGAGCAGGGGCCGGATACGGAACAGGCCCAACGATTACACCTTCTTGGTCAAGTATGATGACCGGGAGAATCGGATAGAGAAAGTCAACGAAAAGAATCACAGGTTTCAATTCCTGATACAGAAGTTGAAAGCCTGAAAGACAGCGCATCTTGCGAACAGCAGGGTGCGCTTTTATTGTTGGACAGAAGGAAGGTAGCGCAATAATGAGAAAGGATGTATATCTTGCCCGGGTTATCAAGACTAATGATGGATGGTATGCGATTGATTTTCCTGATCTACCCGGGGCACATGCCCAGTGCAAGGATTTGAAAGATGTTCAACGGGAAGCTGAAAAAGCTCTGTGTGCTTTCCTGCTAACTGCAAAAGAAGTTGGAGAGGAAGTATCTGCCCCATCTTCAAGAATTACGCTTGATGATGGTGAAATAGTTGCTATCGTCACAGCGGACAGGGAGGATGAATCATGGCAATCATAAAACAGTGCGATAAGTGCAAAACCATAGTCGATGTGGACTCTATGATAAGCATCACAAGAAAGAGAAGATGCAGAAACCAACATGACGGTGAATACACCACGATGATTCAAGCGGATTATGACCTGTGTGAGAAATGTGCCAAGGAAATCGAACGGATGTTCATTAGTGAAGAGAAAATGAACGAAGTGATTTTGATTTGATAAGGACATTCCAATGTCCTTTGCAAAAGGAGGAAAGCATGGACTGGATTATTCTGATTATGTTGCTCTGTGTGCTGGGGTATACGGATGAAAAGTTCAAAAGGATTGAACAGATGCTTCAGGAGATAAAACAGACGCAAAGGATGATTGAGATTCGATGACGAGACTGATAGACCAAATTGTCAAAAAGGCAGGGGAGAATCCTTGGGATTTGGGCCTGTTCCGGGACTGGCTCTTAGTTGCGGAGCATCAGGGAAACCGTCAGGATAAAATCCTGTTCTGGAAGACCTGTGAGGAACGGGCCAAGGAGGGGCTCTCTGAGGGCAAGGGGCTTTCCGTTGTCCAGAGCTTCATGGATTTGCAGAGAGACGGGCTCAAGGCTGCTGCGGTGGATGATTTCGATAGTTTTATCCAGTTTATCGAATGGAACCGGGAGCCACGGAAGCGGTTCTATCTCCCCCGGAGACCTGTGCTGAAGCGGGTGACGGATGCTCTACAGAGGTTGGAGGATGACGAATTAGACCTGTTGACCATTTCCCTTCCCCCGGGCGTAGGTAAAACCACCATGGCAATCTTCTATCTGACATGGATTGCGGGGAAGTATCCAGACATGCCTAACCTGACGGGCTCTCATAGTAATAGCTTTGTGCGGGGAGTGTATGACGAATGTCTGCGGGTGCTCGATCCTCAAGGGGAATATCTTTGGCAGGAGGTTTTCCCGGATGTGCATGTCGTGAATACCAATGCCAAGGACTGCCGGATTGATCTGGGGGCCCGGAAGAGATTCGAGACGCTGGAATTCACCTCTGTGGGAACCGGAAACGCTGGTTTGTATCGGGCTGCGAAGCTCCTGTACTGCGATGACCTTGTTTCCGGTATCGAGGAAGCTCTGAGCAAGGATCGGTTGGACAAGCTCTGGGAAACATATACCACAGACCTGAGACAGCGGAAAATAGGCGATATGTGCAAGGAACTGCATATTGCTACCCGCTGGTCTGTTCACGATGTTATAGGCCGATTAGAAGCTGAATACGGGGATTCTCCCCGGGCTGAATTCATTCGTTTGTCCGCTATGAATGAAGAGGATGAGAGCAATTTCGATTACAAGTATGGCGTAGGATTCAGCACTCAGTTCTACAGGGAACAGAGGGAAATTATGGACGATGTGAGCTGGCTGGCCCTGTATCAGAATGAGCCGATTGAGCGGGAGGGCTTGCTGTGCCGGGAGGATGAGCTTCGGAGATATTTTGAGCTCCCGGATTCTCCCCCGGATGCTATTCTGTCCATCTGTGATACAAAGGACAAGGGATCGGACTATGCTTTCCTTCCTGTGGCCTACCAGTACGGGCAGGATTATTATATCGAGGATTGTATCTGCGATAACGGGAATGTAGATATTGTGGACATTCGCCTGATTGAAATTTTGCTGAGACATAAGGTTCAGCTTGCCAGATTCGAGAGCAATTCTGCCGGGGGCCGGGTGGCGAAGGATGTGCAGGAAGCCATAAAGAAGAGAAAAGGAATTACTCATATCACCACCAGATTCACCAAGGAGAACAAGGAAACGAAGATCATTGTCAACGCTCCTTGGTGGAAAGAGCACTGTCTGTTCAAGGATTCCAGCCTGTACAAGCCAAACACGGACTACGGGAGAATGATTAAGATGCTCACCACCTACACGGTGGCGGGAAAGAACAAGCACGATGACCCGGCTGACGGAATGGCGATGTTCGCTATTTTTGCCCAGAGCTTGGCGGTTCCCAAAGTTCGAGTGGCCCAAAGAATGTTTTAAGGGGGTGCTTTATGCAACCAGAATTAAAACCTTGTCCTTTCTGCGGAGGAAAAGCAAGGGTGTATCAGATACCAAGTATATTAGACCCTATGAACAAAGGTTTGTGGATAGTGGGCTGTGATGGGAGCAACGGAAACCTGTGCCCTTGCTATCTCTGGAAGTGTACCCCTCTCTATTTTACGGAAGAGGTAGCTGTTAGAATGTGGAATCATCGAAAATGAATTATTCTCAAAGTATAGTATTTTTAACAATTTCTTGACACTACATGTAGGATTTGGTATAATGCCAGATGTAGAGATAGCACTCTGTGAGTGAACACAGGGTGCTATCTCTTTATTTGTTTACAAGGAGGTGAATCAAATGCCTGAGAACGAGCAGGAAGTTCTGGAAGAGGAAGAAGAGCAGACCACAGAGCAGGAACAGGACGATGAAGAGATATCCCGAAGCCTGTTTGGGAGAAAAGAAATCCTGACAGCGGTGGATGAAATCACCAAGGATAATCTCATGGAGGTTCTGAACAAGGCTCTGGCGATTCACGCTTTCAATGCTTCTCAGATTGATTACCTCTATCGCTATATGAGAGGACAACAGCCCATCCTGTTCAGGAAGAAGAAGGTTCGTCCGGAAATCTGCAACAAGATCGTGGAGAATCATGCTTCTGAAATCGCCCTGTTCACTTCCGGGTATTTCCTCGGGGAGCCTGTAACCTATGTCCGCAGGGGTGAACGTGATGGAAGCTCTGAAGAGATTACGGTACTGAATGACTACATGTTCTGCGAGGACAAGAGCTCTCACGATAAGGAAATGAGCACTTGGATGGCAACTTGTGGTCTGGGGTACAGGATGGCCCTCCCGGATCGTGATGAAGAGGACGAGGACGGCAGTCCCTTTGAGCTGGACACTCCTGATCCTCGAACTACCTTTGTGGTCTATCACTCCGGCTTTGGTCACAAGCGGATGATGGGTGTCCGGATCATTTATCGGGAGCCCTCCCCCGGGGTGCTGAACCGGATGTACTGTGGATACACCAAGACTCACTACTTCGAGGTGGTGGACGGTGCTCTGAAGGTGTGGAAGCCCCACAGGCTGAACGATATCCCGATTTTCGAGTATCGGCTGAATCAGGCCAGAATGGGAAGCTTTGAACCCGCAATCCCCCTGCTGGATGCAATCAACAACATTATGAGCAATAGGGTGGACGGGCTTGAACAGTTTGTACAGAGCTTCCTGAAGTTCAAGAACTGTGAGTTGGATGAGAATGGCGTGAAGATGATTAACAAGCTCGGGGCCATTTTCATCAAAAGCGTAGAGGGGCTCGATTCCGATGTGGATTTGGTTTCTCAGGAGCTGAATCAGGAACAGACCCAGACGCTGGTGGATTACCTCTACGACCAAGTGTTGGTGATCTGCGGTATGCCCACGACCACTAAGGGAGGAACCTCCACAAGCGATACCGGACAGGCCGTATTCCTGCGGGATGGGTGGAGCCAGTGTGAAGCGAGGGCGAAAGACACGGAGCTTCTCTTCAAGCGGAGCGAGAAAGAATTCCTGAAGCTTGTTCTGCATATTATCCGGGAGAATAAGGATTTCGATTTGAAACTGTCGGAAATCGAATGTAAATTCACCCGGAGACAGCACGACAATCTGGCGAACAAGACTTCCGCTCTGCTGGCGATGCTTCAGGCTGGTCTGGCCCCGGAGGTTGCGATTGCGACAAGCGGTCTGTTCAATGACCCGATGGATGTAACTGAGCAGAGCCGGGAGTATCTGCGGAAATGGGAGTACAAGCCCTTAGAACTGCCGAAGACGGAGGAAGAAGATGAGTAATCTTTACCGACATGCTGACGCTGGTCTGAAAAGGATTTACAAGATCATTGAGCATGTTTTCCAGAATTCCGCTCTGGCTACGTGGGACGAGCTGAATGTCTTCCGGAAATCTGAGGAAATCTACACTCAGATTGATGAATTTGCCAGACAGCAGTTTCAGGAAATCGCAGAGAAAGCCTATGAGGATGCTAAGAAGGAAATTCTGGCGGTTCTTCCTGAGAAGAAGGACAAGCTCATAGGGCTCGGGGCTCTCTTCCTTGGAGCGATACTCGCTTCCTACAGTGGGAAGACCAAGTATCGGTATGACAGAGAATGGGAGCGGAAGAAGGATCGTCTGGCTGAAAGTGTGATGGCTGTTGTACAAGCATCCGCAAGCGCAAAGGTGGTAAACAGCAATGAGCTTCGGGAAGAGCTTGGACGGGCCATGAGACTCATGCAGGGCCAAGTCCGGGAAATGGCTGACACCATGACGGATGAAGCCAGAAACGAAGCTTTTGAACAGGCCGGAATCGACAAGGTGCAATGGCACACCCAGAAGGACAGCAAAGTCTGTAAGGAGTGCCAAGAGCGGGACGAAAAGATTTACGATATCTATTCTGTCCCAGATAAGCACCATCGTTGCAGATGCTATCTGACAGCGGTGATTCAATGATTTCATACGGCTCCCGCCGTTTGGATGCTGGCAGAGAAGTCAGGGTAAATAAATCGCAAACCGACAGAGAAGCCGGGATACAAATTTCGCATATCACGATGGGCAGAGAAGCCCTAAATCGCAAGGAGGTAGAAACATGGCACTTGACTGGAACAGTGTAGAGGGATATCGGGAAGACATGACAGCGGAAGAAAAACTTGCGCTTCTGGACAACTGGAATCCCCCGGAACCCAAACCCGCAGACCCCACAGACCCCCCGGCTGAACCGAAGCCCTCTCCTGCCAAGGGTGGAGTAGTAAGTAAGGGACAGTTTGACAAGGTGTCCAGCGAGTTGGCAGCTCTCAAGAAACAGCTACGGAGTCGCATGTCTGAGGACGAGCAGAAGGAGCTTGATCGTCAGGCGAAAACTGCGGAGATGGAAACGGAGCTGAACGAGCTTCGCCATGAAAAGATGGTTGCAAGCTACAAAGCGTCCTATCTGGCCCAAGGATATGACGAGACCTTGGCTGAACAGGCTGCAAACGCCATGGCTGACGGTGACAACGACACGGTTTTTGAAACCATGAAGAAGCATCAGGCCAATATGGAAAAAGCCATGAGAGCCAAACTGTTGAAGGAGACCCCTGTTCCTCCTGCGAGTGAACCTCCGAAAGAGGAAGACAAAGACAAGAAGATGCTCGACATTATCCGTCAGAGCATGGGATTACCCCCAACTAAAAAATAAAGGAGTGAAACAAAATGGCGAATGTGATTCAGTTGGCCCAGAACTTCATCCCTCTGCTGGATGAAGCGTACAAGGCTGCGTCCAAGACCGCTGTGCTGGACGCTACGAAGGTGGATATTGTCAATGCCAATACCGTCAAGGTTTTCAAGACCTCTATGGACGGTCTGGGCGATTATTCTCGGAACGGTGGATTCACTGATGGCGATGTGAACGGTTCTTGGGAGACCATGACGCTGACCAAGGATCGGGGCCGTTCTTTCCAAGTGGATGCTATGGACGATGAGGAAACTATCGGCATGGCTTTCGGCACTCTGGCTGGCGAATTTATCCGCACTAAGGTAGTTCCCGAAGTGGATGCTTATCGGTTTGCCAAGATGGCTGGAACCACGGGCATCTCTAAGGCTACTGCTGCGGATATCACTATCGGAACTACGGATGTTCCCGGGCTGGTAGACGAAGGTGAACGCCAGATGAACGAGGACGAGGTTCCGCTGGAGGGCCGTCTCCTGTTCATTTCTGAGAGTGCTTACGCTGGTCTGAGGGCCAAGGTGCTTCGGACTACCATGAACGGTGAGGGTGGTATCGACAAGGATATTCTCACCTATGACGGGATGAGAGTTATCCGTGTTCCCCAGAGCCGTTTCTACACCGCTATTACGCTGGCTGACGGTAAAACCTCCGGTCAGACTGCGGGTGGTTTTGTTGGAACCACGGGTGCTTTCCCCATTAACTTCATGATCGTACACCCCTCTGCGGTGTGTCAGGTTCTGAAGCATGTGAAGCCCCGTATCTTCTCTCCGGACACCAACCAGAAAGCCGATGCGTGGAAGTTCGATTACCGTGTGTATCATGACACCTTTGTCTATGATAACAAGGTGAAGGGCATCTATCTGCACAATGGCTCCACGGCTCTGACCTAATCGGAGGAAAGAAAAATGGCTGAACTGAAAACCCAGAAAGGGTTGATCGTAGGCATGATTCCTGAGAATTATCAGGAGAAGCCGAAGAAGGATGAGCCGACCCCGGAGGAAGCCCCCGTGAAAACGAGGAAGCCCCGGAGTAAAGAATGAGAAGGGAGGTTAGACCCCAATGACCGCAGAAGAGAAGCTCTCCATGGTTAAAACCATGCTGGAAATCCCCACAGAGGATACATCTGAAGATGGTCTCATTGGGGTCTACCTCACCGCTTCTGAGAAGGAGATTATCGCTTGGCGGTTCTCCTACGGAAGCGCACAAGTCACTGAAATCCCTGCTGAATATGAGATGACTCAGGTTTTTGCCGTGGTAGCCGGGTACTCGCAGGGTGGAACGGAGGGCCAGACTCAGCACTCTGAGAATGGTATCAATCGGACGTTTAAGTACGCCGATATGCTTGCCTACATCAGAAGCAATGTGATCCCTCTGTGTAAGGTGGTGTGACGGATGCGGTGTCAGAGACGCAATAAGGTTCCCTTCTATTATGCTCTATACGATCATACAGAAGAGATTCATGACGGGAACGGCTTTTTCACCGGGGGCCGGAAAGTGGTCTACGGTAATCCTGTAAAGGAGAAAGCCAATATTTCCCCCGCAAAGAACACGGAGACCGTGGAGCTGTTCGGCACAAATGTCAATTATGACAAAGTGATTGTGATGTGCCCTGCGGATGTTCCGATTGATGAACACTCTGTGCTATGGGTGGATACGCTTCCTGAACTGGATGAGGAAGGACATACGGAAACCCCTTATGATTACATCGTTCGTAAGGTGGCAAGAAGTATTAACTCCGTGAGTATCGCAATCGCAAAGGTGGATGTGAAGAATGGGCCGTAAAGTCATTCATGTTGAACTGAGCGAAGCGGGAATCGACAAGGCTATTCAGGAGCTTGAAACCTATATCCAAGAGCTGAAGCAGAAAACGGAACGGCTCCGGGAGTTGATTGCGGAGAGAATTGCGTGGAGCGCATCTGAAGGATTCTCAAATGCTCTGGCTGACGATATCTTTTCCGGAGGGGAACGCCGATACGGAAATGTATCCGTCAGTATGGAGAACAACGGAGATATCACGGTTGTGATTGCGTCCGGAGAGGACGCTGTGTTCATCGAGTTTGGTGCGGGTGTGTACTATAACGGGGCTGCTGGGAGCTCCCCTCACCCGGATGGAGCCAAGATGGGCTTCCTGATTGGTGAATACGGGAAGAAGCAGGGCAAGAAAAATGTCTGGGGTCTTCCCGGAAGCACAAGAGAAGCTCCTATTCTGACTCACGGTACACCCGCAGCCATGCCGATGTATCACGGGGTACAGGACGCTCTCGCAGTGATCGGAGAGCTGGCAAGGGAGGTGTTCGGATGATCGACATTGAGAATCAAGTCATTGATCTGGTGACTCGAAAAGTCCGGGAGACGTATCCGAACATTTTCATTACGAGCGAATATGTAAGAGCCCCCTCGTCCTTCCCTGCGATAGCAATCGAAGAGAAGGACAATCAGGTTTGGAGAAACGGGCGGGATAGTGTCGAGATCGAAAACTTTGCCGAAGTCATGTACGAAGTCAATGTATGGAGTAACAAGACCTTCGGGAATAAAGCGGAAGCCAAAGAGATTGCGAAAGTCGTTGACGATGCAATGAAAGGGCTCGGTTTCACTCGCAGGATGCTCAATCCGATTCCAAACTTGGAGGACGCAACGATTTATCGCTTGGTTGCTCGGTATCGGGCCATTGTCGGCTATGACGAAGAACATCCGGAGAACTATGTAATCTATAAACGGTAAAGGAGTGAGAAGAAATGGCGATTTCCACCTATAAGGTTTTTCTTATGGGTCAGGGAAACCAGAACGCTTGGTCTAAGATTCTGGATATCAAAGATTTCCCTGATCTGGGTGGGGCTCCTGAGATGCTGGAAACTACCACCCTGAGTGATAAGGCTCGTACGTATATTCCCGGTATTCAGGACACGGAAGCTCTGAGCTTCACTTGCAACTACACCAAGGCCGATTACGACAAGATCGCTGCCATGCGTGGAAACCTGTACGGTCTGGCTGTTTGGCTGGGTGGTACAGAATCCAGCGGTGTTGTCGTGCCTACTGGTGCGAACGGCAAGTACGCCATGGGTGGCTACATTGATGTGTATATCAATGGTGGCGGGGTGAATGAAGTGGTCGATATGACCGTTACCATCACTCCCGTGACTCCCATTGGCGAAGAGGGCGTTATTGATTGGCGTGAGAACGCTGACAATCGTCTGCCCTTCGGAACCTAATCTTTTGCGGGAGCATGTATCGAGACTCCCGCTTTACTCGCCCGCTGAAAATCGAATGAATCATTAAATCGGGGAACGATGATTCCCCATAAATCTTAGGAGGAACCCAAATGGCTAAGACTCTGAAATTCACCTACGAAGGGAAAGACTACACGCTGGAATTCACCCGGGAATCTGTTCGGGCCATGGAGAATACGGGCTTTGTTGCGGATGATCTTTTGACCAAGCCCATGACCCTGCTTCCCAACCTGTTTGCTGGGGCTTTCTACGCTCATCATAAGAAAGTCAAGCGGTCTGAAATCGACAAGATTTTTGACGCTATGACCGACAAGACCGACCTGATTCCGAAGCTGGTTGAAATGTATCGTGAACCTCTCGCCACTCTGACGGAAGAACCGGAGGAAGGTGCGGGAAACGTGACTTGGGAAGCGAACTTCTAAGAGATAGTTTGCTTCCCAAATCGGGGAACACGGAGCTAACAGACACTGAGCAGTTTGAGAAAGTGTTCCCCTATTACCTTGCTCTTGGAATGACTCCGGAGCAATTTTGGCAGGGCGATCCTGAACTTGCCAAGACCTACAGAAAAGCCGAAGAACTACGGAACGAGAAGCGCAATCAGGAAATGTGGCTACAGGGCATGTACATCTATGAAGCCTTGTGCGATGTGGCTCCCATCATGAGGGCTTTTGCAAAGAAGGGAGTAAAACCCCGGGCGTATTCCTCCAAACCCTATGTCCTGCAATCTGAAGAGCAGAAGGAAGAGGAAAAGCGAGAAGAGCAACAGATGGAGAAAGCCCGAACCACCATGGATGCTTTTGCAGCCAAGTTTAATCAGAACTTTAAGAAGAAAGAAGGGAATGTAAATGGCAGAGGGACAGACCATAGAGAGTCTGCAAATTGAAATAAGCTCGTCCTCGAATAAGGCCGAAACCAGTTTACGTGCTCTTCAGGAGACTCTTAGAGAGCTGAAAACAGCTTGTTCCGGTGGAGCTGGCTTGAAAGCTATTACTGGCCCCATTGAGAAGCTCCGTGAATCTATTTCCAAGTATACGGACGCAGATGTTCAGAGACTGGAAAAGATCACGGAAGCTCTCAAGGGGCTTTCCGGACTCAACGGGGTGTCTATTTCCCCGGAGATTGCCCGTCAGATTAAGGCAATTAACAATGCTATCTCTTCGGGAAACTCCGGCTCTTCCGGTGGTGTTGACGGGTTTGCGGGAAGCTTGGGACGCTTGGCAAAAGCTGGCCTGAACTTCAGCATTTTCAACAGAATCGGAAAAGTGCTTGCCGGATTCATTGATAAATCCAACAGCTATATCGAAGACCTGAACCTTTTCACGGTAGCCATGGGCCAGTATGCCAAGGAAGCGCAGGAATACGCTGAAAAAGTCGGAGAGCTTATGGGTATCGACCCGGGTAAGTGGATGCGGAATCAGGGCGTTTTCCAAACGCTTTCCACGGGTTTCGGTGTAAGTGCAGACCGGGCCTATATCATGAGTAAGAACCTCACCCAGCTCGGTTATGACCTGTCCTCCTTCTTCAATATCGCTGTCGAGGGCGAAGGCGGGGCCATGCAGAAGCTACAGGCTGGCTTGTCCGGCGAACTGGAACCTCTGCGGAGATTGGGCTTTGACTTGTCTCAGGCTCGTCTGAAAGCTGTTGCACTGAGTCTTGGTATTGATAAGACCTTCAACAGCATGACCCAAGCTGAAAAGGCGCAGCTTCGGTACTACGCCATTATGACTCAGGTGACTTCCGCACAGGGAGATATGGCTCGGACGCTGGATACCCCGGCGAATCAGCTCCGTATCCTGAAAGCACAGGTTGAACAAGCTGCCCGGGCCTTGGGTAACATCTTCATTCCTGTCCTGAACGCTGTTCTCCCGTATGTTATCGCAGCTGCCAAGGTGATTCGTATCTTAGCGGATTCCATTGCCAAACTGTTTGGATTCTCTCTTCCGGAGGTAGATTACTCAGGTATCACGGGTGCTTCCGTTGCTTCTGGTCAGTTGGGTGATAACCTTTCGAGTGCTGGCAAACAGGCGAAGAAGACAAAGGAGCTTCTGGCTGACTGGGACGAACTGAATATTATTCAGAGCGAATCTGAAACCGGAAGCGGAGGGAAAAAAGGTAAGAAGTCCGGTGCAGGAGGGGGTGCAGGAGGTTTCGATTTCGAGCTTCCTGAATATGACTTCCTCGCTGGACTCACGGAAAGCCGAGTCGGTAAGATCATGGAATGGGTGGAAGACCACCTTGATATTATCAAGTCTCTTGTGGTTGGTATTGGAGCTGGTTTTCTCACTTGGAAAATCAGTAGAGCCCTCGGCATGGGACTTGGAGACACCATGAAATATGCTCTTGGTTTGGGACTGGTTATTTTCGGTGTAACAGAATTATGGCAAGGCATGGCAGACCAGATGCAGAACGGGGTAAATTGGGAAAACCTGAAGATGATGCTTCTGGGAGTCGCAGGAGTAGCTGCTGGAATGGGCCTGATGTTTGGATGGACGGGCCTTGCGGTGGGTTTGCTCATGGGTGCGGTTGTGATGGTACAGAGCCCCTTGAGAGAGCTCATTGAGACAGGCAAGCTCACGGATGAAAGTTTGACTCAGCTCTCCATTGCAATCGGTATGGTGGGTGTGGCGTTTGCTATCCTCACAGGGGGCTGGATTCCTCTGGCGATTGCCGGAATTATCGTTGCGGTAGCTTGGATCGTCCAGAAATGGGATGAAATTAAGCAGTTCTTCATTGATACGTGGAATTCTATTGCTGAATGGTGGGCAACAAACATCCAACCCGCTATTGACTCGGCGGTTGCTTGGGTAGATACGAATATCGTCCAGCCTGTGAGCGGTTTCTTTGCCACGTTAAGCCAAGCGATTCAGGATAAGCTGGTAGAAATCGGAGCATGGTTTACGGCTATTTGGGAGACCATCATTTATCCTATTGTGGCTTGGATCAATGAGAACATTATCCAGCCCATTGGTGGATACTTCACAGCTCTCTGGGGAACCATTACGGGAGACGAAGAAAACAACCTCGGGGTATGGTGGAACAACCTGTGGAATAACACCATCCTTCCCACGGTAACCACGATTGACACGACCATTGTCCAGCCCATTGCCGGATTCTTCAACACTCTTTGGGAGGGAATCCAAAGCACTCTGATAAATATCGGAGCATGGTTTACGGTCATTTGGGAAACGATTGTGTTCCCCGTTGTGGCTTGGATCAATGAGAATGTAATCACTCCAATTAGTGATTTCTTTAGTGGGCTTGGAAGCAGTATTCAGTCTTTCATGAATGATCCTATTGCAGCCATTGAAGAAGCATGGTTAGCAGTATCCACTTGGTTCCACAATTCCGTTACCATGCCGATTGCTAACTTCTTCATTGACGCAATGAACGGGGTTATCGGTGCGATTAACTTCGTGATTCGTGCACTGAATTCGATGAACTTCACCATTCCCGGGGTGAACATACTCGGTCAACAGTTGTTCGATGACATTGTTGTTGGTATCTCTGGCATTGCTGAAATCGCTACGATTCCCCGGGTCGAAGCCTACGCAAAGGGCGGTTTCCCCCGGAACGGGAGCCTGTTCTTTGCCAATGAGCAGGGGCCGGAAATGGTGGGCCGGATGGGAAATCGGACTGCGGTAGCTAACAATGAGCAGATTGTGAGCGGTATCTCAAGCGGTGTGAAAAGCGCAATCGCCCCGGTGACAGAGCTGTTGAAAAACTTCTCTGCTCCTACTGGGAAACTGGTCACGGCTTCCGGATACTATGAGAGCTCTGATTTCTTCATGAACACTCGAAACGATTATGTATCGAATATCCGGAGCAGATCGGAAGTTCTCAGCTCCAAGAGTGAATCCGACATGGCTTATAACGTGCGGATGGGTAACGAAGGAGTGGAGAGCGGACTCGATCTCCTGAACCAGACGGTCACCCGGATTCTGAACAAGCGGTTCGAGACGAGAATCTCTCCCTCTTCCGCTCTGGCTCGGACGGTAAAACGGTCTGAAGAAATGAGACTTGCTTCGGAGGGGGTGTGATGAATGATTAACATGTCTCCGGGATACAATTACGACATGGGATTCAAGGTGAACAACACCCGAATCCCTGATCCTACCAAGTTCTCAGGGAAAGTGAGTGACCTTGATACGATGGGAAAGCGAGATGCAAACGGGCTTCTCCATCGTAACATGGTAGCCACAAAGCATCCCCTGAAGCTGGAATATGAGAACATCGAATGGTCGATGATTCAAAGCATCTGCGCTCTGATGGCAAGTGATTCCTTCAGCTTTACCTACAAAGACCCGGCGAAGGGAACCAAGACCATTACAGCTTATGTCGGAGACCGGGACTGGGAAGTTATATCCGCTCCCTCTTCAGGAAAGAAGATCGGAAATCTAAAATTCAGTGTGATTGAATACTGAGAAAGGAGAGACCATGGTAAGCGTAAGTCAGGCTTTCAAAACCGCTGTCGCAAACGGAAATCCTCAGAGGATCGTGTTCCAATTCGACAGTGGAACCATTATCAGCAACGAGGATGTGGATGTGGAAAGCGGAGTGGATTTTCATGAGACATTCTGCTCTGAGACTGATCTTACCATTGGTCTCTGCCCTTCTTCTGAGCTTTCCTTCAATCTGCTGAATGATGACGGGCACTGGACGAACTTCCTGTTCGGAGCTTTCCGGGCTTATATCGGAGTGAGACTAAGCGTAACGGCTAACAGCTCCGCAAGCGCAAAACGGCCCACCATCTCCATTAACGGAACCTCCATGACGGTGAACGGAAACGGGAAACTGGAAACCTATGAGCTGTGTCCCCTTGGTAAGTTTATTGCTCCCCGCCCCGCTGTGGTGCAGAAGGTAATGATTGATGTTCAGGCTAATGACCAGATGATTCTGCTGGATGCAGACATGCCCTCGGATTCCGCTCTGGGAGGTATCACTTATCCAGTAAGAGCCGACACCCTGCTTCGGAAGATTTGCACTTATGTGGGAGTGACATGTGAAAGCTATTCTTTCCTGAATAACAGTCTCACCATCAGCGCAAGACCTGATACCTTTGATAGTTGCTCGATGCGAGATGTGGTGAGTCTGATTGCTGAAGCTGCCGGAAGTGTTGCCCGGTTCAATCGAAGCGGGAATCTGGAACTGGTGTGGTTTAACACCACCTCTCAGACCTACGATGAAGGGAATTATACTTCTATCGAGCCCACATGGTACGCTGTCCCGAAGGTAAACAAGCTCACGATTCGGAATGATGACAGCACTGCGGAAAGCATCATTGGTTCCGGGAGTAATGCCTACATGATCCAAAACAATCCTTTTCTGAGGGTAGATGACAGTAACACGTAAGGAGGTGAGAATTCATGGGAGCACAAGAGATATATGATCGGCTCAGAACGGCTCCGCAACATCACCCGGCAAGCGTAGAGCTCTTTGATGATCTGACGCTTCAGGCGGGAGATATTATCACGGTTAAGAGCGGAACCACCAGTTATGAGGTTCCTGTGTTTTCTCAGGATATTCACTGGAACGGCTCGGCTATGACTACTGTCGAATCTACTGGAAACGAGAAACGGGAACCCCTTCCTGCTCTGCGGAAAAGGGAAATGAACAATCAGTTTGTCGGAAACAGCAGAAGTTATGGATACGCTAAATCCGCAAAGAAGAAACAGGCTCAGACGGATCAATGGATTGAAGATTTTGAAAACACCGACCTCTGGGTGAATCGGGACACGATTTGGGCCGTGAGCGGGGCTTATCAGGTTTGGACTGATCCAACTACGAGAACCAAGCATATTCAGCTCAAAGATGGAGCTCTGCTGGAAGTAGACCGAGGAGATGGCATTTACAGTACCGTTGGAAGCTCCTATGCTATAGAGCAAGTAAATAACGAGGTTGTGAATGTCATAGAAGGTTCTGCTTTGTGGACGCAGAGAAATGGCATTACGGGCGTTTGTGGTGAGTTCTCCGTTATCACTGATCCTCAGACGGGAAAGAAACGGCTGAAGATTGCAAACGGAACCGGGCTGGTGATGACCCGAAATAATGCCGAATATGGCGTATATGATGACGGAACCTTAACTGGTGGCGTATGTGTCGAAAAAATCAATGACGGTACTACGACTACAAAGATTCTTGGAAGCCGAGTAGTCATTGGCACTGATCCAACAAGCAACACTACGATTAACGGCTCTTTGAGTATAGTAGACGGAGCCTTAACAATCAGTAAAACCGCTGTGTTCTCTGGTACTGACGGTAAGCAAGTGTCAATAAATAATGGTACTCTGAGTGCAAACGTAGTATCTATTAAAAGTTCAGGAGCACTTAGACTCGTTGGTGCAGCCACAGGTGAATATTATGAATTAACCGCTTCCAATATTCAGGGGTTTATTAAAGAAGCATCGGTTGATAACAATGTTCTCACTCTAACTCCTGTTCACGGAGATGCTATAACTTTTAGTAAAGCTACTACACTTAGCGGGGGGTGGAGTAGCGGACAATATGTTGTAACCGCAACACAAAAGAATAAAAATACTTCTACTGGACAAATCGTTACCACGACTGTCGGAACCCACACTTATAATCCATCCATGAGATTGAATGGTTCCGGAACAGAGGACTTCTCTGCTGAGATTATCACAACTTCCGGGTCAACTCAAACGGCCCAAAAGAGTATTTATGGATATCTTGGTAAGAGCGGATCAACCTCTTCCACCATGGTGAAGGTTTATACATCTCGAAGCGGAAGCCCGGGTAGTTACTCTTATTCTGGCGAAGTTGCATCCATTTCGGTTGGAGATTTGTATACAAATGGACAAACAAATGGTAGAAACGGTGTAAGCATCAATAAGGGAACTTGGGCAAACGGACAAGTACAATTTACAAAGAGCGCAGGAACCGCAAGCACCAAAGGAGTCAAAGTTGGACTGAGTGGATCGTGGAGCGGGAACACGTATAACTATACGATTAAGGATTATTATGATTCAAGCGAAGGTGTTTCTACAGGATACACCGGGTCGATTACTGCTCCTTCCGATTATGATGCTGGATTTAGAGCAGGATGGAACAGTGCAGTTGGACATATAAGTCGAAGCGGTAACACTATCAAAGGGCCCAAGAAGCATAATGGCGGGGCCAGTGAGACTTACACCACTGAAAACAAATATACTGCAACAGCTCATAACGGAACTCTGAATAAAGGCTCTGCGTGGGGTAAGGCGAAATCACAATATCGCATTAAAACTCCGGGTGGAACCGGGTCTTGGACAGGTGAGGAAGGGTATGAGAGTGTCGGATCGTATAAATATAACAGCTCGATTACATTTGAGTATCGGTCTACAGGTGGTTATTGGGGCTGGAAAACTGAACCATCAGTAGGAAGTCCGTCTATCACATGGACATAAATTTAAGGAGGAATTGAAATGAAACAGGTACAAGTAATCAACGCTATCAAAGCTCTTAACACCCTGTCTGAACAGCCTTTACCTCTCCCGATTAGTTATAAGCTGTTCAAACTCAGAAAATGGCTTCAACCCGCTTGGGACTTCCAGATTGAACAGGAGCAGGAGATTTTCAAACTCTATCCTCCTGAAAAAATCGAAAATGGAATGTTCAAATTCAAGAGCCCAGAAGATGCTCAAGGCTTCAAAGATAAGATGGCAGAGCTGGGTGAGTTGGAAGCGGAAATCACCTATGAACCGATTAACATTTCCATGTCGGAGGACATTATGTTGACCCCGGCGAATATCGAAGCCCTTCAGGATTTCGTGTTTTTCACAGAGCCGGAAAGAGCCCTTACGAAGTAAAATCCAACTGGCAGGATGGATTTTATGATAAATGACCTACAAAGGAGGTGGAAACATGGCAAGCAAGCATTATATGGATGACATTGTACCCGCTGATGGCAGAACGTATCAGATTATGCCTATTACGGGTGGAGACACCTGTAAGATCGTAGATGTTACGCAGTATGAACAGGTGGGTACGGAATTCCATAAAGGAGACGTAAACTCTGTTTGTTTGCTCGAAGCGGATCATAGTAAGGCAGGGACTATTCACGCTTTGACTACGCCGAATACTGACACAGAGAACATCAAGTTCCGGGCTACTGCGGACTTCCACAAAGGGGATTCCTTCACCCTGAATGGAACCGCCATGGATATTGCTACTATCAGTGGCAGACCGCTGGAAAGCGGATATTTCAAGACTGGGGCTATGGTTCACTGTCTGCTTTCCCGGGGGACGCTCTACTTTGAGGGGAGCAAGGCCCCGGTAATCGTTGATGACACCACGGGTGCTCTGTACACCCTCGGTATCAACAACGGTAAACTCTATATCAAGGAGGATGAATGACCATGAGCAATCCTGTTTATCTGCCCTACAGTGAGCAGTTTGACGAGATGAACGCAAATCTGCTCCGGATTGCCAACTCCATTGAAGGAGGTGGCGATTTCACTGGTTTTGAGGGGATGCAGAGGGCTGTTCGGGCTGGACTCGGCCCCACTCAGTTCCCTGTTGGGTCTCAGTTTACTGTGACTCATAGCACCTTCGGAACCCGGGTCTGTGAAGTGCTGGCTCATGACCACCTGAAGAGTGCCCATGACGCTAACGCCCACACCATGACCTGTCGTTTCAAGAATCTGCTTCCGGCGATTCAGTTTGACGCTCCCGAAGCTTTCTTTTACGCTACGGAAGCGATCCCCGCTGGTACGTATCATTTCACCATCAGCGAAACCTATTCCTCTTGGGTTGCTGGTACGTATCAGTTCACACTGGCAAACGCTCTGCCCAAGGATGGACAGCTTGCTCTGAGCGGAAACGCCGGAACGGCTTTGACCTCTCTGAAGGTAGTGGCCTATGCCAGTCAGACCACCACCACAGCTACGGAGCAGTGCACCATCACCTCCGGAAATGGTGGTACTGATCTGGGTGCTTTCGGAAACGGCCTGAATCATTCTCAGCGGGTTTCCTACGGTTCCAACAACTACAAGGAATCCGCTATGAGACAGCACCTGAATAGCTCCGCATCTGCCGGGTCTGTATGGCATCCTCAGACCAAGTATGATCGTCCTCCGGCTTGGGTGACCACGCTGGCTGGTCTGATGGCTGGACTTCCTGCGGACTTCCTCGCTGCGGTGGGCGAGGTGAATCTGCCCTGTGTTGCTAACTCGATCTTTGAGTCTCAGGACAGCTCCATTACGGTGAACACTGCCTATACTCTGCATGATAAGTTCTATCTGCTGAGTCGAGCGGAAGTGTTCGGGGCCAAGGAAATCACTGCGGATGAGAGCACTCTGCTTCAGTATTTCGAGGGAGCCACGAACGCAGACCGGATCGGATATCTGGTGGACGGGACTCCTGCTTGGCAGTGGCTGCGGACTCCGAACTCCGGTAACGCTACCATTGTCCGTGGTGTCCATTCTGACGGTAGTTTGACCAGTAACACTGCGTACCTTTCCTATGCGTACTCGCCCGCTTTCACCATCATCTAAAATCCCATAATCGGCCCCGTTAGGGGCCGGATACAGGGAACACTTAATTCATTGTTTCTGAAGGAGATGTAAGTCAATGTCTGTCCGTAAAGGAGATAGAGGGGAAGGAAACCTTCAAGTGCTGAACCTTGCGAGAAACCTTGCGAAGCACACCATAGATAAGTGCCGGAGTGAGAAGATTTTTCCGAAGAATCAGCGGTGGACAATTTGCAAGCCTATTATGGATGAGTGCTTGGGAGCCTTAATCTGTATTCGCAGAGCCAACGCAGTATATGTCGGAGACGAGTCCGCATTGTGGCGTTATCGCAGGATGCAACAAGTTCAGGCACATAGCCATATTGATGCTCTTTTGACTCTGCTGGACATAGCTTACATCTCCTTCAATATCGAAGATTCCCAGATCAAATTTTGGACTCAGCTCTGTGTGGACACTGACGATAAGTTGAAAGCATGGATGAAGAAGGACAAAGAAAGATATGGGCATCTGAAATAGGAAGAAACAACAGGGTAACGGTTATTTATTCGGTTTTGGCAGTGGCTGCGGACTCCGAACTCCGGTAACGCTAACAATGTCCGTAATGTCAATTCTGACGGTAGTTTGAACAATAACAATGCGAACAATTCCAATGCGTACTCGCCCGATTGTGAGAATTGCCCGATTCAAGTAGTCGAAAGACGAACGCTGTGCGCTCACACAAGGAATCGTTATCCTGTCTCTCTTCCGGAAGAAGGGAGAGAAAAGTGCAAGGGACGCAAGCGTCTTGCGAGACGGTCTTGCTATTCGCCTTTGTGAAATTGCATGAATAATGACCATTACTTTGAGAAAGCCATTGAGTTTGGTAATCTGTACAAAGCCCTCAAGAAGAGCTGTCGCAATGTACGGTGGAAGGATTCAGTTGTGGGCTACGAAGCACACGGACTGAAGAACACGCTGAAACTGCAACAGGACTTGGAAAGAGGAACGTACAAAATCAGTCCCTATCAGCAATTCACCATCTATGAACCGAAGGTGAGAACGATTATCGCCACCCGGCTTCGGGATCGACAGGTTCAGAAAGCCCTGTGCGATAACGGCCTGTATGATGACATGACGGAACACCTGATCCATGACAACGGAGCTTGCCAGAAAAACAAGGGTACGGATTTCACCCTGAATAGACTGACAGCTCTTCTCCGCAGATATAATCTGAAGTACGGGAATCAGGGATGGGTGCTGAAATGCGATATCCGGAAATTCTTTCCCTCCACCCGTCACGATGTGGCGAAGAACGCTGTGAGGAAAAGGATCATGGATAAACGGGCTTGTGAAATGGTGTGTGGCGTGATTGACTCATTTGACGGAGAGGTTGGCATTGGTCTCGGAAGTCAGATCAGTCAGTTAGTTGAGCTTTGTGTGCTGGATGATCTTGACCATTTCATTAAGGAACGGCTCAAGGTGAAATTCTATCTCCGGTATATGGATGACTTTGTGCTCATTCATCCGGACAAGAATTACCTTCAGGACTGCTTACGCCAGATATCAGAGCGAGTAGGGGTCAAGAGCTTGATGCTCAATGAAAAAACCACTCTGTATCCTTTGAGTCAGGGAGTCAAATTGATGAACTGGCGGTTTGTGATCCTCCCCTCCGGGAAGATTGCCCGGTACATGGCAGGAAAGAAACTGGGCAAACAAAGGAGAAAGATGAGAAAGCTCATGGCGAAGGAAAAGGCGGGAGCCCTCGAACCGGGAACCTCACATGAGAGCTTCATCTGTTGGAGAGCGAACGCCAAACGAGGTGACACCTTCTATCAGCGAAAGCGGATGGAAGAATACTTGTATAAGCTTTATGAAGGAGGAAAAACACATGAACAGCAATGTTGATCTGCGGTTGGCAAGAGTGGAATCGGTTACGAATCGGCTCCGGGCCGAAATGGACGATGTGATCCAGAGTGCCTATGAAAAGGCCGTTGAGGAAAAGGACGAAGAAGGAGCTGCGAAGTTTGCCAGACTCATTCGGAATCGGCTTCTGGAAAAGAGTGACGCTGAGTTTTCCTTTGACCGTCTCCTGCCCGAAGCTCCCTCTGGATCGAGCTTCACGGCTTGGCTGGCTTGGCTCAGAGACCTTGCCGGGGTGGTTACGAACAACTGGGCCGTGTATCGCAAGGCCCTGCGTGACCTGACGGAGCAGGAGGGTTTCCCGCTCAACATCGTCTGGCCCAAGGCCCCGGACAAGGAATGATGCGATTGGCCCAAATGCTTCGATGGGCCATTAACAAGGTAGGTGAAGAAATATGAAAACTGTTTCCGTAGAAACCTATCTGAAGGGAGTCGAGGAAATTTATCAGGAACAGCCTGATTATAAACTCGGCTGTGATGGCTCAAACGGCAAATGTGATTGCATCGGAATGTGCAGGGGTGCGCTGGAACGCAACGGGGTTTCCACCCATGGATTGAGGGGAACCAACGATGCAGCCCGGAACACCATCGAAAATCTCCATAAGATTTCCAGTGTGAAAGAACTGAAGCTTGGACAGGTGGTTTTGAAAGAGAGACCTATGGATGATCCAAATTATCCCCTCCCTGCTGGATACCGGAAGGGTGGAGGAAAATACAACGGGGATTTAACCAACTACACCCATATCGGGACAGTGACGAGAGTCAATCCTCTGGAAATCACCCACATGACCTCCCCAAAACCCAAGAAGGATACCAAGCTTGGAAACTGGAAATACGCAGGAGATTTGCCCTACGTGGAACATTCCGGTGGTGGAGGTGATTCGCCAATGGACGAAAAAGTTACTACGTTTGCCCCCTCCGGGTCTACTGTCAACATGAGGGCGAAGGAAAGCACTTCCTCCGCTCTGGTGGAGAGGATTCCGATTGGGGAAGAGGTAACGGTTAAGAATCACGGGGAAACTTGGTGCTATGTCACATGGAAGGGGAAGAAAGGTTATATCATGACCCAGTTCCTTGTTTTCGGTGAATATGTCCCCGGAGTCCCTTCTGAGGATGTAGCTCCTGCGGAGCCTGATTCTGAGATGGTTCTGGTCAGTAAAGCCGATTTGTACGCCATTATGGACAAGATTTCTTACATGGTTGGTGGAGTAGGATAAGGAGGTGTGTCCAATGGGCCAGTTTACGGACTTTATGGCAAAGAACTGGGGATGGATTGTTTCAGTAGGTGGAATTTTGATCGGCATCTGCACTTATGTGTATGTGCACATAAAAGCCCTTCAGATGGGCGTACAAGCCCTTCTGAGGGCTCAGATGATCGAATATTACAATCACTATCGGGAGAAGGGCTATGCCCCCATTTACGCCCGGGAATCGTTTGAGAATTGCTGGGTGCAATATGAAAAGCTCGGAAAAAACGGAGTGATGAAGGATATTCGAGCAAAATTCCTGAGTTTACCGACAAATGACGATAATTGAGGTGAAGAGCATGATTAACTGGAAGGTGCGGATTGCGAACAAGCAATTCTGGCTTGAGATTATCCCGGCTGTTCTTCTGGCTATTCAGGTAATTCTGAATGTTTTCGGCATCACCATGGATTTTGGAGACATGGGCAACAAGCTGGTGGCTGTTGTCAATGCGGTGTTTGCTGTTCTGGCAATTCTGGGAATTGTCAATGACCCGACTACTCACGGGATTGGGGACAGCAACAGGGCTCTGACTTATCATACGCCTTTTAAGGACTAAGACCGGGACGGGGAATGAATCGGAACCCCGTCTATTTTATTACGAAAAATTAAGATGTAGAGGGGCTCCCCGGTGAGGGGAGTTTTGGTTTTGTAACAAAGCTTCAAAAGAGCGAGTAGTAACAGGAGTAGTAATAGCAAGCCATTTTTCGCCATAATAGACCATAATTCGCCATAGTTCACTCCCTCGAAATGTTGTGCCCGATTTTCCAACGACCACAACATATAGTATTATATAGCAACAAAATACCCCACATCTTGTGAATGTGAGGTGTTTTCAGCGGAGAAGCCGGGATTTGAACCCGGGCTGCGGTCACCCGCACTACTCCCTTAGCAGGGGAGCAGAAAATGCAATAAAATCAACGGTTTGAGCCTTGCAAAGTAGCAACAGGGTAGTAATAGGGATCAGATTGAGTTGACAGCTTTGAGCTTGTCTTTCAGAGGTGTTCTGACATAATTTTTTAATGTTGTCAGATAACTGGCATGTCCTCCGACCTCTGCAATCAGACCACCCTGTACCCCTGCCGAAGTCATGCGGGAGAAGAAATAGTGTCTGCATGTGTGGGGAGGAAGTTCCCGGAGCCCTGTTCTGTGAATGACTTCCCAGTAGGCATCATAGAAGTTATCCTCATTCATCTCTAACAGTTTTGTCTTTTTCCCTTGTATACAGTATTCAATAATAGGCTTCAGCTTTTTATGGATCGGGATTTCTCTGTCGATTCCTGCATCCGTTTTGATTCCACCTATCATGTAGTTCTCATCCAAATGTATGTTTTCCAGCAGGATGCTCGACAGCTCTCCATATCTGAGTCCAGCATAGCACAGGATCAGGATATAACCAGTGAACGGATGCTCTTTGTAATCCTTCCAGAGAGCCTTAATCTCATCCTCTGTCCAGCACTCTCGCTTGGCCTTTGGCTGGTCATACGGGATATCTACATAATCTGTCTTGTTGTACTGGACGATCTCTTTCTTGATCGCAATGGTATAAAGGTGAGACATTAGGACTCTCATGTCCCGGGCTGGATAATAGCTGGTGGTCTTTTCCTCTATCTTGTCTTCCATCAGGGCAACGGTCATTTCCGTAATACCAGTGAATTCATAATCCTTCCACCTATTCCAAGCATAGCCCATTTTATCACTCTGGGACTTGGATAGGTTTTTATAATCCGGTGAAGCCTGATAAGCGTCATAAAGATCATGAAGGGTCATATCCTTGATCTTGACAAGTTGAAGCTTGAGCTGCGGAAGAAATTCCACGGCATCCCCTCGTTTAACGAACGTTTTGGAAGCTGTTTTCTTTTTCTTCTTTCCGTCCTGCATGTAATAGCCAAGTACGACCATGGCTTTGTAATGTCCGTTAGGAAGTTTGAAAACCGTTCCCTGTCCGTTTCCTCGTTTCTTTGGTTTTCTGGTGATGGTTTGTTTGGTTCCACAGTAATTACAGAATTCTGACTGGTCGAGTATTTCTCGCTTGCATTTTCGACACAGCATAAGAACCTCCGATTATTGTTCTGAAGAAGAGCTTTTTGCAATAGGCCAAACCATAGTAGGGTCTTCCTTGTCTCGAATAACCAGTTCACACCCGAGGGCGTTTATAATCCGGAAAAGGTTGTCAAACTGAATTCCTTTTCGAGTAGGACTCAGTAGACTGGCGATATTGGACTGTGCCTTAAATCCTGCTTTTTCGGCAAGCTCGGTCTGGGTGATCCTCTTTTCATACATTACATTCCTGACAGCTTGTTTTTCATCCATCGTGGGTCAACTCCTTTCTTGAAAACATGATATCACACATCTTTGATAATGTCAACAAAATATTTTGATATTTAAGTGAGTTAAGTGATAAAAACGAGGTAAATTCATATAAGTTTTTCTATATAAGCTCCATATAGAAAAACTTTATAGGAAATACCCTCATTTTATCACTTTTGCCACTTGCTGAATACATGATATCATGATTCCATGATAATGTGATTTCTTGTCTCCATCCCGCTTTCTGAGAAAAATAGGCGTATTCTTTAAGGAAGGAGGACGGGAGAATGAACTGGCGAGAACTGATTGATCGTCTCTTGGATCAGATTCAAGATGACAATCTCCTGAAACGGATTTATTCTCTCATCGACAGGCTTTTTGTTTGCCACAGATGAGGAAAAGCGGAAGGGCTCACGGCCCCTCCGCTTTTTTTCTGTCTATCTGGTCAATCAGCTTCTTCAGCTTGGCCCACTCTTTATCCGGGAGCTTCGCAAAAGCTTTCATGATAGATTTGGACAGCTCTGATTCTCCCGCCATGGCTTCGTCTATGAGCGTTTCCATATCCGGTTCCACTTGATTCATCATCGGCCCCTCTCCGGTGGTGAGCCAGAGATAATGGACATGATATATCTCACAGATGTGGCGAAGCATCCTTTCTGGAATTCCGTTGGGCAATCTCTTCTCCGCATCTTCAAGGTTTGTGACACGGCTTCTGGAAATTCCCAGAGCTTGTGCAAATTCGTCTTGGGTGATCTTTTTTCCGGTGGCTTTTTCCCGGATGATTCTGATCCTGTCGGAAATAGTTTCCATGGGTTTACCTCCTTTCCGAGAAAAGAATATCACATTTCAGATGTGTTGTCAACACATTTCCTTCATTATATGTCACGAAAACATGTGCACATAGCAAAATTTCTTTGAAAAATTTTTCAAAAAAGTGTTGACATGACATTTTGAAAGTGATATATTGTCATCACAACACAAGCGCAAGTGTTCACAACACACTTGGAGGGAGGTGAGCAAGGGTGAGTCAGAAGGAAAAGATGGAAATCTTGGAGAGGGTCAAGAACCTCCCGGAAAATGACAAACAGTTTGTTCTCGGATATGCAGCCGGGATCACGGCAAAAAGTCAGCAGGATGCAGAAGAGGTTGATGAACATGACGATGAAGGAAATCAGGGAGTCCGATAAAGATTTTCTCACTCCCTCAGAAGTGCGGGAAGTCCTCGGATGTGACACTTACTCGATCAATGTTCAAGCCAAGGAGGACGCAAGCAAGCTCGGGTTCCCGGTGGTGATCCTTGGGACACGGGTGAGAATCCCCCGGCTGGGGTTCCTCCACTGGATGCAATACGGAAACGCTCCTGTGATGGTAGCGAGTGAATAAATGAAAGGAGTCACCAAGATGCTTCGCAAGGGTGAAAGGGGATTTGATCCCGACAGAGACAAGGAAACGGAAGGTTATTCCAGCTACGACACTTGGAATGTGGCCCTCTATTTGGAACACGACAGGATGCTGAATCACAACGCAGAGGTGTTCATGGAGCTCTACTACATTCCGGAGCTGGGGCATCCCTACATTCAGTTTTCCGCTTTTTATCACTACCAGTTGAACGGCAGGAAAACCCCGGACGGAATTCCGCTGAGTTTCCGGAATCCTCACCTGAATCTGGAAGAGCTGGACAAAGAATTGATGGAGTACAGAAAGGAGCTTGAAGATGGAACAGCGGATCATTGACCGGAGAACAGGAGAGATTGACTGGGAATTGCTCAAGGAAAGAGCCAAGTTCTACTTCTCCGTTTGTGCAATCGGCTTCCTGTTCGACCTCATCCTCTTCCTTGTCTGGTGGAACAATCCGTGAGGTGATAAAGATGACAGTCATGAAATTGAGCTCCGGAGAAATCCTCAATATTGGCTCCGATATAGATTTCTGGCGAATGTTGCAGGAAAAGCTCGGAAGCGATGCAGCGCAATGGTTTTATGACCGAATTCAGCCCTATGAGGAATTCTACAAAACATGGAAGGACTACATTCCGGTGGATTTCAGCGAGAGCCCTTCCAAGCGGTACAGGCTCTTGGATGAAGCGATTAAGAAGCTCGGCCCGGATCATGAATGTGCTCTGATTGAAGAAGCCTTTGAGCTTCCGGGATGGGATCAGTATTAGGAGGTAGCGGATGACAAACATTTCAGAGGGCCACAGGTTTGAAAGAGAATTCTGTGAAACCCTCGGAAAACATGGCTGGTGGGTGCACAACATGGTGATGAGTCAGGCTGGTCAACCCGCAGATGTAATCGCTGTGAAGGGCTCCGAAATGGCCCTGATTGATTGCAAGGTGCTTTCTTCTCTGGGCCGTGGGTTTCCTCTCTCCCGGATTGAAGACAATCAGCACACAGCGATGCAGATGTTTGCAGAGAGAACCGCAGGAGCCGGGTGGTTCGCAATTAAGACATGGAGCGGACAGGTTTTCATGGTCAGATACGCTCAGATGGTGCAATGCCTGAGAGAAGGGATGAAAACCATTCCGCAAGCAGACCTGAGTAAATATGGGATGCTTCTGGAAAGGTGGCTGGATTCTTGAGAGTGACAATAGATGCTCAGATTCACATCGAGAATCCGTCTCCTGAGATCATGAGATGGTGTGCGGACAATCTGGTGCTCCGAAACCCTGACTATGACCGGAAGATGAGAATGGGCCTGTGGCTGGGGAACACTCCCGAGAAGCTGGCTCTGTATGAACAGCGAGGAAAAGAATGGATTCTTCCTTACGGGACGCTGAGACAGCTATGGCCCCTCATTGGAGACTCCGATTGCCAGTTGCTCTTTCAGTTTCCGAAGATCATAGCATACCGAGGGAAACCGATTCCGCTCTATGAGTATCAGCAAGAAGCAGTGAATGACTGCTATGAAAAGCGATATGGCATCTTGCAAAGCCCTGCGGGGAGCGGAAAGACTCAAATGGGAATCGCTTTGGTCACGATGTGGCAAAGACCCGCTCTCTGGCTCACTCATACTGCGGATTTGCTGAAGCAGAGCAAAGAGAGAGCTGAGATGTATCTCGACCCGGGAATGATGGGAACCATCACCGAGGGGAAAGTACAAATCGGAGAGGGCATCACCTTCGCCACGATCCAGACCATGAGTAAGCTGGATTTAGAGCGGTACAAAGACCTCTGGGATGTGGTCATTGTGGATGAATGTCACCATGTGGCGGGGACACCCACCCGTGTGACGCAGTTTAGCAGGGTTCTGAACCACCTGAACGCCAGACATAAGTATGGACTCAGTGCAACGGTTCACAGGGCAGACGGGCTCATTAAAGCCACCTACGCCTACTTGGGAGAGATTATCCACACTGTCCCGGAAGAAGCAGTAGCAGAGAAGATCATGAAGGTGGGAATCCTTCCTCAGAGTACAAGTACCGGACTGAGTGCTGAATGTCTGAATCCGGATGGAACACTCAGCTACACGAAGCTCATCACGTATCTGACGGAGGACACCTCCCGAAACTACCAGATCATTCAGGACATTGTGGCAAACAGGAATCACTCCTGCCTGATTCTCTCAGAGAGGATTGACCATCTGAAGATGCTCATGAACCACCTTCCAGAAGAGATGCGGAACCTCTCCACCATGGTGACGGGAAAGATGGTTTCCAAAGCGGAGAAATCAATCCGGGAAAACGCCCTGAGTGAGATGCGAAACGGAACCAAAAGTTATCTGTTCGCTACTTACTCGCTGGCGAAGGAAGGGCTGGATATCCCAAGGCTGGACAGGCTGTTCATGACTACCCCGGTGAAAGATGAAGCTGTTGTAATCCAGAGTGTGGGCCGGGTGGCCCGGACTTCTCCCGGGAAGGGAGAGCCCATTGTGTATGACTACATTGATCCTCTTCCTTACGGGAAAAGGGCATGGAAAGAACGGTGCAGACACTACAGAAAGATAGGAGCGTATGTCAAATGAGCATGAGGAAACACCTTCGGGCGATTGCCCGGGCCAAGATGCAGAAAGATGGCATCGAACGAATTAACAAGAAACCTTCGGTTTATGACGGAAGAGGAAGAGTGACAGGTTACAAATCCTTCTTCTCCACCCATTGGAGACGGTATCTGGATATGCCCTTGGATCAGCTCATGAAGCCGAAGCGCAAGCATGGGAAATGGCATCGGGTGTTCATGGAAAGGAGTGCTCTTGTGAAATGAAGTGGCACAACTACCCTGAAGAGCTTCCGGACAAGACCGGGGAATATCTTGTCCTGATGAATATTGACGAAGATGTGCGGAAAGCCGGAGATGGTAGACCCTTCGGGGCCGTGGATATCTTAAAGTTTTATGCGGAGGGAGACAAGATTGAAATCTATTCTCCTGAGTTATACAAAGACCTTTCCCCGGAGCAGAGACTGGTCAAACTTATGAGTGATCCATACACCGTCCAGAGCACCGGAGCGTTTTACGAAGTGTTGAACGATGGAACAGTCTACACCTTGCATGAGGTGACACACTGGGCAGAGCTTCCTGAAGTCCCTGAGTGTTACGCAGGGAACCAAAACGATTACGCAGAGGAACCGTATTGACGGAGGAAACCAAGATGAGCGAGAAGCGGTACTACGAATTTCTTTCAAAGATACCGAACAGCAATGAAGCCGGAAAGTACGTGATGGTGGATAAGATTCCCTTCAACGAAGCCCGGGATGGAATCCAGTTCGTCATGAAGCACTTTCCTGAGATGGAGCCAAACGACACCCCGGTGAAGAGTGACCCGGCGAGAGTGAAGGAACTGGCAAACACTCTGGTCTACGAAGTCATGTATCTGCGAATCTGTCTCGAAGAGATTTACGAAGAGATGAGAGCCAAGACGAACCGATTGGAGAAAGAGATTCGGGAAAAGGAAGAGATTCACAAAGATGTACTTCAGCAAGTGCAATACGATCTTGATAAAGAACATTTGCGGGAAATGGCACATGAATGTATCGGAATACTCAGTGCGATTCAGAGAGTGCGGAGCCGAGAATTTGAGCTCTGGACACTGACGGGCCGGGGGATTCCGGTGGAATGGAGGTTGTGATGAAGATACTTCCATACAATGTCCTGAAGCTGGATGACGGGTCTTATACAGTCTATCTCCCGGAACATCCTGTGGTCGGTTGCCCCGTAAAGGGCTCTCGGAGCGAAGCCATGACCTACATTGCAGAGAAGGCCGGACTGACGCTGAAAGACCTGAGAGAAGCCCTTAAAACCCGGAGATTGGCCCTCCATCCGCACACTGCGAAAAGGATGATGCGAAGATGAGCTTTTTCACTTATGACTGTGAGGTTTCCGCTTTTGACTGGCTGGTCGTGTTCAAAGAGAAAGTATCCGGAATATACACGATCCTTCACAACGATAATCAGGCTCTGAGAGATTTTCTCACTGCGGAGGATGTGTACTGCGGATTCAACTCCAAGCATTATGACCAGTTCATTATCAAAGCCATTTATGCGGATTTCACACCACAGGAAATCAAGAAGCTGAATGACTGGCTCATTCTGGGAAAGGATAATCAGGGCTGGAATTACGGCCCCCTGAAAGATTATTACTTCCAGTTCAACAACATTGACATTAAGGATGATACGCAAGCGGGTCTGAGCCTGAAAGCCATTGAAGGGCACTTCGGATTGTCGGTGGAGGAAACCACGGTGGACTTCAATCTGGACAGGCCGTGGACGGAGCAGGAACTTCAGGAAATGATCCATTACTGCAAGCACGATGTAGACGCTACGGAGCATCTGATTGAGGTAAGGAAAGAATACCTGAAGACCAAGACCCATATCGGACAGCTCTCCGGGATTGATCCTATCCGCTCCATGAGCATGACCAATGCGAAACTCACGGCTGCTTTCCTTAAAGCAAATCCTCCCATGAAGCCTTGGACGGATGAACGGAAGTATCAATTTCCTGAGAACTTGAAGCAGGAATACATTCCCACAGAAGTCATTGATTTCTTCAAAAGGATGTATCGAGAAGATTTGGATGACGAGGATGTGTTTAAGAGCCAGCTCAAGATTTCCGTAGGGGGAACACCCACAGTGATCGGATACGGGGGAATCCACGCAGCCATTCCCAATTATGTCTGGAAGCAGGACGAGCACACCACCATCATTCGGAACTTCGATGTGGCAAGCTACTATCCCCACCTTATGACAGTGAACGGATACACCTCCCGGAACATTCCGAATCCGAAAATCTACAGTGACATGCTGGAAGAGCGGATGCAAGCCAAAAGAAATGGAGACAAGGTAACCGCAAACGCCCTGAAGCTGGTAGCGAATACCACCTACGGAGCCACATTGAATCAGTACAACCCCCTGTATGATCCCCTGATGGCGAGAAGCGTCTGCATCTCCGGTCAGCTCTATCTGCTGGAACTGTCGGAGCACCTGTTGGATGAGGTTCCGGGATTGAAAATCGTCCAGCTCAACACGGATGGCATCATGGTTGAGTTTGAGGAAACGGATTATCCAAAAGTGCTGGAAATCACGGATGAATGGCAGAAGCGGACGGGCTTTGAGCTGGAAGAGGATAAGATCAAGGCCATTGTCCAGAACAACGTGAACAACTACGTGGAAATCGGAGAAGATGGGAGTGTGAAAGCCAAAGGCGGTTATCTGGTACGGGGCATTGCTCCTGCGGGAGCCTTTAATGTCAACAATAACGCCACGATTATCGCCAAAGCGATTTTAGACTACTTTGTAAACAAAACCCCGGTTGAGGAAACGGTCAATGCGTGTGACGATGTGGCTTGTTTTCAGCTCATTGCAAAGGCAGGGACGATGTACAGAGAGAGCTACCACCTTGTAGACGGAGAGAAGCTTCCTGTGCAGAAAGTAAACAGGGTATATGCCACATCGGATGAGAGATACGGAAAAGTGTTCAAGGTAAAGACCGATGATTCTGAAGCGAAAATCGGAAGTCTTCCGGAGCATTGTCTGATAGACAACACGGCAATCTCTGATCCACGGCACACCAAGATCGACAGGATTGACAAGAGCTGGTACATCCAGCAAGCAAAAGACGGAATCAATCGTTTTCTCGGCATTATGCCTGAAAAACCAAAAAAGGAGAGGAAATCAAAAATGGCAGGAACCACGACAAAGAAAACCCCGGAGATGGAGAACCTGAATGTGTACGCCAAGCTGGCGATGGCCCGGACGAAGTTTCTGGAAGCCGGAGTGAAGAAATCCGGCAAGAACATGAAGATGAAGTACAAGTATTTCGAGCTGGATGACATTGTGCCGATTGCGCTCCCTATTTTTGAGGAATGTCATTTGGTGGCGATTACTTCCTTCACCAATGATATGGCTACCCTCACGATTGTGAACTGTGATTCCCCGGATCAATACATTAACTTCACCAGTCCCATGAAGGAAATTGAGCCCATTATCAGCTCCACCACGGGCGGGGAAGTCACGAACGCCATTCAGAGGTTGGGCAGTGTGGAAACCTATCAGCGCAGATACCTCTACATGATTGCGCTGGACATTGTGGAAGCGGATGAGATGGAAGCCACAACGGGCATCAATGAACCCGCTCCGGCTCCTACTCCCCATGCCCCGGTGACTCCTGAAAAGCGGGAGGAAATCAAGAAGGAACTGACTGCCACAGACGAACCCGCTGATTCTCTTCAGCTCGATGCGCTGAAAGCTGCCGTGAAGAAGCTTCGGGCCATTCCGGGGACTGAAGACAAATGCGTCAAGATTGCGCTGGACACGAACGGGTTCACCAATGTGAGCAAGGCCAAGTGTGAAGCCCTGATTCATGCGATTACTGCGGAAGTAAACGCTTCTGAGAAGGAGAACGCCAATGCCTGAAATCAAATGGAAGGATAAACACTGCGAAATCAAAGCCCCCAAGAAACCCAAGAAGCTCACCGGAACACGGTTTGCCACGGTGCTGGGCCTGAATCCTTGGGCCACTCCCTTTGAAATCTGGTGCGCTGTTACCCGGACGTATGAGAAGCCCTTCGAGGATACGATCTACACGGTGGCTGGCAAGACGATTGAACCGAAACAGGCTCAGTACATGAAGGACAGCTACCTGATGGACAATCTCCGGACTCCTACGGATATCTACGGAGCGGATTATTTCCAGAAAACCTATGGTGATTTCTTCCCGAAGGAGCCTGTTCTGGGCGGGATGTGGGACTATCTCCTGATGGATGACAAGGGGAAGATTTCCAAGGTGCTGGAAATGAAGACCACCAAAAGGAGCGAGGACTGGGCCGAGGATGTTCCGGAGTATTACGCTCTGCAAGCTTCCCTGTACGCTTATCTGCTGGGTGTGGACGATGTAATTATGGTCTGTTCCTTCTTGGAGCCCTCTGACTATGAGCATCCGGATAACTTCCAGCCCAGTGTGCAGAACACGATTATCAGGCCCTTCAAGGTGTCTGAGCGGTATCCTCACTTCCAGCTCTATGTGGATCAGGTTCTGAACTGGTGGGAGAAATACGTGAGCTCCGGAATCAGTCCCGATTTCGATGAGAAGAAGGACGCTGAAATCCTGAAGGCCCTTCGGACTACCACGGTAGACGCAGGAGCAGACCTGAAGGAACTGATTATCGAAGCGGAGGGCCTGAAAGCGGAGCTGGATGAAAACGCCAAGGCCATGAAAGCCAAAGAAGATCGGCTCAAGAAAATCACGGACAAGCTGAAGGAAGTTGCCAAGGGCCAGTTCAAGGACGGGGACACGGAAGTCACGATTCCCGGGAGCCGTTACTGCTGGAAGATGACCCGAAGCAACACCATGAAGGTGGATGAAGTTGCCTTGAAAAAGGATGGGCTTTATGACAAATACGCCAAGGCAACGGCAAGTTACCGGATGACATGCAACGAGATAAAGGAGGAAAAGAACTAATGGCACGTATTGGACTGACGAGCGGGTTTGAACTGATTCCGGAAGGAACCTACGTTTTCCGTATCTATGATGTGGAGTATGACGAAGAATTCGGAAAGATGACCATCAAGCTGGTCACTGCGGACGGTAAGAAGCACACGGAGCGGTTCAGCCTGAAGACCAGTGATGATGAGCCGAATGAAAAGGCCCTGAACGCTTTCTCCTACTTCGCCAAGGTTGCGCTGAATGATTTCAGCCGGGAAGAGATTGACGAGAAGGAACTGATTGGTCATTACCTCCGGGGCGAGATTGTCCACACCAAACAGCCGAACCGGAGAGACCCCACCAAGACCGTTACCTTCGCCAATATCGGGGACAAGGAACCCGCAGACGGATTTGATACGGAGCCTGTGGCACAGAGTGCTCCTGTAAGCCCCGCCAAGCCCCCTGTGACCGCTTCCACGATGGATTTGGACGCTTTACTCGGTATGTAACTTAAAGCCCTCAGAGGGGCAAATAAACCCCTCTGAGGGGCATGGAGGAAAATATGATTGAGAATAAGGATCAGTACAGATACTTCTGGGGATATCACAAGGGAGAAGAGCTTCACGCCTGTGTTTCCCCGAGTTTGACTCCGGGTGACTATAACGTCACTGTGACGGGCAGAGGGCTCCACGGACAGAGGTACATTGATTTCTCAAAGTCATATACAAGCATGAAGGGAGCTCTGAAGGGCCTGAAAAACCACTATCCGGAAACTGAGTGGAGGGAACACTGATGCTGAAAGCGGACGAGAACGGCAAATATCCTCTCAAGATGAGAGAATATGGCTCCCTTCTGACGCTATTCGGAATGAGTGTTCTGCTGGACGGGGACAAGCTGAAGGAACGCTTGCAGACCATTCCCAACGGGTGGAGGGACATGAGACTGATTGTGTCCCTGCTGGACAAGGTGAAGGATGAGCTTCTCAGTACGGTTCCGGATAAGAAGCTGAGAGCGATTCAAACAGAGCTTCGCCATTCGGTCTGTGAGCTGAAAATCAATCCTCCCACGGTTCACTCCACGGGGTGTGTCTATGTCAATCAGGAAGCACTGGTGAAGCTTGCGGACAGGGCGATTGATACAGAATGTATCCTCTGCGAGAAGAGCAGTAAAGAGTGCCTGAAATGTGAGCTCTACAATGCGATCAATGATTGCTTCCCCTATGAGACCATGAGAGAAGGTGCGGAATATTGTCCGTTTGCGGGTGCAGCCCACCTCACCGTAGGAGACGATCAAATTACGTAACGGAGGAACAGATGGTAATGAAGCCCACGAAGGTGGAACGGCATGAGAAGCTCTGTCAGGAGCTGAATACCCTTTACGCCAAGAAGAACAAGGATTACGGAGACAGTTTTCACCAGACTTTTCTGGAAGAGGGATATGCCATGAGCCGAATCAGACTTTCCGACAAGCTGAACCGCTTCAAGAGCCTGAGTCGCAGAGGAACGCAGGAAGTGAAGGATGAAAGTCTCCGGGACACCCTGATTGATCTTGCCAATTATGCTCTGATGACCATTCTCGAAATGGAGGGAGAGAATGACGGAAACTGATATCGTTGAGCGGGAGAGCTGGATGGCCCTGAGAAACGCCATTATTGTTCAAGCTTCTAACGATTTCAAGGATGCTTTTTCTGACCCCGAAGGGCATATAGACGGATTAAAATCAAACAGGGCTTTGCGGGATGAGTGCAAAAAATTCTTCAAGAGCAAATGGTGTCAGATTCTTCTGAATGGGGATGAATCAAACATCAACGGAAAAGAATTACTGAAGAAAATACAGGAGCAAACCCTTGCGGAACTAAAAGACGGAATGGAGGAAAGCCAGATGCAAGTCACCTTAATTCAGGCCACGCCTAATCCGATTGACCTGATCTGTCAGATTGCTTCGATCTGCTATGACAGCAAGATTGTCAAAAAGAAGCAGTTTGTCGAAAAGCTCTACAAGAGCGGACACCACAGTGTGTTTGAACACATCTATTTCACCTTCAAGATTGAAGGAATCTCCCGGGCCTGTAGTCACCAGTTGGTACGCCATAGGATGGCTGCAATCACTCAGCGGAGTCAGAGATATTGCGAGGAAAACGGATTCGAGGTGGTCATTCCCCCGGATATCCGCTTCGAGGAAGAGCTGGATAAGGTTTACGGGAAGGAAATCCAGAAGATCAATGATCTGTACTGTGAGCTCATCCACCTTCATGATGTGAAGAAGGAAGACGCTCGGTATCTGCTTCCCAACGCCTGTACCACAGCGATGTACTTCTCCTGCAATCTCAGGGAACTGATCCACATTGCCAATGAACGGCTCTGTACCCGGGCTCAGTGGGAAATCCGGCAACTGGTCACCCTGATGGTTCGGGAGGTGGATGAGGAACTTCGCTGGATGCTGGTTCCCAAGTGTAACAGCGGATTCAGTATCTGCTATACCCCTTGCGAACGGAATCGGGATGGATACAAGCTCCTGAAGGATGGGAAAAAGCAGGAGAAAGCGGAAGAAACCCCGGAGGAAAAAGAAGAGGTGAAAACAGAGTGAAAAAGCCCTATGCGGATTACGCCTGTTTCGCCCTGAAAGCCTATTTCTCCCCGGAACCCCCGCAGAAGAAGAGCAGAGCCGAAGAGCTGAATGAGGGAGCTTGCTGGCGAACGGTTGAGGGGCTGGAAGATAGAACGCTGAACATCCTCCGGGATATCTTCCAGAATGTGGAGTCCTTCTTTCTGGGAGACGCAATCACCAAGACGAGCGAGAAGTGGAACATTCCTGCCAAGGATTTGTGGACACTGGTAGTCCAGACGGAAAAACGCTTTGCACAGCAGAGAGGATTGATTTGAGTGTATGAAGCTGTTCCCCAAGAGCTGAAGGAGCTGAATCAGTGGGTGTGCATCTACAGTGACAGCAAAGTACCCATGAGGGCCTTTGAACCTGTCGCAGCTTCTTCCTCTGATCCTTCTTCTTGGGCCAGTTTCGAGGAAGCAGTGCAAGCGCAGGAGCTTGGGTATTATCAGAACATTGGATTCGTGTTTCACGCAAACGGATATGTCGGAATTGATATAGATACGGGATTTGATGACGAGGGACTCATGACACCTCTGGCAGTGGATATCCTGAAAGTCTGCGGAAGCTACACGGAGTTCTCCCGGAGCGGAAGAGGGTTTCACATTCTGCTCCGGGGAAAACTTCCCTTCGATGGGAAGAATAATCAGAAGGGGGTTGAAATTTACCAGACTGGACGATACTTCATCATGACCGGAAAGACCGCTGTCTTCACAGAAATCATTGAGAATCAGGAAGCCATTGATTACATCGTTGAGAAATACTTCCCGGAGACAAGGGAGAAGACGAGCGGGAACCTGATGACACTCAGGCAATACAATCCGGTGTGGGAAGTGCCAGAGAAGGGAAAAGTAAAACTCAGGCCAGACTATCCTCCGATAACCTCTGGTTCGAGAAACATTTCCATGACTTCGCTTGCGGGAACACTTCACAATATAGGGTACACCAAAGGGCAGATATACAATGAATTGCTCTTCGCTAACAGCAGGGCCTGTGATCCCCCTCTGGACAAGAGAGAGCTGAAGAGCATCGTTAATAGCATCACACGATATCAAAGATAGGAGCAAAAAAGATGGGAAGAGCAGAAGTAATCAAAATCGAGCCGAAGCATGGACGATACGCAGTCTGTCAGGCAGAAGACGGGAACTGGGTTTTCATGGTGGGAGTTTCCCCGGAAGAAGCGGAAGGGCCGTATCCAACTTCCTCCAATGAAGAAGTGAAGTATATCACAGGTTTTGTGATTCACAACAGCAATCACGCTCGTCTACTTGGAAACCTGTTTCTCAAAGCATCGGCAGAGATGGAAAAACAAGAGGAATACCACATCGGAGACGAGGTGGCGAATGTAACTGATCCTTCTAAACGCTTCTTTGTGACTCACATCGGCAAGGATTTTATCAGCGGAGTGAGCGAACGGGGCGGGGTATATAAGACCAAGCCGATGAGCACATGGAAAAAGACCGGGAAGTGGAATAAAAAACTCGTTGAAGCGTTTCTCAGCACTCCCGGAACGGAGGAAAAATGAACAGAAGCGAGGTTCGTCAGCCCAAAGAGCTCAAGCCCTGCCCCAACTGCGGGGCCCCGGGGAGAGTGAGATATAGAATTCCTATATTCTGGGTAGAGTGCAAAAAGAAATGCGGAGCCAAGACCGGATATTTTCCAGACTGGGAAGAACAGTATGACCCGGCAAGCGAAGAAAAAGCGATTAACGCTTGGAATGAAAGGAAGCTGTTCAAATGACGATTGAAGAGATTATGAAACGTCCCATTTGTCCGATAGCATCCTGTTTGAAGAAGGGAGCGGATGATTACCCTTGGGTTGTACACTGTGATCCAAAATGTGCTTGGTACAACGAGGACAGACAGCAGTGTGCGATTCTGACGCTTGCCACATCGGTCAGAAAGATGGAGGTGAACCGTAAATGATGGATTCCGTTTCCTACGCCAGACTGATTGGGGAATACATCCAGACCGGGGGATTCTCCGCAGAAAACCCCGTGAAAGCCCCTGAGATTGCGGTGAAATTCAAGCTCCATCCCTCTTTCGTCCGGGGGTGCGTTAATACGGCCCGGTGCATGGGAATTCCGATTTGCTCCAACGGGGCCGGATACTGGTATTCCCTGAAGGAAGAGGAAGTAAGGACCACGATTGAGCACATTGAGGATCGGATTCAGAAACAGCAACATGCGGTATCCGGACTGAAAGCTTCGATAGGAGGATGAACATGTACAAGAGCTACGAAGAGATGAAAAAGCGGGAACACGATCTTCTTATGCAGAGACTGGAAATTTATCGGGAGGAAATTGCTCCATATCTCCCGGATGGCTGGGAGGGTGCGGAGCTTGTCCTGCGAGACCGTGGATTCTTCGATGCTCCCGCCAGCACCAAGTATCACGGAGCCTATCCGGGTGGCCTGTTCGACCACAGCATGAATGTTACCCGGCATCTGCTGAAGCTCACCCAGACCATGGAGCTGAACTGGTATAGGCCGGAAAGCCCTTGGGTGATCGGATTCTTTCACGACCTGTGTAAGATGGATCAATACCAGCGGTATTCTGAGCTCACTAAGGAGGGAGTTATCCTCACCTATAAGTACCGGGACGATACTCTTTACAAGGGCCACGGGGACAAGAGTGTGATGCTTCTCTCCACCTTCGGACAGCTCACGGAGGAAGAGGTTGCCTGTATCCGGTATCACATGGGAGCCTTTACGGAGAAAGAGCAGTGGACGGAATATACAGGGGCGATTCACAGGTTCCCCAATGTACTCTGGACACACACGGCAGATATGATGGCTGCTCATATCACGGAGGTGGATTTGGGATGATTTCCGCTTGGAATCTGGTCTGGATCATTCCTCTGTCAGCAAGCCTTGGATTCGCTATGGCATGTCTGCTATACGCTTCCAGTCACCGGGGAGATAGAGAATAACGAAGCATCCGGGGAGAACAGGAAACGCATCTCCCCGGGAAAGAGGTACACAATGGAACGAGAGTTATTTCAACTGAGAAACGGGAGAAGCATCCTCGATGAGACCATCTCGGAGAAGATGTATCTGATTAAGCAGTACCATCCGGAAAGCTACGATGATACCTCCACGGGGTTTGAATGGAACGATTTCGGAATGGCCTGTTTGTTCGGAGAGCTTTACCGTCAGGAAGCCCGGTACTGCATGGAGCACAAAAGCTGGTACACCTACAATGAGGGTGCTTGGAGGAAGGACGAGGGCGGGATTCTGGTAGGCGAAAAGCTGAAGGATTTTGTCAGGATGATGCTTCTCTACTGCGGGGAGATTGTGGATGATGAAAAGCGGAAGGATTTCACCACCTTTATTAACAAGATGGGAGATCAGCGGATGCGGAGCAGGATTCTGCGGGATGCTTCCGGGGAAATGAGGATCGGAGCCCGGGAGTTTGACGCAAACCCCTATCTCATCAACTGCCTGAACGGAACCTACAATCTGAAGGATTTCACCTTCTATCCCCACAGGGCCGATGACTTTCTGACCATGCAGACCGATTTCAAGCACACTGTCTCCCGGGATGTTCACTGTGAACGATGGGAAAGGTTTATTGAGGAAGTTACGCAGGGCGATGAGGACAAAGCTGATTACTTACAGAGGGCTCTGGGATATTCCCTGCTGGGTAAGAGCAACGAAGCCTGTATGTTCATCCTCCACGGAAAGACCACCAGAAACGGGAAATCCACCCTGCTTGGAACCATCGAGAGGATGCTGGGGGATTATGCCAAGGTGGCTCCTGTAGGGCTCATCTGCAAGGATAAGAACCAGACAAATCCTGAAGCAGCTTCCCCAACACTGGCGGGACTCAAGGGAAAACGATTCGTCACCATGAGCGAGTCCAACGAGTACGGGAAGCTGGATGAGGAAAAAATCAAGCAGATGACTGGTGGGGAAGAAATCACGGCCCGGGCTCTGTATCAGGCAGCTTTCAGTTATCTCCCTCAGTTCACAATCTGGCTTTCCTGCAATGATCTTCCCGCTGTCCGGGATAAAAGCCTGTTTGCTTCCGAACGGGTGCGGGTGGTGGAATTCAATCGGCACTTCACGCAGGAAGAGCAGGACAAGACATTGGAAGAGGTTTTCAATTCGCAGGAAGCTCGAAGCGGAATCTTCATGTGGATGGTTCGAGGATACATCAAATACATGGAGAGAGGGCTGGACATGAGCCCCAAAATGCAGAAAGTGATTAAGCAGTATGAGAAGGATAACGACATTGTACTGCAATTCCTTGAAGCTCGATGTGAAAAAGGCGAAGGATTCACGATCAAAGCATCCGACTTGTATAACAAATACAAGAGCTGGGTGAAAAACGAAGGACTCTTTCCCCTCTCCGCTCAGAAATTCAATGCTGAGATGGAACGGCATCCGGAATGGAGCGAAGGGAGAAGGAATCTGAACGGATATCCAACTTGGTGGGGAATCAAACTGAGGGAGCTGTTGTAAATGAGAGGAATCGTCTTAGAGCTGTCCAGCAAAGAAGCAACGGACTTCCTGCTTCCCCGGCATTATGCTGGCAGAATTCCCTCCATTTCCAGAGCCTTTGGGTGGAAGGTTGACGGAGCTTTGAAAGCGGTTTGCACCTTCGGAAAACCCGCTACCCCTTTTCTCTGTACTGGGGTGTGCGGAAAGAAGTATTCCGCTTCGGTCTATGAGCTGAACCGCCTGTGCCGGGTGGACGGATTTAAGGAACCTCTTTCCGCTTTTGTGGGGGCCTGTCTGAGAAGACTCAGGGCCATGAACTGGATCATAATTTCTTACTCAGACACCCAGATGAACCACCACGGATATATTTATCAGGCCACGAACTTCCTGTATACAGGGATGACCAAAGAGAGAACAGACATGTATACGGGTGGGGGGGGTCAATCGCATAACAGACATTATGAACACGCTATCGGCAAGGATTACGATATCCGGAAGGTTAGAAGCAGTAAACACAGATATGTTTACTTCTGTACTCGGGATAAGAGGTTGAAACGGGAATGGATGAAGAGCCTTAACTACCCGATTCTCCCCTATCCCAAAGGAGACAACAATGCGGATTATCAGTTGGGAACCTACATGAAGCCGATTCTGATTAACAGATCGACCGGAAAGATTGTAGGGTGGCAAAAAGAGCCCTGTGAGACCAACTCACAATGGCTGGACAGATTGCTTGGATAAAGGAGGAAGAAAGCATGACAAAGGTATTTATCTCTCAGCCCATGAAGGATAAGACCGAACAGGAAATTCAGGAAGAACGGGCCGACATTATCAGCAGAGTAAAAGAGCATTTCTCAGATGCGGAAATCATTGATTCCTACTTCACAGATTATAAGCCCTCAACCGGGAATGTAGCCCTGAAGTATCTGGCGAAGAGTCTGGAACTGCTGGCAGACGCAGATGTGGCTTTCTTCAGCAAAGGCTGGCAAAACGCCCGGGGATGCAAGATCGAAAACGAGTGTGCTATCCAGTATGGCATTGATGTTTACGAAATCTATTGAGAAGGGTGAAATAGATGGACTTTTTACCTCTGACGGAACTGCTGGCTGGACTTGCGGAGGAAGCTTCTGAACTTGCACAAGCTGCCCTGAAGCTTCGCAGGGTGTTCGATCAAACAAATCCCACACCAGAGACCGAAGAAAATGCGATTAACCACTTTGAGGAAGAAATCGCAGATGTAGAAATCTATTTGGACAAGATTTACTATAGCAGAACAAATGTTGCACAGATCAAAGTCATGAAGAACACCCGGTGGAAGAAAAGGCTGGAGGAAAGAAAATGACGAGTTATGAATTTGAGGTAGCTGCCAAGAACGCAGTAATCAAGATTATCAAAGAGAAGTACGGCGAAGACTACGATATAAGCCAGATTTCAATGGTGTGGTTTGCCCACATTCTGGGCTTTAAGAAAGCCATTCTGATTGATGCTGGTGAGAATCTCCGTCTGTATGAAGTCACCTATAACCGGGACAAGAATGAGCTCTATGTGGACGCTTATGAAAAGCAGGAGAACGTGAAGTTGGTCGATATCGACACGACCGTTCACATTTAATTCATGAGTGTTTGGAGTTGACATATTCATGGTGGTGTGTTCACCAGTCTACAGGAGATGGTCTCCATACCATGCAGGAAGGACGGTCTACGGACTATAGCCCCAGATTGGGCTCACTCTGCGGGGAACCTCGCTACCTCCTGTAGCATTTATTCGGAGGAAAGATGATAACACTTGAAGAGTGCGAAATAAAGAAACCACCTCTTGGAGTTAAACCCGCTTATGTAGTTGCTTGGCAGAGGATCGGGGAATTGATCGAAGCCATTGAAAGACAGTATGAGAGCCCTTCCGGGGACGCAGAAAAAGTCAGGGACTGGGCCGAAGAAATTCAGATGCAGTGTGAAATCATAGAGAGGTTTAGATAATGGACGATATCAGCTTCTGCCCCAAGAAGTGTAGCCGGAAGAATTGCTTCAGGAATTCCATAAACATCCGGGATAAATCGGTTCCTCACTCATATTTCGTAGACACCCCGCCAGACTGTCCCCGGGAGAATCCCATTGAAAAGAAAATCCGGAGTAAGACTCTTCTGCTTTATCTGGATAATGCTCCTGAAGGAGAAGAGCGGGAAAAGATTCTGAAGGAAATCGAAACGCTGAAAGGACAACGGCATGGGAATAGCTTGTAAACTAACAGCAAGTTTAGAACATTGGTTACTTACAAATGAGCCGAAAATATTCATGCTTATTGGATTTGGGCATCTTGAATGTTTTACGGACGATATGAAAAAACGATATCTCAAATGGGTTCAGACAGACGAAGGTAAAGAATACCTTGTCGGCGGGTCAAAATATCATGACCCAAGATGACTTAGATAACACTTTAAACGAAAGGATACAAAAGCAAATGGTTCAGTTAAATATAAAAATGCCTGATTGTTGCTATGATTGTCCTCTCTCAGACGATAGTGGAGACTATCCGTACTGTTGGGCACTTCAGCAGAACAGAGGATACCGATTCGACCGGAAAAGCAAGCGTTTCCCGAACTGTCCCTTGAAGCCTGTAGAAGAGAAGAAAGAAGACAGCGAGACAGACAAGTTAAAGAACCTATGCAGAATCCTGTTTAACAGGTGCAGAGCGGTTGGCTCCTGTACGGGCATGATGTGCGTTTATTGCGGGATGAGAACGGAATGTGACGAGATGCACAGCATATAGCACTTTAAATAGGAGTTTAATGGAGTATTGTTATGATTATCGAAATAGCCGAAAACGGAACCGTAAAATGGCGGTTTTATAGGAAATCATATAAGAAAGCCAGATGGAGAAGACTTGGAGCGAGATTGCTTGCAGACTTTCAAAAAGATGCTGGGACACACGGCTTGATATTTGTTGTGTGGAATAGATAATTCGTTAAATAACCCATTAAACAGTGTTGGAATTTTGAAGAATCAAATTGAGTTGGTGAATTGAGGTGATTTCATGACCGCAGAAGACGCAAGAGAGCTCGGGAAAGGGAGTCTGAAATGTAAAGGCCCTGTCGAAAAGCTCACCCTGTGGTGGGCCTGTGGCATCCTGAACAAGCGTATCGAGAAAAACGCAGAAGTCGGAGACACTCAGGCAACTTTCACCTTTATGTCGAGAAGACAGTTTATGAGATACTTTCCACTCATCAAAGAAGCCTACAAGAAGAGAGGTTTCAGGGTCAGCGGAGACGCAGAGTATTTTCACTGTGTATACATAAGCTGGGGCAGGTAAAGGAGGGAGCACAGTGATATGGATTGTCTTAGGAATCATGTTTCTGCTGTTCTTCGGAACCGGATGGATATTCCACAAGGTGGAAAGATTGCGGGATGAGAAAAAGACTCCCCCGTTGGGCCACGTAGACACCTGTGTCTGTTGCGGGGCCTACATCCCCGAGGGCCGGATGGTCTGTGAGAGATGTGAAAGGAATATCGTAGAAGGAGACGAGAGTTGGTGAAGAAGGTAAACGGTATTTGGCAAGTTCCCTGCGCTGAAGAATATCGCAAGGTAGCCCGAGAATGGCTTTTGTTCCAGAAAAGAACTGTCCCGGAAAACTCCGTGGATGACAAGATGATTGATATCATTCTGAGACTCATAAGTTTGGATCAGGAAGCTCTGAAGAATCTGGAAGGGCTGGAAGCCGAGTGGGTGTGTGATGAAATGGGAGGGTGTGAATGGTGTTCTGAGCATTGTAATTCGGGAGCCGGGGCCCGTAAAGAGTGCTGGGAACACTACCTGTTGTACGGAAAGGACGGTGAGTAAATGTGGTTATGCCCGACTTAAAAAGAATGTTGGGAGAATTCCGGGAAGAGATGAAGAATGGATTCGGGAAAGTCCCCTTCGATTCCGACATTGATGTTTCCTGTTGGGTACAGACATGGCCCGATACCGGGGGAGGAATGGCAGAACCCGGGTGTATGTATGGACAGATGGTGAGCAGGGAGATGGTTACGGTTTTTCTATGTAGACCCTTCCGGGTGGCTATGGTGTGCTTCGGTGGTCAAGCTGCGTATATCTGTGATCTGAGTCGGAAATTCTGGACAGATTACCATCGGCATCAGATTGTCGGGATCAGTAAAAGAGATAAGTATCGGTACACGATTGAAGAATTACATGATATCATGAATAACAGTAGAGAGAATTTTGACGGTGAGAAAGAGAATTTTGACAGTGAGGATGTTTTAATATCATGATATCATGATAACATATTATCATTTATTCGTGATATTCAGTGAGAAAAGTGATAAATATTGAGTATTTCCTATAAAGTTTCCTATATAGAGTATATATAGAAAAACTTATAGGGAATTACCTTGAATTTATCACTTTCGGCACTTCATGATATCATGGATACATGAATATCTGTAAAAGCTCCCGGGCGGGAGAGAAAGGATGGTTTACGATGACAGGAAAAGAGAAGACACTTGCGGAAGCGGAAGAACTGGTTCGGAGAAGGAAACCCCCAGAGGGAAATTATCATAATATTCCTGTGACTGCTCAACCAGAGGTGGATATGTCGGAGGTTATCGAAGGAGAAGACAGGAATAGCAGACTCCTGAAGAAAAATTTGAGGATTGCTTTCCTACCAGACATTGACTTAGAAGACTGTCAGGCGGTTCGGAAGAGAATTGAAGAGTATTTTATGATTGAAGCTGAGTATGGGAACAAGCCCAGTGTGGTTGGATTGGCACTGAGTTTGAATGGGATGGATAGACGGAGATTATGGGAGATTGTTACTGGAAACTTTGGAAATACAAGGGGTTCCATCACTCGCTTACCGAAATCTGTGACGGACTCAATCAAAAGAGCGTACACAGTTTTGGAGCAAAATTGGAATGATTACATGCAATCTGGCATGATTAACCCTGTCTCTGGCATCTTTCTGGGCAAGAATCACTTCGGGTATCAGGATAAACAGGAGTATGTAGTCACTCCTAACACTCAGTCGGCATCCGACTTTAACGAAGCAGAGATCAAAGAGAGACTGGGACTTCCCTCCGACTCGGAGTGACTCTCCGACTTTCCGACTTTCCGACTCTCGGACTCCGACTCAGGAGCTCTCCGACTTTCGACTTTCCGACTTTCGACTTTCAACTGGCTCCCGGGCTGCTGCTCCGGGAGCCACTTTTTTGCCTTTACCGCTTTAACACTTTACTATGATAAAGCGAAAATCCCCTTTCATGCAGCAGCGCTTTACCGTATTAAAGTAAAATCGGGCTCCCCTCCGGGGCCGGGAGGGATCATAGCAGGGCCGGGGCTCCCCTCCGGGGCCGGGAGGGATCATAGCAGGGCCGGGGCTCCCCTCCGGGGCCGGGAGGGATCATAGCAGGGCCGGGGCTCC
>Ga0326511_10000204_pt1 | contig 49445 bp, 58 predicted proteins | sample 0_2496_0518_D_FD_203701 | JGI IMG/M metagenome (GOLD analysis project Ga0326511, IMG submission 203701) | Bovine rumen microbial communities from UC Davis, California, United States - 0_2496_0518 | ecosystem: Host-associated > Mammals > Digestive system > Stomach > Rumen | place: USA... | reverse complement strand
CAAATGGCGGTACAAAAGGCGCAAGGTATGGCACAGGCGGCTATTTCGGCATATCAAGCCGCCAACTCCGCGTATGCGGCCCTTGCACCTATTCCAATAATCGGGCCTGCCTTGGGTGCGGCGGCGGCCGCGGCGGCTATTGCGTACGGGTTAGGAAACGTAGCGCAAATTAGCGGTATCAAACTTGCCGAAGGTGGACTTGTAAAGGCAGTTACCGGGGGTGTGCCTGCGGTTATCGGGGAAGGCGGTAGCGACGAAGCGGTATTGCCTTTGGACGATAGCCAAGCCATGCGTCGTATCGGCGGTGCTATTGCGGAAGAAAGCGGCGGTGCTATGGGTGGCGTAGTAGTGAACATCAATGTACAGGCCACAGGCGGTGTAGAAGCCATTTTAGAACAACTAACAGACGCGGCACGCACGGGCACGGTGCAAGCGTTGGAGTTTGCAAACATCAATTACAAAACCGGGCAAGAACAACAGGGGTATAGCGTATGACAATGAAACCGTACATATTTTTAAGCCAAAACTATTTGAATTTTACGCAAGACGCAACCGCCAACCCGGTAGATATTAGAACGATTAGCGAAACAACACCCTACACGGTTACGGTGTATTTTGTGGACCGCTACGGAAACCCGGTAAACCGCACTATTGATACTTTAATTTTGCAAGATACCAACATTGTAAATATGACGGTAGAAGCGGCAAACGCGGGCGGTGCGTACAGTACGCTATTAACTTTGGCAGATAATACCCAAAGCACGGTACTTTTGAAGGCGCAAACCCCGGCTTTAACAAGTTCTATCCGCGTAACCGTGCCGGACGGAACAAACCCGGCGGATATTTCGGGCAAAATGGGCATTTATGGCTTTATTTGCAACCTGTGCGCCCTTACGGATAGTAATTACAAGATAGACGCAAATGAGGGCAGTTTCCGCGTATTAAATGGCGATTATATCCACTGGGCCGATTATAAAAAATGGGTAGGCAAGATTAAAATGGAAAACTTGCCACAAGCGCAATTTGATTTATTGACCGAGCAGGCCGATTTAGGGGAAATGACGGTCGTGCCATACCAAGATTTAGAAGCAGACGGAATTTATGAGTGCGCTGTAAGCCGCGAGTACAGTTGGGAACTGGACCGCAAAACGCACCTATTTAAATTAGATTTGGAATTTAACGAATTATGATAACTCTACCTACGCAATTAGCCAACTTTATGAAGGGCAAAGACCTAGCCGGTCTTAAACCCTTTGCACTATTGTACCGCAATAAATGGGATAGCGTGAACAATAAATTTGCGTTGGAAGATACGCCCATTGATATTAGTGCTTTAATTGCTAAACCTAACACGCTATCTATGACGTTAGACGTAAACGAGGTGGCGCAGTACAATGCCAACAACGTAACTTTAACCTTGGAAGATACAAAAAATTACTTTGTAGAGGGCACGCCAAACAGTTATTTCCCGGAAGGGTACCAAGTTTACGGATCTAAAGTAGTGCTTTATTACGGTCTTAACACGCCAATAAACCCATATCCTACGCAAGTTGGGTACACCGTGGTTGGAAGTCCTACGATTACTACTGAAGGGGTGGCTAGCGGGTTTAGCTCTTCAAATGTATTGCGGATTAACAATTTTGACCCTACAAAACCATTTGTAATTTCAACTAAAATTAGATTTACTGAAACTGGTGAACGACAGTATTTTGTTGGAGTAAACACGGCTGGGAAAATTAGAATACTGATATTTACTGACCAAAAGCTCCTTTGTAATTTAGGTGGGGCTTCTAACTTTAATATCGGGGAAATTAAAAGCACACAGGAACTTTCTACAAATACAGATTACTTTGTTAAATTGGAATTTACGGGTAGCAAGTATATATTGTCCTTGTCTGAAGATAATACAGTATATTCAGTTGTAGGGGAACTCGTTTCTAGTGCATACATAAATGGTGGGAACAAATTTAATTTACAACTTGGTTCTGGGAACTTGCCTAGCGCTGGATTTTACTTTAGGGGCTCCATAGATTTGAATTATACTTACATCAAAGTAAACGGGGAGTATTGGTTTAACGGTGCGCACTTTTTTTGGCAAAACAATTCCACTCCCTTGTTTACCGGGGTTATTAAGGAACTTCCGGCGCACAAACCGGATAAATACCAGGTAGATTTGAAACTTGTTTCCCCGTTGGAAATGTTAAAGGATATTGAAGCCAAAGATTTTAGCGATAAAGTAACCGGGGAAGTGCTAACCCTGGACCATACCGGGGATAACAATGAAGAATTTTATTTAACCGCGCAAAAAGGCGTGGGCGGTATTACTGCCCTGTACGCAAACGGGGTAAAGCTTTATGAGGGCGTAGATTACGAAGTAAGCGACCTAAACAAACTAAACTATAACGCGGTTATTGAGGTAAAAAATAGCACCGTTTTCGGGCAGACTTTTACGGTAGATTATTACTATTGGAAACGCGGTCTTGCCATTGAGGAAATTGTAGCCGGGTTAGCCGGTTTGGGCGGATATACCGGGGCCACCGAAGATATACAACCCGTAGCGTGGACAACTGCGGTGCGTAGTCCGTCAACTGCAAGTCCTTTACTTGCCGCTCTTGGATATTATGGCAACCCTGCTCCGGACTATAAGTTTAATTGGCGTCCTACTTATGGCGGCTCTTGGGCAAAAACTAACCAAGGGAATTGCACGAACATTTTGCCGCAAAACTTTGATTACAACTTTGAAATTTCATTAATAAACGAAACAAGCGGCTCAACGGTTACGTCGGGTAGTACAATTATTTCTCTCGGCGATGAGTATAATTCAAACACAGTAAATGACGGAAGCCGTAATATAGGCGTTGCAGGCGTAAAAAACGGTATCAGCGTAAGAATTGGAAATGTCAGATCAATGATCGCTTCCTCAAAAACAATTTATGTGCACCAAATTGTAAACGGAACGGCAACTTTGCTTAATTCGTATAGAGAAGCGCATTCATCAACCACAAACCCCTCCGGTCCGCTAACAATTTCACGTCGTGGAAATACGGTTACAGTTTACCGAGAAGGTGCGCAAATGGCTACCTGTACTATAACCGGGTCTATGGACTACCATTTTCAAGGCAGTTATAGAAACGGAAGGAGTGGTGACGTAAAAGATTTCCACGCCTATAATCAAAGTTGGAATTTTTACGATAATAACCTTGTACCGCGCGGCGCAAACCTTACAACCCCTTGCATTGTAACCGACACTTTGGATATGACCGCCGGAGGGCAAGCGTGGGGCGCGGTACAAGCCGAACTTCCGGACAATTCGGTTTATTTCCTAAACGCGTATTTTTCAACGGACGCCGGGGCCACTTGGAGCGGTGCATACTCGTATAACATTGATGTAAATATGTCGCGCCCGGAGCGGTACTTGTACTATGTTTTAGGCGTACCGGATAACCAGGCAAGCTTTGATATTAAAGGCCCAAGCACATACTTTTACGCAAGCACGCTCGTGCTAAATATCGTCAATTTAGGCAATTCCACGGTATTGGAAGCGTTGCAAGATTTTGCACTTATTTCCGGCTATGAGTTCGGTGTAGATAGGCAAGGCGTGTTTTTCTTTAGGCCCCGGTTATCTAGCACTACGCCAGTCTATGTGTTAGACCATAGCGAACTTGTCAAAGTGGATAGCGTAAAAAAGAACTTGAGCGACTTTTTTACCAAACTGACTCTTACTTTTGCCCAAGTACCTTTGGAATTTTACGCCAATACCGGCGCAAGACCTACGCCCATTGATAAATACGGGGTAATCAATAAAGAAATTGATAAACCGGATATTGTCAATTACGATAACCCGGAGCTTGCACAAGCCATAGGCCCGCAGTTGCTAGAGGTATATTCTGCCTTGCCAAACGTAATACAAGCCACGGGCAAACTAAATTTGGCCCTTGAACTGGCGGATATTGTCAGTTTGCGCCGCAATTATAACCTTATTGCGGACCAGGAATGCACGGAATTTGAAAAGTACATAAACCAACAAACCTATTACCGGGCCTGTAAGATTACCGGGTTAAATTACAATTTTTCAAAGAAACAAATTACTTACACTTTGCGCGACGTTACGGATAGTTACCCTAACCCGCAACCGGGCGACTTGTACGAATTTGTTTACGATTTGCCAATTAGGCTAGGAGTGAAATAATGGACCTTCAGTATAACAAAACCGATAGTGTAGTATTGCCGATTACCAATACGCGTATTTCGGCGAGCGAATATAACCAAATTGCCGGATCTCTTATGCACATTGTAAACACTTCCGGCCTTACGCCCGACGTGAACGACAACGGGCAATTACTTGCCGCCTTGCAAAAATTGGTAGGTACTGCAGTCGTGGAAACCTACACAAACGGTACTTCGTGGTATCGTGTTTGGTCTGATGGTTGGTGCGAGCAAGGGGGTGTAACAGGCACAGAATCTACGACTCGTGGACAAACTATAAGCATATCTTTCTTAAAACAATTTGCCGACACCAATTATACAGTAATCGCTTCTGACGGTACGACATCCAAGGATACATATTCAAATTCGGTTGGGATTATAACCCTCCTTAACGGAACTAAAACTGCAACAGGTGTTTCCGTTGCGTCTTATGGTTTTAGCACTTCTGACGCGCATGGAGTTATAAATTGGGTAGCCAAAGGATATCTAGAAGGATATTGAGTGGATATATTAGTTAGGAGAATTTTATGGAAATTAAAGCGACTTTACAAAAACCGTATGAAGAAAAAGACCGTTTAGATTTTATCGTAGAACAAAACCATAAAAACGGTTATGAGATTAAAGAAACCGAAACTGCGCTTGAGGCGTGGGGTTATACCGCCGAGGAAATTGCCGAGCAAGAAAAGCAAGCGCATAAGGCCGAATTAGTAGCGCAATTAGACGCACTTGATTTGAAATGTATTAGAGCTTTGCGGGCTATACAGGCAGGGCAAGGCACGCAAGCGGACACAGAAAAGCTTGCCGATTTGGAAGAACAAGCCGCGGAAATTCGGCAACAGTTACAGGAGCTATAATGCGCGTTTTGATTTTAGTGCTATTTTTTGCGTTGCCTTGCTTTGGCGCGGAAACGATAAAAGCAACCGGAACGGTAAGAGTTCGTATAGTAGCACCGCAAGAGGTGGAAGTTTTGCAACCCAATGCAATAGTTTTTACAACAATAGGCGCAACGGCGCAAGTAGTATTTTAAGGAGCTAAACAATGAGTGAAATAGACGCAACTTTAGTTAAAAACGGACAAAAAGTAGTAGCAACCGTGTCGCAAAGCGGCACTATTATCAGCGACCCGAGCGCAGTTGACGCAACGGCCCTGGTACAGACAGATGACGGCCCGCAATTATGTGTCAAGACCTTTGACCTTAATGGCGGTGGCGGCGGTGGCGGTGATATACCCGATAACGTGTACACGCAAGATAACCTTGTAGCAGGTACTAATATCAGTATTACCGCAGTACCACAACCCGTTATTGATGCGAATACACTTGGCGTATGGCATTTGGACAGTAGTGCTGATAATGTTGTAGGAGATGCGACTATTACGTTGGCTTTAACTCCTGCAGATTATAATACAACTTCGTATAAGTTCGGTACTGCTTCTGCTAGATTTTATCAAAGCTCAAGTGCACAATTTTTTAGCAATTACTCCACTGTATTCCAAAATGATTTTACACTTGATTTGTGGGCTAGAACTAGAAGTAATAACGGGAGTGATGCCGAAATTATATTTGGAGCAGGATATGGTGGAAGTTCTTGTGCTTTTTCAGTGCGCTCTACATATATAGATGTTAAAATAGGAAGTTCTACTCCTAGAACTAACACTGTTTCTCAAAGTTTGCATCATATAGCCATTGTTAGAAGTAACGGGGTATTATATGCTTTCTTAGATGGAGTGCTACAAGGGACCACTAATGCTCCTGGCACTGATAACTATATATCTTTATATTCTCCTAGTAATAATGATACAGAAATTCTGTTAGATGAAATCCGTGTATCAAATGTTGCTCGTTGGACCGCAGATTTCACTCCGTTCTCTCAACCTTATCAAGAAGATAGCGGTAACCCTGTCTATCAAATCAATAATACGCAAGATATGTCTAGCTATTTACAGGGTAAATATGTTCCAATAATTACTACTGACCAGTTTGTAATGGACCAAACTACTGGAGGGTTTCCGGTTCCTGTCGTTGACGAAATTAAAGAAGCTGGGAAGTATATAATTATTTTGAACGCAACAAATATATTACCAATTCCTTCAAAGATTGTATATAACCTCGATGTAATGGGTGATGGACAATCTAATGTGTCGCAGTTGTTGTCTATGAACTTATTTTCAGTTTTTCTATTCCTTACTAGAGATTTCAGAAACAACGCTTGGGGTCAGTGGGAATTAAAAAATGGAGATTATGCTTTTAATTTATTAAATCAACTAAATGGATATGACGACACCAAAACCCAAGTACTAAAAAATGTCAACGGTGTTTTGACCTGGGTAGATGAGGCGTAACAATGACAAAATTAACGCCTCACTTCACACTCGAAGAGCTAGCCGGTACAAATAACAAGGATTTGAAAGAGCTCAATCTACAAGAAGCTAAAAAAATCCTAGGCAGAATGTACCAGCTTGCCGGGTTTGCAGAACGTGTACGTGAGATTGTTGGCCGTCCGTTAATCATTAACTCCGGTTTTAGATGCGTTAAACTCAACAACGCCCTAAAAGGGTCATTGACGTCGCAACATCTATATGCCGAAGCTATTGATATTAAAGTAAGTGGGAAGACAGCAAGTGAGCTATTTCAAATTATTGCTGCCAGTGATTTAAAATACGACCAATTAATACTCGAGAAAGTAGGTGTTGCCAGATGGGTCCATGTGTCTATTGGCGGTAAGAAAGAGAAGTTGAAATACGAGAACGGAAGGTACACGAGAGTCTAAAGTGCGCATAGCTATTTTGATTCTACTATTATCATCAAATATATATGCACAAAATCTTTATCGATTCTCGAAGAAAGCAGGAAGTTTAAAAGTACAACGTACCGTAACCGTTAATAGAATTAATGAAAATTTAGCCCGTAGGGTACTTTCTGGTAAAATACAAGAACAAGTACGCCATGACAGAATTACTCTGCGGGCTACGCAACGAATAGCAGCGAGACAGCCCCAAACATTCGTTGGTAGTAATAATTATTTGAAGGGACTGTCTAGACAATTTGCCGGAAGACCTGGATGGACGGATGTATTTAAGAGTGGCGGATATAACGGAGCACACCATATTGTTACTAAGTCTGTTCTCAAACAGCTTGGTTATGGCCCAGAAACATTAAATAATGCTCCATCTGTATTTCATCCGCTACACAACAATAAAAACTTTGAACTAACGTTCCATGACCATGCAACACAGATGGAACTATACAAGAAGTACGGCATACAGGGCATTATAATAGATTTCTTTGAGCGTATAAACGCCATAAACAGGGCTTTGGGCATGCCAGAGTATACCCCAGAGCAAGTACAACAAGAACTAAATGAAGGCCATTTATGGGCCAAACACTGGGGTCTTAAGTGGGACTAATAGATTTTGTAAAGCAGTTAATAAAACATAAGCTGGAAAACGGTGTTAGTATTAGCATAGACTTACCCAGCTTCTACACCGTACCAGAACAGGAGAGACAAAAATGGAAATCAAGGAAACCGCACTCGAAGCGTTGAATACCGCAGCCGCCGTTCTTAAAGATGGTGAGCTGCCTGCCGTAATGACCCAAGCGATTAGTTCTAAATCTAGCACGACTTGGTTAGACGTAGCCCAAACCGCTCTGCCTATTGCTATTGAATCTGTAGAAAATAGTCAAGTGGTATTGCCTGCACAAGTAAAGGCGTCTATCGTAACGAACATTGTAATGCCTTTGCTAAAAGATAAACTACCCTGGTACGTCAAACCGTTTGCTACCAAACTTATTGGCTGGTTTATTGATGTTATTATTGCTTCCCTCAACAAATTGTTTACCAAACAATGGGGTCAGGGAGCCGCCGAAATCCAAGAACATGGCGTAGAAACGCTAAAAGCAGAAGGTACTAACTAATCTTTGTCCTCCTGCCTCCACAAGAAGACACGAAAAACACCCCGGGTTTATGCTTTTCCCCGGGGTGGTATTATCTCTTCTTTTTGGAGCTTGCATGTATATAGGAGGCACATGCAAATTTACAAAGTGGATATAATCTGGTTAATCTTGGTTATTTCTTTCTCGCATTTGTCTAACTGCCTTCTTACAAATGCAGTGTCAATAGCAGTACTACCAAACTGACGAAGCTCTGTTTGCCTAGTTTGCCACATCTTTAATTGCTTCTCTAGCGAAGCCTTTTTCAAATCCTTCTCACGCTGTTTTTGTAATTGCTCGTTATTTAGATATTCGTGTATGTTCATCTACTCCCTCCGGCAGTAAATCTTCTTCATATACTCCAACTATTACATCTCCAAAACACGCTACTCTTACCAGTTTATTCTTGTACCCTAGTACACGGCCATGCAATATTTGGTGGTGTAATACGACTTTAACTAAGTCGCCTTTATGAAATTTCTGTTTCTTTCTCGGCATATTTGCAAGCCTCTTCTGCAAACTGCATATTTTCAATTAACGGGAAGATACAAATCCCGATTACGGGCGCATTTTTATAAAACCCATCTATTGCTTCTTTAGCAGGGCCAGATATAACTCCGTGGCTCATGGCGTCTATAAAGTCCTTTTCTTTGTCATAAACACGGCTATAACGAAAGTTTTCATCAATGGTGCTATAACTATTACCCTCGCTATCAGAAGCCATTACTACCTCAATATTGCCGAATTTGTCTTTTACGGCTTGTAACTCTTTAATCATCTTATCTATCTTCATATGCCCTCTTAACTAAATAGGGGCCATATATTTCAACAGCCCCTATTAGATTATTTAGTTGTCTTTGTTTTAATTGCCTCTGTTTGTGTTTCAATCCAGAGGGGTAACTGCATGAAATTGTGCTAGTAAAATCGCCCAGGTCTACTAGCTAACCTGATGATGGGTAGTATTGCGCATATAGGACGGTGAATTATGATTATACCGGTGGGTAAGGGAGACCCACAAAACGCATACTCCTCGGCTAAGACCGATTATTATCCCCATCGGCCCCCAGGGTTTGAGTTAGTCTGTTTCTAATGGCAGTGTAGGGTTATGGGACAACTGCCAAATCCATTGTAGTTGTTTAATCAAAAAATGTCAAGTGTTATAAAATCCTTCTGGGCACTTATCTAACACCTTGCAAAAATTATTGCCTTTAGCACAGTACCATTGATGGTTGCGTACCCTTAACTCTGTGCATAATTGGCATCGTTGTCTAAAGTTCTTCATTTCGTTTCAATCGCCTTTTCCAGTAAACGTTCTTGTTCGTATAACATATCTATAAACACTCTTGTACTTATGCCGAACTCTTCTCTTGAAAACGAACCGTCCTTATTAAGCGTTATAGCAATAGTGACTTTGTCATCTACTGCCCATTTATCTGCCTGGAAAGTCTGCATCTTGTTAATAGCATTACGCACTGACTCTAGTTGAATCACTAGCCCGCTAATCTCTCTTGCTTTATCTAGTTTCATTTGTTGTCCTCCCAAATCTTGCCCTATTTAGGGCTGTTTTTGAGTTTCTCCCACTCGGTAATAATAAACCGCAAGACAGTATATTTATCTTCATAGTCAATGCTGTCCCAATATAGACCTCGCTTTCGCATTTGGTCTAGTATTTCATTTATCTGCTCTTTTGTAGGTGTTGTCATTTTTTGTTTCCCCCAAATAAATTTTCCAACTGCGTAAGTGCGTTATCATAGGCAAGGTATGCTCCTTTGTATGAAAACAACTTTTTATCGTCCCTATCAATAATATATCGTAAACAGGCGACTGCGTCTTCAGCAGCGTAGTATTGCTTTTTGGTCAGGTTCTTGTTGTGTCTTACAAGTTTTTCTTCTATTTCGTCGGCAACAATTTTTATAGCCTCTTTTTCTTTTTCCGTAATCATATTATTCTCTTATCTTCTCCCATTCTAATATAATCCTAAGTATGGTATTCTTAGAAACATACATATAAGTTTTAAGGTCAAGACACTTTATCTTGTTTATCTGCTCCTTAGTCGGTATCTTAATTTCGGGCATAGAAATACCTACCTAAATATAGCAAGTAAAAGCAAAAGACAGGTAAACGCATTAAGACCAAGAATAACTTTAAGATGGAATAAGACGCTTTCTAACTGGTCATAATAGTAACATAACCACCAGTACTTTTCTTCATCTTCTATAGTATTAAAAATTTTCCCCATAGTCATTTATTCCTTGATACGGGACTTTCCATTTCGGTTTAATCCATCCGTATTTTGTTTTCGCTTCAAAATCGCCTATGCTGTTTACTCTTAAGGCTTTTACTGTTGCTTCTTTTAATACCGGTTTGCCGTTAGGGTTTATATTTATTATTACTTTGTCGTTAATAAATATATAGTTTCTGAATTCATCAAATATAAATGGCTTATCTATTATAATCATAATATATATACTCGCCGTTCCAGCTCACAACCCAGAAGCAGGAAACGGCTCGTATCTTGTCTAACGTTATAATAAAAAAGACAAAAAAATATTTATATATATATAATAATATATATAGTAGAAGAGGGCTTTTCATCTCTGGCTGCCTGTTTCTCCATTTAGGGAGTGTCTATTGCAGCGGCCATTCATGCTCACAACCCGTCAGCGAGTGTTCCGTATCTGTAGAGCCTGTCCCGGAAAGCGGTGTTGCCGCTAACGTCTTTTCGTCCGGTTGTAGTTTATTAACTACCAAAAAAGAAAGCCACGCATTTAAGTTTTGTTCAGAAACACCGTGCGTGGCTAGTAAAACAACTACAAATTGTACTTATCGGTGTTCCTGAACACTAATAGTATAGCATACATTTATTTATTTGTCAAGTCCTTTTTGCAAATAAGTAATGCACACTTCGGTACGTGGCTCAAAACTGTATCCTTTGGAAGCGGCAATGCTTGCTACTGCATTGTCATCTTCCCATGCGATACCGTTAAGAGCGTCTAGCACTAGCTTGACGTAATTATCTATGTCCGGTTTCTTTAGACATAGTTGTCCGTCAAGCGATTCTCGTTTTCGCTTCGAGAGTCCGGTTGGGATTGGGCACCAGAATCTAAGTGTAACAGCGATTCCAAACGTTCTACCCGCATCTCTAAGGGCTGCAGCACGTTCTGTATCTCTCCCAACAGCCGTTCCACTCTCAGCAGTCTGTTGTGCTCGTCCACCGTTCTGTACGATGGATTTGTATCTGTCGAGCACTCTTCTGGGGAGAATAGTCTTGGTATTGTCATCCACGAGCTGGGCAAAGGCACTGTTTCCCTCCAGGAAGGTTGTGGCAACAAACTGTTCTGCTTTAGTCGTTTTTGACGGTGTGTACGCCTGGGCATAACCACCTCTCGTGCTAAACTTCGGGCGTCCCTTCGCTACTGGGACTCCCGGAATTGTGAACTTTAATATTTGATACTTCGACAATTCGCAAAGCGTTTGCATCTAACTGACCCTCCGTTGCGTCAATTAACTTCTTTGCTTCCTCGGCTGTTAAAACATTGCTCCCTTTGATTGCAATATTTACACTTCCCTTGAACGTACCCATGGGGAAGCACACGGGCACCCATCTTTTCATATCTTTTGGCATTAAATTCCTCCTTAATTATACAAATTATTACTGCCGTAGCAATAAAAAATACAGAGCCGATAGCTCTAGACAAAAGCATCCTGCCGATGCTAGGAGCGACATACATGTTACCTCCTTGTACAAAATTTAAGAGACCAGCCGAAGCAATTTATCAACTGGTCTCTATCTAGTCAGGAAAGCAATGGAACCTGACTAGAAGGGCGGTTCTTCTTCTAATTCTGCTTCTTTGGCCTTAGCCAATTCTTCTTCTGCTTTTTGATATGCCGGTTTAATCTCTGGCTTTGAAGGGCCAGTAGTCACGGCATCCGCCAACTGCAACAAAGATTGATGGCGCTTGAATAACGCAAACGCATTATCTTGCACTTCTTGCAAGTCAATGTCTTCGCCATCTTTCTTATTTGCAATCATTACGTCTTTGGCTAGACCACAATAAAACTCCAAGGCAATTTCATTTTGCCGCGTTCTATCTGCCTCCAGTTTGGCTTTATAATCAAAGCCAGATACTTGCTTAGGCAAAGAGCCAGAAACGCTTCCTTGGGCCGTTTTTGGGGCATTCTGCATAGGTTTAAGATATTTAATGTACGGAGTTCCATTAAAATCTCCCACCTCTACATTGTACATGCCCGGTCCGGTTACCAAATTATAGAACGGTTTCTTTTGAGCAACGTTCCATTTGGTACCATCATCTACGGTAAGTACCTTTTTAGGTCCAAACTTACCGCTATTTACTACGTCTACTTTTACTACGTTGATGTCCATGGTCATCTCCTTAAAAATACTTGCTATTTCTTCTATAATAGAGTCCGAGCAAAAGTTTGAAGTGTTCGAAGGCATCGTCCAAGTCCTTGAGATAAACTAAACTTCCTCTCTTATCATACTCTTTTTTCTGCCTATCGTTCAACTTGTTTACATCTGGGATATGAAAAATAACTCCTGAGTTAATTTGTATATCTCCATGAGACATTTGTCGAATCGCTTCTGCGTACGCGGAGACTTGACATCCATAGCTTTCATGGATACTCTTAGACGTCTTGTTATCTCCGAGCACAAAAAGTCTCTGTGCTGGATTGTACGCAAGTATATCTGTGCGTCCTCCAAATGCCAACCTGCCGTCTTCGCTAGACCAGATGATTGGGATTTCTGTGGCGATGATTGTGAGACCACTTTTTTGCCACGCTTCTTTGAACTTTTGCAGTCCTTCAGTTTCTTCATATTCATACCCCGTTAAGAAGTTTTCTATATTATCATGCTCGGATGTACCGGCATCTGCAGCTTCATCCTTCTGCTTGTCAGGGTCCATTAACCCATCTTGGCATGCAACTAAGATATCGGTATCGGTTAGTGGCTCGCCTTTACGGATTTTATCTACCAATATCTGTTCAATACGTCCAGCAACCTGGCGTTTAGCCCACTCCATAAGTGCTCCTGCTTTACTACCATCCATTTGGAGCACAGAAGTACATCTGGGGGCTTTAATATCGCCCTTAATATATCCTTCTTGGCGTGGAGCAATCTTTCCAAATTGCACTTGGTTGGCTATATTGTAGAATCGATAAAACTTTTGCTTATCTTCTTCCGCCACCAGTGGATTTGCTCGCAGCTTTTCTAGTACGTTTGGTTTCATTTAAGAACTCCCATAGTGTCATCCCTCTCGGGACAGCCCAATAGCGTTTATAGCGCTTGCCATCGGTGGATTCTTCGTATTCCGAATCAATAAAATATTCATATAATAATTGATTCAAATCACTAATACGCTTACGCACGTCACAAATACGCAGATTTACCATCATTTCAAAGTTGGTAGCGCCTTTATGACCCGCTTTTAGCAAGTATTCAAATACTCTATCTACTTGCGTGTTGCCGCTTTTTTTGTTTACCGGCTTTTTGGTGTTGCTTTTTACAATCTGTCTCTTTACATTTTTTATCATTTTTTACTCTCCGAACCACGTCTTGCACACTTCGCAAAACATGAGATTTCTTTGTCTGTCTACTCTTAATGTCCTTGCTGACTCGCACTTTGGACAAATTCCGTAAATCTTTTTTACCATTTAATACCTCCTTTGCACACTTAAGACATAACTGCCAGAAACAAATTACTGTTCCGTCTTTATGTCTACGTCTTGGTAATGCTACCATCGTACTTGTAGGTATCTTACATCTTTCACAGTGCATTTTTATTGTTTCTACTTTTATGCTCATAAAATCTCCAAGGGCTTAACGTACCCTAATGAGTTACCCACGAAGGCTAACAACGCTATACACTCACGCGGTATAGTTCATCACACTTACAGTCTCTTCCGGCCTCCACAAAGTGGTATGGCAAACGGCAGCGATACGTACGGACCAAACCTCCGCACGGTTAGTATGTTTACTTCCGGACGAAACATACCAGAAAGCTATTAAATCTTGCCGTCGGGCATTTAGTTAGAAGCAGTGCTAGACGGCGTACCCAATCTGCTTTGTACCTCGTGCTCTCATATTGGGGCCAAAGGCTCCCGAGAACACTTCACGTGCCGTTGTTTTATTAAGCGCACCAACAAGCAACCTGCGCTACTGTGCGAAGTTTGTAGCCCGATGACAGCCGCTCCGGGAGTTTAGGACGGTATTTATACTCTTGCCTAGCCGGGAGATATAGATTCTTATTCGTACTTCAAATCGAATACCAACCAAGGCCACTTATCTTGGCATATTTCCAATATTGCCTTGGCTACTTGACGCACTTCATACTGGGCATGCTTATCTAGACGCAATTTTAAGAAGTTTCTAATTGCTCTAAAACTCATGTGCACACACATATTGGTACACATACCCTGCGGGAGTATCATTCTTGCGTCTTCTCTCGGTACTCCATTACGTACCAAGCTTGCGTAATACTCCTTCATTAAATTTACCATCTCATTTGCCTTATCATCTACTGCTTGTAAATGATAGGGTAATACGACTTCGTTTTTGGACACATCAACAAAACGCTCGGATTCAACACAGAACGAGCACCCGATTCTGTGCCTGACGATTTGGTTCTGACATACTCTCGACACCTCTCTAATGTCGAACGTAGCGCCAGCAAACTCAAGTGGCGTCTCATGACCTGCCTTAATAAGGCCCTGAATGAAATCTCCGCGTTTCGATATATCGTCTTTGTCTTGACTATTGTAACATGTTCTTGCTGCATGGCTAATCACCCAAGCTGCGTCGGTTGTACTGTCAACCAATTCAACTTTCATATAAACTCCTTACTATAAAAAGATAACTCATTATAGCATAAAAACGAGTGGCGGCTGCTGGTATTATCGGCCTTTTATCTAGAATCACTATTCCCAGCCTGCGTTTCCGCCGAGGTTCTATCAAATGGGCAGCTACCCCCATTCTCATAGCCTAGCACTTCTGCCTCCGACACTAGGCCCTCACGGTACTCGTTGGTTGCCGGGTACTGCAGGTGTCGTCCAGCAACCATACTTATTAGATAGTGACTATTATCAGAGTATGTCTAATAAGCAAATGGCTCCCCGTAAAAGATTCGAACTTATCTCTCTGTACTTAGGATACAGCGTTCTGACCACTAAACTAACGGGGCATAAATTTAAAGCGCCTTTACGTAGCGCTTGTGAAGGGCTGACTACGGCGCCCACGGATGGAAGTAGCTTTACGTTAATTACCATCGCCAACGGGTCTACATGGCTCAATGAGCTCAGTATTTACCATATGCTTTTAAAGGATAAACAATAACCTCCGACTCTTGTGGTTATCGTTCTGCTAAGTCGGCTCAGCACGCAAGCCCTTTTATTATACTGACATCCTTGCTAGTCAGATAAATGGCTCCTCGTAATAGAATCGAACTAATTTCTTGTTCCTTAGGGGGAACATATCCTAACCAATAGACGAACGAGGCATTAAATCGGGGTGGGGGCGTGAAACGTATAAAACACACCCCCAGGAGGATAAGCAACTATCACTCACTTAAATTACATATCAATCGTTTCATTGACGTTGCCCATAATCTTCTTGAGCAAGTCTTTTTCTTGGTCAGTTCCAAACTTATTCACAACCCCCATAATTCGGTTATGATAAGTAACGAACCGTTTCGCAGTTACGGTCATATCTTCACGCAATTGCTTGTACTTTGTGGTAAAATTACGGTCTTTTACCCAATAAGTATAGTAAGCATAGTCAGCTCCATACTTCTTAAGCCTGCTCTTGCGAGACTCGCCACCAGCAACGCCGGTTTTCTTACGATTGCGAAGGTAAATAAGACGATTTTGAGTACGTTTTATTTCATCGTCCAGCTCATCATCTTTTACATATTTATTTCTTGTTGCCTTTGTTTTTCTTGTTGTAATATTCGATTGCGGCTGCGCTTTCGTAATTTCTGGTAGCGCTATTACTTTCGCCTCTTCCGTATTGCAAGCTGTCGTAGTCGTCTGCTCCGGCAGTTCCGTAGAGGTCTGGCTCGTTTTGAGCGTTGTGGTAGGTTTTGCCTTTCCACCAATAATTGTTTTGATAAGTTCCTGTAGTTTCATCTCTCTTATACTCCTTTTGTGTTAATGGTTTGTCCATGATAGACTGCGCAAATACTGCCAGTCCATCTATGTTACGTTTTAGTTCACTTAATACCACATACTCGTTTGGACTATGTGGATTGTAATATCCAGCTGAGATGTTTAGCATATTTAGATTTGCGTCACCTAGCTTGGATATATCTGTATACGCACCGATTGCTTCTTTGCAATGCGGCAGCGATTCTTTAATGCGTGCGATAAATTCATCGCTACACATCTTTGTACCATACACAGACGTAATCAAATCACCGCCATTACGTCTATCTATTTCAATACAAAACAGTTCATTCTCAAGAGACTTAGCGTCGTACTCTTTAGCGCCACGGCATCCAGTCTCTTCATCCCTGAAAAATATACATTTACAGGGTACTTTTTCCAGTAACTCAAGACAGGCTACGATTCCACATTTGTCATCGCCGCCAACTCCATGACCGTTAAAACTGGTTAATACATCATTACCCAGTAACTCCGGTTCGGGAGCGTCTTCGTGTACTGTATCTAAATGACAACAGAACACGGGAAGTGGAATATTCTCTTCGGTATTTGTAACCGTTATATTCCCATATCCATCCATTTCTATAAATGGATATCCTTGGATATATGAAAACAAACTATCCATTGTATTGTGCTGCTGCGCCCAAATATACTTATACTTCAAATAAAGCTGTTCTGCCGACATTTTCGCCTCCTTTCATATAATTTCTATATATTGCTATCATCTCTTGCAATTTCTTTTGTCTTGGTTTATACGCCGTGCACATTAACAAATGTTCTTTTTTGCTGGCGTCCATAGCCGAGTCGCCCATCCAATACATCTGTTGACAATGTGGACAACTGCAGAAGTGTTTTGATGTTGACACGTCATGCAATGTCTGTACGTATACACCGACTCGATTATCTCCATTACTTAAGAAATATTGTCCATCAATACGTACCAAAGAACAGAAAGTATCCAAATACGGAGTTCTAGGTATATCTTTTAATAATAACTCTTTGTTCTTAATCGGCAAGAGATATTTATGTGTCCTATAATTCTCTCTTAAGAATGGATACTTAATCGCATTTGGAAACTGCTTATCAATCTCTGCCAAAGCGTCTTCATATCCATGCGCTTGCACGTATAATCTATCTACGTACTGCTTGCCATCCGGCAAATTCCATAACAAGAATCTGCCAATCGGTTTGCCACGCTCATATACAATGCGTCCTTCTGCTCCAAATGCCTCGTAGAACTTACCAACCGGGAAGTTATACATACAAGAACTTGTGGCAAATCTATTGCCAGATGCACTGTAATCATCTGCTAATTGCACTGCATAGCAATCGTTAATATCCGCAGCCTCAATCGTAATATTTGTTTTACTGCGCATTAACGTGTCGCACAAATCAATTAACACGTTCTCGTTCTCTGTAGTCTTCTTATCCTCTTTTAACGGGAAGAACCGTGCCAAGAACTTTGAACGCGGATTCTCTTTGAAAGAGCGTTTAAGTAATTTGTACGGACTGGCCATCGTTCCATGTTCAGACAAGAAATCAAGCACTCTGGATTCTCTTCCTGAAGAAGAACAACATTTATTCCAAGATTTCATCTTCAAGCACAAAGTATAATACTGCCTGCGGCTTAAGTAGCCAATCTTTGTTGAATCCGAAATGGCTTTGTAGATATAATACTGTTTATTGTTATGCGCAAACAAGTTGGCAAATGCCGGAGCAAATTCACCAAAGTCTCTTTTGCTGGCTAGCCCATAAGCAGTATCGCTATCTGCAAACTTCTCTGCGATTCTCTTGGCTATTTCTTCTTTGTCTGCTTTTGGGAAGGTCTCGCCTTTCTGCTCCATCGCTATCCAGGTATTCATTGAATCAAAAATCCAGTAATTATTTGCTTTGCTCATACTTATCCTCCGTTTCATATAAGGCTTTTAATGCTTTAAGCTTATTTAATATCGAACCTATTACTGTATAGTTCCCTCTATTATCTTCGCATAAAGCACGCACGATTTTATCTCTAATACCGGCTGTTTTTACGTAATCACGGTTGAACTCTAACGACCATCGTACTGTTGTAGCGTTGTCATCCATGGCCGGCAAGCTTGTATCCCACTGTTTTGCAAACCAGTCACGTTTTTCTTTAATTGCTTGCCATACGGCTTTATGCTCTTTAGTTGGAGCAAATTCCATTTGCATAATCATCTCTTTGGTCAGCTTAATGGAACCGTAAGAGCCAGCATTACTTCTATAAAAATACCGTTTTTTGCCAAATCTGAACATGGATAGATAAAAGTTCAGTGGCAAAAACGAATAATTTCCGTATCCACTATTTTGTTCTTTAACAAATAGCTTAAACGGTGCGTTATTAGGCTCATCAATACATACAAATTCTTCATCATCTACTGATGTAAGCCATTCATCTACTTTAAAGCTCTTATAACCACCATGTGAATAGAACTGCGAATCAATACCAACATATAACGCTTTGGACAAGTCAATTAACTCGCCAGCACCTGACAACGCATACTCTTTCTTGCTATATGCTTTGCCTTGGTATTCAAGGTAATTGCCTTTATCATAGAACTCATCACCAATGCGAAAATGAGTCTGTTTATTGCGAGGAATGCGCTTGTTTCGTACAGCGTCCATAAACTCGTCAATCCAATGGATGGCTTTGTCAAAAGTATACGTATATTCGCCTTCCATTGTCTCAATAGTAAAGCGTTTACATCTATCATACGTAAACCCATCTCTGTAATTTAATGGGTCAGTGCATATTAATTCACGGATTTTTTCCCTTACTGTTTCCAACTCGTGTGAAAATACCGTAACGGAACGACTTAATTGTATCGGCACATCCGACATTGCTCTGTAATATGCTCTGGCTTTGCGATTTTGGTTATTAAACTTAATCAATACTTTTTCCAGTGCATACAAATTGCGTAATGTCTGCTCCCTGACCTTCCACTCAAACGGCAGGTCTCTTTTAAATTCTTTCATATTTACCTCCACTGTAAACAAAACCCCCGTAGACTAAGTACGGGGGTTATAACGCATAAGCGTATTAGTCATCTAAATCAACGATAGACGGATATTCACCGTTCTTCGAATCGCAATACTGGATTTCTACTTTAACGGTCTTACCGATATCGCTGGTTGTGATTTTCCCGCTAGGGAATAATCGATTCAACTTCTTATCTCCAGGTTTGTAAGTCAAACCCCAGTGATAAGTAGCGCCTTTGTGCGTGTACGCATATTGCACATACACAATTTGGTCACCAACGTTGTTAAATTGGCTGCGTACAGCCTCAATTACAACGTCACGTGCTCCGGGCTTAGGCGCATTAGCCTCTGCTGTTTGTTTCAACTCAACAATGATTTCTTCTCCCATTGTTTTGTCCTCCTTAAGGATGTTTTTATGATTGTAATAATCATAAATCATTTTGTATATGTCCTTCATAAATCTTCCTGCTTTCTAGGACCACGAGTAGCAGGAAACTCATTTGGAGTCCGAATGTTGCTACGGAAGGTCCTCTGAAATATCCATCATAGTCTTGAGCCTTGCGGCTTTGCCTGCGTTAATTACCAATTCTCCAAAATAAGCAATATTGCTTTTATGTCTTTGTGTCCAGGCAAAAAAGTCATCATCTCTTTGCTTTTTATTATCATAAAAACTTACACGGTCGCCTTTTACTATGTCACTTAATGGAGTCGTAGTCCACATATGGCGCACTCGCTCTGTTTCTACAAACATATCTCTGTGCGCATCCGGAGTAGCAAAGTAATATAACTTTAATTGTTTGTACTTCGGATTTTTATTATCAAATTCTTCCTTCATTTAATCCTCCTTTTGCACTCTCAAGTCATAGTTATCAATGCCATTTGAATTGGCGTGATGGACTGCACTGCCTACAGTAGCAAATCCATTGATTACAATCGTTCTGGGTCCTTCTTTATAAGTTAATGAGCAACACATATAACTACCTCCATTTCTTTTTTTTATCAATGTTCAGGATATTCAGCGAGGCAAAAGTCTTCAATCTTATTGTCTCGCATTAACTTCTTTAACTTGCGAACATACAAATTTAGATGGTTTTTTAACATATAACGAAACGTATGGGACCATCTGCTATTGTGGCCCCACGTATCGAAGTCTTCGGTTACTGTTTCATTCCATCTAAAAAACGATGGCGAGTCAATATGTAGCATTGTTTCAAATACTACTCTAAAATAGACGACTAACATCGGCAAACAGTTCTCTGCCTCGCCTACGCCATTGTTTTCAACAAAACTCTCTTTGTACTTATCGAGATACGGAAAATCGTGTTTGGGCATATTAACCTCCCTTTTATTTCTCCGATTTCTTCATATATTCTGATAGCTGTTCTTCAACCTTCAGTATACTCTCTTGAAGACTGTTTATTTCAAGTGCTGTATTGCAGCATTTAGCACCAACAAACGCAGCTTTAAGCATACCTGGCTCATCTCCGTTTGCTTGGCATTGCTTTGCTAATTGTTTCATCTCATCTTTGATGTTGCAGACAATGTCCTTTGCTACGGTCAATCTGTCAAAATATCTTAATTTTTCATCATCACTGAACATTGTATCCCTCCATTAGTAATCAAGCACAGTAACTACTTGGTCTTTGCAAGCATTTTCAGTGTTGTTTTGCTCTTGTTTCTTATCATTGTAAATGGCTTTTATTTGAGCAAAAAGGGCCTTACAAATCGTTTTACGCTGTTGGGTGTAGTATTTATCCATAAGGCTCTTTTCTTGTGCTACGTGTTTGTAGAATGCACTATACTCACGTTTCTCGGTATTGCGTAAGGCATTGAGCTTTTTACTGGCAATGTCTAACGCATTGTCAAACTCTTGCGAACGTAATACTTCACGTACTACTACTGCTGTATTGTAGATTTTATTTACCATATTAGTCATATTTTATCTCCTTATTTGTTGATGAAGTAAATGTCCAGGTCTTCATCTTCTTGTTTAATTTGTTTCTTTTTACTGCCCATCAATGCTTTGCAATCAATGGTCATAATTACACCTAGTAAGACACTTGCCATTAAGTTTGTCATACCTGCACTCGCTCCAGAGCTCGTAAATACCATTACTGCTATGCTAATGAGAATATTCTCAATTACCATTGCTGTTGGTAATGATTTTGGCAAGTATTTACTTAATGGCTTGTTAATAAACGGTCTTACTATGGTGAAGTACAATACCGTCTGTACAATGAATTGTCCTACTAGGAATGTAAAGATTACTGAAGTATTCATAATTTATCTCCATTTGGTTACATAGTAACACTTAAGCCTAATTTTACAATCTGTTTCATCTCTTTTAAGTCTGCTTTTCTTGCTACCTGTAATGCCATCTCATTTAATTTGTGAATCTTCTCGAGTTCTTTGATGGTTAATGAATCGAGTAACTTTTCGTTCATCTCTCTTGCGAGTTTTAATTGCTCTTCTTGTTGAGCCAAAATAGCAGATTTTAACATCGACTTCTTGGTAATTTTGATAACGGTTTCTTTTTTCATAATTTGCTCCTAGTTATAATATAAATTTGCCTGCTAGGTTACCATCAATAATAATTTGTAAATAAGTTTTTAACTCATCCATATTATGTGCTGGTTTTCTATAAGAACAAAATAGGTTATTATATAGTTGCCTAGCAAAAGCGTCTGCACCATCTACTCTTTGCTTGCGATTGTTGATTATTTCTTTTTGAGTTAAACCTTCATCATCTACCAAATATTGTGTATACATAGTTTATTCTCCATTTTATTTAATTTAGACGTAAAATATATAAAAACGCTTATTATTTAAGCATTTTCTATTTCTCTTTTTAATATATTTACTATTTATAGTAAATATATTTATTTTCTCTTTATTATATATATTATTTATTATATATATAACACAGTGCGCTTATTATATATATATTTATTATATATATATATATATTAATAATAATATAATAATATGCTGTGGTTGTTGGTGGTGGTGGTATGGGCTGTACCTATATACCCCCCCACACAAAAAAATAAAAATAAAGAACTTGCTAGGATGGCGAAGCCATAGTGAGCGTAAGCGAGTTGCATACCATAGGTATGCTAGCAAGACCACTTGCGTGGCGAATAGTTTTACGTAAAACAGGATAGCATAAAAAAACGCTATCAGGGCTTTAAATGAATACCTGATAGGTAGCAGAAACCACTTGCGTATAAAAAAAAGAGTATTTTGTGCTATTTTTTCGGCAAAAACAGTTATGCTATACTGTACCTGTAGCAAGTAAGCTACAAATCAAAAAACAAAAGGAGTATAAAAAAATGGAAATGTTATTATGTGGTATCGGTTGTATTTTAGGATATAAGGTGCTAATGCACAACAGGGCTGTAAATGCCGCAAAAGAGCAAGAACGGAACACAGCTCTTGAAAATACGCTTGAAGCATTAACGGAGCGCAAAGCATTACAAGACCGATACAGTGCGGACCTGTACCAATTAGCGGTCAAATCAGTAAGCAAAAATCTAAAATAAACAGGAGCAAAAAACGTATGATAAACTTAAATGACATCAAAAAATTAGAAGTAAAAATCCCAGCCAAGCCAGTAAAGGGGGAAAAATGCTATTTTTCCGTAGAAGGTATGGACGGTATAAATGATATTGCCTACGAAGAAAAGGAAATAAATATAAACGAGTACCAAACCGAAAACAGGGAGTATTTTTCTTTCAATGTTTACGGAAAATGGCAAGCACAAACCGAAGAACAAACGGAAAGCGCCCGCTCTATTGTGCGCATTACTGGACTATTAAAAACAAACAAACAAGCGGATAACGTATTTAGTGAAATGGTATTAAAAATACAAAAAGCACAAAGCGGTATTTTGCTAGTTGTCCCGCGCTATGTAATGTATGACGACGGGGAGCCAATAGCAATATGTTATATTAGCGATATAGAGCCGGAAAGCGATAAATAAAATAATATAGTATCAAAAGACCCTAGGCAAAACCTAGGGCCTTTTTGTTTTGTATTTTTTTCATAGCATACCTACAAAATAACAATGCTTTTTTTATGGTACACCCCAACCCCAAAAGTTGTAAGGGGGCCGCCATCCTCTAATTAGGGAACCCAATGTTGTACAAAGCAACAGCCCAATGTGCAAAAGCAATATATCGCACACTAATAATTCTTTTAATGTGCAATAACAATCCTTTTTATTTGCTCAAAATGGGACCCAGAATCAATTTTTGGTACCAATCCGGTAAGTCCTCTTGACAAGTATTAAAAACTTGTTTATAATGCGATTATGGATGTACAATTACCAAAGCTAGAAGAGTTTAAGAATCTTGAACCGATTACTGCACAGATAGTGGAGCCTAAAGACACGTATCTACAGGCTGCCAAGGAACATGCTGCACTAATGGACGAGGCCAAGGAAATAGCCAAGCAAGAGAAGTTGAAGGCTTTGGCTGCGTGGGCTATTAAGAAGAAAATTGTTAGCGGGACTAATCCACCGGAAGAGAGACAATTAAACCGTATTTACCGTAAGCTCAAGAAGGGGTTGCCCATTATCAAGGCTATTAAGGGCGTATGCAGCTATCCTACCTGGAACAAGTGGAAGGAAGAGTTCCCCGAGGTAGCGGCCATGGAAGAACAAGCCAATGCCGTTGCCATTGACCGGATGCTAGACAGAAAGGAAGAACTTGCTGCCAGACCGGGTACTCACATGGGTGAGATTGCCAGGGATAAGGTACAGATGGACGAACTCCAGAACCGCATTGACCGCATTGATAGACTTACTGAGATACGTAACAAAAAAAATTCCGCCTTCGGCGGAAGTGTTGTACCGATACAGATTAACTTTGGGTTTGGTAAAAAGTAATGCAAAAAGAGATTAAAACATTACAACTTGGTAAGATATATGAGCCTTTACTCAAGAAGAAACGTATTAAGGCTCTGTTTGGAGGCCGTGGAGGTGGGCGTAGCCATAACGTAGCCCGGTATTTACTAGGCCGTAGCCTAAACGAGAAGATACGTATCTGGTGTGCCCGTGAAATCCAGAACTCTATTGCCGACTCTGTACAACACTTATTCGTTGAACTAATCGAAGAATACAATCTCCAACAATACTTTAAGATTACTGACCAAGATATTATTTCTGCCACTGGCAGTTATTTTATGTTTAAGGGGTTCCGTGGTAGTGGCGGTACGTACTCTGCGGAACGCTTAAAAGCATACGAAGATTTCGATGTGCTATGGGTAGAAGAAGCCTCGGCTTGCTCCATGGAGTCCCTTAACGTCGTTTCTAAGACCATCCGTAAAGAAGGCTCTGAACTCATATTTACCTTCAACCGCGTGCTCGAAGAGGACCCCGTTTGGCGCTTTACGTGTTATGACTGTGGGGATATCTATAATACCGGTTACTATGAAGACGATGACCGTCTTATCATATATGCCAACGTAGAAAAGAACGAATTTGCTACCTCTATTCTCTATAAAGAACAAGAACAAGATAAGAAACGTCTTACTGTGGATGAATACAACCGCATTTGGCTAGGGTATCCTGACCGTAGCGGGGGTATGAAGGCGTTCTTTACCAGAGACATGATTTATAATAATACAATCAAACCTCCTTATGAAGAAACCCAGTGCTGGGAAGTAATCTGCGGCTTTGACCCTAACGGGGGTGGTAAGGACTCTGCCTGTGCTGTCGCACGCCAGGGGCGTGAAATCATTGCTATAGATGTCATTAGAGGCGTCAAGGACCCAGTGGAGCTGGCTGCCAAATTTATTGCGTTTAAGCGCAAATATGGCGCAAAGAAAGCCTATTGCGACCGTGGTTATGGCCAGGGAGTTATCGTTATGGCCAGACAAGAAGGCGAGAGTATTATCCCTGTTGACTTCGGCGGAAGAGCCGTTACAAACGATAACTGTGTCAATCGTAGAGCAGAAATCTATTATAAACTCAAACAGTGGCTACAAGATGGAGGATACCTAGGTGACCCGAAGAATAACGAAATCGTTGAACTCAAAAGAGAGCTCCAAGCCGTTGAATACAACCTTAGAAAGTCCGATGACGGGAAGATTGCACTCGGACCAAAAGACGATATGCGTAAGAAGCTCGGACATTCACCTGACAGAGCAGATGCGGTTGCTCTTACTTTTGCTGGCCACAAAGACGTGCTAGTCAGAGACAAACGTGGGCTTTCTGTGGAAGGCGCTGAAGATTTTGCCCAAGAGGGCGATTATTACTTGCAGAAGTTCGATAACTTAGATACTACGGGGTTAATATGACCAATAAAAAAGAACATCCTTGCCCGGTGTGTGGCAAGATGACAACTAATCCAAAGATGTGTAGCAAAGAATGTGTAGCAATTTCTCTAAAAGACAAGTCTCGTATGGGCAAAGACAAGCTCAAAACGCTAGACGACTCTAATATTTGCCGTCAGTGCAAGAAACCTATGCCACTTGACCGCTATTCGATGTATTGCGAAGAGTGCGAGATGCACATCGAGGAAGATATCTAGAACCTAATTTGACAATTTTGTTGTAAAAATTATAAAAGAAACATAGGAGGGCATATTATGCCTGAACCGAATACTGTAGAAACGAATAATGAACCGACGTTGGACCAATTCAATGATACTGCCGCTACGCAGCAACCCGCTGCCAGTGAACCTGCAGCTGCAGATACTACTCAAACTCAACAGACAAGCCAAGCACAACAGAATAGCGAACCTGCTGCTGGACAACCTGCGCAACAACAGACCCAGCAACAAACACAGCAAGATAGCAAACAGCAAACGACAGCTGACCCGTATGCTACTGTCTTGGATGGGTTACAGATTCCAGATGGCGTGCAGGTGGATGAAGGACTTGTTGGAGGGCTTAAACAATTAGCCAAGCAGCACAACATGCCTGCTGATACTGTTAAAGCTCTTATTCAGCTTGACCTTAATAATTTGGCTGCCCAACAAACGGCCACTAACAGAATCATGGCCGAGATGCAGACCAAATGGTCCGAAGAAAATAAAGCCAAATATGGCGACAATCTGAAAAACGTCGAAACGAATTGCAGCAGAGTTCTTGCTGAATTGGACAAAGAAGGAAAATTCAAGGAACTCCTCGCTACCGTCGGTGTCTCCGGACATCCGGCCACGTTAGGGTTTTTGAAGACCATTGGGGACCTCTATTTAGAGAAATCCAGTGTGAACCCTAATGCAACAGTCTCTACCGATGAAGAGGTAGAACTAGAAAACTTCAACTAAACAGAGAGGAATAAACAATGCCGAATGGAGTGTTTAACTTACACGACTACGCAAAAACCTTCGACCCTAAAGGCGAACTCTATGCTGTAGCCCGTGTTTTAGACCAAACGAACCCCATTGTCAGAGATGCGATTACCATCGAATCTAACAGTGACTCTGGGCATGAATATGCCATCCAAAACGGTCTTCCGACCGCTGCGTGGCGCCGGGCCTACCAAGGTGTAAAACCTTCTAAAGGCTCTCAAACCGTTGTAAAAGAAACCTATGGCCGCATGTCTGCCGTAGCCGAAGTAGACGTGGCTATCGCTGAAAAAGGCGGTAAAGTTTCTGAAGTGCGTGCTCAAGTACAACGTGACCAACTCGAAGTAATGAACCAAGAATTTGCTCGCAAATTTTTCTATGGTTCTGCCAAAGACGAAGAAAAAGCCTTCATCGGCTTTGCTGCTCGCTATGGCGCTTTGACTGGCGCTAAATCTAGCCGCCAAGTAATTAGCAACGGTGGTACGACTGCCAACAAACAACAATCTATTTATTTGATTGGCTGGGGCAAAGGCAAAATCTTTACCTTCTTCCCGAAAGGAACCCGTGCCGGTATTAAAGTCTACGACTATTCCAAAAATGGCCCGATTGACTTGCAAGATGCCGATGGCGGTACCTATCCTGGGTACAAAAAACAAATGGAATGGCTGTGCGGTTTAGCTGTGCAAGACTGGCGCTATGGTGCCCGTGTCTGCAACATCGAACCCTCTGCTATCGTCACGAAAGATGCCAAAGTAGCTTTGTATGAAAACTTCATTAAAGCTGTGGGCCGCATCCAAAACCCGGATGTCGTAAACTTGGTAGCCTATACCAGCCGCGAAGTACGTGACTTGCTGCGTGCCGGTTTCTTGGCTGCTGGTGGTACGTCTGCTCCGATTGTATATCAGAACAACAAACTCACCACGACCGGTTTACCTGTATATGGGTACAACGACCTCGTAATCGATGGTATCCACGTTAAAGCCTGCGACGTGTTAGGTTTTGATGAAAATGGCAATGGCGAAGCCATTGTAGCCTAATAGGAGGAATATAGAATGTTACAAGATAATTCCTTAATTTTCTTCGAAAGCAAAACCGCCCCGGAAACCCCGACTGCGGTAGAATTAGACGGTTCCAGCTATGGCCGTGATTTCGTGTTCTGCACGATTCCTGCCGGCGTAACCGCTCTTACGTTGTTGCTTAAAACCTCGAAAGATGGCACGACTTTTGCCAATGCCCATACGCATGTGGCTTCTGCCGCCGACATCAAACGTGGTATTACCGGCTTCCATACTCCGTTAAACGACGTGAAAGCCGCTCAAGTTATCCCGACCATCACTGGTACTGCTGCTAAAAAATTAGTATGCGGTATTACTGATGCGATTGATAACACCGAAGTGTTTTACTAATCGGTATTCGGTAACATAATGGGGTGGACTTAAAACCTCCACCCCTATTTTAGAGAGGATGTTTTATGGGACTTGGAAGCTCATTAAAGAAAGGCATTAAAAGGCTTGGAAGACACATCAAGAAAAATCCATGGTCTTTAACTGGCGTAGGCGCCGTTGCTGATATTTATACAAAAGTTGGAGAAGGTATCAAAAAGAGCTGGACAGACATCAGAATGCCGCTTGCATATGCTGCTGCTGGCGCATTAATAGCTAGTGGCGTTGGAGCTGGTCTCGGTGCTGCTGGCATGGCTGGTTTGGCAGGAACTACTACTGGTGCTATGGCTGCAGGCGGTGCCATAACTGGCGCAACGTCTGGTGCTGCAGCCGGATTACAAGCTAATGAAGCAAACAAGGCAAACAAAGAATTTGAAGAACAACAAGAACGCCAAGCGCAGGAAGAACGTCGTCTTATGAATAGCCAATCGCAAGAGCACCAAGAACTGTCTTCCAGAGAAGCCCTTAATCAAGTAATGAAAAAGAGCGCTTTGGCTAGAGTTTATAGAACTGCCGGGCAAGCTCGAAGCAATACAACTTTTGGTTAATAACCAGGAGAATTTATGGAACAAGCAAACACTAATAATATATATGACCGCATATTTTGCGGCCTAAAAAAAACCTTTGATGACAAGGAGTCCACTTATAAGGATATTCGTGAGTTGCTGGCTCCTGGTACTGGTCTTTTTAATGGAGAACGTGGCAACGATGATTTGGAAAACGTTAAAATCAATTACATGCGGCTTTTGGACTCTGAGCCTATTACTTTTCTGGATACTACTGTTGCCGGTCTGTTTGGTGGTCTTATTAACCCTGCGTCACGCTGGTTCGACCTCGGTGTAGACCAATCTAATCCACTATACAGAGAGCTTGACCCTTTTACTATCGGTGAAATGACCTCGTATGTAAAAGAATTTCTGTATTATCTATTTAACAAATCGAACTTCTACTCTGCTGCCAACTCGGTAATTAACGAGTGGGTACGCTATGGTATTGGCGTTATGTTGGTAGAAGAACGGGACCAAGACTTAATCTTCTTCAACCCACTCACGATGGGTGAGTTCTATCTTGGCATTGACTCTAACGGCAAATACGATAAATTGGGCCGCAAGATGAAACTCCGTGTGGACCAACTTATTCAATCTTTTGGAGATAAATGCCCTGCGAAGATTAAAGAAGATTACGACAACGGCAGATATGACCAATTATACGAAGTAAGCCATCTTATTTGCCCCAACCCGAAAGATGGAACTGTATCTAGCCGTTTCAAATATGTAGATTTATATTGGATGAAAGGATGTGGATGCTGTGAAGGACCTCACTATTTGCGCAAATCAGGCTTTATGTCTAACCCTATCGTGGTATTCCCATGGGAACGTAAGAATACCAGAACTGTATGGCCCATTGGAATTGGAGAGAAAATCCTTGGAGATGTAAGAGAACTCCAGATGACGGTAAAGGCTCTTAATATCCACAAGAGCTATTTGGCTAGCCCAGCTCTTGCCGTGCATACATCTTTGGGCAAAAAACCCATCCTCCCTGGAGCTGTGTTCTATACTGAACAAGACCCGACAAAGGTGGCATCTGAAATTTACCGTGTTAGCTCTTATTTAGGTGAACTTGAAGATTCAAGAACGAGACTTTTGGATAAAATTCGCAAGATGAGTTACGCAGATATATTGATGCTTTTTGCCCAGAAAGACCGTGGCACCATGACCGCTAGAGAAGTTACTGCACTTGTGAACGAACAGATGACTCTCTTGGCACCTATCTATTTACGCGCAAAATCGGGCCTAGAAGCGCTTTTTGACCGTGTGCTGGATATCTTACTGCGTCGTGGCCTTTTGGATGGTTATACGCAGATTTCGCCAAAGGATATTCAAATTGAGTTCTTGAGTTCCATTGCGAAGGCTCAGAAGCTTGCTGAAACAGGGTCTATGGATGACCTCTTAATGTACATTGGCAACATCGCTCAAGTGAAACCTGAAGCATTAGACTACATCAATGAAGATGCAATGGTGATTGAGTATGCTGAACGTTTAGGGTGCTTGAACAAGATTAACCCTAGCGACGAAGTAGAACAAATTCGCCAAGCCAGAGCTATGGCACAGCAGACTCAGGAAGACTTGATGAATCAACAAGCCTCCGCTGATATTGCAAAAACGCAGTCGCAAGCGAAGATGGCTCCTAACAATGTATTAGGACAACAGGCCCAAGCGATGGGCATCAACCTGGAAGGAGGCCCTGCCAATGTCTAACAAAGACCAATTCAGGGATATGCTCCAGACCGAGCACCAAAAAGCCTTAAATGAACTTGTAAAATCCAAGAGCTTCCGCTTTTATATGGCGGAGCTCTTAGGATATTGCAAAACGTTTGATAACGCATTCTCTGAAAAAGGGAATGTGGCAGCTTTTAACAATGGCTTGCAATCTGCCGGCCAGAAGATTTTTAACGATATTATGGCAATTAGCCCTGATACCTATATTCTCATGTGCAAAGAAGAAGCCCAACTGTTAGCCATGCAGAATCAGCTGGCTCCTAAAGCCAAGGAAGACAATAATGCCTAATTTCGATTACCAAAGACACAGTTTTCTCGGAGGTGAAGTATCTCCAAGCCTGTACGAACGTGCCGACATGGACAAATTTGGCAAATGGTTCGCTAAGGCTGAGAATATCCGTTTCGGCGAAACAGGTGCTTTCCGTAACAGATGTGGGTTCACAAAGGTTGCCAATACAAAATTCAACCAAAGTGGCCAAGTAATTAAGCTAATGTCTTTCTCGTTCAACGACGAAGAGAGCTTTCTAGTCGAACTAGGGCCCGGTTATGCTAGATTCTACAAAGATGGTAATCCAGTAATGGACGGCGATGAGCCTTATGAGCTAGCTACACAATTCGATACATTTTCTGAAGTAGACATTAAATATGCACAGGCCGGAGACACAATATTTTTAGTTCATCCTACTTATGGTATATATGAACTCGCTAGATTGCTTGTTGATGGCACGAAGTGGGAATTCAAGCGTTTCAATACTTCTATTTTCCCTATGAAGGAAGAGAACGAGAATAAGAGCTCTACTGTAAGCCTTAGTTATTATACAGGCACGTCTCAGCAGCTATCAATCGCAAATAGCTACTCCGACGTTTACGAGGACGTAGAATTTACATTCGACGGGAGTATTCTATTTACGCTAGATTCAGCGTCAAAAACGGAGATTTTTAACTCTATTCAACAAGCGGTGTCTGGCTCTTATACTGCTACTCTTTCAGGAAGCGATGTTCTTATATCGCCTGTAAATCCAGTCGTTCCGGTTCCGGTCGCATCTATTTCTTATAATTGTGCATATTATGTACAAGACAATGTGTCCAGCACTGTTACTGGAAGCACGCTAAATACATCAGTTACAGTTCCAAACAGCTGGACATATCTGGACAGAGTATACACATACTACAAATCAAATATCCATTGGAAGGATAGCAAGGGCAACACGCACAGTGATAAAACGTCAAAAACGTTTGATGTAAGCGTAGCTGCAAATACTATCCCGCTTTCATTAACTGCTGCAAGAGGTGTTGGGGCCTTCTCTGAAGGTTATGAAGGTAGTTCCGGCGGTGGTTTGTTCCCCGGAATAACCGTCCGAAGAACACACTCTAGTGACGGCGTACAGGTAGATGATTTGTCTTCTAGGACGCTTGAGTATTCTTGTAAATGTATTAACGTGCTGTCTGGGAACGAGAACGATATTACAAACGGGACTATAACACTTCGTATTACCGGTCGTAAAAAGCAAGCAGCTGCTGTCCAGAATACTTCAACTGCCGTATCTGGCCAATTATCGTATTATGAGATGACGAGTAATTCTGACATAATGGATAAGGTTAATGAAGGCGATTGTATTTTAGTCAAAAATTATATGGATTCTCAAATATATTCTGGTAGATTCGGAACCGGAACGCAAGAATGGATTTCTGGGGCAAACAATGGCGGATGGCGTATGGTATGTACTGGCGCATGGGCAGGCAAGGGAACAATAGAATATTCCATTGACAACAAAAAGACATGGACTTCTGTTTATGAATGGGAAAGCACCGAGAAGGACATCCCAATGAACCCAAACTTGTCTAATGCAGTGCTTTCAGATGACTCTGTATTCTTCAGAGTGAAGCTTAATGTTACCAATGGGAATATAAACATAAACTTTGCAACAGATGCGTACTCGATAAATTCATATTACAAGATATTAAATATAGTCGATAGCAATACCGCCATTGTTGATTGTATAAAAAATGATGTTGGCGAGATATCGTCTAGTTGGCAGTGGCGCCTTCCTGCTTTTTCCAATAAGGAAGGTTGGCCACAGACAGTAGCTTTTTATCAAAACAGGCTATTCTTTGGCAAAGACTATATTCTCTACGGCTCAAAGACAGACGATTTTTGGGATTTTTACGAGCCTGTTACAGTTAAGGCCGATGACCCAATCAGCATGTCGTTATTAAGCCAAAAAGTGAACAATATAAGAAACCTAGTTACACAAAAGAGTTTCTTTACGTTTACTGCAGGTGGAGAATTCGGTATTGGTTCCGAGGCTGCGTTAACACAGAGCGATAAATATCTAAAGTCGTTTAGTTCTAACGGTTCTGCTCCGTGTTTGCCGGTGCTGATTGGCGATAAAGTATTGTTTGTCGACAAATCGTACAACTCAGTCCGTGCGCTTCAATATTCGTTGGAATCTGATGGTTACGAAGCACCTGACATTACGCTCGCTCTTCATAGCTTGCTTAAAGACGAAAAAATTATATCTACAGAGCTTATATACGAAGAGAAAGAGGCGCTATTCCTGTCCAATACAGGTACTATCTGGGTGCTTAAATATATACCTGACCAGAATGTACTCTCTTGGAGCCATTGGAAGCACGCATTTGGGAAAATTACTAACATCTGTGTTGTTCCGAATGGAGCAAAACATGTATTATATATCGCCGTTGAATCTGGTAGCAGCAAATGGATTGAAAAGATGGATGAAAATGAATATATGGATACGGTTGAATCATTCGACGCAACTGAATCCGAAAAAGTACAAGTCACCGGACTTCCCGGCAGTGAAAAGTATTTATTCCAGGGAAATCACAGATACGTGGTGACTGTAGACGAAGATGGCTATATTGACGTCCCTAAAGACCACACGCTTGGATTCAAAGTTGGTTCTTCTTATGTTTCCACGGCTACCCTCTTAACGCCAGTCGTGCAAACATCGGAGTATTCTAGGACAAACTATGAAGTTAAGAGACCGTTCAAGGTATTCTTCTATTACTTAAATTCGTACGGATTCAAGGTTGGAGTTAAAGAATATGAAAAGATGGAAATTGAATGGCAGCCAATCGGTGCAGACATCGATGACGAATTCAATTTGACATCTGGGAAAAAATCTGTTTTAATACCTAGTAGATTCGAAGGGTCTTCAATGGTTTCGTTCGTCCAAGAAGAACCTTATCCTATGGAAATAGCAGATACACTTATACAAACCGACTATGGAGGGAAATAGAATATGTGGAAAGCGATTGCAATGGGTGTTCTAGGTGGTATTTCCACATTTGGTAGCAACAAATTCTCTAAGGCTAGCTATAAAGCAGCTAGAAAGACCGCAAAGATGAACGCCGAACTTACTCGAGCCGATTATGAACGTCGCTCTATTTATCGCAGTGAAGAACTAGGACAACAGAGGAGGAATATTTCTCAGCAAGGCCAAGAACTTATTGGCGTGCAACGTGCTTCAATGGCTGCCAGCGGGTTTGCTACTTCTACTGGCGACCAACGTATTCTTGTAGATACACTTAACCGCAACCTAGCCAAACAGAGCGGTTTGAATCGCACTTATTATCTCCAGCAGTTTGAAGATGAACTGCAGACTCATAACGATATCCTGCAATACAACTTTGAAGCATGGTCTAATAGACAGATGGAAAAGCAGTATTCTGGTGCTAGAAATGCTTTTAAAATCGGTTTATCAGCCGGCACTGCTGCACTGGGCGCTTATAGTCCTAATCCAGGCAAAAAAGGTGGAATCAGCTCTAACACAGGTGCTAAAGGTCCGTTTTCCCAAGCGTCTTGGAATAATAGCGTAAGTGGCCAATTACAACCATACTTAGATAAATCTATTGATATCAGTAGCGGTCTTGGCAATTCCGCGATGAAATTTTAGGAGATTATAAATGGCAATCCCTTTATCAAATGAAATGCGTGAAGTACGGGCCCCCAGAACGGCCAATTTAAGAGCGATTGACGCGGCTCCTGCAATACAGCAAATGGGTCGTGAAGTACAATCTAACATGGCTGCTCTTGGCAGACTTGGAGAAGCAGGAATCAATGCCTATCAACGTTATGATGCCGCAGAGGACGCTTTCAAACGCAACGAAGCGGAACGCATTTACAACGAGCGCACTACCGAACTAAATACTCAATTAGCCCAAAAAGAAGGAGAAGAGCGTGTCAAATTCCAGCCAAAATACGAAGCTGAAATGAAACTGGCGTCTGACACGTATGAAGCCGCAATTAACAAAGTGCACAATTTTGATATCCGCGAAGGCTCTAAGCGGTCCATTAACGCCTGGAATAACCGCAATGCTTCCAATTATCAGTATGCTAATTACCAAAACGAAACAAACTTGCAAGAAAAGTCGATGGGGCAAGCCTTGATTTCTGATAATGAAAGGCGGATAAACTCAATTTCTTCGGCTGACACAGCGAAATCCCTCAAGATGATGGCAGATGACCCGAATCTTGGGTTTGCCCATGGGGAGCAAATGCTGCGTGATTTCTATAAGAATCGCAAAGGGCTACCTGACGAAGTTGTCGACCAATATGTAAAGGACTACAAGAGCAAAGGCACTATCGCTATGGCCAATCGCCTAGCCCAACTAACAGACCGAGTAAATTCCAATGCAGCGTACAACGAATCTCTTGCTCTTATCAACCAGGGCATTCAAGATGGTACAATTAACGCAGAAGAGGGAATTGAGGCAAAACGTACTCTGGAAACAGAAAAGCTTGACATGATTGCCGCAACCAATCCAGGTGTGCTATTTAATGGGGACGGTTCTTACAATTTTACAGTTGCGCATAAATACGCTCCAGATTTAACCAGAAAAGAGTTGTACAAGCATATTTCAAACGCCAAAAACAATGATGGCTCTGGGACAAAAGGCGTTGTCGACGAATACGCAAAAGCTGGGATGGAAGAGATGTACCAGCTCTTAAAAGACGTAGGCTATGCAGAAGATGAAGACATGCTACCAAAGGATGTTCGTGCTGCATTTGCTGACTCGGTTGCTGGTCAAGACAATGCGTCTAGACGCTCATTATTTGGAAATGTTAAAGCCTTGCGGTTTGCTAACTTACTAAGCAATGGATATGTTGTTGTATCTCCAGAAGGCAAGGCAAGACAACTCAGCGACAAAGATAAGCCTACTGAACTCCTGCAAAGAGGATACAAGATTGTACAGAAAGCAGATAGCGAAGAACTATCTAAAATAAGACGCAATCTTCTCGGCAAAATTGTTGCAGAAGGGCAGGCTGGAGGATTCGATGTATATACTTCCAGTAATTGGGGAGTACTGTCCAGAAAGTACAATCTAACAAAAGACGATAAGGTCACTTTGGATATGCTAAATAAATATATCTCCAATTTCCCGAAAACAAACAGCAATATGTTCGGGAAAGCTGGAGCTGCTGTATCTAATATTTTCAAATATGGCTGGAATTATAAACAGACTGCACCTACCGTCAATTATCAAGAGATGGAAGCTATTATTAGTGCTACCTCGACAGGACTTGGTAAAGCCGCCTCTCTATATGGCGTAGACCCCAACTCCGATTCAAAAGGCATGGATACTGAAATAGATAGGATGCAGTGGGAAAAAGATAAAAATGGAAATCAGGTTGCCGTCAAAGTGGAAGGCGCTCCCAAAACCACCTTTGGGAACGAGGTAGCTAACTATACGGCATTGGAGCTCGTTAATGCTTTGCCTGATGAAGTATTTGCTTCTCTGCATGATGGCAAATCGAAAGAGCAAGTGCAGCAAGAAATAAAGGCTTATGGTGGATGGCAAACAGACTTTCAAAAAGACAATGGCCAGGAGTCGTATCGTGTATTCGGGACGTTATCACAAGTTAGCAATATGATAACTCCTGAAGCTATTCGTCCAATAACATCTGCCATATCAAAAGCTGTAGCTCCAAGTGACCAACAGTTAGCGCAAGCTGTCGTGGATGTTAAAAATTTCTTTAAGGGAAATGGACAAAATGTGTCTGCTCAATCTGGAGCTACTACATCCCTCTCCAATGTGGCCGCTCGTTCTGGAGCCGCTGCATCTCTCGCCAGAGTACAATTAAATGAAAATGTATATGACGAGAGAACAAAAGAATTCTTTAGTAAGTTCGCTAGCGAAAATGAAGGCAATGCCCCGTTAACGTTTGACCAATATATTCTGAAACAAGGTACAGCCACTCCTGATGTATATCGTCAGTACTTGTCTACGCGAAATAGTATGTTAAATTCGTTCTCGCTACTTGTTGGCTCTGGTGCAATGAATAAAGAGAATCCAGCAAAGTTCTTCCTTGTTAATGACGACGAAGTACAAACAAGACTATATGACGAATACACGAAACAGGCGATACAATACCCTTCTGCTTACGAAGATGAATTCTCTGTAAACGAGATGGCCAATAAATCTATCCAACTATCTGCTCCGAGAAAATTGTTCGAAGCCCCCAAGCAAATAAGCAAGCCAGAAGGCGGCTATACAGGGCTCGAAAACGGAAGCGCCATCTTCTTGTCTCGCAGCGGAGCATCTTTTATCTGCAAAAACGGAAATGTCCAGATGTTTGATGCAAACCCTGAGAATTTGATGAATTTGGTCGGAATGATTAACTCTTACCAGGCTAAAAATGGTAATATTGGAAGTGCCCAAGTGCAACAACAGTGGTACAACGCAATTCCGAAGAAGGATTTGCCGACTGATTGGAAATAGAGAGGACTAAAATGCCAGAAGAAAACAATATCGCAGGTAATCTATTGCAAACTCAAGAAGAAGAAAACAACGAACAAATGCAGCAAAGAAGTCTGTACCAGGCCCCTCAATATAACCCGTTGATGGGCGTTACCCCGCGTAAGTTTTACCAAGCTATGTCTGGTAATAATCCAAGTGCTCCTCTTGTTACCACGGATGCTTATGGATTCCCCAAATTCCATTTGGAAAATATTGGCAAAGGCGGTCCTGCCGAAATTCAAGTAGGCCAGTTCGGAGTAAACGACGTTAAAGGCCGCAAAGAGGCCATGGACCAGCACGTTACAGAGCTCTCAAATAATCTTGGTGCGCTTGTATCCGAACTCGCACCTGAGCTAAACAAGGACAATCAGCAAAGCAATCGATTTAAGCAGCTATTATTGGGCGCCGAAAACTTCATTTCGGAGACCCCGAAGTCAGCTGGTGCTATAGCATTAAACTCAATACACGGCATCCAGGCCCAAGGCCGCAACTATCAAGAGTTTTCTTGGGATATTTTTAGACAAGAAAACAAGGACAGACCTGCGTTTGATGAGGCTGGATACGCATATAAACAATTAGAAGACCAAGGCTTCTCTTCCGAAGCGATTTTGAATCCTGCTAATATTGAAAAGATGCAGATTTCAAATGAAGCGAAGGACGTTTTATATAGATATAAAGAGCTGCAGGACTCCAGAAGGGCAGACGAACGCCGTATGCAGACTGCTATGACCTATGACAGGGACATGACTAATGTACAAGAGTTCGGCAATAAGCTTTTGAACCCGACTGATGCTGACCAGGAATCCATGTTCGCAATGATGGGTAACATGACCGGTAACGTCGTTGGCTCTTTGGCGGCTTTCTGGACCGTTGGTAGATTGACTGGCGGATTGGCAGCAGGAGGAGCTAGGCTTGCTGGTCTTACCGTTGGCCTAAATGGTGGCGCAGAGGCTAGTTTGGCTTTAGCGGCAAACGTCGGTGAGAAAGCCGTATTCGTACCATCATTCCTTAATCAGTATAACCAGATTCGCACGCAAGCTCTCATAGCTGGCAAAGATATCAACGAGGCGAATGCTATCGGTTTCATGGCTGGTATGGCAGAAGGTGGACTCGAGTTTGCCGGATTTAAGTTCTTTAAACGTTTTTATAGAGCAGACGGTGCTTTCCGCACATACATTATGCAAAATATCTTGCCTGAATCGCTGCAAGAAGGGACGCAGACGCTTGCTGAAAACGTTATTACGCAAAATTTTGGCGTCACTGATAAGCAATGGGTAGATATAATGTCAGAAATCGGCCTATCTATGGTAGCCGGTGCCATGGGCGGTGGTTTATTCACTGCTGGTCGCATGCGCTACCATGCTGCTATGGCCTATCTTGGCGCAGTTAATGAAGAATTCACCGACTCGTTGTCAAATGTGTCTACTGAAGACATAAACACAGGTGTAAAAGCAGCAGAAGCTAACGCCGATGTACAAGAGTCTCCATCTGCTACCCAAGAGCAGAAAGAAGAAGCTAAAAAGCAATATGAAACCCTTTCTGCCGACCAAAAGAAAGCAGCCCAAGCGTACGAAGAGGCGTATGGTAAACTAAAAGATTACTATACCAAAGAAGCCAAACGTGTTTCTGGCGGTAAAATCACGGATGCCCAATTAGCAAACGGCTGGAAGGCTATTCGTGCAATGATTAACTTGCAGCGTGATGGGAACGTACTTGTTGAGACGTTCCACGACTCTGTTAATAAGATGGTCGCATATATTGACCGTGCTGATAAAGAGACTCAACTTCACGCAGATGCCGTAAAGAACACTTTAATGAACCATGGCTTCACCCAAGAGCAAGTAGATGCTTTGACTTCCAAGGATGCTATTAAAGCAAACGAGGCCAAATGGGACCTGGCAGAACAAAACATTGTAGATGAATTAAAAATGAATGGTGCCAGAGAAGCAGAATCCAAAGTGTACGCTAGATTTGTTCGCGGATTGCTGAAAGACTCAACCTTAATTAACCCGAACTCTGACCCTGGTAAAATTGTTAAGGCGATGCACGCCAATGTGCTAAACTTAAAACACGCAATATTCTATAAAGAAGACTTGCCCGAAGAGTTGTCGCCGATTACTTATAAAATCAAAAAAGAACTATATATTGACAAACTCAATCCTGAACAAGCGAGAGAATTCGCATTTCATATTGCTGATGCTATATCTGGCAACAAGACCTCTCCAGCCATTGCCAAGGACATCAACCTTAAATTGTATGGAGACAGGGAATATGACCCGAATTTGGACCGTTTACGGGCATTGGCGGATACGCAAGCTGAGATGCTTGGCAAAGTTGTCAATAAAATGCCTTCAAATCTAGACATTCAGCTTGCCCCGCAATCCATTAAAGCCATGTGGCTTATGAATCAATTCGGATACAACTGGGACAGAGTCTTTAATGCGTTCGGTATTGATGGTGCAACTGAGGATGGGTTCCTGCAAACTGCTGATGAATTCTACCGCGAACCCAATAGCACTGAAATCGACCGGTTGTTTGCTGTCGCAGATAATATGCGTGGCACTGGCGTCCAAAGTGAAAGTTACAGCGGAATTGGTGAAGATGAGGGCCGCGAAGCTCCCGCATACACAGAACAAGAACTCGAAAACATCCGTTCCGGAAAAAGCTTTTATGAACAAGACAAAAACCTAATCGTTCTTAACAGAATGAACCCCGGAACTGCGTTGCACGAATATGGGCACTTTTCATTAAGCTATATGGCTGCTGTCGACACGCAGTTATTAGAAGCAGGGTTGCTAGATGACGCCGCCCCGATATCTGCCATGTTCGCACATCTTTCTGAATTGATGCAACGTGAAGGCAAAATTCTCACAGAAACTCAATTCCAAGAAACCGTAAATGATGCTATTGCTCAATTCATCGAAAGAGGGCAAGCGCAAGACCCGGTGCTATCTGGACTTATTAACCAGATGAAAGAAGAGCAATTCAAGGCAAGCAAGCAGCTTGTTGGTTCTTTGATTAGCGGCACGAAATCGCAAGTTGACGCAGAATCGAAGAAGCGTATTATTTCAAATGTCGGCGCTATACTCGAAGGCGTAACCGCTAGTTCAATGTTGCAAGAAGCGCTAGAATTAAGAGAAATGTCTGCGCTAAAGAACATGCCGGAAGATGTAGAGGCTGGCAGAAGTATGATTATGCAGATGGCCGATATTACTGAAAACTTCTTGAAAACGAGACCGACAAATAATGCAGACAAGAATCTTGAGCTATTAAAAGTAGCAAGACGTACGAATAATCTACTTGCTGTCGCGGAAATTGCAAATAACGTTGCTTCCGATGCAATCAACGTCGCTACAGACTTTTTCATCCAGGGCGCAGACCTGGAAGAGAACTTTGAAGGCACTAAGTACTTAATGCAAGGTGATACAGGTATATTCTTTGAAAATGATGCTGCTGCTTCTATGTCCAGAAACGATGCTGCGTTCCGCGAAGAAAAGCCTCTTGCGCAGCACATCAAGGAAGCGATAAAGAACTCAGCCGGTATTAAAGAGCTGGTCATCGGCACCGGCAAGAAATATTTACAATCTCTCGAAGGCGCAGCCGGAGAAATTTCCAACGAAATCCGCTCCAACGAAATCCGCAATATTATTATGCGAGAAGGTTACGAAAAAGCCATGAAAGTGCAACGCTTCCGCGAAAAACTAGCACCTGTTGTCAATGAGATAGATAAGAAATTCGACGCAATGTCTAGAGAGCAAAAGAGAGAAGCTACGCGTAAATGGCGTAACAACTTCCATGCAGTTCTTGGTTCTGGAGAAGGCGGTTACAAGAAATCTACCGATTTTATCAGAAAAGAACTCGGAGATAAATTCGCTAAACAATGGGAATCTGTGCTACAAGAATTGCAAGATGTAAAATATCTTCTCATTGCTGCCGGCCTGCCTAAACAGCTATTTGCTTATAATGGCGACTATTTCCCGATGGCTGTAAAAGACTTCGTTGGCTTATCCAAAGAATATTTCGGCCATTCAAATACTTATAACTTTATCGATAAAGAAAAAGCACGCATTATCGATGATTATAAACGTCGCAAAAACATTAAAGAGCTAACGCCAGAGCAAGAAGCCGAGCTAGATGTTCTCATTACGGATGGAATCAACTCACAATTTCAGCGCAATACGACTGACGAGAACAAGGTAACATCTTTTATGCGCCGCAAGGTACATAACTACACAGAAGACCCTAGCATTCTTGCCTATTATGAAAATCCGTTTGATACATTAGACAGATATATGGATGCGGCTTATAACACGATTATGATGCGTAATCTAATCGGCAAAACGACTTTCTCGCAAGACGGTCAAGCCATTTTTGTAGATAGCGTCGAAGAAAAAGATGATGTTATCGCAAGAGGTAAAGTTGGCCGTTATCTAGCGCAGTTGCCGGCTGGTGCTATCCCAGATGAAGTGTTATATAACTTCTGGGAGAAGATGCGCAGCTTATCGCAGCGTGATAGCGGGGCGAAAAATGATATCCTTGAGTTCGTTCGCCAAGTAAACCAAATCACTACGCTCGGCAATCCGTTCAGTACAATCAACCAGTTGCAGGACTTGGAATTCTGCTTTACCATGTTCGGCATAAAAGCAACTACTGATGCAATACAGGATGTGATTAATTCCAATAAGAAGGTTACCAGACTTGCTGATGTCGGTGCCTTGCAGTTAAACGAAGCTTTCCGTATTGAAGGCAAAGGCGCTATGCAAAGGCTAACCGAGAAAGTTTTCGGATGGTCCGGCTTTGAATGGACTGATAGAGCAATCAAGGAAGTAATCTTGAATGCTACTACCAATTATGCTAAAGACGTACTCACAAGAACTGCAAAGCTCAAAGAAGGACAAACAGTGCCGCAGAGCCTTGCAAGAGACTTAAAGCAATTAAATCTTATCATTGACGAGTGCTTCCCGCCTGCCAACGAAATGATGTTTGCGCAATCCGTGTCCGAAAACGAGATGCAACGTGCCAAACAACAGCGTGAAGCAATCCGCAATCAAGTCAAGAAGGATTTGATGGAAGGTAATAGCACTGATGATACTAGATACATACAATGGTATATGCTGACCAAATTACAGCCTCAAAACGCAATGTCTGTCCCTGGCATATACAACACAACCAACTCGTTTGGCAAACTGTGTTATCAGTTCACCACTGTAGCTACACGACAGATTGGATTTATGGCCGACTATTTCAAGATGCAAGAGAAAATTGGTGGTAGTAAGCTGTACGCTGCCAAACAAATGGCTAAACTCGCCATGTTCTGCATCGGAATCGGTATACCGAGAGAAGTTGTTGAAGCCTTGTTGCGTGGCCAGAAACCGAATATTTGGAAGGGTGCGGCGTTATCTCCGTTACATGTTCTTATGATTAATGAATATACGTTATCTGTCCTGAAGAATGAGGGTTTGGCAAGAGCCGTTATGACTCAATACACTCCAGGGTTCTCGGCACTTGACAATGTCTCCAGAGATTTTATTAGATTGATTTCTGGGAAGTCTTACAAAGGATATACATTCAAGAGTGTACCCTTGATTGGTTGGGCCGCATGGAGCTGGTTGCTAGGTGGCTTTGAGCAGTCCAAGAAGGAAGGAAAGAACTTACTTGGTGGAACATATGACCCCAAACAAGCCCGTAGAGCGAAGTCTGATGCACAGAAAGCTCTTAAACAAATGGAGGACTTTTAATGCCTATTTATAATGACTATATTTCCGAAGCAGCATTAGATGCCATATATGTATTAGAGGGGCATTTCAAAGGCGCAGAAACGCCTACCAGACATGATGGCAAAAAAGACCCGCCAACTACATACTATGGCATAACGCAGAATGGTCTTGAGCAATTAAAAGAACTCCGTAGAAAATATGACGTGGATGTGCCAAAAGACTTATTGCAAGCCGATGTCAACTCTTTAACTAAAAAACAGGCTAGAGATGTAGCCGGTTATGTAGCCATGCACAACACATTCGTAATGGATGACTCGTATGGGGAAGATACCCCAGGCTACTTTAGCCAACTTCCACTTAATGTGCGCAGTGCTATATTGACTGTCCAGCATACCGGTGGCACGAACAAGCTCAAGAAGTCCTTAAACGACCCTAATGCCAAGGGCAGTTTGCTTAAAGCCATAAAGAGTGGTGACAGAGAAGAAATAGCCATGGCGCTTATATCCAAATCCGATGGGACTCTTATGGATGAACCTTCCAAATCAAACAACCGTGGCCGTATTAACAGATATTTGGCCGCAGTTAAGCTTATGTATGACTCAGAAAACAAGACGTTTAGCTCGGTGGCTTCTAGAGACAAAACGTTTAACAGATGGAGAGATAACCCGAATACGGTAAACAATGTGGCAAATATGTTGCAAACTATATACCGAGGTAATATTGCTAAGCAGAATGAGGATTATATTATGCGCAACACGCCAACTATCAATCTAGCGCATGCAAATACTGCTAACAACGCTGAACCGATTGACGAACAAAATGTCAATAGTCCTGTTCCGGCAGCAAAGAAAACAGGGATGTTGGCTAATTTGACAAAACCTATCAAAAAATTATTTACTAACAGTGAGGAAAATCAAAATGTTGCTCAACGAAACCAAGACATCAATTTGCAACCAGGCCCTAGCATTGCTCGGGGAGGAACCAATCAACTCTCTGGACGACCAGACGACCAAAGCAGCCAGAGTGTGTAGGCAGTTCTACGAGATGTCTCTACATACTGTATTAGAGGAAGGAAAATGGCCTTTCGCTACAGTAGAAGAGCCTGTTGAACGCATTGAGCTAGATGATTATGCCAAAGAGCAGCGTTTTGTATATCGCATTCCAGCAAATGCGGTCTTGGTGGTTAGTCTATCTCAGCGTTTTCGTCGCAAACACATGCGAAAGGGGATTGATTGGGATATCCGCTATATTCCCTCTATCAACGAAAAGGCAATTATCTGTAACCTGGAATCATTAACCTCAGAAGAGATAGACAAAGATATTGACCAAGACGAGCAGATTATTATCGAATATATCTGCGCAACCGACGAGTCTAGCTCTTATAGCACCTCTTTTATTAGATGCCTAGTAGCCCAACTCGCTGCAGATATGGCTATGCCGATTACGCATGACCAACAACGTTTTGCAACTCTTATGCAATATGCAGAGCAGATGAAGTCAAAAGCATTGCAACAGAATCTAAACGAAGACGGCCAGGACAAAATGCACTGGCTCGACCCTATTACTGCTAGCAGAGGATGGTAATATGATTGAAAATCAACAAGTTTATATAGTATACGTCGCTGACGGTGTACAAACTCAATGGGATTTTCCGTATCCTTATGTAGAAGCTTCTGAAATTGAACTATTTGTGGAGCATGATGGAGAAGTCTCCAAAATAGACCCATCTCTGTATTCTTTTGACGAAGAAACTAAGAAAGTTACCTATCCGCTACCATTGGATGCCAACTTTTCTGACTCTCTTGAGCCGTTACCACCTGTTCCGCAGGGCGATTCCGTGCTATTATGGCGTAATACTGCTATTACCCAAGAAGAAGATTCCAGCAACACCAACTTCAAATCGCCTGATGTAGAGCGTATGGTAGATAAACTAACCGCAATCTGCCAAGAGCTATCTACTTTGCTAGGTCGTACAGTAAGATATAATCCCGTTGTTCCAGATGGAGAGATGGAAACAGACGCCCTCAAATTCGTTGAAGGCATTAACCAGAGTATGCAAGTCGCCCAAGAAGCTGCTGAAGACGCTGAAGATGCTGCAGGTCTTGCAGAGCAAGCCGCTGCCCAAGCACAGGCCGCTGAACAGGCTGTAGATGGCGCTATTAACACACACAATCAAGATTCTACTGCACATCCTAGTATCCAGCAGCATTTAGGCACAATAGATGGGCAGATTGTAGAGCTACAAAATACAAAATACGCTGCAGATATTGATTTATCTATCAATAGTTCTACGTTTGTTGTTACAACCAATCTCAAAGACCAAGATGGCAACATTATTGGTACGGCCAAAACGATTGATTTACCATTGGAAAGCGTTGTAGTTAGTGGCTCTTATGACTCTGCTACCAAGAAAGTGGTTTTAACGCTCCAAAATGGCTCTACAATCGAGTTTTCGGTAGCTGACCTAGTAGCAGGCTTACAGAGTGAAATAACCTCATCAAACAAGCTTTCTGCTGATTTGGTAGATGATACAAATACTATCCATAAGTTTGTTACAGCAAGCGACAAAACTACCTGGAATAGCAAACAAAATGCGATTGCTGATTTAGAAACCATCCGTAGCGGAGCTGCTGCTGGTGCTACTGCACTGCAACCGGAAGATGCAGCAGATGCTTACGCCACCAAAGAAGAAATAGAAGGACAATATACAGAAAGTAATCTTGTTCCAAAAGTGCCTGTCGCTTTCGAAAAAGCACAGGTTTCTGACTTTTATACCGTAGTAGGTAGTCCTACGATTACAGACGGAGTAGCTAGTGATTTTGGTCAAGAGTCATATTTGATTTCATCTTCAAATCTTGCAAAACCGTTAGAAACAGAATGTTATGCACGAATTACAGTAGGACAATCAACTGGGAATTATAATGTTTTTTTAGGATTTACTGGCGGGGACTATCCAATTAGATACTCACCTTCTTATAAATTTTCATTTTATAAAAAAAATGCTGGTGGTTGGTCTGAAGGGGTTACTCAATATGCAGTTGGTAATTTGGTTGATATTAGATATATCTACAAAGATGGATATTTGCGATTATATACGAAATTAGCTTCAGCGGATTTATGGACGCAGGAAATGCAATTAGCAGTTAGTTCAAACCCGATTTATGGGGCGTTTTATTTCGGTAGGAATGTAGCTGTAAACACACAATATATCGCTGGTGCCATTGACCTTAATCACACATACATCAAAGCAAACGGAAAGTATTTTGTTCCGCCACTATCTTCTACTATTATTTCTGTTTCTTCCATGACAGGTGCTACGTCATCTGCTGCTGGTGCTTCAGGGCTTGTTCCTGCTCCTGCTGCTGGGGATGAAACAAAGTTCTTGCGTGGTGATGGTACTTGGGTAGGTTCTACCTCTTCTACTGCGTGGGGGAATATAACTGGTACACTATCTGACCAAACTGACCTACAGAACGCCTTAAATGCCAAACAAGCAGCTTTAACGGCTGGCGTTGGCACAGATATTACCTCGAATACAATATCTGTAATTGGAGTAAAAGACCAAAATAATAGTTCTAATGCTATTAAACGATGGACTGGCACAAAAGCGCAGTATGATGCTATTGCTACAAAAGATGCAAACACGTTATATACCGTTACCGACGACATGAATATTACTGATGCCCTTTTACAAGCAATCTATCCAGTTGGTTCAATTTATATTACAACAAATTCTTCTTGTCCTTTAAGCACTTTAATTAGTGGTAGCAGTTGGGTATTGGTTAGCAGTGGGAGAGTATTGCAAGGTGCCGATAATGACCATGCTGCTGGTACTACCATAGAAGCAGGGTTGCCAAATATTACTGGTTCAACTTATATAAGAGAAGCTCATGGAATATTTATAGGTTTACAAGATAACACTGGATGTATAGATGTAGCTGATTCCGGAGTGCTATCAAATCCTAACGGTGGTGCTGATACCAGTGGTAATATACCAAGACAACTTAAGATTAACGCTTCTCGTTCATCATCAATCTATGGCAACTCCGATACAGTTCAACCGCCAGCTTATGTGGTAAATATTTTTAGGAGGACAGCGTAATGAGTTTATATTTAGGAGATAAATTGATTGCAGGGGCTGGAACTCCTACATTGGATACCCGAAATATCGGGCAGATTGTTCAATCCGCTATTCCTTTAACAGATGCTGGTTTACATCTGTTAGATGGGGCGTTACTAGCCAACGGTTCGTATTCTGCGTTTGTAACATATATTGCTGGGTTAGTGTCTGATTATCCAGAATTGTTTGATACTGAAGCGAACTGGCAACAATCAGTCGCTGACTATGGAGTGTGTGGGAAATTTGTATATGACTCAGTAAATAATACAGTCAGATTGCCAAAATTGTCTAGCATAGGCAGATACTTGATTAAATCTTATTCTAGCGGAACGTCATGGTATAGAATATATAGCGACGGTTGGTGTGAGCAAGGTGGTTCATTTTCAGGGACATCAATCACTTTCTCAAAAGAATTTATAGATACAAATTATGGTTTCGCTGGTGTAGGAACAGACGGAAATACGGCTGGAGCCGCCAACACACTAAATCTTAATTATAAATTAACAACTGGATGTACGTATTATACTCACGGAAATAATGGTGGATTATGGCGTGCATTTGGATATATTGACATCAGCTCTTACAAGGTTGAACCGTTGTATCAATACATTGTAATAGCCAATTCTACCAAAACTGAAATAGAAGTAGATATTGACGAGATTGCAACCGACTTGAACGGCAAGGCAGATGTGGATTTGTCAAACGTAAGTACAACTAGTGGTTTTAGAAGATTGATAGAGGTATATAATAATGGAACTTCGTGGTATAAGGTATTCAATGAATATAATCCTTCAACCGGTGCTTTTATTGGAAAGTGGTGCGAACAAGGGGGAAGGTGCTCTGCAAACAAGCAAACAGTAACCTATTTAAAACCTTTTGTAGATACAAATTATACCGTAACAGGTGGCTTAATTCCTGGTACCTCTTCTGGCTCATACGAACACCTTAACATTGGTTCTTTAACTACCACAAGTTTTTACTATACTGCTTATGACAGTTATCAACTAATGTGGCAAGCCTGTGGATATATCAGCTAGGGGGATTTTATGGAAATCAAAGCGACATTACAAAAACCGTACGAAGAAAAAGACCGTTTAGATTTTATCGTAGAACAAAACCATAAAAACGGTTATGAAATTAAAGAAACCGAAACTGCACTTGAAGCATGGGGGCCTACTGCTGAAGAGATAGCTCAACTGGATAAAGATGCCATTATTGCTCAAAAGAAAGAAGAGCTGGCGCAAATTGATTTAGAGAGTATTCGCCCTACTCGTGCCATACAAAATGGTACTGCGACGGAGTTTGATACACAGAAGTTGGCAGGGCTAGAAGAGAGGGCTGAACAAATAAGGCAAGAGATACGAGACCTCTCCGAAGTAAAACTTGACAAAGAGGAAGAATTTGACTAGGATAACACTATGGAAGAGGTTTCTAAATATATCGCAGGTATATCTGCCGTCGGATTACTGACTATCTTTGTGTGGTTTTTGAAGATTAAAAAGACCCTCAAAGAAGAGCTTGTTGACCCAGAAATCAAGAACGTTTCAGACCGGCTGAAATTAGTGGAGGATGAAGTGAAATCGCTCAAAGAAAATGACAAAGACCTCTCCGATAAACTGGAAACGCAATTCAATTCGGTCAAAGAATCTTTGGCCCAAACGAATCAAAGTATCGCCAGGATGCAGGGTTCGTTAGATATTATTGCAAAACGACTTGAAAAATGATGACAAAAGACGAAATAATAAAAGTACCAGCTAATCAATGAAAAAGCTCGCTACGAGGCTTTTAAGGCCCTTAGCGTGGCTTTTAAACATATAATCTATTACAATAAATATATCGGTATGTAAAACTATTTGTAATTTTGGCCTACAAATAGATAAAGAGCGTAGCTGTAACTGCGCTCTTTTTTTGTCGTAAAATTGTCGTAATCCTTCCGTATGTAACCTGCCCTATTTTTTTGTCTAATTGCAGTATCTTAACAAAGCGAGGTACTGTATGAATCCGTTTCAATACACCATGTTAGCCATGCACAGCTAATTTGACAATTAGCAAAAAATGTTCTTATAATGGTTTTATCTGCAGGCCATGCGAGGTCCTGAGACCCTGCCGGTAGGGGGATGCAATACTCCGGCAACCATTATAAGGAGGCATATTTATGTCTATTGGATATGTAGCAGGACTTGAAAAAGCCCGCAAAGCAGAAAAACCCGTAGTTAAAGAAGTAAAAACGACTAAAAAATCTACCAAAAAAGCCGCAAAAGAAGAGAACTTTGACTAGGGGGTTATTATGAGCATCGATTATCTTGGAGCGCAAAAACAAAAAGAACACGAAAACGAACAAGACGAGAAGATTGCTTCCGGTGGTGGTAGCGGTGATGTGCCCGATAACGTGTACACGCAAGATAACCTAGTAGCAGGTACTAATATCAGTATTACCGCAGTACCACAACCCGTTATTGATGCGAATACACTTGGCGTATGGCATTTGGACAGTAGTGCTGATAATGTTGTAGGAGATGCG
>Ga0326511_10000203_pt1 | contig 49661 bp, 44 predicted proteins | sample 0_2496_0518_D_FD_203701 | JGI IMG/M metagenome (GOLD analysis project Ga0326511, IMG submission 203701) | Bovine rumen microbial communities from UC Davis, California, United States - 0_2496_0518 | ecosystem: Host-associated > Mammals > Digestive system > Stomach > Rumen | place: USA... | reverse complement strand
TGTGCTTTGCTCTTACACCGCGAGAAGATAAGTTCGTGAAGTATCAAGATAAGATAAAATCGCTGCCAATATTCCAAAATATTAAGCTAAATATAGCACCTTCTACTAATGACTTTATTGTAGAAAGGATGAAGGAAACTGCCGAAATTGATCCTTTGGATTTTCTTTGCGAACATAGTGATGAGATAAACCCCGAACAAAATTAATTTTTTATGGATTATACAGAATTAAGTAATAGCATCAGAATGATGATGAAAGCGCAAGGCGTAGATGAAAAGTATATTGATAAAGAGGAAACATTATACTATGATGAATCAGGTAACATTAAACACCTGATAGTAAAAGAGGGTAAACTAAATGCAGATACAGATACAGTATTTGTGTTGGGTGGTGTTCAGGCGGAAGATACTATTTCTTTGGAAGAGTTAAAAACTGCATTAGGAAAAAGTTTAGAAAAAGAAATGAAATCAACAAAGGACTTGAAAGGGTCTTTTATTGAAATATTGCGCAAGGATAATTTTAGAAAAATACCCCAACTGATTCAAGACAAAGGATGGCATATCCATTTTAGTATCGTGCAGATACTATATTACGGATTTGTAGATATTGTCGATTCAATAGATGGACTAGATGTTGATCTTTTATTTGCATTCAAGGCAGAGCTATACAAGGTCTTGAAAAAGGATCCAAATACAACTGTTTCAATATTCAAGAAATATAAATATCCAAATGTTGCGACAAAAGACATCAATAATTTCTTGTCAGAGATTCTAACCCTTATTGAGAGTGTTATTACTGAAGATGCGAAAAGATTCATTATTAATCCTTTCCTTCTTGTACTCAAGAGTTGTATTGAGAAAGCTAAAGAACAAAAAGAATTGACTTTTATTCAGAATGAAACTACTCACGAATGGGTTGGAGAATTTGAGCAATTTTATAAGCAACAGATTCTCAACTTTCCGAAGAAAACCTTGGTGTTCGATGAAGAAAAACAAGTTATGAACCAAATTGCAGAAGAAAATATTATTATCAATGGTAAAACTCTTAATAACTATAGTTTTAAGGAATCAGAATCGGATGCAATGATACAAGTCTGTGATTACGTGGTTTCTATTTTACGTAAATATATAATATTCCTTGACAGATTAGAGTCGGAGGTTGATGCTGATATCCAAAATTTTGATGAAAATCAAATGAACAACTACAAGCTTTTAAATAGAATACTAGCAGCCTCTCTTGATTATAATCCGTTGTTTGTACATTTTGTTGCTAGTCAGCATACTGTTGCCAAGTATCATATGTACATAAAAAAGTATGGTAAAATAGAGTAAAAGAGTGACTTTACAGTATATTGCTTTTTTTGTTCTACTTTATGTGGATTGTTGTTTTTTTAAAAATGATACTTCGTTATAACGCATGGGTAATAATAATCTTTTCAAACTTATGACTCTAGATGCCACCATGAAAACATCTGACATCGAAGCTCGTTTTAATCAAATAGCAAAGAAGCTGTTTGAGAATTTTGACATTCAAAAAGGGAACACAACTTATCTCTTCAAGGAGATTGAGTTTTACTTTTACAACAAAAATCATCGTGATATTATCACTCATCCACGAGTGTCCAAACCATTATATTGGTACGTTAATGATTTCGGAGGAATAGACCTTAACTTTTCAAGTAGTATTGAGTCTACAAACAAATTTGATGATAAAGGGAAGATAGTTCAGAAGTTTGTGCTAGATGATAGTGCATACTTTGGCGGTATTCTTATTCGTCAGTTGATAGAAAAGAAAAGTGGCAAAGTTCTGAAAGGTCCATTAGCTTGTGCTGAGTTATTCAGAAGTTACGATGCTACGGGGAGTAATATGAAAGATGACTTACCGATACTAGTGGAATGTGATAATGGGAATGCAGAAAACATAATTACAAAATCTCGTGTTAATATTCTGAGATCAAATCAAATTGCAGAAAAGAAAGTAGACAATATTCTTTATGCGTATTCAAAATACCCAGAAAAGGAGAAACTGTACAAAGATTTTTGTGATTTTATAGAGAAACCTTATGGTTATTTGCGATAAACATCTTCACGATGATATTGCCCAATCATGATCTAATATACCTCACGGCTCCTCCACTTCCAAAAGGATAATCTGAAATATCTTTGTTTAAGTATGGCGAATCTTCTATGAGTTTACCTTCAAAGACACAACGTTCTTTATCAAACGTCGTACCATCTTCTGCAACAGTTGTCCAATGCCAGGAATTGACCTCTATGACGCTACGGACAACTCCTTTATAAACACCCAGCACATACTTAACCTCGTGAGGTGCATTTTTACTAATCTTCCAATACTTTCGGGTAGCTTCATAAATGTCAAGCCTGCGATATACCCCATTCGCTTTTGCCTGATTGAAACTTCTATTTAGACTAACTAATAGCAATGTCTCACCATGATTTATGTTTATTTTCGAACAATTGTATATGGCATTTATCTCATCAACGTCTTTAATACCTTCATCCCATTGATGATGACCTGCAACAATATTTGTCAATTGATTTATCTTGTTAAACTTGCTGTAGGTTAATAAATCGATGAGCGTAGATTCCACAATATATGCAACATCTTCTGTTAAGTTATGTCGTAAGATATAGAGGTTGACTTGTTTCCCTTCTTGCAGAATACTCCGGATTTTATCAAGTTTAAGGCTTTCGTCTTCTTCGTTCAGAGCATCTTTTGCGTGCTGAAATACTCTGTTTCCTTTTCCTTTGCCGATATAGAAAATCTTATTGTCTCTTGGATCAACTAAAGCGTAAACATAATATGCGAGAGCTTCAATGGTCCGTTGGTCGAAGGTATTGATAACGCTCATAATATCTCGTTTTTAGTAACTTACTTTCCCACGCAGAATCTACTTTCCCACGCAGAAATGTTTAAAGATATTTCCTAATACTTCGTTAGTGGTGATTTCGCCGCCTGTTATTTCGGAGAGGATGCTGAGGACATCGCGAAGATCTTCGGAGAGGAGGTCGCCGCTAAGTCCCATCTTGAGGCCATCGAGGACGCGACTCAACGCTTGACTGGAACGGGTGAGGGCTTCATGATGGCGAGTGTTGGTGACGATAACATCTGATTCGGAAATTGTAGGTATGTCGGCAGCTTTGAAAATAGCTTCTTCCAGTTTGTCAATATTGATATTGTGCTTTGCCGAGATGGATATGATTGAATACTTGTTTGTTTGGGCGGATAGGTTAAAAGATAAGTTTTCTTTTTCTTCTTTATCTATCTTGTTTTGCGTGATAATCAGAGATTTATCTTTTGTTGATTCAAGCATATCTTGTAGTTCCTCTGGGGTTGGCTGTTCATCAATAACCCAGATGACAATACGTGCTTTTTGTATAGATGCATAAGTCCTCTCAATGCCTATCTTCTCTATTGCGTCAGCAGTCTGTCGGATACCAGCAGTATCGATGAAGCGGAAGGAAACACCCTGTAGGTCGATGGTGTCTTCTATAGTGTCACGCGTTGTTCCGTGTATATCGCTGACGATGGCCCGTTCTTCGTGAAGCAGGCGGTTTAAGAGGGTCGATTTACCAACATTTGTTTTGCCGACAATTGCCACAGGAATACCTTGCTTCAGTGCTTGTCCGATTTCGAAAGAGTTGGCGAGGTGATTGATTTTTTTGTCAATCTCTTTCGCGATTTCAGTAAGTTCACTCCGATCGGCAAATTCGAGATCTTCGTGGTCTGAGAAATCGAGTTCCAGTTCTAATAGTGAGGTGAGCTTAAGTAGATTTTCGCGTAGTAAGGATAGTTCTGAAGAGAAGCTTCCACGCAGTTGCGACATCGCAATTTGGTGTGTAGCCCGATTGGTTGACGCAATCAAGTCAGCTACGGCTTCAGCCTGACTCAGGTCGAGTTTGCCGTTAAGATAGGCACGTTGGGTATATTCCCCAGGGTTTGCCATACGACAACCCTTTTTCACTAACAAGTGGAGTATCTGCTGGACGATATACTTTGAGCCGTGACAGGAAATCTCCACGCTGTCCTCGCCAGTATAGCTGTGAGGTGTACGAAAGACGGAAACCAAAACATCGTCGATGGCCTCTTTACGACCTATTGTGCCATAGTGCAACGTGTTTCCTTTTGCCAGAAGGAGGTTCTTGGAGAATTCCTCGCTGACGATTTCTATTGCTCTATTGCCAGATACCCTGATGATAGCTAATGCTCCACCAGCAGGTGTTGCCACAGCACATATCGTATCGTTGTCCATTCTAATTGTAGTTTTTTTGTAATTTCATATTACGATTTGATTTTATTACTTCGCTCCTTTTTCACATCTCTTTGCGAGGATTTGGGCTTTTTATTCCTATTCCCGTGATATCTTTTTCTGTTGTATCGACCGCGCGATTTACCTTTTTTCTTTTCTCTGCCACCTGTCTGGTAGGCAGGACCTTCGCCTAAGCCGTCGGGTAGGGGAATACGGGTGATTTCGTGATGCAGGAACTGTTCGATTGTACGATAATAGTACATGTCTTGATCGCTGACGAAGGTGATTGCAATTCCGTCGCGCTGTGCACGGGCTGTACGTCCGATACGATGAACATAGTCTTCTGCATCGTGTGGTACATCATAGTTGATGACCATCGCAATATCGTCAATGTCAATACCTCGTGCCAGAATATCTGTTGCAACCAGTACATCGATTTGTCCGCTTTTGAAACGAAACATCATCTCATCGCGTTCAGTCTGTGAAAGATCAGAATGCATCTGGCCGCAACTGACACCCATGCGCAGCAAGTCGTGATAGATGTCTTTGACTTTTGTCTTCTTGCCGGAAAAGATAATGACGCGTTGCAATCCTCCTGTCTTAAAGATATTTCTAAGAATGGCAAGTTTCTGCGGCTCGTAACAGAGATAAGCGCTCTGTTGAATCTTCTCAGCCGGTTTGCTGACTGCTATCTTTACTTCTACAGGATTCTTCAGCAGCGTTTTCGCCAATTCTTCGATTTTTGGTGGCATTGTTGCCGAGAACATAATGGTCTGGCATGATGGCGGTATATGTTTCGCAATGCTTAGGATATCTTCCGAGAATCCCATGTCGAGCATGCGGTCAGCCTCATCAAGGATGAAGAAGGATACTTTCGAGAAGTCTGCATTACCCATTTGGATATGTGAAATAAGACGTCCGGGTGTGGCGATGATCACTTCCGCACCCATATTTAGCGAACGCAGTTCTTGGGCATATCGTCCTCCATCGTTTCCACCATAGATAGCTGCGCTACCTACATCGTTCAGGTAATAGCTGAATCCCTGCATGGCCTGATCAATTTGTTGTGCTAACTCACGGGTGGGAGCCATAATCAGACAGTTGACTGCATCGTTGGGGAATTTTACTTGTCTGCCATCAGGAAAAACTGCATAGCCGTCATCGAGCATCGAGAGTACAGGGAGAAGATATGCCGCGGTCTTGCCTGTGCCCGTCTGTGCTATACCTATCATGTCTTTGCCGTCAAGGATATGAGGGATACATTGTTCTTGAACAGGTGTGCACTCATCGAAATGCATGTCGTAGAGTGCATCAAGAATATGGTCATTGAGATTTAATTCGTCGAAATACACAGTATAATTTCAATTTTACTATTTACAATTTATTCGTCTTAGTTTGGTGCCTGTCTATAACAGAAGTAGGCAATTACGGCAAAGATGATATTCGGAATCCATGCTGCCAGCATCGGCGGGGTGTCGGCATTAATGGCAAAAGTAGAGGATACGGTTTGCAGCATGATGTAGCCGAAACTCAGCGCCAAACCGATACCGAGATACAATCCCATTCCGCCTTTGCGCTTTCGTGAAGAGAGTGATGCACCGATGATGGTCAGGATAAACGACGCAAAAGACATTGCAATACGTTTGTGGTATTCTACTTCATATTGAACGACATTCTGTGAACCGCGTGCTTGCTGTTTACTGATATATTCTTTCAATTGTGGGCTGGTGAAGGTTTCCTGTTGTCCTTTGGAATACACGAGGTCGGTTGGTTCCATCATAATGGTGGTATCTTTGGATATTCCTGTAGTAACTTTCTCGGTCAGTCCTTTTAGCTCACGTATTTTCCAGTTTCTAACAATCCAGTGATATTTACTGTCAGAAATGGTGTCATATTGTATTTCCGTTGCCGTCATGTGACTGACCAGTTTCTTGTTGTTGAATTTGTAAAGTCCGAACCCATAACCACGTTTGCTGTTATTGTCATAATGCTGGATGTAGGCAATGACTCCTTTATCGACCTGCATCTGTACATTCTCTGCAGACGTATTTTTCTTGCTGTTACGATACAATGCTTCAAAGTTCTGACGGATAATCGTTCCGTGGGGGATTACATAAGCTCCGAGATAGTAGGTCACCAATGCAATCATCACACAGGAAATCATATAGGGGCGCATGAGTCTTCGGAAAGACATACCTGCCGCCAGCATAGATATAATCTCCGAATTGCCTGCTAACTTCGAGGTGAAAAAGATGACAGCAATGAAAACAAACAGTGGACTGAACAGATTGGAATAATACGGAATGAAGTTCGCGTAGTAGTCAAAGATAATAGCTCGCCACGGAGCGTGGTATTGAGTAAACTTCGACAGGTTTTCGTTAAAGTCAAAGACAATGGCAATACTGATAATCAGCAGAATAGAGAAGATGTAGGTGCCGATGAACTTTTTAATGATATACCAATCCATTCGTTTGATGTATCGGAATGGATTTAGAATCTTCATAAAACTAAGCTTGGTACCCAGCCAATGAAGAACTTTCTGTAGCCAGGGCATCTTGTTCCATAGATGAATAGCCTTTTTATGCAAACTCTTCCATAGCACCTGGACGCGCTTTGCCCTCTGCAGGAGAAGTCTGCTCACCTTCAGCCATTTCAAATATTTCTTCTTTTGCCTATATTCCACGATAATTCTTAATTACGATTACTCCTTACTCATGATTAGCCTCTTACTTCATGTGGTTAAAAGGGGCGTTATATTCTTTTTCCTAATTGGTCAATTACAGAACGTTTCCATGCAACGAAATCACCTTGTTCGATATGTGTGCGGGCATCGGTAACCAATCGCAGATAAAAAGCCAGGTTATGGATACTGGCAATCTGCATGGCAAGCAGTTCCTGAGCCTTAAACAGATGATGCAGATAGGCTTTAGTATAACGTAAATCCACTTCACATCCGTCAGGATCAATCGGCGTAAAGTCCATTTCCCACTTCTTGTTGCGCATGTTCATCGTACCATTATAGGTGAAAAGCATGGCGTTGCGTCCGTTACGGGTTGGCATCACGCAGTCAAACATATCCACACCACGTTCAATGGCTTCGAGAATATTCTGCGGCGTACCGACACCCATGAGATAGCGGGGCTTGTCTTTTGGCAGAATCTCGTTTACCACTTCAATCATTTCATACATCACCTCTGTCGGCTCACCAACAGCCAAGCCCCCGATGGCATTGCCATCAGCACCTTTGTCTGCTATATATTTCGCTGCTTCCTGTCGGAGGTCTTTATATGTACACCCTTGAACAATGGGGAAGAGGCTCTGCTCATAGCCATAGAGTGGTTCCGTCTCGTTGAAATGTTTGATGCATCTGTCTAACCATCTTTGTGTTAAAGCAAGACTGTTCTTTGCATATTGATAGTCGCTCTGTCCTGGAGGACATTCGTCGAGTGCCATCATGATATCTGCCCCGATAATCCGTTCTGTATCCATCACATTTTCTGGTGTGAAGATATGCTTGGAACCATCAATATGTGAACGGAACTCACATCCTTCCTCCTTCAGTTTTCGGATGCCTGTAAGGGAAAAAACCTGAAAGCCGCCGGAATCAGTAAGAATGGGTTTTTCCCAACCGTTAAATCCATGCAGTCCGCCAGCCTTACGGAGAACCTCTAATCCTGGTCGCAGATACAGATGGTAGGTGTTGCCAAGAATAATCTGTGCTTTCACCTGCTCATTTAACTCACGGAAATGTACACCTTTCACTGACCCGCAAGTTCCTACTGGCATGAATATAGGTGTCTTGATTTGGCCATGTGCTGTCGTGATGACACCTGTACGGGCATCACTGGCGCTATCGGTATGTTGCAGTTCAAATTTCACTTCTTACTCCTTACTTCTTACTCCTTACTTCTTACTTCTTACTCCTTTTTTGATTATTTGTGGCTTTCCTCTTTTTCTTCTTCAACAATCGTCAAATCAACGGGATTATTAACAATCTCATCAGTCAGGGCAAAATCCCATACTTCTTGGATATTCTCCACATAATGGAACTGTACACCCTTTAGATATTTCTCTGGAATCTCGTTGATATCCTTCTCGTTTTCTTTACACATAACGATGTCGGTAATGCCGGCACGCTTGGCTGCAAGGATTTTTTCTTTGATGCCTCCTACGGGAAGTACCTTTCCTCGTAGGGTGATTTCACCTGTCATCGCCGTATTCTTACGCACCTTTCGCTGTGTCAGTGCAGAGGCAATGGAGGTGGCGATGGTGATACCTGCAGAAGGTCCGTCTTTTGGTGTTGCTCCTTCGGGTACGTGAATGTGGATATTCCATTGGTCGAACAGACGATAGTCAACACCTAACTTGTCGATATGTGCTTTGACATATTCCAAAGCGATGACGGCACTTTCTTTCATTACATCACCCAAGTTACCGGTCAGCGTCAGCTTACCAGCTTTTCCCTTGCTCAGTGAAGTCTCAATGAATAGGATTTCTCCACCCACGCTTGTCCACGCAAGTCCTGTGACAACACCAGCATAGTCATTGCCCTGATAGATATCGCGATAAAAAGGTGGTTTGCCTAACAGATCTTCCAACTCGGCAGGAGTAATCTTCATGTAAGGAAGTTCCTGGTTGAGTGCTTTCTGGTAGGCCAGTTTTCTGAAAGCCTTATTGATTTGCTTCTCTAATTGGCGTACACCACTTTCACGGGTGTATTGTTCAATCACCTTTTCGATGGCAGCCTTGTTGAATGACAGTTTCTTCTCTTCCTCCAGACCTGTGTTTTCTTTCTCTTTCGGAATCAAATGTCGTTTGGCTATCTCAATTTTCTCTTCTGTAATGTATCCGCTAACCTCAATCAGTTCCATACGGTCTAAGAGTGGACGAGGAATCGTGTTGAGATCGTTGGCTGTGGCAATAAACAACACTTTCGACAGGTCGTAATCAACATCAAGGTAGTTATCGTGGAAAGCGTTGTTCTGTTCGGGGTCCAATACTTCCAGTAAGGCGGAAGCAGGGTCGCCGTTGATGGTATGCTGGGTCACTTTGTCAATCTCATCGAGGATGAAAACCGGATTAGAAGAGCCGGCTTTTTGGATGTTTTTGATGATACGTCCTGGCATAGCACCGATATAGGTGCGACGGTGGCCACGAATTTCCGATTCATCGTGCAGTCCTCCCAACGACATACGAACATATTTGCGCTTCATCGCTTCAGCAATGCTCTTGCCAAGACTCGTTTTGCCTACTCCCGGAGGACCATATAGACAGAGTATAGGCGATTTCAGGTTGCCACGCAGTTGCAGTACAGCCATATATTCCAGAATGCGTTCTTTTACTTTCTCCATGCCGTAGTGGTCTCGGTCGAGAATCTTTTTAGCTCTTGACAGGTCGAGGTCATCATCCGTATATTCGTTCCACGGCAGATTCACCATCGTTTGCAGATAGTTCAGCAGCACGCTGAAGTCCGGACTCTGTGGATTCAAGGTGTCCAGTTTGTCTAATTCCTTCATAAATACTGCTTTAACCTCTTCCGACCATTTCTTGTTTTTGGCAGCTTTTTCCAAACTAATACGTTCTGCTGATCCTTCACCGCCACCCAGCTCTTCCTTAATGTTTTTGATTTGCTGTTGGAGGAAATACTCACGTTGCTGTTCGTCAAGATCTTCACGCGTTTTGATACGAATGTCCTGTTTTAAGTCAAGCAACTGTATTTCGCGGTTCAGCACCTTCAACAATTCAAACAAACGGTCTTTGATGGTGGGACATGCCAACATGCTGATTTTGTCATTCACTTCCAGCGGCAGGTTGGTACAGATAAAATTCAGCGCAATCGTGTCGTTGGAGATGTTCTGTAAAGCAAACTGCGATTCATCTGGTATATCCTCATTCTTTTTGATATATTCAACCGCCAACTGACGCATATCGGTCATCGCAGTCGTAAACTCCCGGTCTTTACTGTGGGGCAAAACTTCAATGTCGTTTTCGGTTTTACCCATGAGGAACGGACGTTTCTTGTCGATAGATATGAGACGACAGCGACCCAAAGCCTGTACGATGGCAGTTTTTGTTTCACCTGGTCCCGGCATGTCGAGCACACGGATGAGTTTTGCATAAACACCGAATGGGTATAGGTCGTTTGTTCCAGGAACCTCCACTGAAGAGTCGTACTGACAGAAAATGGCAAATGTGCCATCATCGTTTTTCATCATTTTTTTAATCAGATTCAAACTTTCAGTTCTCCCAATTAAAATAGGGGAGATAACGCCTGGGAAAAGTACCATGTTGCGTGTGGCAAGAACGGGCACATTGCCTTCGATGCTTGCTTCGAAAAGATTGCTGATGTCGCCTTCGTAATCAGCAATCATCTGAATTCCAGTATTTTGATTCTTTGTCATAAACATATTTAAGTCGTTTTTTGAGGCTTTACGCGCCATAATGGTCGGCAAAGGTACAAATAAGTGAGCACAAAACAAAAGAATTTATTCTTTTTTTGTCGAACGAGCGTACCTTCGACGAAAGTCAAAGGTTAATTGAGCACAAAACAAAAGAATTTATTCTTTTTTTTGTCGAAACGGGAGTATCTTCTGAGCGACAAAAGGATTTTCTTGGCATTTAAAGAAATAAATGGAAGGGATAGTTCGTTAGAAAAGTATGTCAGACCCAAAACATCAGTCGTTTCAATTCAAACAGTTTACGGTTTTTCAAGATCGTTGTGCGATGAAGGTAGGCACTGATGGTGTCTTGTTGGGTGCATGGGCATCTGGCGGTTCTACATGTCTTTCTCATAGACGACGCATACTGGACATCGGTACTGGTACGGGATTGATTGCTCTGATGCTGGCGCAGCGATTCCCTGATGCGCTGATTGATGCAATAGAAATAGACCGAGACGCTGCGGAACAAGCTTGTGAGAATGTTTCCGCAAGTCCGTTTGCCGACAGAATTCGTGTGATGGAAATCTCTTTGCAGGAATATGCTGAACGGATGTCCGTGCAAGGGGATCGCTTTTGCAAATACGATGCGATAGTCAGCAATCCGCCATACTTCGTTAATTCATTGAAAAATCCCGATAAATTTCGCGCAATAGCCCGCCATACTGATACGTTGTCATTCCGGCAGCTGATGAAAGGTGTTTCCTGTTTGCTTTCTGATGATGGCGTGCTCAGTGTTATTCTGCCTACATCTTGTCAAGGAGAACTTGAAAACGAAGCCGTAATTAGTGGATTTTCAAAAACTTGTGAGGTAAAAATAAGAACAAAAGAGGGAAAAACTTTTAAACGATGTCTGATGAGTTTTTGTCGTCAAATACCGACAACTGTTCTTCGAGAAGAAGTATGTATGATGGATACGGACAATCAACGTTCTTATTGGTATAGAGAACTAACCAAAGATTTTTACCTTTAAATGTTCAGTTTTTTTAGTATCAGTTTGTTTAGCGCTTGTACTTTTCGTCCTTGTTTGTTGATATCTTCGCGCATCATATTAAAGGTATTAAAGAATTCGTTGAAGGCATTTTGTACCATGTTTGGCTGGCGCAAACTCTTGTTTGCATCAGGATTGATGACGATACGTATTCCTTTTTCTTTGAGTTCGACATCCACATCTGCATCGGTCATGATAGGGTCACCGTCGAAATGAATCAGTCCTGGTTGTTTACGACGGATATGGATGTGTTTTGATTTGAACGTTTTGATCTTCGAATGCTTGTTGAGGGTTTTGTTCAGCATGTCGATACTGATCTGAGGCGCTTCGATGACATCAAATGGTTCCATGATGATTACATCCAAGAATCCGTCACTCATCGAAGCCTGTGGTGCAATATAGGCATTGTTGCCATATTGGGAAGCGTTGGCAACAGACACCAGATAGGCCTTGTAATAATTGGTACCGGTCTCGTCTTCAATCTCGTAGGTTTCCGGTTTATAGCGTAGTCCTTCTTTAAGTACGTTTTCCAGATAACTTAGTTTGCCGCGTTTACCCGATTCTGCAAACTTCATGCTGATGAAAGCATCAAATCCCATTCCGCAAGTGCAGAAAAACGGCATTCCATTTATGACTCCATAGTCGAGTGCATGCACCTCATTGCGATTGATAATGTCTATGGCTTTGTTGATGTCCATCGGTATCATCAGGTGTCGCGCCAGTCCATTACCTGAACCACAGGGAATGATGGCGAGCGCCGTTTTGGTGTGTATCAGCGATTTGCCAACCTCGTTCACCGTACCATCACCACCCACAGCCACTACAATATCGTAACCTTGTTCTGCAGCTTCCTTGGCGATGACTGATGCATGGCCCGCGTATTCAGTTTCTGCAATTGAATATTCAAACAGACTCTTGTCGAGCCGGTTTTCAATTTTGGCAGGAATACGCGCTTTGCTAATCGTGCCAGAAATCGGATTCATGATGAATAGAACTCGTTTCATCTTTGGTGCAAAATTATAAAATTCTCTATAAAAATCAACATTTTTTCATTTTATTTTCAAGAAAAACGTGATTTCTTTGAAAAAAAATAGTTAGTTAAAGATTTTTTTGTAACTTTGCAGCCTGAATTTAAATGTAGCATCGACTACACCTATAATTATATGGGACAATTAGAAGAAAGATACAGAAATTATCGCGTGCCTCAGAAGTTTATGGAGGCAGGCGTTTATCCTTATTTTCGTGAGATAACCAGTAAGCAAGCTACTGAAGTTGAAATGGGCGGTCATACCGTATTGATGTTTGGTTCAAATGCCTATACTGGTCTGACTGGTGACGAACGAGTGATTCAAGCTGCTAAAGATGCACTCGACAAATATGGTTCCGGTTGTGCAGGCAGTCGTTTTCTGAATGGAACGCTTGATATCCATGTTCAGTTGGAAAAGGAATTAGCTGAATATGTGCACAAAGAGGAAGCACTTTGTTTCTCAACAGGTTTCAGTGTGAATCAGGGCGTTATCGCGATGGTTGTTGGTCGTAACGACTATATCATTTGCGACGACCGCGATCACGCCAGCATTGTTGACGGACGTCGTTTGTCATTTGCAACACCGTTGCACTATAAGCACAACGACATGGAAGACTTAGAGCGCATTCTACAGGGACTTCCGTATGAGGCTGTCAAACTGATTGTTGTTGATGGTGTGTTCTCTATGGAAGGCGACCTTGCCAATTTGCCCGCTATCGTTGAGTTGAAACATAAGTACAACTGCTCGATCATGGTTGACGAGGCTCACGGTTTGGGTGTCTTTGGCGACAAAGGTTGTGGTGTATGTGACCACTTCGGTCTGTCAGATGAAGTTGACCTGATTATGGGTACTTTCTCTAAGAGTCTGGCTTCTATCGGTGGTTTCATTGCATCAGACAAAGAAACCATCAACTATCTGCGTCATACTTGTCGTCCTTATATCTTCAGTGCCTCGGCAACACCTTCTGCAACAGCTGCAGCACGTGAGGCTCTGCGCATCATTAAGACAGAGCCTGAGCGTATAGAAAAACTGTGGAAGGTGACCAAATACGCATTGAAGCGTTTCCGCGAAGAAGGCTTCGAGATTGGTGATACCGAGAGTCCTATTATCCCGCTTTATGTACGCGATGTTGACAAGACGTTCTTGGTAACCTCTCTTGCGTATGAGGCTGGTGTATTCATCAATCCGGTGATTCCTCCAGCTTGTGCACCGCAAGATACACTTGTCCGTTTTGCGTTGATGGCTACTCATACAGAAGAACAAGTAGAGCGTGGCGTTCAGACCCTGAAGAAAATCTTCGTGGAGCAAGGAATCATTAAGTAATGTGTTAGTCGTTTGGGTGATTAGTCGTCTGGTCGTTTAGGTGATTGGTCGTCTGGTCGTTTAGGTGATTAGTCGTCTGGTCGTTTAGGTTTATGACGACATTGAGCGTTGAGTGCTAAACAATGTTAATAAAGGAATAATTCTCAATTCCCAATACTCAATTCTCAATCAAAATGATTACCTTTGCACCCGCAAATAAAAAATGCATCCGAGGTGTAGCGCAGTTGGTAGCGTTCCTGGTTTGGGACCAGGCTGTCGCAGGTTCGAGTCCTGTCACCTCGACTTTCAAGAAATCCCGTTGATGTTTTCATCAGCGGGATTTCTTTCATTATTCCCATTATTCCCATTATTCCCATTATTCCCATCCATTCCCATCCATTCCCATACAATAAAAAACAGGAATCCCCGTTATATACAATAGATGAAAAAACATAAGCTATTATTTTGGCTGTTGATAGCACTGATGACACAAACGCTGATAACAGCCTGTACAGACGATGACAGTTTCTCTGCGTCGTCTTCAAACCTGTTGACATTTGAAACAGATACCGTCAAACTGGATACTACATTTTCGAAGGTCCCTACGGCTACCAAGTCGTTCTGGGTGTATAACCATTCCGGCGATGGCATTCGCTGCTTGAATGTCCGATTGGAAAACGGCAACCAGACAGGTTTCCGCGTGAATGTCGATGGTGTATATCTTGGACAGGCATCGGGTTATCAGGTTCAGGATGTGGAAATACGCAAACACGACTCTATCCGCGTATTTGTTGAACTGACTTCGGTCATGCAACAGACTGATAAACCACAAAAAGTAGAAGATAATCTGGTGTTTTCTTTGGAAAGTGGTGTACAGCAGAAGGTGAACCTGAATGCTTTCTCGTGGGATGCCGAGTTCCTGCAGGATGTGGTGGTTCACGGCGATTCCACCATCCAGAGCACAAAGCCCATCGTGGTGTATGGCAATCTGACTGTTGACACACTCGCCACGCTGACCATCGGTGAGGGAACGACACTATATTTCCACAACAATGCCGGCATAAATGTCTATGGACGGTTGTTGTGCAAGGGTACAGCAGAGAACAATGTTGTGCTCCGCGGCGACCGTATCGACCGCATGTTCGACTATCTTCCCTACGACCGCGTGAGTGGTCAGTGGCGAGGCGTCCACATCTATGGTTCATCGTATGACAATCTCATTGAATATACCGATATCCACAGTCCGTACAGTGGTATCGAGTGCGACTCGGCCGATGTGACGAAGATGAAGTTGCGGCTGGTGAACTCCACTATTCACAACTGTCAGGGCTTTGGCTTCGAGGGCAGAAACTGTAAACTGGAAATCCTGAACTGTCAGATTTCCAACACCCTCGCCAATTGCGCCTCGTTTGTTGGCGGCGATATTCTAATCAACAACTCTACATTCGCACAATTCTATCCGTTCGACGGCGAGCGAGGGCCGGCTCTATACTTTGACAATTATTATCCGCTGAAGAACCTGACCTGTCTGAACAGTCTGATTACAGGCTATGCCGATGATGTATTGATGGGTTCTAATAGAAATGTGAAAGATAGTGGAACCGAAAAGGAATTCAATTACCTGTTCGATCATTGTGTCATTCGCACGCCGAAGGTTGTAACTGATGACAGTATCTACTTCAAAAACGTCATATATGAAGATGTGGAGGATACGACGCGTGGCAGCTGGAAACATTTCGTGAAGATAGACACAGACAATCTTGTCTATGACTTCCGATTAGACAGCATCTCAACGGCCATTGGCAAAGCCGATCCGAAAACGACGCTACCTACTGACCGCAACGCTCTTCCGCGCGATGAAAAACCGGATGCCGGAGCGTATGAATATGTGAAGAAATAAAATTTTGACAGTAGATAAAAAAACAAGATGAATTAAAATCTTCCTTAATAATAACTTTATGAAAACCATTGATATTCACATTAAAATCGGATTCTGCCAACTTGATGAGTTGTCGGCAGAAGACCAGAAACTTGTCCAGGCGGCTATTAAGGCTACAGACAATTCCTATTCGCCATATAGCAATTTCCGCGTGGGCGCTGCCATTCTTTTGGCCGATGGCTCTATTGTTTTAGGAGCCAACCAGGAGAATGCTGCATTCCCATCGGGTTTGTGTGCAGAACGAACGGCTATTTTTGCGGCTCAGGCCCAGCGGCCTGATCAGGCGATACTGTGTTTGGCGATTGCTGCCCGTAGTGCAGAAGGACTCTTGAGCGAGCCAGTTACACCATGTGGTTCATGCCGACAGGTGATGACCGAGATAGAAGACCGTTACAAACGACCGATGCGTGTGCTTTTGTACGGTACAAATGGCGTGTATGTGATGGACTCTGTGAAAGATTTGATGCCTCTGTCGTTTGTAAGTGAGAATTTGCACGGATAAATCAAAACTCTTCTGCCAATTCTTTTATATACGAACGTTTCCAATCGTCGGCTTTGAATTGTTGGGAGCCATAGGCCAATAAATCAATATCAATGACGACAATCCCTTTTTGGTGACTCTCGTGAGAGTCGCCCATTGTTGTTTCAATATTCCTCAACTGCTGTTGAAGTTCTGCAAGATGCAAAGAGGTCGTTGCCTTTGCCATACAGTTGTAAAAGAAAGGCAATGGCGTATTGCTTCCAATCGCATCAGTCTTAATAGTCTTGGTGAAGATGATATCCGGCAACAGGTTGCGCAAAAAATGTTGCGCTTGTCTGATGTTTTTTCGGCGGTTTCTGTTACTCCCCAAAGCAAGAATTATCACGTTCATGTTGCAAAAGTAGCAAAATGATTTTGTTTTTCCGCCTATTTAGACTACATTTGCAGAAAATTCTCACAACATGAAACGAGTTGCCACCTTTTTTATATATATCATGGTGTGTCTGCCGATGCTTGCTGGACCGAAATGGAACAGCCGCTATCAGGCATATATCGACCAATACAAAGACATCGCCATCGAAGAGATGCTCCGTTATGGCATTCCTGCCAGTATCACGTTGGCACAGGGACTCTTAGAGAGTGGGGCTGGGCAGAGCGAACTGGCTCGCAAAGGCAACAACCACTTCGGCATCAAGTGTCACGGGTGGGATGGACGAAAAGTTTATCATGACGATGACGAGAACGGCGAATGCTTCCGAGCTTACAGCAATGCCCGTGAGAGTTTCGAAGACCACAGTAAGTTTCTGAAAAGTGGCAGCCGCTATCGCAGCCTGTTTTCATTAGATCACACCGATTATAAAGGCTGGGCGCGCGGCCTGAAAGCTGCAGGCTATGCCACCAATCCCGTTTATGCGCAGTCGTTGATAGATATCATCGAGGTGTATGACCTTCATCAGTATGACTATACCAAGAGCTATGATAAATTCATCGACAAGCACTCCGGTATGACCGATGAACGGAAAGAAAACGGAACCACACTGCATCCGATCAGTATCTTCAATAACAACTATTATCTGAGGGCACGCAAGGGCGACACCTTCAAGTCTATCGGCGATGAGGTGGGCATCAGCTACCGCAAGCTGGCAAAATACAACGAGCGTGACAAGAAAGATGCGTTGCAGGAGGGTGAGATTATCTATTTGAAGAAAAAACGCAGCAGTGCTCCCAAGCAGTTCCGCAACCGTCCTCACGTTGTCAAAGCTGGCGATAGCATGTACTCCATTGCCCAGCAGTACGGCATTCGTCTGAAGAGTCTGTATAAGAAGAACCATCTTGAACCCGACTACCAGATTCGTGTGGGCGACAAGCTGAGAGTGTATTAAAAGCAGCCCTTTCACCTTCCAAAAGCAGCCCTTTCACCTTCCAAAAGGGCACCTTTTGCCGGCCAAAAGCTTAGCTTTTGTATTTTGTTTTATATTTCGTCTTTTTTGTGCAGCAACATGTACCTTGTACCTAAAACGTCTGAAGCCCTAATGTATAAAGGGGTTCCCATTAGGTACATGTTGTCCAGACATGTACCTAACATGTACCTAAGTTGTACCTTTGGAAATATTGTAACAAAGTTTCGCATGTGCTCAACTTATAGCTTCTAACTCCTTGAGCATAGCGGTAACCCCTTTAAACTTCTTATAACTCCTCATCTTACGAAAGTTAAGGTACATGTTATGGTACAACTTAGGTACATGTTCAAGCAACATGTACCTCTCCAAATCCCATCTGTTTATCGGCATTCTATACGTTTTCAGGTACAAGGTACATGTTTTTGCGAATGTCGGCAAAAAACCAAATTAAAATAATTTTTTAAAGATCACTGGGTCGGTTCTGGTGATCATTTTGAAATGAAGATTTGCCCTTCGGTCAATTTTCTCACGACTCAACAAATGAAATGCAAGCATTTCTTTGTATTCGCTGTTCCAAAATTTGCCTGTTTATGGAAAAATGTGTATTTTTGCCCTCGTCATAAAGAAAAGTTAGAAAAAAATGATCACCAGAACCGCCCCCGTGATCCCTATAAAAAAGAAAAAATCATGAAAATCTTACAATCCTATTCGTTTGATGATAATTATGCCTATAATTTTTCATTTAATAAACAAGAAAATAAAATGATATTTTCTTTTGAAACATACTATGATGAAAATCGACATGAAGAAGTCTTTAATCCATGTAAGTTAGTTATTAAGAATTGGTCTCTTTTACAACTATCTTATGATAGTATTTCATATGAAGACTATTCTGATGACAAGATGGAGTTTCCTAAATGTGAACTTATTTTAGACATAAAGGAATTCCATGACGTGTTGTATTTGCATGTTATGACAGTCGAAGATAAATATTTGTTTTTAAAGATTTATAATGCCATGGTTGTTGTTGTTGTTGAGAATATGAACAATCATATAAATGTTTATAATAGTCTTGACAAAATTATCGACTATCCAATAGATAGAGTTTATATTGCAATGATTAACTCTGTGAAAAGCAAAGATGATTTGTTAAGGCATATAAAAGAGTCGCTTCACATTCCGTTTAATATTTCGTGGAGTTGGACAACTTTAGCTTCAACATTATCTTCCCCTTTTTGGTTATTAGGAAAATGGCAGCATGTTACAATTCTTCATAAAGATATATCCAAATTACCAGAAACAGATATAATAGAATATCTATCTATGATAAATTATTGCAGATTGCATAGCATCAGAATATCCTTTATCTTTAATAATGATGACATAAACAAAATTATAAGTTTATCGCCTGTCTTCAGGGCAATCATGGGGGACAGGTTTTAATTGAAAAGATTGCTAATAGTATAAGAGATCACGGGGTCGGTTCTGGTGATCATTTTTTGATGTCGTTGTGAAATAACCCCACTTCGTCTATACCTTATTTTAATACGTGGAATGCTTCGCTTGAAGTGTTCCGCGTATTTCATTAGCTAATACTTGCTTTCTTTTTTCATCACGACAACGTGGGTGATGGTGCCGGCAAGGATTAGAAGCAGGCAGGGGATGAGGAACCAGTTGTGGGTGGTCCAGCCGAAAAGGAAGCCAAGCACAAACAATAGTACACCCAACGATATAGCCGCGAGACCGGCATATTTTATATAAGGAAGTAGAAATTTCTTCATCATTGTTTCGTAATTCACTGATTTCCATGCAAAAGTAGCGAAAATATTTGGTCACATCAAAAAAAAACTGTAATTTTGCACCGCATTTTGCAAAATAGTGTATTTTTAATCATTTATCAATCAATTTTAAGTAGTATGAATCAATACGAAACCGTTTTCATTTTGACTCCCGTTTTGTCTGATGATCAGGCAAAGGAAACGGTCGCTAAGTTCAAGAAACTGCTCACCGACAATGGTGCTGAGATTCTGAACGAAGAGGCCTGGGGACTGAAAAAGCTGGCTTACCAGATCCAGAAGAAGACATCAGGCTTCTACAACCTGATTGAGTTCAAGGCAGAGCCGGTACTTATCGACAAACTCGAAGTAGCTTACCGCCGCGACGAGAAAGTAATTCGTTTTATGACTGTTAAACTCGACAAGTATGCCGTTGCTTACGCTGAGAAGCGCCGTGCAAAGCTTGGTAAAAAAGAGGAGGCTTAAACTATGGCAGAGCAGAAATCAGAAATCCGTTATTTGACAGCTCCTTCTATCGATACAAAGAAGAAGAAGTATTGTCGTTTTAAGAAAAGTGGTATCAAGTATATCGACTATAAGGATCCTGAGTTCCTGAAGAAGTTCTTGAACGAGCAGGGTAAGATTCTTCCGCGTCGTATTACCGGAACATCTTTGAAGTATCAGCGTCGTGTGGCACAGGCTGTTAAGCGTGCCCGTCAGATTGCACTGCTTCCTTACGTAACCGATTTGATGAAGTAATAAAAAGGAGGAAACAGAATGGAATTAATACTGAAAGAAGATATTATCGGTCTTGGATATAAGAACGATATCGTGAATGTAAAGTCTGGCTACGGCCGTAACTACCTCATCCCACAGCAGAAAGCTGTCATCGCTTCTCCTTCAGCAAAGAAGATTCTCGCTGAGAACTTGAAGCAGCAGGCACACAAGATTGCTGCTCAGAAGGCTGCCGCTGAAGATAAGGCAAAGGCTTTCGAGGGTGTAGCTCTGGAGATTATGGCAAAGGTTGCCGTTACTGGTCAGCTCTATGGTTCTGTTGGTGCCGCTCAGGTTGTTGAGGCGCTCGCTGCTAAGGGCATCGAGGTTGATCGCAAAATCGTCACCATGAAGGAAGCTAAGAAGGTTGGCGAGTATGAGGCTACTGTACACTTCCACAAGGAGGTTGAAGTAAAGGTTCCTGTAACCGTTGTCGCTGAGAACGCTCCTGTTGCTGCTCCTGTAGAGGAGAAGAAGGAAGAGGCTCCTGTTGTTGAGGCTCCTGTTGTAGAAGAAGCTCCCGTAGCTGAAGCTCCTGCTGAGGAGGAAGCTCCTGCAGAAGCATAATATTTGCACGATTCTTTTCGCACTGTAAAACAGCGTTTCGATAAGAAATCCCTGTTGCCAGATGGCAGCAGGGATTTTTTTTATAGAGAAAAAGTTGGTTGTGTACAACGTTTTCATTATTTTTGCAGCATCATAAAAACGAAAGACATGAAAAAAAAGTTTTATTACTGGATCGTCATTCTCCTGACAGTAGCGAATACGGCTTATGCACAGGACATTGAGACGGTGGTTGACAGCGTGAAGTCAAACCTGAAAAACGATGATTTTAATGAGGCTGTATCGAATATCAAGGATGCTTTTAAGATGAAGGAGGCTACCGTTGAAATGATGGTGGGTAAGTGGCGTTATGTGGAGCCTGCTGTGTATGCCACAAAAGGTAATGTGCTGATTAAACTGATTGGAAACACAGTGGCAAACCAACTGGAGAAGATTCTCGACGACTACATCGAGAAATGTCATATCACGCCAAAGAACACGACGTTTACTTTTTACAAAAACGGCACCTTCCTTCGTAATGTGGTCGGCCATAAGGCACAGGGTGTATGGATGGTTGGTAGAGAAAAGCTGATATTAGGCATCAACAAGATTCTGACGGCTGAAATCACCACTCATCATGACGGCAATAAGCTGATGTTTCTCATTGATGTGGACAAGTTGATGAATATCTTCAAACTGCTTGGTGCCATAGAAGACAACAAGACGAACGAAACGCTCATCAAACTAACGAAGAAAATTCCAACGCTGCAGGCAGGATTTTCGTTTGAGAAGGTGAAGTAATAGACCTTATCCTGATTTCCGAGTTAATACGCTTCGCTCATGGAGGTTAAATGATAAAGAGGATGTGTCAAAATAGGCACATCCTCTTTATATATAAATAGGTGTCAAGAATTATAGTCCGCGACCGTGACAGTTCTTGAACTTCTTGCCGCTACCGCAGGGACAAGGATCGTTGCGACCAGGCATCTTGTCTTTGACAATCGGTGTGCGGTTCACTTGCTGAGCGCCTTCGCGGGTGTCGCGATGAGCTGCGGCCTGCTGGTTCGGATCGCTGAGGTCGTCTTTCTGTTCGTTGTAACGCTGGCTGCGCTGTTCTGGAGCTGCCTCCTGCACATCCTGCTGCTGCATTTCTGGAATCTGTCCGCGCATCAGGATGCTGACCGTACGGTTGTTCATATCGTCGATCATGGTATCCCATAGTTTCACACTCTCCAGTTTGAAGATGAGCAATGGGTCTTTCTGCTCGTAGCTGGCGTTCTGTACACTGTGGCGCAGTTCGTCAAGCTGGCGCAGGTTCTCTTTCCAGTTGTCGTCGATGATATGGAGAAGGATGGACTTCTCGAATTCCTTTACAACCGACTTACATTCTGTATCATAAGCTTCCTTGAGGTTGCAACGGATGTTATATACACGCTTTCCGTCAGTAACAGGAACCATAATGTATTCGTACATCGCACCCTGATTCTCTTGAATCTGTTTGATGATAGGCCATGCAGTACTTTGAATACGCTCAGTCTTGCGGGTGAAGGCCTCCATTGCCAACTGGAAGCTACGCTCCTCAAGCTGACTACGGTCGCCATTGATAAATTCGTTTTCCTCGAACGGGCACTCCATTGCGAGCGTCTTGAGGAAGCCCTCCTTGCATCCAATGTAATCGTTGTTGTTGATAATGCTGACAACACGGTCCCAGATGATGTTGGCGATATCCATACCGATACGTTCACCCATCAGCGCATGGCGGCGCTTTTCGTAGATAACGGTACGCTGCTTGTTCATGACATCATCATATTCGAGCAGACGCTTACGAATACCGAAGTTGTTTTCCTCAACCTTCTTCTGTGCTCGCTCAATACTCTTGGAAATCATGGAATGCTCGATACGCTCACCTTCCTTGAAGCCTAGACGGTCCATGAAGCTGGCGATGCGTTCAGAGGCAAACAGACGCATGAGTTTGTCTTCGAGTGATACATAGAATACGGAACTACCTGGGTCACCTTGACGACCAGCACGTCCGCGTAACTGACGGTCCACACGGCGGCTTTCGTGACGTTCGGTACCGATAATGGCAAGACCACCGGCAGCCTTTACTTCGTCAGAAAGCTTGATGTCGGTACCACGACCGGCCATGTTGGTAGCAATCGTCACCGCACCCTTACCATTGGTGGATTGACCAGCCAATGCGACGATGTCGGCCTCCTTGTGGTGGAGTTTAGCGTTCAATACCTGATGCGGAATCTTGCGCATATCAAGCATCTTCGACAGCAACTGTGATATTTCAACGGAGGTCGTACCCACGAGGGTTGGGCGGCCAGCATTGCGCATCGCCTCGATTTCCTCGATGACGGCATTGTATTTTTCTCGGGCAGTCTTATAGACGCGGTCGTCCATATCCTTTCTGATGACAGGACGATTGGTGGGAATCTCAACAACATCGAGCTTGTAGATGTCCCAGAACTCGCCGGCCTCTGTAGAAGCGGTACCCGTCATACCTGCCAACTTGTGATACATACGGAAGTAGTTCTGCAGGGTGATGGTGGCAAAGGTCTGTGTAGCTGCTTCAACTTTCACGTGCTCCTTTGCTTCGACAGCCTGATGGAGACCATCGCTCCAACGGCGTCCCTCCATGATACGGCCTGTTTGCTCGTCAACGATTTTCACCTCTCCATCAATCACCACATACTCGTCGTCTTTATAGAACATGGTGTACGCCTTCAGCAACTGTTGCAGGGTGTGGACACGTTCGCTCTGTACGGCATAATAGCTCATCAACTCGTCTTTCTTATTGATGCGTTCCTCATCGGAGAGGGTTGTGTCACTTTCCAATGCAGACAGCTGGGTAGTGATGTCGGGCAACACGAACAGATTTTTGTCATTCACTTGTTTAGCGAGCCATTCAGTACCCTTATCCGTCAAATCACAAGAGTTTAGCTTTTCGTCAACAACGAAGTACAACGGCTCTACAGCTTCAGGCATTCGGCGGTTGTTGTTCTCCATATAGAATGCTTCCGTCTTGAGCATGCCACTCTTGATACCTTCCTCAGAAAGGTATTTGATGAGAGCCTTGTTCTTAGGCAGACATTTGAATGAACGGTAAAGCGACAGGAAACCTGCTTCTGTTTCCTTCGGATCGTTGTTTTCAGTTCCGTGCGTAATCTTGTTTTTTGCATCAGCCAGGAACTGAGTAGCCAATTGGCGCTGTACACCTACGAGTTTTTCTACGAGTGGCTGATATTCTTCAAACATCTGGTCGTCACCTTTGGGTACAGGACCAGAAATAATCAATGGTGTTCGGGCATCATCAATCAACACGGAGTCAACCTCATCGACGATAGCATAGTTGTGCTGGCGTTGTACGAGGTCGGCAGGTGATATGGCCATATTGTCGCGCAGGTAGTCGAAACCAAACTCGTTGTTGGTACCAAACGTGATATCGGCTTGATAAGCACGACGACGCTCCTCAGAGTTTGGACGATGCTTGTCAATACAGTCAACAGAAAGACCATTAAACATATAAAGCGGTCCCATCCATTCGGAGTCACGCTTGGCAAGGTAGTCGTTGACAGTAACGACATGCACACCATTGCCGGTCAGCGCATTCAGGAAGACGGGTAGGGTAGCCACGAGCGTCTTACCTTCACCCGTTGCCATTTCAGCAATCTTGCCCTGATGCAATACGACGCCACCAAACAACTGTACATCGTAGTGAATCATTTCCCATTTCAGGTCGTTACCGCCAGCTGTCCAGTGGTTGTGATAGATAGCCTTGTCGCCATCAATAGAGATAAAGTCCTTGGAAGGATCGGCAGCCAGCTCACGGTCAAAATCGGTCGCGGTGACAATGGTTTCCTCGTTCTCAGCAAAACGACGAGCCGTTTCCTTCACAATGCTGAAGGCAATAGGCATCACCTCATTGAGTGCTTCCTCGTATTTGTCGAGTGCTTCTTTTTCCAGTTTGTCGATATGGTTGAAGATTGGTTCGCGCTCGTCAAGTGGCGTATCTTCAATCGTTGCCTTCAACTCGGCAATTTTGGTTTTCTCTTCTTTGGCAGCAGCCTGTACCTGTGCCTGAATCTCTTTGGTCTTGGCACGTAATTCGTCGTTGCTCAGTACCTCGATCGTAGGATAGACTTTCTTCACCGTTTCCACGAACGGCTGAATGAGTTTCATGTCCCGTGTACTCTTGTCACCGAACAATGACTTCAAAAAACTGTTGATATTCATCTTTATCTTGCTATTTTTTCTTATTTTCCAAAAACGGCTGCAAAATTACAAAAATATTTTCACAAACCCAATGCTTTTACCTTATTTATTTTTAGGGATGACTCGTACAGCCATCCAACTTCTTACAAGCAAAATTAATGCCACGAAGCTGATTCCCTCGGCATAGGTCTGCCAAAAGGAACCGATAAAGAATAATATGATGCAGCAGAAAAGCACTTTCCAATAGACGTGTACCAGTCTTTTCCGTTCTGCCTTCATCGTGGAGTAGAGAAATACGAGCGACAACGGGTTGAGCACAAGGATTTGCAGATTGATGCTAACCGTAGGATGCTGTGAGAAAACCATTGCCAGCAGGATGAGTCCTGCTACACCTGACGATAGCAATAGGAACAGATCAAGTAGCCAATAGTTACCTTTTGTGTATAATTGCAGCAAACTAATTAAGAGTACAATGACGAAAAGGAATCCAAACATTGTGACTGGTGTCAGCAGAAACTGTTCGATGGTCAGCGTCTCGCCTGTTTTATGGTTGTCAATCAGATAGGATTCTTTGCTCACCAACTTCCTGGTGGTGCCATCATTGTTGATCAAGACGATGCTGTTGAAGTGCTTTCTGAGACTATCAGGAAGGAAGAAAGATGCTTCTTTGTCTGTCTTAAAATCAGATTTAACACCCAAAAGCAAATCATTGCCAAATCTTGACCATCGATGATGCTCGTTCCATTGGTGAATCATTGTTCGATAACTTTCGTTATTCCATTGGTTATCAGATTTATAATCACTTATATTCAAGTGATAGATAATCATATCTTTGGCTCTTGTCGTACAATTGTCATAAAAGAAATTGTAACGATAGTCACGATTCTCAGGTAAAGAATTTTGTTCAAGAGCTAAGGTGATGGCAGCCTTCTCTTCACGGGTGAGGTTCAAGTCTTGTTGTACCACCCATCGACCCTCATGTTCATATTCTCGCATGAAGACCCTCATTGGCATCACATCCATACAGTAGTCGGTCAAACCAAAAACAAATCGGGGTACGAAATAGTCTTGTTCGAACGAAAATGCGCCATAATTGACAGCTACATCTGTCTTTTTGTCATGATTTTGGTAGCGGATGGCAGTATGTCCATACAGACTCCACACCTCGGTACCTGGCCCACAGGTGAGCAGGCTGATATCAACGGCATCCATCTGTTGAAGCAACGAATCACGCAGGTGGGCATCATCCCAACTCTTGGCTTCCGCTTTCTGTTGTACAGAAAAAATGACCCAAAAAGCGGCTAAAACTATCTTAAAAGTGCTTTTTAAACGTTTCACGATGCAAAATTAACTTATATTTCTCACTTTAATGCCATTATTTCGAAATTTTTCAATAATTTTGCACGCCAGTAGAAAAAATGAAACGAATGAAGAAATTATTGATAGCTTTCCTATTGATGACGTCAACGGCTACAGCGTTGGCGCAAAGTGGTACAAATTCTCCTTACAGCCAGTTTGGTTATGGTGTGCTCGCAGACCAGTCGCAGAGTATGAATCGTGGCATGAACGGTTTGGCATACGGTTTTCATGAGCACAACCAGGTTAATGTGCTGAATCCTGCATCCTATTCGGCACTGGATTCGCTTTCGTTTTTTTTCGATGCAGGCATTAGTGGACAGATTACCAACTTTAAAGAAAACGGGGTGAAGCGCAATGCTAAAAATGCAAACTTAGAGTATATTGTTGGTGCATTCCGCATTTTCCGCCGTACGGGTGTCACTTTCGGTTTGCTTCCATATTCCAATGTAGGCTATAACTATTACAACACAGATTATGTTGATGGTACAAAGACGACTACCTATACGAATACTTATGCTGGAGACGGTGGTCTCCATCGTCTTTTTATCGGTGTTGGATGGGCACCGATTAAACAATTGGCAGTGGGTGTGAACGTTTCCTATATGTGGGGCGAGCTGAATAATTCTGCTATCAATAGTTACAGTGATGCCAGCGTTAACTCATTGGCTAAGTTATATATGGCAGACCTGAAAGGAGTCTATGTGGATGTGGGTTTGCAGTACACAGCTAAAGTGTCGAAGAAAGACTGGGTGACATTAGGTGTGACCTTCAGTCCGAAACAAAAGTTGAATGGAAGCCCTGAGTGTATTGTCTTTTCCAATAACGCCCAGACACAAGTGGCGGATACGACCAATTATTCTATTAAGAAAGGTATGAAACTGCCCCTTACGATAGGCGCTGGTCTGATGTGGAACCACGATAATAAACTGAAAATCGGTTTCGATGGTCAGTATATGAAGTGGGAAGATATTGCTTTCCCCCAATATACCAATGTGAACAATCAGGCCAAATACACGTTGCAAGACAATTATTTCTCCAATCGTGCCAAATTTACGTTGGGTGGAGAATACTGTCCAGGAGAACGTTCACGCAATTTCTTCAAACGCATTCATTATCGTGCAGGTATCAGTTATACGACACCTTATTTGAAGATTAACGGTCAGGACGGTCCAAAAGAGAAGGCTGCATCTATCGGTTTTGGTATTCCAATAATCAACGGATACAATAACCGTTCTATGCTGCATATCAGCGGACAATGGGTACAGAGCACGGATGCCTTCATCAAGGAAAACACCTTCCGTATAAATATCGGATTCACATTCAATGAACGCTGGTTTGCTAAATTCAAGGTTCAGTAGTATCTTGCTTGTTGCAGCTTTATGGCTGGGCAGCATGGTGTCGTGTACAGAAGAACGGGAACATACAGCTCCTGCCATTCATGACCGCGATTCGGTGGCTATGATGATATCGTATGGTGTCAATACGTTGATTTCTGACTCTGGTATTATCAAATATCGTATTGTGGCTGAACGTTGGGAAATCAACGACAAGCGAGACCCCTCGCGTTGGATATTTGATAAAGGTGTGCTATTGACCCAGTTTGATCAGACACTACATGTGCAATCATATATACAATGTGATACGGCCTACTATTTCGACAAAATGCATCTGTGGGAGATGCGGGGGAGGGTGACCATCCTGACCAAGCAGGGCCTGCATTTCAGTAGTGAGGAACTTTATTGGGATGAGGACAAGCATGAGATATGGTCAAACAAATACTCCCATCTTGTTACACCCGACAGAGAGATGCAAGGTACCCGTTTCAGAAGTGATGAAAAGATGACACATTATGAGGTGTATAATGGAAAAGGCTCGTTCTCGCGTGGCGACATTGATAATAATCCGATGGATACGATGACGACACAACAGGCTGATAGTGCACGTAGTATCGGCCGACAGCCCGCTCGTCCTGCGCCGAAGACCACGACGACCACGATACCAATGATAGGAAGAAACTTATGAACACCACAGATATAGACATATTAGGAACGCTGACAGGAATCATCATTACACTGATTCTTTCCGCATTCTTTTCAGGAATGGAGATTGCATTCGTTTCCAGCAACCGTCTGCTGGTGGAAATGGATAAGGAAAAGAACGGACCTGCGCAACGATGCCTTTCTATTTTCTACCGTCATCCAAATGGTTTTGTCTCGACGATGCTGGTAGGCAACAACATTGTGTTGGTGCTTTATGGTATTCTGTTTGCAAAACTTTTTGATACAACCTTGTTTGCTCATTTGGATGAAGGTACACGCTTGTTTGCTGATACCATCCTTTCAACTATCATCGTGTTGTTTACGGGTGAATTCGTTCCCAAGACGCTTTTCAAAAGTAATCCTAACCGGATGCTTACATTCTTTGCACCGTTGGCATACTTCTTTTATATCATTTTGTGGCCCATTAGCCGTTTCTCCACTTTTCTGTCGCGTATCTTGCTTCGTATCGTGGGGGTCAAAATGCAAAACGGAAACGAAGAGGGCGCATTTACAAAAGTAGATTTGGACTATCTGCTGCAAACCAGTATCGATAATGCCAAAAGTGATGACGAGATTGAGGATGAAGTGAAAATTTTCCAAAACGCTTTGGATTTTCAAGATACCAAAGTGCGCGATTGCATGATTCCTCGTACGGAAATCATTGCTGTCGAGATAGAGGAGAGTGCGCAAGACCTACAACAAAAATTCATAGAGAGTGGACACAGCAAAATTATCGTCTATGAAGGTGATATCGATCATATCATCGGCTACATCCATTCGTCTGAAATGTTCCGGCTTGTACCTGCTAAGGTGGGTGTTGATCTGAAGGGATTGGTACGGACGATGCCGTTTGTCCCAGAGACAATGGCAGCCCAGAAGCTGATGCAGATTTTCCTGCAGCAGAAGAAAACTTTGGGTGTGGTGGTTGATGAGTTTGGTGGCACCAGTGGTATTGTCAGTCTGGAAGATATTGTAGAAGAAATTTTTGGAGAAATAGAAGACGAGCACGATAATCAGAAATATATAGCTAAGAAAGTGGGCGATAACGAGTATGTACTTTCTGCCCGCTTGGAGATTGACAAGGTTAACGAGATGTTCGACCTCGACCTGCCGGAAAGCGATGAATACATGACGGTTGGAGGATTGATACTGCATGAATATCAGAGTTTCCCCAAATTGAATGAAATCGTTAAAATTGGCACCTTCAGTTTCAAAATTGTAAAGAATACCATGACTAAAATCGAGCTTGTCAGACTGAAAGTAGAGGGATAAAGTAAAATTCTTCATCAAAAATTGTGCTATTTCCTTTTTTCTTTGTAATTTTGTGCGCATTTTGTAAAAATGCCGGCTTAGCATGGATATGGGAATGCGCATAGAGATGCAGACAGCTGATCATCAAGAACAACAAAAATAATTAAAATAACAATTAAAAACAAATGGCAGCATTAGGAAAAATTAGAAGCAAAGGAGTCACGCTGATTATAATCATTGGTTTGGCTCTGTTTGCATTCATCGCTGAAGAGGCGTTCCGCTCTTGTGAAGGAATCAAGGGAGAAGCACGCCAGCAAGTAGGCGAAGTGTTAGGTAAGAAAATCAATGTACAGGAGTTTCAGACTCTCATAGAAGAGTATTCCAATGTACAGAAAGTCCTCAGTGGTCGTGAAACACTTACTGATCAGGAACAGAACGAACTTTACGACCGAGTATGGCAGATGTATGTCACCAATAAGGTGATTGAAGCTGATGCAGAGCATGCTGGTATGACTGTTACCGATCAGGAAATTACAGACATTATGACCCAGGGTACCAGCCCGTTGTTGCAGCAAGCTATTCCCATTCCGCAGTTCTACAACCAGCAGACAGGTCGTTTTGATGTGAACGCAGTGAAGACTTTCCTCGATCAGTATGAGAAGTCTAAGAACACACCGCAGGCAGCGCAGATGGAAGAGGTATATCAGGTATGGCTCTTCTGCGAGAAGCAGCTTCGTCAAAATCTTCTGACCCAGAAATATCAAAACCTGTTGGCCAGTTGTGTCATCTCTAACAAAGTCGAGGCTGAGCTTGCTTTCAACGATGCTAACGAAGAGAGTGAGATTCAATTGGCTACACTGGCTTATTCTTCTATCAAAGATACCGACGTGAAGGTGACCGATGAGGAATTAAAAGCAAAATATGAGGAGCTGAAAGCATTGTTTGTACTGCCTGTTGAAACACGTGACATTAAGTATGTTGACGTACAGATTGTTGCATCTGCAACAGACAAAGCTGGTCTGAACAAGAGTTTTGCTACATATCAGCAGCAGCTTGCTACAGCAGAAGACCCAGCAGAAGTCGTTACCAAGAGTGCTTCTGAAATGCCTTATATCGGCTTGCCGCTCTCAAATACAGCATATCAGAATCTGAGTGATACTATTAAGAATCTTGAGATTGGTACAACGGGCGTTTTTGAAATGGCTGATGACAACACATTGAACATTGTTCGCCTCATTGCCAAGCAGACAGTGCCCGATTCTATCGAGTTCCGCCAGATTCAGGTTGCAGGTAAGACAGTTGAAGAGTCTCGTCAGAAGGCTGACAGTATCTACAATGCATTGCAGGGTGGTGCAGACTTCGAAGAGCTGGCAAAGAAATATGGTCAGACTGGTGAGAAGAACTGGTTCACAGGTAATATGTATGAGCATGCAACCTCTATGAATATTGACAACCGCAACTATCTGGAGGCTATTCTGAATGGTGAGGTAAACGCAACCAAGAACGTTGAACTGACACAGGGCAACATCATTCTGCAGGTTACCGATCGTCGCGATATGAAGGAGAAGTATCAGGCTGCAGTTATCAAGAAACCTATCAGTTTCACGAAGGATACGCGTACCGCTTATTATAATAAGTTCAGCGAGTATGTCAGCAAGTGCCAGACAGTAGAAGACTTGCAGAAGAATGCAGTAAAGTATGGCTATCAGGTACAAGAGGCTAAGGATATCAATGTTTCAAGCTTCATGTATAATGGTCAGATGATTCCAGCTGCACACGAACTGGTACAGATTGCTAAGACTCGTGAGGCGCTTCGTTGGCTCTTTAATGCCAAAGAGGGCGATCTGAGTCAGATTTATGACTGTGGTGACAACGACCATTACTTGGTTGTTGCTTTGACAAAGGTACATCCTCAGGGTTATCGCACGTTGGAAGACGAGCAAGTGAAGGAGTTTGTTACCCGTCAGGTTATGAACGACAAGAAGGCTGAAAAGATTATGGCAAAACTGAAGGGTGTCAACAGCATCAATGCTGCGAAGGCCAAGGGTGCTAAGATATCTACCGTTAGCCAGATTACATTTGCAGCCAACACGATGGTGCAGGAGACTGGTTCTTTTGAGCCAGCATTGAGTGGTGCTGTTGCCGCAACGAAGGCTGGTCAGTTCTCCAAGAATCCTGTTAAGGGTAATGCAGGTGTCTATATGTTCCAGGTTGTTAAGAAAGCAAAGCGTGCTGGTGTGAAATTCAACCTGAACGAGCAGATGTCACAGTGTGCACAGGCTTCTATTCAGTATGTATATAATTTCATGCAGGATCTGATGAACAGTGCAAAGGTATCTGATAGCCGTTACCTGTTCTTCTAAGCAACAAACAATACATCAAATAAAAAGAGATGCGTTTCATTTGAAGCGCATCTCTTTTTATTCTTACTCCTTACTCCTTACTCCTTACTCCTTACTCCTTTACTCCTTTACTCCTTCACTCCTTGCTCCTTAAATCCACCCTCATATAAGTTCGGTCGTCAAAACTCTGGTATCCTTCCATCACCCCTTTCGTTGCCAGATAATCGTTGATGCAAAGTGGATCGTTTCGGAGTAGGGTGGCAAGCGCTTCTTCGCTATCCTTGAGTGTAGATTTCAGAAACGGATATCCGTCAGTGGCAAGAACCAGTTCTTGTGTATTGGCAACATCTATTACTTTTACACCTTTTATATATATAGGGGTACCGTCGATGACAGCATAGGTCCGATTAGCGCCTTGCATACTCTTGATGATGTCGTCAATGATATAATTGCGCCCCATATCTAGTTGCTGAAGTTTCTTTGTGAGCCGGCTTTCTGGTGTATAGCTCTCACCACTGTAGTTAAACAGTTGATGAATGAAACGACTTCTTTTTGCCGCATTCAGAGCTTCAGCGGGTTTTTCGTTTTCATAGAGCACACCATCCGCCATACATTGACAGTCGCCAATGAGCCATACTTGTTGGTGAAAACGGCTATAGATAGCTGCACTTGCGGCAGGACGTTTTTCTGGAGAAAGAGATGGGATAACAGCCAAACGTTCTGTTACCAGTTTACAGAACGTCTCAAGAGTGATATCGGCAGGCATTTTGCTGACGATATCCTGTATTTGCCTAGTGGCAAACTGTCCGTTACTGATGCTTGGATTTATTCTTCGGGTTGTTTTGCTGGTGCTTCCGTCGATGACTGCTATGTGGTTGTTCGTCACTACGATTCCGTCCTCGCATGTATCCAGACTCTTTTTGCCGATAATTTGTTGTTCGATGAGGGTCATTTGGTCGTTTGGGAGATTGGTCGTTTGATCGTTTGGGAGATTGGTCGTTTGGTCGTTTGGGGGATTGGTCGTTTGGTCGTTTAGAAAAACTGCGATTATAGAGTAAAGGGATGAGGTCCTCACGTCCGATACGGCGCAGTTCCCGTTCTATGTTACGTCGTTCTTCAGGCTTGTACCAGAAGAAGAACTGTCGCTGAGCCAGTTTCTCCTTGGGTGTCTTGGCGCTGAATACAGGTTCTAATGTATAGGGATCATAGCCTGTGTACCATGTTTCAGTAGAAATGGTCATCGGGGTGGGGGTAAAGTCCTGCACCTGTTCCAGATGGAAGTCAAGGTTCTTGGTTTTGACAGCCAGTTCAGCCATATCTTCCTCCATGCATCCAGGATGAGAGCTGATGAAATAAGGTATAATCTGTTCACGGAGATTTTCTTCCCGATTGATGCGGTCGAAGATGCGCTTGAATTGTTCAAACTGCTCAAATGAAGGTTTGCGCATCAACTTCAATACGCGGTCGGAGGTATGTTCTGGAGCAACCTTCAGACGTCCGCTGACATGTTTGACAATCAATTCATGCGTGTATTCCCGTGCAGCCTTGTTGCTTTCCTCATCTTTGCTGTGGTGGAGCAGTAAGTCATAGCGTACGCCGCTGCCAATGAAACTTTTCTTGATACCTGGTAATGCATCAACAGCATGATAGATATCCAAGAGTTTTCGATGACTGGTGTTTAGATTTGGACACACTTCCGGATGAATACACGATGGACGTTTGCAGCGTTCACAAGCTTTTTTGTTTTTACCTTCCATACCGTACATATTGGCAGAAGGTCCACCGAGGTCGGAGAGATAGCCTTTGAAGTCGGGCATCTGTATGACTTTCCTGACTTCACGCAGGATGTTTTCTTTCGACCGACAAGTAATAAACTTTCCCTGATGAGCAGAAATGGTACAGAAGGCACATCCTCCGAAGCATCCGCGATGAATGTTTACCGAGTGCTTGATCATTTCGTACGCCGGTATGCGCTTCCCTTTGTATTTGGGATGAGGAAGACGGGTATAGGGCAGGTCAAAAGAAGCGTCAAGATCTTCTGTCTGCATGGGCGGATACGGCGGATTGACAACAGCAAACTTTCCGTCAACACCTTGTATCAGCCGTTGTGCATGCACCTTGTTTGATTCCTCTTCTATATGGCGGAAGTTCTCCGCATGTGCTTTTTTGTTACGCAGGCATTCTTCGTGGGGATGCAGAATGATGTCATCGTCCTGAAAACCACCAGGGATTTCATTTTCCTTACACAAGAATACTGTTTGGGGTATATGGCGAATCTCCTTGATGTTCTTTCCGCTAGCCAGTTCGTTAGCCAATTCTATAATGGGCTTTTCACCCATTCCGTAAATAATCAGATCTGCACCAGAATCACAAAGGATACACTTCATGAGTTTGTCTTTCCAGTAGTCATAGTGCGACAATCGGCGCATTGATGCTTCTATGCCGCCTAAAGCAACAGGCACATCAGGAAAGAGCTGTTTCAGAATTTTCGTATAGACAATCGTTGGATATTCTGGCCGACAGTCGTGCCGTCCGTCAGGACTGTATGCATCCTCACTTCTCAGACGTCGGTTGGCGGTGTATTTGTTCACCATTGAGTCCATGCAACCAGGAGCAATACCAAAGAACAAACGGGGCCGTCCCAGTTTCTTGAAGTCACGGAAATCGCCGTGCCAGTCGGGTTGCGGCACAATCGCAACTTTGTATCCAGCTGCTTCTAAGGTACGACCGATGACGGCTGCGCCAAACGACGGGTGATCCACGTAGGCATCACCAGAGAAAAGGATGATGTCAAGTTCATCCCATCCTCTCAGTTCCATTTCTTTCTTCGTTGTTGGAAGGAAGTCGGTCAGTAGCGGCATGCTGGTTGAGAATTTATTGTTCGTTCTCTTTGTCCTGATTCTCCTGATTCTCCTGTTTCATTTCCCATTCCACATAGAGGAGTACCAGATTGTGCAGACCGATGGCTTTCATATTGTTATTATAGATAACATCTAAACAAAGGTCGAGTAGGGCTTTGTCTTTTCCTGCCTCAGATTCCAAAAGTGAGCGTACATTAAACTTCAGTTTGTCGAGCACCGGTTCGTCAATGATTCCGTTGCTGTCAATCAGGTTTTTAAACAACGCATATTGCTGTATGGTTGCCAGATGTTCGTCTGACACTTCAATGCTTCTTGTTCCAGAAGCGTTTGCTTGAATTTTATACATATTTAGTTGAGTGTTAAGTTTACTTCATCAAATATTGCAGGATGCCACGCATGATGGCCCCTCTGGTCTTTTCATCCATGATGCATTCGAATGGAAAACCCATCGTGAATGATCGGTAGTCGTTTCCGCTGTAGGCTACAGCAGCATCCTGTCCATCGTTATACTGCATGGCGCAGAAGGCATTTCCTGTAGCGCGTAGTACATCGGGTGCTGTAGCCGCATAGTGTTTCGCGTTCAATGTGCGGTATATCTGGAAGTCCATTCCCAGTCCTTTGACGCTTCCATCTTTGTTGTCGCGTTCGTTGCCGGCTGCCGTCACTTTCAGCACATCGGCAAGGAAACTTTGTTCGCTTTCCGTTTTCATATCTGTGCCGATATACGAGCCGCTCACCAGGAGCCGTCCGCCCATCTGTGTGTATGTCTTGAGCTTTTCCTGCATCGATGGTGAGAAACTCTTATAGTAAATGAGTGAGTGTCCGTCATCACATTCCAATCCGAATGCAATATCTACACAGGGATAATTTTTCAGTAATACGCTACCGTTTTCAATAGCTTGTTTGGAACAGCTCACCACATTGTATTTCTTTGCGGTCATGATGGCCTTGGCGTGTGTGGTCACATAGTTGAAATCGTTGCCGGCAATAAATTGTCCTGCCAGCTCGTTGCCACAATATCCCAAAGCACCAGGTCCCTCTTTGCCAGCCTGTGTTCTGTCGAAGCACAATTGTCTGCCCGCCCAACCAGCTGTTAAGCCGTATGAAACACCAATGTCGCTGTCGAGGTCGAATCCCAGTTGTTGTTCATTCTGTATGATAGCTGGTGCAGACAGTCGTTGGAAGCCGTTTACCACCAGTATGGTGTGTTGGGCTTCAGGCTGATAAACAGCCGACAACTCCTCTGTCGGAAAACTCTCACCGCCGTAGTTGACCGCTGTTACACGGAAACGATAGAGCAAACCTGGCTGCAGTTCTACAGTATATGAGGTGTTGCGAACATTCTCTCCGTTGTCGAATCCCCCATCGCCGATAGCTGTATATATATTATAAGAGGTGGGCTTCGCTGATGACTCTTGTGGGTCGTTGACAGGTGCCCATTTGAGTGTGACCTTATTCTTGCCTGTAAATTCCAACTGGAAATTGTTGGGCTGCAACGGCTGAATGATAAATCCTTTGTCGTGATTTCTGGCAACCGTTCGCAGCATCGCCTTGTAAATAGCTCTTGCCAGTGTGAATCGGAAGTTTGGATCTAACGCGTACGTCATATCCTTGAAGTTCTGATGCGACAGCGTCTCAATGATAGCGGCAGGTACGGCAGGACGTCGGGTTTCAGAATAGTTCTTGTCCCATACAGCTCGTACCGTCCAGTTTTTGAATTTCGCATTTAAATCATTATAAACGGAGTTGAGTAGTGTCTGGGCATATTCCTTTGATACGTTTCTCGACAGTCCTGAGTCGTATTCGGTCTTGCCGTCTTTGTCGGTTGTGGTGCAGATTGTCAGCGTTCCCACAACACCATTGTCTTCGTTGATGCCGGCATCACTATGCACAGCCAACGTCATTTCTATCGGCACCTTTTTGCCTGTATTTGTGGAATCGGGCACATATACCGAACCGCCAGCGAGCCAGTTTGTCATCAACGACCGCATGTTATAGTCATCGTTGTAGTCGTTGGCACCGTCGTTGGGAGAATAGACCTCTCTTGGAGCACCCGCCCATTGTGCATAGTATCGTCCTCCTTCCAGACAGCGGGGCATGCCACTAATGGTTCCTCCTCTGACGATATTGCCCATGCCGCCGCCAAACCGTACGGCATCAGAAGTGACTACACCTTTGTGTTTCGACTCGTTGCTGACCACTACGCGGTTGAAGTCGTTACTGCCCTCATCGAAGTCGAACGTGCCGAGATATACCCAGGTTCCTCCTCCCATCTGTTGGTTTACGTGGAAAGTCGTTTGCTGTCCCTTGTGATAAACGATATACTGTGCATCGTCAACGCTGTTGGCAAGTGTCTGGTAGGATACATACACGGCATATTTGCCACCTTCCTTGAAGTATGGCTGATAAGAGATGTGGCTGCTCTTTTTCGCTGATGTCGTACGTGCCATTCGGACCGTTCCCTGTTCAAAGGGATTTTCACCGTCAGCATAGCTGCCTTCATGTTGTGCGAATCCTTTCAGAGGGGCATTCTCCCAATCGTATTTGTTGTTGATTTCCCTATAGAGGGCACCGTTGGCCACTCGCTGGTCGTTGTCAACGATGATTTCTTCTTTCTGCCAGTCTCTTTCGCGTGGTGTGAAGACAATGGCACCCGCATTTTGCAGCATCGGGATGAGGTAGGGTACAACGATGGTCTGTGTAAACAGATCTTCGGTGGTGCAGAACAGGTAGGGCCGTTGCCACTTCCAAGTAGCTTTCTCTTGGTCGTAATAGTGCCCGTGACTTTGCCAGACGGCGATGTGCGTGTTTTGCAGTCCGTCAGTAATTTCATGGGGCCGTGACAAATTCTCCACCCACGGTTTCCCGTTGTAGTCCTTACTCCATTTTTCTTGTGCAAAACCTATGCTATTGTTCAGAAAGAGCATAGCTATTGCCAGATAACAGCTGCCTTTTTTCATGCTGGTGTCATTTATATCTCTCCGATGGTAAACAGTTCAGGACGTTTACCCTTGAAGTCTTTGAAATACAGTTTGATTTCTTTCATCTCCTTTTCCACATCTCCTGTCGGAATCATACTCTTCGTGCACTGGATGAGGCGCTTCTCATAGTCAACGCCATAAAGTAGCACAGGAATCTGCGCTTTCAGGGCGACATAGTAAAAGCCTTTCTTCCAATCAGGGTTCAGCGAACGGGTGCCTTCAGGTGTGATACAGAGTCTGAAGGTATCAGATTTCTTTGCCGTCTCAGCCAGGTTGTCGGTCATGCTGGTGTGCTTGGATCGGAAGACAGGAATGCCTCCCATGCGTTTGAAGATAGGTCCTAATGGCCAGAAGAACCATTCTTTCTTCATCAGGAAATTGATTTTCCATCCTTCAGCATGTGCATAGAGCTGACCGAGCAAGAAGTCTTTGTTGCTGGTATGAGGTGCTAAGCAGATGATATACTTCTTTGGATGGTCAACGGTAACCTCCTTTGTCCATCCCCAATGCTGATATAACAGCCAACCACAAAATTTCTTGAGCATGTTTATATTAAGTTTGCAATGTGATCAATGACCTCGTTGACCTCTTTGTTGAAGTTGTCGATCAGGTCTCGATAGTATTTCTTTGCAGGAACGCCTGGCTCTGGGTGAGAGATGCGCTGGATGTAATTGCTGTGAATGGTCAGAATGGATGTCAATAGGGCATCCACATTTTCTTTTTCTGGTTTTCCACTGTACAATGATGCGGCTACGCACTCAGCAAACATGTCGCTGCAAATGTAATTGATCGTCTTTTTTAACTCACGTTTGTTTGACATCATAATCTGTTCTCCTTTCTTAAAAAAATAGTTTTGAATGCTCAAAGATAAGAATAATTCTCGAAATACAATCATTAAAATCAAAAAAATAATATATTTTTTCGAATTTCATGTATTTTTTTTCCATATCTCAGAGAAAAAAAGTATATTTGCAATTTAAAATAGATAATCATTTTAGATATTCATTATTCAATTTTATAACAATTCAATTACAACTATGGAAATTAGTGCATTGCAAAAAGCAAGAGCCGCTTACCAGCCAAAGCTTCCCAAAGGGTTGAAAGGAGCTGTAAAAGTAAAAGAAGGCGCGCCCACACAGAGTGTTGACAATCAGGAAGAAATCAAGAAACTTTTCCCAAACACCTATGGGATGCCGCTCGTAGAGTTTGTTCCTGGTGAGGAGAAATCATTTGCTCCGATGAATGTCGGTGTGATCCTCAGTGGTGGTCAGGCACCTGGCGGACACAATGTCATCACAGGTATCTTTGACAGCCTGAAGGCATTGAATCCGGCAAACCGCCTCTTCGGATTCATCCTCGGTCCTGGTGGCTTGGTTGACCACGACTACATGGAACTGACAGCTGACATCATCGACAAGTATCGCAATACTGGCGGTTTCGATATGATTGGTTCTGGCCGTACAAAGTTGGAGAAAGTAGATCAGTTTGAGAAAGGTTTGGAGATTATCCGCAAACTCGACATCAAGGCGCTTGTCATCATTGGTGGCGACGATTCCAATACCAATGCTTGTGTGTTGGCCGAATACTATGCTGCCCAAAACTACGGCGTACAGGTTATTGGCTGCCCAAAGACCATTGACGGCGACTTGAAGAACGACCAGATTGAAACCTCTTTCGGTTTCGATACTGCCTGCAAAACCTATTCAGAGTTGATTGGTAACATTGAGCGCGACTGTAACTCTGCCCGTAAATACTGGCATTTCATCAAGGTGATGGGTCGTTCAGCTTCTCACATCGCTTTGGAATGTGCCCTTCAGACACAGCCAAACATCTGCCTGATATCAGAAGAGGTGGAAGCAAAAGAGCAGAGTCTGGCAGAAATTGTCAACTACATCGCAAATGTCGTTGCTGCTCGTGCTGCTGAAGGCAACAACTTCGGTACGATCATCATTCCCGAAGGACTCATCGAGTTCATTCCTGCTATCAAGAAACTCATTGCTCAGCTCAACGACGTGCTGGCGCTGCCAGAAGCAAAGGAGATGGGACGTGAGGAGCAGATCGACTTTGCCAAGAGTCATCTCACCGATGAGAACCTTGCAGTATTCAACTCGCTGCCTACAGGTGTAGCCCGTCAGCTGGCACTCGACCGTGACCCACACGGAAATGTACAGGTATCGCTCATCGAAACAGAAAAACTCCTTTCCACAATGGTTTCACAGAAGTTGGAACGCATGAAGAAGAGAGGCGAATATTCTGGTAAGTTTGCTACCCAGCACCACTTCTTCGGCTATGAAGGACGTTGTGCTGCGCCTTCAAACTTCGATGCTGATTACTGCTATGCACTGGGTTCAAGTGCTGCTCAGCTCATCGCCAACGGCAAGACGGGCTATATGGCTATCGTCAAGAACACAACCGCTCCTGCTGACGAGTGGATAGCTGGTGGTGTGCCCATCACGATGATGATGAATATGGAGAAACGTAACGGCGAGATGAAGCCTGTCATCCGCAAGGCGCTCGTTGAACTCGACGGTGCTCCGTTCAAGACCTTCGCAGCCAACCGCGAAAAGTGGGCAAAAGAAACGGCATACATCTATCCTGGTCCTATCCAGTATTGGGGACCGACAGAGGTGTGCGACCAGCCCACAATGACGCTGAAGTTGGAACAGAAATAGGATAAACACCAATGACACGCCACAGAAAACATCATCACAGCGTCCTGCCTAAGTTCTTTCACCGCTATCCCCGATGGGCGTGGTGGTTGGGCGCGGTAGCTGTGGTGGTGCTGTATATCTGGGCGTTCTATTATTTCTTCGTAGGACCTACAGGATTTCGTTGGCGTGCGCTGTATGGCGACGTCAACTATCCTGATGGCTACGAAATCAGAGGTATCGACATCAGTCATTATCAGGGAGAAATCGACTGGGAAAAGTTGCGCCATGCAATGATTAAGGATTGTCCTGTACGATTTGTGTTCATCAAGTCAACCGAGGGTGCCAGCATCCTCGACGATACGTTCAACGACAACTTCTATCAGGCTCGCGAATACGGTTTCTTACGTGGAGCCTATCATTTCTGGAGCACGAAAAGTACGGCTCGCGAACAGGCCTACTACTTCCTGAAACAGGTACATCTGGAAGAAGGCGACCTGCCGCCCGTTCTTGATGTGGAAAGCAAACCCGACGATATGAGCACGGAAGACTTCCAGCGTGAAGTGCTCACCTGGCTGCACATCGTAGAAGACAAATACCATGTGAAGCCCATCATCTACACCTATTATAAATTTAAGGAGCAATACCTCTCCGATGCAAGGTTTGATGATTATCCCTACTGGATTGCCCACTATTATGTGGACAAAATGGAATACAAAGGGAAATGGAAGTTCTGGCAACATACAGATGCCGGAAAACTGGATGGAATTAAAGGCGACGTTGACTTCAACCTCTATAACGGCAGTTATTATGACCTGTTGCAGTTGACGGTGAAATAAAAGCTCCCTCCATATCTTTTTATAGGGGGCTTGTAAAAAGTATGACAATATGATTGACGTAAAAATCAAAGACCAAGTATTGCAGCAAGCGGCAGCCGAGGGTATGGATGCCTTCGTGCAAGCTTTCGTCGATGCTATCAACGAGGCGATTGGCAATCAGCTGACCATCGAGAATATGCAGCAGCTCAATGCCGATCAAATTACTTTACTGGCCTGGAGCATCCTCCATGAAGAAGTGATGGACGGCGGTTTCGTGCAACTGATACATAACGGCTACGGTGCATTCATTTTCAAGAATCCGTTTGCTGCAGCGATGAGAGAGTGGGGGATTGACGACTTGAAACGGCTCATCAGAAAGGTGCATCCCTTGTATGTCAAATATCACGAAGAGATAGAGAAAGACTGCAGCGACGATGAGTTTATGGCTCTGTTTGAAAAGATGCCTGAATTTGACGACTTCGACGACGATTTCGTTGAGAATGAAGAGCGTTGGACCTCGATGGTTGCACATTACATCGATGACCATATCGACCGCTTTGCAACGATAGAAGGCTGATGTATGATGGCTGAAGTATGATGTCCCTAAAGTCCCTAAAACAATGAATAACGAACAACTGGAACTTCGCAAGAAAAGTCCTGTACAGATAAAAAACAAAAAAGCATCGTTCGAATACTTCTTCGTCGATGAACTGACGGCTGGCATTGTGCTGACTGGTACGGAAATCAAGTCTATCCGTGCTGGCAAAGCATCACTGGTCGATACCTATTGTTATGTGGTAAACGGCGAAATGTGGGTGAAAGGCATGAATATCTCACCCTATTTCTATGGCTCCTATGCCAACCACGAAGCCAAACGCGACAGGAAACTGCTGCTCAACAGACGTGAAATCAGGAAGTTGGAAGAAGCAACCAAACAGCCTGGCTATACCATTGTGCCAACATTGCTCTTTATCGATGAAAACGGACGCGCCAAATTGGATATCGCCCTCTGTCGAGGCAAGAAGGAGTACGACAAGCGTCAGACGTTGAAAGAAAAAGAGGACCGCCGCGAAATGGATCGGGCCATCAAACATTTTTAACTCCCCCTTTAACTCCCCTTTTAACTCCCCCCTTTAACTCCCCCTTTTAACGCCCCCTTTTAACTCCCTTTTTAACTCCCTTTTTAACTCCCCCTTTAACTCCCACTTATGATCAAAAACATTATTTTCGACCTTGGAGGCGTCATCATCACCATCGATCAGCCAGAGGCTGTACGCCGTTTTGCATCGTTAGGACTGCCCGATGCAGAGAAAGCCCTCGACCCCTATACACAGTCGGGCATTTTCGGCGATTTGGAAGCCGGAAAGATTACCGATGAGGAGTTTCGTGTGGCATTCAGTCAGCTCGTCGGCAGGGAAGTCACTTGGGAGGAATGTCAATATGGCTGGTTAGGCTATCGCAAGGAATTGCCGCGCCGCAATGTGGAAATTCTCAAACGGTTACGACAGGAAGGCTATCGGCTGATCCTCCTGTCTAACACCAATTCCTATATGATGCATTGGGCGGAGAGTCCCGCGTTCGACGGTGAGGGCCACACGCTGTCCCATTATTTCGATGCCGCCTACAAGAGCTATCAGGTGAAAATGATGAAGCCCGATGCGCGTTTTTTCCAGTATGTGTTGAAACAAGAGAATATTCTCCCGTCAGAAACCCTTTTTGTTGACGACGGCGCACATAATATCGAGGCCGCCGCCAACCTCGGTCTTCATACTTTCCAACCCATCAACGGCGAGGACTGGACCTCCGATATCTTTCAGTACCTGACTGGTTATTGATAGCATTGCCCCTCACATTACGAAATCCAAACTTTCCAAAGTGACCTAGGTGACAAGGGTACCTGTCACACCTTTTTGAATATCACCATTTTGCATAAAAAAGAAGCCCCCTTAAAGGAGGCTTTTTTCATTAAGCATTATGCATTAAGCATTAAGCATTGAATCACGCCATACAGCTGGTAACGCCCAGCGTAGTTCCTATTGCCGTCAAAATGGCAATCACTGTCTGAATGACAAACTTCCAAACGTCTTTCTTGCTATTCATAGTAATTGTTAATAGTTAAAAGTTAATAGATAATAGATAATAGTTAATTTTTCAAAGGCTCCTTGCTCCTTGCTAATGTCGGTTTTCACTGTTTTTGCAGTACCTGCGAAAACAGGAGGCACCTCGGCATTCATAAAGCGAGCTTTTTGACTGCTCTCGGTTTTCACTGTTTTTCTTTGCTGATGTTTAAGCCGTGAGGCTGTTTGCGATTCGTTTGGCAGCGAAGGCAAGCTTGCTTGCATGCGCTGATGAACGGATTGAAAACGTATGGGCATCGCCCATAAACAACAGCAAAGGGTTTTTAAGGTTTTCTTTTATTCGTCCGATTAGTGTTCGTTGAGAGCTAATTACGCATTAAGCATTGTTAAAGAGGGGAGCGAGGGATCGAGGAAGCGAGGTTAGTTTTACTCGCTGGAGAACCTATTCTCGTTCCCTCTTTCCCTCCGTTCTCTCCGTTCTCTCCGTTTTCTTTCCCTCTTTCCCTCTTTCTCCCGTTCTCTCTAGCAGCCTATGGCTGCTCCTGCTCCTCGTCCGGCTTGTCGTACTCTCCGTACTCAGCCACCTTGACGCCGGTGAGGAAAGTCTTCACGCGCGTACCGTCGGCACTGGTCTTCACCTCAGGCTGGAACAGCACGTGCACACCCTTGACATTCTTCGTCGGAGTGAAGAGCTTGGGACTCTCTGCACCAGTGGTGCTGATGCCGATCTTGAAGCTGCCGAAGCCGTCGAGCTTCACGCGGCGTCCTTCCTGCAGTTCGTCCTGCATCACTTCGACCAGCTCAGTGAGCACGGCCATCACATCAGACTTCTTCGCCGTACAGTTGCGCTGGATGCGAGCGGCGAGCGTTTCAAGGTCAGTTACTCCCATCACGGCTGCACGGGCGTACCACTGTCCGCGCGTGGTGGAGTTCTTTCGGTTGTCTTGGTAAAGTTTGTAACGAATCATAGTTGATAATAGTTAAAAGTTAAACAAAAATTTTTGGGGAGCGAGGGAGCGTGGAAGCGTGGGGAGCGAGGTTAGTTTTACTCGCTGGAGAATCTATTCTCATTCCCTCTTTCCCTTCGTTCTCCCGTTCTCTCCGTTTTCATTCCCTCTTTCCTTCGATCTCCCGTTCTCTCCGTTCTCTCTTCATCCCTTCGGGATGACTGTAAAAGATTTTCAGTCTTATTCGCCAGATGTGCCGTTTTGCGTTTCGAAAGCTATGCTTTTGCGCGCTAAAAGGTAAGCTTTTGGAGTGCGAAAGGGCACCTTTTGAACTTCGACTGCTATCATCTCTCACAATGCAAAGGTACAATATTGGGAGTGCGGTCTACGAATTTTTCCCGAATAATTTCAGAAATATTTTCTTCTGGCTGATTATCAGTAATTTGCGAGCAGGCACTTTTGTTCTTTTTTCTTTCGACATGCTTTTATATGAATCATATATAGCCGTCTGAAACTTAAAAATACATGAAATGAGTATAACTTAATTTTGTCAATACTTTTCGATATGAGCATGACTTTGGTTCACTTATAAACTTATTCACTTATAACTTATAACTTTGGACATTAAGGTTTTTGAATCTTATCGGTGAAACTTTAAGAACAAACCATTATTATAATATATAATATTATAATATTATATATTATAATAATAAATATTTACTTATAATCTGTAATCACTCCTCCTTCCATTGGAAAGATGTAAATGTCCAAAGTTATAAGTTATAAGTGAATAACTTCAGGCTTATGGTAAAAGGGAATAGGCGGTTATTCTTTAGAAAGGGTATCCTACAATAAAAAACTACGGGGAGACTATTCTCCCCGCGATGCTCGCTCCTTAGAGTTGGCTAACTTTCTTCCGAAAGCTGGTGCAAAGATTAACATTATTTCTGAATGTTGCAAGAAAAACGCCAAGTTTTTACATGTATTATCCATTGATAAGCGAGACAAGCCATTTGATAAATTTATCTGTCACATTGGAGATTTCTCCCTTATCATATATAGTAAGTAGCGTTATCTCAATAAAGTTGTCTTCGTGCTGGATAACATTAAACGTGATTACGCGAGCACCTCCACTTTTTCCTTTACCTTTCGATGCTATGGCCATACGTACCTTGCGAGTGCCACCCCCCAGATCGATTCCTTGCAGAGGTTCATCTGCGAGTCCTTTCTTAAAAGTTATAAAGTCATCCTTCAACGAAGGATACTTTTTTGCAAGGCGTTTAAACTGGCGTTTAAATTCATCGCCCAATACAATCTCAACTCTCATACGGATTCTTCTGCTTCCAGTTCCTTAATGAAATCGTCTGCACTCTGTAGTTTGCGACCTTCACGACGAGCCTGCTTCATTTCGTCGAACGCTCTTTCGAGCGACTCCTTCACGTATGCCTGTTGGCGGAGCGTCTTTTTGTTAGACTCATCCTTGGTCTTGAACACGGTTGTCGATACCACACCGCGAAGCAATTCAATGGCCTTGCGCACGTGTACCGTGGTTGCGTCCTCATTCAATGTTACTAATATCTGCGTCATAATCGTAATCTTTTTGTTCTCGGGGACAAAGTTACGAAAAGTTGAGCACAAAACAAAGTAACTCGTACCTTTTTTGTCGAGACGGAGTAATTTCGGCGTAGCCAGAGTTACAAATAATCTCTGAATAATCATATTTTGGAGCAGCGAAAATTGAGAAATATACTACGGATATCTTAAATATATTACTTTTCAACGCGAAAATCGAATAAAACTCTGAACTTTTTCGTTATGATGGCAGGTACCAGTCCCTTGGCAGCATGATACCCAAGTATCCGTCCCCATGGCTAACTTGCAAACGTTTGCACCGGAGTAAAGACCAAAATGCTTTGCGAGGTGATTTTGTTCCGCAGAATAACACTATTTTTGCGGTCGATTTTAGATTAAAACTAACAAAACTAACAAAAATGAAAAAGAATTTATCAATTATGTTCGCTATGATAGCGGCACTGCTGGCAATGCCTTATCATGCAAAGGCAGACAACACATGGGCCTACTATCTGTATGGAGATATTAACAGCTGGGACATAAACGACCGAAGTTATATGTTTGGCGAGACATCTAATTCCAGTGACCAGCCGTCATGGACCAAGACTTTCACGGGAGCTCAGCTTGACCCAAACAAAGATGGAACAGCTTACTTCAAGATTATCAGAGTTACTAACGGAACGCAGGACATGCAGCTTGGGCCTAACAACGCAAACGACGTTGAACTTACTATAAACGGAGGAGAAACAGGGTTGACAGACAACATCTATAAATCTTTCTACATTACAGGGGTTAGCCAAGCTGCAGAATATACAATCAAGTATGTCTCCAGCAGCAGAGATGGCGGTACTATCAGTGTGACAGGACCTGCCCCCGAAATCACCACTATTCAACTAAAAGGTGATTTTGACGGCTGGCAAGGTACTACTTATGATGAATATAATAGTCAGACAGGAGTGTTTTCATGGACTTTTACTACCACACAATTCCCATCTGCAACAAAATTCAAACTTTATAACACCAGTGGAAGCAGTGAAAACGCATGGTTAAGCTCTGGATCAGCCATTACCGAAGATTGGTCATCCCCTTTTAACAGCGATAATAGTAATGATATGTCTTATACATATGACAACACAGATGTCTATTCCGTAACTATTGAGGCAAGGAAAGTGACAGATGGATGGAAAATGAGGGCTGTTCTAACATACGATCCACACGACTACTACTGGGTGTCACCTCAGGTGACGAACGGTCAGAAGCTTCCCTACTTCAAGATGGTGGCCAGCCGTAACCGTTCAGGCGCCTATGGCGATGGAAAGATAAGCACCAAGTACTTCACGTTCACGATGAAGGACGACGACTTCCGCGACTATAACGGCAACCCTATAGATAAAGGAACGACTATTCAATGGTATATCGTTCGCGACGACAACAAGGTGTTCTATCGCCCAGAAAAGGCACTGGCCTATGATAACAAACCAGATTCATACGATGCCAACCATGCCGGTTCAGGCGATTTGGACAGCTACGTTAAATACAAGAACTATTGGAACGGTGCCAGCTATGCCGGTGCTAATGCCTACAAGACTATCGATGCCACTCGGCAGGGCTCGTTTGCCTTCCGCAAGGGAGACCACAAGTCGGTTACGTTCAACATGAACGCCGACAAGGGCCATATCTTCTTCAACTATGTGAACACAGGACTTGCCAACCCCAGCACCAACGACGAGTTCTACCTTATTGGAAACTTTAAAGCAGCTTCAGAAACAGAGAGTATTAGCATCTCTGACGATACCCACCCGCTGACGAGACTATATTACACAAACGGCATAGGGTCTGAGGACTATTCCGAGTCGTGCGACAGCGTGGTATACGTCCGTACCGTATACAAGCCTACCACGGGAGACAAGAGCTGGGGTAACCTCTATCTTGATGTTAACCCATCAGGCAACACCGACTGGAAGAACGTATACCGTCCGCTTATCAACCTGTATAACGGCCTTGACGGTCGCGCTCTCGTGGGCGGACTGACCACGGCAGGACAAGGTAGTGATGATAACAAAGGCGACCAGTCGCTCAACCCTGAGACAACCGACAAGTATACCAGCTATGAGTTCCGCTTCAACGCTACGACGATGACCTATCGCATAACGTTCCACACGTCGATGTATCTCGTCGGGCCGGGAGTATCGTCCACTGAGCGCGAAGGCTCTTGGGACATGCGCAACGTGGGAAGCAGCGACCCGCGCATACGACTCACCCCAACACAGGAGGCGGGTCACTACCGCAACCGCGTCTATTTCACTGAAGGCAAAAAGTTTCGTTTCATCCAGAACACCGATGAGGCATCGCCCACCTACAAGTACACATGGTACGAGAACGACAAAAAGCCCAAGTGGGTGTCGGCAGACAGTGATGATGACTACTACCCCGGCAACCCCGGCAACCCCGGCAACGAGACACAGTTCCGCAACTATATACAGTATGAGAGCAATGGTTCGGAAAGCAACGAGGTGCCTAAAGAAGATACCGATCACCAAAGTATAACCTTCGACCTGCCCACTGGCTGGTACTACGTGAACTTCTATCCCAATGCTGGCACACCTTATTATACTATAGAGCACAGCATGGAACTGCGCGACTTCAAGGATGTGTACTATGGCACAAAGGGGACAGGCGAGCAGCGCACTGTGGAGGGACGCAACGGCTACAACTTCCTACGCGTGTGGAGCGACCACATTGCATGGAACAAGCCCGACAACATCGACGTGTTTGTAGTCAGTGCTTTCGACCGCAATACCGAAACGCACGTCACAACGGCAACACTGAAAAAGCTCGACATAAACTATATACCTGCCAACACTGGCGTTATACTGGGCTGCAAGCTCAGCAAGGACAACCTGACCTCTGGTCTGGTATATGACAACGCCGCAACGTTGGCTTGGGACAAAGGGGAATACGTGAATTACTACAACACGCTCACTGCCGAGCTGACTCCATACTCTGATCCCTCGACATCATATTCGGGAGAAAGCAAACTCATACCGCTCTACAGCGCGGAATCGCTGAAGCGCTTCAGCGACGAAACTGGTATCAAAACGGGCGATGGCTATGCCAACTACCTGTTCGGTTTCTACCGACGCAAGAAGTATGTGCAGAACTACACTGGCGACGACAAAATCTTCGATTTGGGTTTCTGGCTCACTACCGGTGAAGGAAAGACATACGCTAACAGCGCGTTCCTGCAACTGACGAAAGCACAGGCTGAAGCCCTCGGTGTCGGCACAGCCTACAACAACATCGGGCCTGCTTCTGCTTCTTTTGCACCAGCGTTCATGCTGCTGTTCGACGAAAGCGATGACAATGTCATAACCGGTATTTCGGATATAACTACCGCCAAAGGCAACAGTGTTGCATCCCAAGGTTGGTACACCCTGCAGGGCGTGCGTATACCCAAGCCAACGCAACGTGGCATCTACATCTACAATGGCAAGAAAGTTGTAGTAAACGATTAAGACGGCTAAGCCTACTTAACCGAATAATGAATTCAATAAAACAGTAATTACATGAAACGCAAATATATCAAACCAACTACTGAGGTCTT
>Ga0326511_10000202_pt1 | contig 49793 bp, 70 predicted proteins | sample 0_2496_0518_D_FD_203701 | JGI IMG/M metagenome (GOLD analysis project Ga0326511, IMG submission 203701) | Bovine rumen microbial communities from UC Davis, California, United States - 0_2496_0518 | ecosystem: Host-associated > Mammals > Digestive system > Stomach > Rumen | place: USA... | reverse complement strand
TATTAAAGATCGTTGGCGACACGGCCGCCGCCATCGCTAATATTTTTTCTGCCTTTGGTGGGGAAAACGGACAGCGAGTCACGGGAGACATCATAAGCATTTTCGCAAACGCGTTTATGGGGGCTCATAGGCTTGCAGCGCGATTTATCAGGGATGTTCTCGATGTGATCACTCGACCGATACGCGACAATCAGGAACAGATCAGAACGGTTTTGGACGGATTGCTCGGCACGTTTGCAGACCTGTTAGACGTATTCGACAGGATGAATAATCAGCTGTGGGACGGCCTTATAAAGACCTATGATGAGCATGTAAAACCTCTGATGGATTCTCTTGCAGAAGGTCTTTCATTGTTGCTTGGTCAATTCCTCGATGTCTGGCAGAATGTTTTTCAGCCGATACTGGACGGATTTGTCGATAAAATCAATAAGTTATACGAAACACATATAAAAGATTTTATCGAGCAATTTTGCGATACGCTGGGATCTTTCTTCGATATGCTGAAGGCTCTGTGGGAGAATATCCTGTATCCAATGCTCAGTTGGTTGATTTCAGAGGGGTTACCGAAAATCGCTCCTATTGTAGAGGGCTTGTTGGATGCTGTTATCTTTGTTCTTGAAGTAATAATCGATGGATTAAAAGATCTCTTAGCGATTCTTCAGGGAGTGCTCGACTTCCTGACAGGTGTCTTCTCAGGAGATTGGGACCTTGCGTGGAAGGGGCTTGAAGAAATCGCCAGCGGCGTAATGAACCTGATCAAGGATACGATCGGGCGAATTATCACAGCAATTTTTGAAAAAATTAAAGAAGTGCTCACTCAAATCGTCGATCATGTCAAAACGAAAATGTCCAATATCAAGGACGATGTTGTCAGCAATTGGAACAGCATGAAAGAGGATATTAAAAACACTCTCTCCTCAATAAAGGACGACGTGAAAAACAAGTTCGACAATATCAAAAGTTCGATCAGCACGACCATGTCAAATGTTAAGAGCGACGTCAGCTCAAATTGGTCAAGCATGAAGAATGATATAAACACCAGCATTTCGAACATAAAAAACGATGTAAGCAGTGGGTTCTCGAACATCAAAAGCACTATTGCTGAAAAATTATCTGGAATAATAACCGATGCTGGTAATAAGTGGGAGTCGATCAAGAGTACTTTCAGAGGGGCAATTGATTATCTGAAAGGGCTCTTTGACTTCAGCTGGAAACTGCCTGACATTAAGCTTCCTCCCTTCAATGTAGAGTGGAACGACATAGGTATGGGCGTATCATTACCGTCTATTGGTATTGACTGGTATGCAAAAGGAGGGTTCCCTGATATTGGGCAGCTCTTCGTTGCACGTGAATCTGGCCCGGAACTTGTCGGTACTATGGGCGGCAAAACAGCGGTCGCGAACAATGATCAGATAGTTTCCGGGATATCATCCGGAGTTTTTGAAGCAGTTTATGAGGCGATGCGTCGCATCATGTCTGAAACAAAAACGGATGGTGGAGACATGATCCTGATGGTCGATTCGGAAGAACTGGCACGCGCGACGAACCGTGGGAATTCGCGACTCAATCGCAGATTTAATCCGTCAATCAAATTCACATAAGGGAGGACGGTTATGGCAATGATTACAGTAGACGGCGTCAGCCTGCCGGATCCGTCAGGTTATACGTGGGGTCTACAGGATATCTCCGCTAGCGACGCGGGTCGAACAGAAGACACGATCATGCACAAAAATCGTGTCGGAATGAAACGAAAAATACACTTGGAATGGGCAAATAAAGATCCTGCAACTGTATCGACCATATTACAGGCGTTTGCACCAGAATATGTGTCCATCAATTATCCGGACTCTTTAACAGGCGGACAGAAAACGTTGACTTTTTATCGGGGAGATATTTCCGCAGCGGTCAGATCGTGGACATATAACTACAAACGATATGAGACGGTGTCTTTCGATTGTGTTGAAAGGTAAGTGGTGCTGTAACGATGAGAAATATTACAAGTGCCTTCCGCGCTTTGCTGGAAGCGGACGCGCGGGATTACATCCTGACCGCGAACATCACGCTGAAAAACAATACCAGTTTAACGCTGACGAACAGTAATCTCTGGTCTGGTGGCTTTTCTTTTGATGATTCCGTGTCCGAGGATGGAAACTTTGAGATCGGAGCGGCGATCATCAACAGCGCGAAATTGGTCATCAATAATATTGACGATACCTATACAGACTATAATTTTACAGACGCGTACGGCTATATCACAATCGCCCTGCAGACTGGAACAAGCACAATCGAGCCAATCCGAATCGGAACCTATACAGTTGATGAAACGGTATACAACGGATCCTTGATTACGCTGAAGCTGGTTGATTATATGGCGAAGTTTGACAAGCCATATAGCAGCAGTTTACAGTCGTATCCGGCGCAGCTCGCTGAAATCGTGTCGGAAGCCTGTCTGCGCTGCGGTGTTAGTCTCAGGACATCAACCTTCCCGAACAGCACTTACTGGGTACAGAGTCGTCCAAGTGACGGAGCGATAACTTTTCGTGAGGTTATATCATGGGCAGCGCAGATTGCCGGCGGATACGCGCGTTGTGCAGCAGATGGGCAGCTTGAAATCAAGAGGCTTCCGCTTTCAAATTTGACGACGGTCAATAATCGGATTACAGCCGGAACGTTGAATTTGGATAATTCTACAGCAACTTTGAATGCAGGTGCTCATTATATCAAGTCAACCTATTCACACAACTTCAGTGTGGATCCGATTGTAATTACCGGTATAGCCGTGTTACAAAAAACAGAAAACACGACGCAGTCCGGATCTGGTCAGGTGAAGTATTTTGCCGGAACGGAAGGATACGCAATCGGCATCGAAGACAACCAGCTGGTGCAGGAGGTCCCTGCAGCCAGCCGTGTTTCCGGAAGAACTTATACAAGTGGGCAGACTGTCGCAGACAGTTTGGCCACGTTTTTCGTTGGAGCAAAATTCTATGCAGGTACTTGTTCACACTTGTCTGATCCGTCAATAGAAGCCGGTGATATCGCCGTTGTTGTGGATCAAAAGGGGACTGCTTATCCGGTTCTGGTGAGTTCGGTGTCTTTCAAGGCTTTTGGTGCTCAAAATTTGCGATCCAGTGCCGAAGAACCGGCAAGACAGAGTGCAGTAAGGTTCAGTCAGGCCGCAAAGAGCTATCTGGAAACGCTGAAAATTGTTGAGAAAGAAAAAAGTGCGAGAGAACTTGCCCTGGAAGATCTTCAGCGAACATTGGGAGAAGGATCTGGATTATATACCACAGTTGAGACACAACAGGATAATAGTAAGATTTACTACATGCATAACAAGCCGCTTTTGTCGGAATCTGATATCGTGTGGAAAATGACATCCACGGCGTGGGGAGTATCGACAAGTGGAAACGTGGAAGAAAACTACACTTATGGCATGACTGTTGATGGAACCGCAATCCTGAATCAGATCTACTCTGTTGGCATCAATGCGGACTATATCACTTCTGGACGACTTTCTGCTGGACATATCAAGCTCTATGGCGATATGGAAGTATTTTCTGACCAGAATGATTCTACAGTGCGCGGTTACCTTGGTTATGGCGAGGGGAATGTGTATGGACCTGGTTATTCAAGTCAGAAAACCAGTGGCATGCATATGTTTGATAGCACAAGGACAAACGAAATAATTGTAACAACGTCTGGAGCGCGAATGTCTCATTATCATGATGAGTCCGTTCTCGATACCGGATTAAGATTTTCGAACTCTTTTTATGTGTCTGATGGAGGAGTGACTGCAGAAGCAGAGTATGGAGATGTTGCAGTTCGCGCTTCAGGTAACGTTAATGTGAATGCAGGTATGTCGGTAAGCATAGAAACAGGCTATTATCTTGTTGATAATTACAATTGGAGCTATTATCCTGTGGCCGTCAACGCACCTGTGAACATTGCCGAACAGGTTTCTGCCAGTGGCTATAAACTGAACAGCGGAGATGTTGGAGCAACATCCAATATTAGTTTTATCCCTATTGGATCGTTGAGAAGTGATGGTACTGTAGCGACTTATGGCGATCAATTAACCCTGCACTTTAAAAACGGATTGTATGTCGGATTTACACAATGACAGGAGGTAGCTTTGGATATCAACACTACATTAATAGATTTTGAACGTGCTATTTTTTTGCAGATTTCGGCACTTCGTCGGAAAGGGATTCCTCCGGTACTGATCGACAGTGCACTTTCCAGAGTATCCGCAAGTCTGCGATATGATATAACACTTTCTATGCAGGCGGAAATCAATCAGCTGACGGGGGAACTGAAAAAAGCATCCGAAAAGCCAGAGGAGGAAGTGACGGGTCGTACGGAAGGCGAACCGGCATTGCGCGCTGAAACAGGAGATGAATCATGACGATTACACATACATATGCTTTAGATGTTGTTCCTGGGAATCAACAGTCGACCTTTAAATTGAGCCAGTACGATGAGAATTTTACGATGGTTCTTGATCTTTATGCTCGGGAGGGTGAGCTTACACTGGATGACGGCACAACTGTAGAACTGCAGGGCACCAAACCGGACGGAACCGAATATACAAAAGCTGCTTCGTTGGCAGGAAATCGCGTTACCATTGAGGGTGATGGCAATTTGACGGATGTTTCCGGGACAGGGATTTTCGAACTGTGCATGACGCATAACAATAAAATTCTTCATACTGCAAATTTCAACATTTACATTGAACCATCACCGATGGAAAGAGGTGAGTGAAATTGATCAGACATCGCTACAGGATTGATATGATCCCGGAAGGCGGAAAAACCGTTGTCAAGTTGAATCAGTATGATGAGGATTTTCTGCTTGATCTTGAGCTTTATGCCCGAGAAGGTGAATTTGAGATCAGTTCCGGGACAACTGCCGAAATCCGTGGCACCAAGCCAGACGGGAACGGTTATTCCGCAAGCTGTACATTGGCAATAACGGAGGATGAAGAGCAGAATCCGATATACACCGTCACAGTGACAGGAGACCAGCAGATCACAGCTGTTGCTGGAGACGGAGAATATGAAATTATGCTCGTGAAAAACGAGAATGAGCTGAATACAGCGAATTTCATCATCCGGACAGAACGCGCGGCGCTTGATAAGGATACCGTAGCGTCAACCTCTGTCGTCCGGGAACTTGTCAACGTCATTGACAACGCAGAGGAGATTATCAATGCGGGACAGCAGTACGCGGACTCGCAGGCAGCCATGGAAACACTGGCGCAACAGGCTTCGTCAGCTGCAGGCGCTGCAGTTAACAGCGCGGACTCTGCAGCGGATATTCTACAACAGCTTAACACTGATTATGACTCAATGTCAGAAGAATTGACTGAAACGATCAGCGGAGCCATGGGCGACATTGAAGAGAAAAAACAGGCGATTGTATCTCTGGTCGTCTCCGCGAACAACACATCCACTGAAGCCTTGAACAAGGCCTCAAACCTTGAGAATGACGTGGCGGATCTGGCGACAGGCATGGCAAGTACCGAAAGATCGATTCAATCACTGGAAAACTCCAGACTTTCCCATCTGTCGAACCTGACGGTCATAAACGGCGCTCTTTATGGAATTAACGAAGAGGGCGATATTATCACCGACGCGATTGAAGGAATCAACGGCGGTGGCGGTGGCGGATCTTCCGCGACAAGCACTGTCACGATTACCAACACATCCGGATTCAATCAAAGAACGATTGCAGACGGTGATCAAATGCCACTGTCCATCAGCTGGTCATCCATAGAGAGCGAAATGCCGACCGGACCAGGAACGCTGGAAATCAAAGTTAACGGCATTGTGAAGGCTCTTCTAAATGTCGCACAAGGCGACGTAACAGTTGACGTGGCGGAATACCTTGTTGCGGGCTCCAATACTGTTCGTCTGACAGTAAAGGATATGCTTGAAAACAGTCGGTTTACGTCGTTTAACATCACTGTGGTTTCTATCTCGATCAGTTCCACATTTGACGCGACAACGCCATTTGAAGGACCGATATCCTTCTCATATACTCCGGTCGGAACCGTAGAGAAAACAGTGCGGTTTATTCTGGACGGGACACAGGTCGGAACAAATGTCACATCGGTATCAGGTCGGCAGATGTCTTACACAATCCCGCAGCAGACACACGGCGCTCATACCTTTGAGTGTTACTTTGACTGCATAATCAACGGTCAGATGGTGGAATCAAATCATCTGTACTACGAAATCATCTGTCTGGAACCGCTGAACACAACGCCGATTGTTACATCGTCATATAAGCGGACGACTGCCACGCAGTATACGACATTGAACATCGAATACCAGGTGTACGACCCATCACGTCTGGAGGCTCCGGTTTCGATCGCCGTAAACGGCTCCACAGTCGCCACACTGACGGTTGACCGAACGCAGCAGGTCTTCACGTACCGCGCAGATACACCGGGAAGTTTAGCTATCGTTTTCATCTCCGGATCCGCGACGAAGACGATTGACATGACGATCACGGAGTCAGATGTGGATGTGGAAGCAGAGACAGAAAATCTGGCCTTGTATCTCACCAGTGCCGGGCGGTCGAATCATGAAGCGAACCCGTGGACATGGAGTTATACTCCGGCATCCGGAAACGAGATTTCCGCTGTCATGACGGGATTCAATGGAGCGCAGAACGGATGGATGAACGACGACGACGGTATCACCGTGCTTCGTGTCATGGGGGGCGCGTCTGTTTCTATCCCTTTCCAGCCGTTTGCCAGTGATCCGCGACTGACCGGATTTACCATGGAAATTGAGCTTGCGACACATGACGTTATGGATTACGATGCTGTGATTCTGTCCTGCATGAACAGTAACAGGGGCATCCAGATTACGGCGCAGCAGGCGGTGTTCCGGTCTGAGAACTCGATGATTGATGTACAGTACAATGAGAATGACCATCTGCGAATCTCCATTGTTGTTGAAAAGAGAACCGAGACCCGCCTGATTCAGATCTATTTGAACGGGGAATTGTCCAGGACGGTGCAGTACGAGACCACGGAAGACTTTACACAGCCTTCTCCGGTAGGTATTACGATTGGTTCCGCATCCTGTGGTATTGATATATACAACCTGAGAGTGTACACGAACAACCTGACGCGGTATCAGATCAAAGATAACTGGATCGCGGACACACAGGATGTTACGCTGATGCTGCAGAGATATCAGCATAACAATGTCTACGATACCTACGGTAATATCGTGATCGCGAAACTGCCGTCAGATTTGCCGTATATGGTCATCGATGCGGACGAACTGCCGCAATACAAAGGTGACAAAAAGACGGTCACGGTACATTACATCGACCCGGTTTATGGTTCGCGCAGCTTCGAGGCTTATTTGGTACAGGCTGACGTACAAGGTACCTCTTCGCAGTATTACCCGGTCAAAAATATAAAACTGAAGTTCAAAAACGGCTTTGTTGTCAACGGAACGTCAGTAGAAGGATACGCGCTCAGGCCTGGAGAAATTGAGGTCAACGCCTTCACATTTAAAGCTGATGTGGCATCTTCCGAAGGCGCAAACAACGTCGAATTGGTGCGCTTGTATGAGATTCTTGCACGCGAACTTGGTATTCTCACACCACCGCAGGAGAACGACAGCGCAGTGCGTCAGGGCATCGACGGATTCCCGATTGTGATTTTCTGGCATAACACACAGATGGATACGGTAACCTTCGTTGGTAAATACAATTTCAACAACGACAAGGGGACTGAAAATCTGTTCGGATTCAGTGAAGGGGATGAATCATGGGAATTCAAAGACGATGAATCACCGCTTACAAAATTCAAAACAAATGTATTCGGCGAGAATTGGTACACTGAAGACGTGGAAGCCAGATACCCGGAAGAAAACAACAGCGACACTCACTTCAGGGCTCTTGTCAACTGGGTGTACAGCACATGGCAGGAGAATGCCACAGGCAACACGCTGACAGAATCCTATACAGACGTAGACGGCAATATCCATACCGTGGACAACGCCGCGTATCGTCTGGCAAAATTTAAAACCGAATTTGAAGATTATTTCGATCTTCCTGATGCGACGCTGTACTATCTGTTTACGCTACATTTCCTGATGGCGAACAGCAGACAGAAAAACATGTTCCCGACCTACTGGGCGTCAACGGGCAAATGGATGTTCCTGCCATATGACTTTGATACCGGTCTCGGTACGGATAACCGTGGCACGCTGACGTTTGATTACAATCTGGAAGATACGGACAGCATCTCTGGAAGAACCGTTTTCGACGGTCAGGACGTTGTGCTGTGGGTCAATTTCCGTCAGGCCTTCTGGAGTGAAGTACAGTCTATGTATCAGCAGCTCAGAAGTTCCGGGAAATTCTCATACGAGTTTACGGAAGCAATGTTTGAAGAGCATCAGAGCAAATGGCCGGTGGCCATCTTCAATGAAGACGCTTTCTATAAATACATCAATCCGTTGCTGACAGAGGGGAACACGGCTTATCTGGAGATGGCGCAGGGCAGTAAGACGCTGCAAAGACGCTTCTGGCTGTCAAATCGTTTTGACTACATGGATTCCCTGATGGTCTCCGGAAACGCCAGGAACAACTATATCCAGCTTCGACCGATTTATACCGTGACAGAACAGGAAAGAGCCGCGGGGGCGGTGGATCTCCATATTACGCCATACGCTCATATCTACGTAACGGTAGACTTTGATTCCCGTCGCAGACAGATCAGAGCGACAAGGGAAACACAGGTCACGATCGAGAATCCGGCAGCGTCTACGAGTTTCGGAAACGTCATTGCGATCTACTCCGCGGACAAGTTGGCAGACGTCGGGGATTTGTCTCCTCTGCAGCTGTCTCTGGCTGATTTTTCGGCGGCGACGAGACTACAGAGGATCAAGGTCGGGGATGCCTCTGCATCCTATGAAAACACGCATCTGCAGACTCTGTCTGTCGGCACAAACCGTCTTCTGAAGATTATCGACGCGCGGAACTGCTCGGCGCTGGGAACCGGCACGATGAGTACTCTTGACGCGTCAGGGTGCACGAATGTCGAAGAAATATATCTGGAGGGCACTGCGCTGACCGGGGCAACGGTTCCAAATGGTGGCGTGCTGAATACACTGCACCTTCCGGATACCACAACATCCCTGATCGTCCGCAATCAGCCGCACCTGTCGGATCTGTCTGTACCGGACTATTCCAACATCACAACGCTGTGGCTTGAAAATGTCGGTTCGGTGGTTGACAGTCTGACCATCCTGTCGGATATTTCTACAGGTGCCCGTGTCCGTCTGATTGGCATCGCGTGGGAATGCGCAGACGCGGCGGAAATCATCAGCACATTGGAGTTACTCGACACAATGAGAGGACTCGACGAGACTGGCCTGAATGTCGATATCGCACAGGTTTCCGGAACGATCCACACAACGAGCCTGTCGGCGGAAGAAAACGCGCAAATTGCGACAGCGAAAGCGAATTATCCGTATATCACCGTAACTGCGGACTACAGTTCCAGCACTCTGACTTATAAGAACTACGACGGCAGCAGCACGATCAAGACGGTTACCTGTCTCAACGGCGTACCGCAAAGCGCGGCACCGTCGATTCCATCCAGAACGTCAACGGCGCAATATAGTTATACTGCGGCCGGATGGAACACTGGGCAGGATCAGACCACAGCGGAATACCCGTCTTCGGGCCCGACAGCTGGTATTACAACAAACCTGACGCTTTACGCGGCCTATACGGCAACTGTACGGACCTATACAGTCACATGGAAGAACAGTGACGGGACGACCTTGGAAACAGATACGAACGTGCCATATGGATCAACTCCTCACTATGATGGCAGTACGCCGCAGAATCCGACTTCAGGCGGCGGAGCCTTCCAGGGGTGGACTCCTGCGATCAGCTCTGTGAGCGGAAATATTACATACACAGCATCGTATATTGTGACCTATACGGTTTACTTCTATAACGGGTCGACACTGCTGCAGACAGTGCAGAATGTCGCAGAGGGAGGAAGTGCAACGTATACAGGTGCGACACCAACAAAAACCGATGTGGAAAACCCTGAAGATTATGACTTCACTGGGTGGTCGCCGGCGCCAACAAATATAAGAGCAAATACTTCCTGCTATGCTCAGTTTAGTTTCAGCGGAGTCGAGGAAACGATAACAGACACCTGGGAACAGATTATTGCAGCCGTTAACAACGGAACATATAAAAACAGGTATCAGGTTGGAGATACAAAGAAGATTTCGCTTGGATCTGAAGGCGCAGTGGCCATGCAGATTGTCGCGTTCGATACGGATGATCTCGCAGATGGAAACGGAAAGGCTCCAATTACATTTATTTCAAAACAGATTTTAAAGACGGATCACAGAATGAATCCATCACGTTCTGGATCGTCAGGAGCGTATGACGAAGGGACCGAAACTATCGGCGGCTGGGAAAAGTGTGAAATGCGCTCTTATTTAAAAGAGACGATTAAACCGCTTATTCCGTCAACAGTTAGCTCGGCGATTAAAGAAGTTACAAAGTATAGCAGGATCTATAACCCTGCAGGAAATGCGGTTGATAATGTAGCGTCAACAGAGGACGTCTGGATTCCATCCAGAAAGGAAATGAATTTCGATACATCTTATGAATCAAATTGTCCTGTATATGATTCTGCTTTTCCAGATAATGCATCCAGAATCAAGATGAAGACCGGCGCGACAAGCGCTGCGTGGTGGTGGCTGCGGTCCGCTGGCAGCAGTTATACCTTCTATGACGTCTATAGAGACGGGAGTAACGATGGCAACGGTGCGAACGTCTCAGGGGGCGTCGTGCTCGGCTTCTGTTTATAATCCAGAATCTTACAATCCAGCGGGCTCGTCCCGCTGGATTCCCGGGCATACCAGTGCTAAACCCTTAGCCGCGTAAGCGGCCGAAAATTTATGGACTTTTCAAAGTGATTCCGATACAATCTATGCAGATTGGAGGAAAGATGATGTCTGTTATCAAAAGCAAACGAGGCGAATCCGAGATGGAATTCATCTATACGGCAAGACAATTGGAAATACACACGATTAGAAAATGTGTTCATTTTCCGAAGCGATATACCTTTTTTATATCGCAGCCGTTAGCGAATTCAGCGACAAGGATCCACCAGTATGTCAAGAAAGCAAATAGCGTCTATCCAACAAATCAGCATGAAGCTCAGATACGAAGGGACTTCCTGATCCGGGCGAACGCGGAATTGCAAAGTATGGTCTCTGAAATCGAAGTGGCGTATGAACTCTTTGGGATGGATCTGAAAGAAATGAGGTTCTGGATGGACATGGTCGAGAGGGAGATCCGCCTTGTAAAAGCGGTCATGAAGAAAGACAGAGAAAGATATAAAAATCTGCCGTAGAAATATGGGTTGTGTTCTATACGTGATAGTGTCGCTGCGTGGTGGTGGCTGCGGTCCGCTAACAACAATAATAACTTCAATAACGTCAATAGCGACGGGAGTAACAATAACAACAATGCGAACAACTCAGGGGGCGTCGTGCTCGGCTCCTCTCACGCCAGACAGAGTATCCGGAAGGTGAAATCAGTGCGGTCAGGAGAGAAGGAGAAAACAACCCTCGCGGAAACGCGTAAATATCTATTTTGATGCGTCTGGGCGGACGCTGCTTGCATGGCGGTGGTTGCTGGTGATCTGCCGTTACATGCCCATTGACGCTATGCAGTTATATGTAACCAGTCGAAAGCTGTACGAAATAATCAAAATCATGACAAGCGAAGAAAGAAAAGAACGAAGATATCAGAGACGAAAAGCAGAACGCCTGCAGAAAAAGAAACAGAAATACGATTCCTGCGATGATTTCGATCAGGTATTCTCATACGAACACCTATACAGATCATACAGGAAATGCCGCCGTAATGTGGCATGGAAGGCGTCAACTCAGAAGTACATTACACAGGCTCCGTTGATTGTGAAACAGACGTATGACAAGCTGCAGGCTGGAAAGTTCAGATCAGGCGGTTTTTACGAGTTCGATCTGAATGAGCGAGGGAAGGTCAGGCACATAAAGAGCGTCGACATGAAGGAGAGGGTTGTACAGCGATGCCTGTGCGATCATGCACTGGTTCCTGTATTGTCCAGGACATTCGTTTATGACAACGGAGCTTCTTTAGCCGGGAAGGGATATCATTTTTCTATCCGCAGGATCCGTCGGCATCTGCAATGGCATTATCGACATCATGGTAATGAGGGATACATCCTCCTGTTTGACTTTTCGAAATTCTTCGACAATGTGGACCATACCGTCATCAAGGAGATTCTGAGGCGGGAATTCACAGATCGAAGGATCATCGCCCTAACAGAACATTTTATTGATTGTTTTGGCGATCGAGGCCTTGGACTTGGATCACAAATCAGTCAGACTTTCGCCCTGGCATCCGCAAATCGTATGGATCACTATATTAAAGAAGTGTTGCATATTCGCGGCTACGGAAGGTATATGGACGATGGATATTTAATCCATGAAAGCAAGGAATATCTGCAGACATGCCTTCAGAAGATCAGAACAATTTGCGATGAGCTTGGAATTGTTCTCAATGAGAAAAAGACACAGATTGTAAAACTCAGCCATGGATTTACATGGCTGAAATGTCGTTTCTATCTGACTGATACAGGAAGGGTGGTCCAGAAGATTTATAAGAAATCCGTCGTCAGGCAGCGCAGGAAGTTGAAAGCACTCCGCAGACTGTTCGATCTGGGAAAACTGTCACTGGAAGATGTTTATACATCGTTTCAGAGCTGGCGGGCATATGCGCTGCACTTCGATGCATGGCATACGATAAACAATATGACGGCGTTGTATGACAAATTGTCCTCCGACTCCTGTATTTTACAGGGGGGGGGGAATTCTAACCAATTATATAGATAAGTTGCAAATAGCATCTTCCAGTTGGAAGGTGCTTTTTTCGTAGTTGGAAAGGAGAACTACTATGAGCTTACAGTTGATACTCAAGGACAAAACGGCGATTGACATCGTAGAATCAGGACTGTCAGGACACATCGTCATGCAGTGCGCCGATCAGGAGGAGTTTAATGATATCTGGCTGCAGATCGATTCTGAGGCAGTCAGAGAATACACGATCGAGAAAGATGGGACTGTAGTCCAGTCTGTCAACAATGCGACGCTGACAGGGACGCAGACAGTAACAAATCCGGACGGGACACTCACATGCCATTTTTACCTTAAAGGCGACATTGTATCGGAGAGCGAAGAATACGCCATTGCCGGCAGGATCCTGATGGGAGAGGAGGAATAATTGTGTCTGATCTTATTGAAAGAGCGCGTATGTATCGTGCGAAAATCGAAGAAAATGCAGCGGTGATGGATGATGAATCTGCAGTAGATTTTCCTGCACTGTTTCCGATGTGGAATCCTGACGGAGTGACTTATGAAACGGGTGACCGCGTCCGTTATGGTGAGACGCTGTACAAGGTCCTGCAGGAGCATACATCACAGGAATCATGGACTCCGGATGATGCTCCGTCATTATTCGCAGAGATCCTGCCGGGACAGGGTGGCACGGATATTGGAGAGTGGACGCAGCCGGACAGCACAAACCCATATATGACAGGTGACAGGGTTATTTTCAACGGAAAGATCTACGAATCCACCATTGATAATAACGTGTGGTCTCCAGCCGCTTATCCTGCCGGATGGCGGGAGGTAGAGCAGTGAGTTGGTCGATGGTGTGGGCCGTCCTGGCCGCCGCTGGTATCCCGTCTGCGGTGGTTGGATTACTCATAGGCCTCCTGAACAAGAAAATCGATCATAGGGAAAAAGCCAACGAAGAAAGAGAAGAGGCACGCATGAAAAACCAGATGATGATCATCAAATTGACCATGGCCTCCTTGTCGCTCGGTGAGGCGACAGCAGAGGCCGTGCAAAGGATCCCTGATGCACATTGCAATGGGGATATGGATGCGGCGCTCGACCATGCCAAAAAGATAAAAGCGGAATACCGTGATTTTGAGCATGAACAGACCGTGAAGGCCGTGAACGGGAAATAGGAGGGAAACTATGATAGAGCGTTTAACAGTCAAGCCGGACACGATCATTCGGACAGTGGTCCTGATTGTAGCACTGATTAACCAGATTCTTACAAGCACCGGACATACGATCATTCCTGTGTCAGATGAGCAGATCACGGAGCTGATTACCCTCTGCGTGACGATCGCTTCCAGCGTGTGGGCATGGTGGAAGAATAACTCTTTCACACAGGCGGCGCTTAGAGCAGACGTACAGATGATGATTGAAAAGGAGCTGGAGGAATGACTAAAACAATCATAGATGTATCATCCCATAATGGAGTTGTCGATTGGGCAAAAGTAAAAACAGATGGGGTTATGATCCGTCTCGGATATAGAGGATACGGACAGGGGACGCTGACGACAGATCCGCAGTTTTACAATAATGTAAATGGCTGCATAAAACACGGCGTTCCTTTCGGTGTCTATTTTTTCTCTACCGCGATCAACGAGGCAGAAGGAAAAACGGAAGCTGATTATGTGCTGGCAAAGGTTAAAGGATATAAGTTAACTCTGCCGATCTTTATAGATTCGGAATACTCGAATGCCAAAAAGACTGGCCGGTCTGACTGGTTGAGCAGATCAGCAAGGACATCCGCCGTCAGGGCTTTCTGTGAGCGTATTAAGGACGCTGGGTATCCAGTTGGTGTTTACGCGTCTGAGAGCTGGTTTAAAACGGAACTGGACGTATCGTCGCTCCCTTATATGATATGGTGCGCGAAATACTCCTCAAAAGCGCCGACATATCCGGATCGGATCGATGCATGGCAGTATACGTCTACGGGATCCATGGCGGGGATCTCCGGTAACGTGGATCACTCTCACTGGTACACGGATTTTTCTGTATCCGAAAACCCTGTCGGTGTAGCAGCGTCTGCAGAGGCCGTGAAAAAGGATGTCGTCCCGGTCGGCTATCTGCAAACAGATGCCAGGTGGAAAAATAACAAATATGCGGCGAAAGGGGAGAGCTCCACGATCGGCACTGCCGGATGCGGACCGACCTGCGCGGCCATGGTCATTGCATCTCTGGCCGATCCGACGGTAACACCGGCTACGACTGCAAAATGGTCCATGAATCACGGTTATAAAGCATACCATCAGGGGACCTATTATAGCTACTTTGCTCCTCAGATGTTTTTCTACAATATCCAGTGCACACAAATGAATTATAATAGCATCTATCATGGAGCAGGATCGGCAAAATCCATTAATTCAAATGCCCTGGAATCTGTAAAAGCTGGAAACTGGATTATTGCCTGCATGGGCATAGGCGATTGGACGAGCTCCGGACACTTTGTGCTTTGGTACGGGATTGATGGCGGAAACGTCCTGATCAGAGATCCGAACAGCACAAAAAGCAGCAGATTAAAGGCGCCGATCGCAACCTTCCAGAATCAGGTTAAGTACTACTTTGAAATTAAAGTCCCTGCAGCGACGGCGGAAAAAATACAGAAGGCAGAGGAGGATGACATGACGAAAGAAGAAATTTTCAAGCTCATGGATGAGTGGTTTGAACAGAGAGGACACAAAGAGCCGGCAAAGAGCCTTATCTCTTATCTGGACTGGGCCTATGAGAAAGGGATCATGACGGGTGGCGCTTATGAGCGCCCGGCAACCAGGACAGAAGTCTGCATTGTGCTCAAGCGTTTATACGATTTAATTCAGGAGGAAAAATAATGGATAGCGTAGCAATGAATCTGGTACGAAACTACATCTTGGAACACTTGGACAAATCAGATCCGGTTCCTGAATTCGAGGTTTTCACGGTCTGGAAGGCGAAGATCTTGCAGAACTGGAAATACCTGCTTTCATCCACTCTTTCTGATGGCATGTATTACGAGGCCACCTATAACGGCGACAAGAGAGAATGGTACTTGGACGCATATAAGAAATTCGAGAATCGGTGCTATCCTGAAAACACGGAAGTCACTGCTTAAAAAGCCGTTCGAATTGCGTTTGTAAAATACGCTTTAACGCCCTGCCGGATTGCTTATCTCCGGCAGGGCCTTTTGCTATTTTAATGTATCCGGATATCAGTCCAAGGAATGCTTTTCTGTTTAAGAGTCCCGTGATATCTTAATCTACTATTCGTTTTACTCCATTTTTTTCGTGTTATAATATATACAAAGAAAAGGAGGTAAAAATGAAAAAAATTGTTTTGCTATTGATGATTTCCGCCCTTTCGATCGCCATTTGTGCGTGTGGAAATGCAAGTAATGATGTTGCTACCGATACGGACGACAATACAACTGTTGAGCAGTCGGTCGACGAGCAGGAAGAATCCGGGAAGATCGATCAGGATCCTGAACCTGCTCAGGAAGAACAGACCGCAGAGGAAGAAGCTGTCGTGAAAGATTTTGATGGGTCCGGATATTCTGATACTGGCACAGGTATTTTTTCTGTAAAGACTCCTGCCGGATCTTCTGCTGACGGAATTGTCCCAGTTGTATTCGCGGATCCTAGCGGAATGGTCCAGATAGGTGCTGTCGGGGAAGGAATGGATGGCGCTAACCTGACGCACATCTATATTGACGGAATGGAGACGCAGACATCACAGATTGGATATAGGACCGATCTTACTCTGATGTTGCAAGGTGAATCGCTTACTGCAGGCGTCCACACCGTTGAAGCTGTTCAGTTTGAAGGAAATGATCCTGCTGCGCCAGTAACAATGTATAAATCTGCACAGTACGAAGTGCAGCCGAAATAATCTTATAATGACTTCTTTGTGGAGCTGGTTTTCACCGGCTCCTTTTCTCATTCAACACCCGTTGCAACACCGTCGTCTGTGACCATTGAAATTCCAACAAACAGTTACGTGCTATGAAAGCGGATTATGCATGATTGACTTATCCACATTCAACAGTGGATAACTGTTGAAATATCAACAACGACGGATTCTTTTTCTGTCATATCCGCGCTATTCTGACTCTGCATTTTTCTGCATATTTCCGCATTTGTCTGCAACACCTTGCGCAACACCCGGCAATGTTGCAGCAATACCGACAATGTCATCCTGCTGGAGGTTGGTATAAACATTGGCTGTCATCTGGACTGATGCATGACCCATTAATCTCTGCGCGATCCGGATATCGACGCCATGTCTGGCCAGTTCCGTGCAAAACTCATGCCGGAGATTATAAGGAGATATATCCGGCGCAAGCCGAAGCGGCGGGATCGGGATCCCGTCCACAGACTTACAGCCCATGGCAATGTTTATTTCTCTCAGCATCATGTCCCATGCCTGCCTTTGAGTCCCTTTTTTCTGCGCGTCGCCCCTGGCATTGGTCCCGATCGGCTCCTCTGCTGGCGTATCTTTTATCTTTTCCCAGAGTTTTTCAGGTACCGGCACATACCGATCTGACTTTTCTGTTTTGGTCCCGCGGATGTGTAGCAGAGGGACACCGTCACGGACGGACAGGTCGTATCCTCTGCAGGTCCGCGCCTCTTTCGGCCGGCATCCGCAAAACAACATCAGGGCAAAACCGTAATAGCGTCTACTGGACAGTGTAACATCTTCAAATACGGCCCTCTCCGCTGCTGTGAGGGCTCTTTTATGGTTTGTATATCCAGATGGTAGCGTGAGATTTTCGGCCGGGTTTTTCCGGATCAGATTGTTGTCTACGGCCCTGGCAAATAAAAACTTCATCTGGTTGTTGACTCGGATGATATGTTTCTTACTGTAACCCTCTGCATGATTTAAGCACTGCTGGCAGTGGATCGGCCGTATGGACTGCAGACGCATGTCTCCGATGTGCGTCAAGATAGATGACCTGGTGACATCTTCCATTGCCCTCCTGGTATCTTCAGTGATGCCGGTCTTATAGGTGTCGTAGCAGATCCGCGTCCACTCCTTCAGGGTCATTTGCGGAGACAGGAGTTTGCCGCCTTCGCGGATCTCCTGTTTTTTCCTTGCCATTTTTTCGTATAGCTCTTCCAGCGTGTCAGCCCGGACTACGTACCTGTGGCCATCCACGGTAAAGTATTTCTGATGTTTATATTTTTTCACTTCGACCTCCTTTTGCCCTCAGATTATGATCCTTTCGGCTTATAATATGAGTACAGACATCTTTTCATTGTCGCTCCTCGTGCAGGAGCGTGGATTGAAATAAATGGATCTCCTTGAAAAATGATATGTCTGGAAACAGGGAGCGCTTTCGCGCCATCAGCGCTCCCAGCACACTTCCATTGCGGAGTAGAGTAGAAGCTAACTCGCAAGGCCCATAACCTTGAGATCAATGGTGCAAGTCCATTCTCCGCATCCAGTCAGATTTATAGGCGGCGCGACTTGATATCAATACTTAGGTCGATGCTATATCCTGTGTTTTTCTGTTTTCCTAACGCCGCCTGAAAATCACAGACACCCCAATGAAATCGGGAGGCGTCAGTTCTTTTCCAGGAGCGCCTCCCCTGACCTTTCGTGTACTTAAAGCATTATAATTTTTTCCTTTCTTAACAGATATCACTGCTGGAGACTCGCGCTTTTATGGCGCGAGTTTTCATTTGTCCAAAGATAATGATCGTTTCTTGTTATACTATATGTGACGCGGGTTAATCTCACTTCTTTTTACCTGCAAGTTTTTCGGCGTGAGATTTACGGTGTCACTACTATCTGCTGAGATCCGCCCTTATGGCGACGGGGGCGGATCGCTAAATCACGCAAGTAAGACCTAATCATATAACCTTTTCAAGAGATCATCCTTTCTGGCAACGCTCCCGGTTTCGGGGGCGTTGTTCTTTTACGCTTATGAACCATTTTGTTGACTTCAACAAAATGGTCGTCAACTCTGTAGTTAAGATGTCCATAAAAAATAGGGCCGTGCCAATGAAGGCACAGCCCTTGCAAAAGTGAATAAACACTTTTTCCGTGTGCCTATATATTACTGTAATAAACCCCACAAATCAAACTGTTTTATTTGTCGTTCGTGCTGTTTAGCTCGGTAGGAATGTCTTTAAAAAGATCATCGTTAATATCATGGTTCAGGGATTTTTCCAGCAATTAGTGGAGGTGTAACAAGAGGATGTAAACCATATGAAGATGTAATTTGAGAAATAAGCAATGAAGTTCTACTTACTAAATTATTTAACACGAAGTCTCCATTGTTGGTAAATTCATCTGCAATATTTATTTCATCCCAATTTATCTCTCCTTGTTTTTCTGGATTAAAAGTCAGTGTTGCTCCAAAAACTACAATTATTTCAAATATACTCTTTGGATCAAATTGAATTTCTCTTTTTATAGAAATATTCAATAAATTGTTATCAATTTCGGCCTTTACCGTATCCATAACATTTAAACTATATGTCATGCTTGGGTTGGCTTCATCTAGCTTGTTGTAAGTAATGTTTTCTAAATAGAAATCATGATCCGGCAAAAAATAACTCTGCAAATTTTCAATCATCTTGTGCCTCCATATAATTAGTGTTCGAGATCCGCGGTTGGAATGGAACAACATTATTCTTATTAATTGCTTGTTTTATTTCGTGAGACGAAAATGCTGAAGGAGACATTTTCATAATGTAAGTAGACCCCACATGATCTTTGTTCAAAAAAGTATCAACTGCTTTTTCGACCGCCGCATTAAGACTAATATTATTTCTTAAAGCGTATAATGCAAGATCTTTGTGTAACTCAGGCTTTATGCGAACATTAAAACTTCCTTTATATTCTTTATCTGGTTCTTTTCCTGCTTCCTCACAGAATATTAAATAATCATCAACAGCATCGTGAAATTCCTGCTCAATTTCTGTTGTACTTTCGCTTTCAAAGGTAATCAAATCATTTATTCCTTCAATTTTTCCTCTGATGCAAAGATCCTCACTGTCAAATTCAATTTTAGCGTGATAGCCCTTGTATTCCAGCATGTTACTCATTATAATTCTCCGATCTCAATTAAAAACTCTAATAATTGCTTGACGGCACCTGGCTTCATAGTGTCTTCAGGATGTGGTTTATGAAGCAATATGAGTTTCTCGTCTTCTTCTCTATAAAACTTCACTCGGGAACCGGAAGTTTTTCCCTTGGCGAATTCCTGAAAACCCATGTGCTTTAATAAAGATTTGGCCTCAGAATACGTATAATCTTTAGGCTTGGAGAGTATTCGTTTTTTTGCCTTTTCGAATGTACTCATGAATGACAACTCCTGCAACTATAGAATAGTTGCATTACTGTTTTAGATAATCATATCTGCTGTAGCGTATATAGTCAAAATGTAAATTCTGGTAATTGACCATTTTGTTGATCTCAACAAAATGGTCAGGGCTTTCATTATATTAATACTGCGATTTTGTGTATCATTTTTCCTCCTGACAAAAAAAGCTCTCGGGTTCGCACATTCCCTGATAGTGGGAGTGGTACTGCCGAGAGCATTATTAGCAAGTATTTAAGTGTACTCTTATAATATACCCTATGGCAGTCAAAGTCATAATTATATTGTTATTAATTTATAATGTCGTCCTGACCTCAACCACCTTCCCAAGGATCCGGACGGGGAGGGCGTCTACATCGCCTTGTAAATACCGACACATTCACCGATAATAAAAACGTCCTGCTCCAGTACGATCTGAGGATGATATTCAGTGTTACATGGTTGAAGTAATACCTTGTTGTCCATCCAATATACTTTTTTCAAAGAAGCAAGGTTTTCGCCTTTGATAACGACGCCATAGATTCGACCGTCCTTATAGTCGTTCGATTTCTTTATAAAAACCTTATCTCCATCATCTATTCCTACATCTATCATGGAGTCTCCTCGGACTTCCAGACAGAAATCTGCGCGGATGGATTTATCAAGAATAAAATATCCGTCGTAAGATTCTTCTGAAAAAATGCCATCCCCACAACAGATTTCTCCAAGAATTGGAACGGCATAGGCATCTGGAGTGCTCAGATTTGTGATATTTGATAAATCTGTTATCTTCATTGGAGCATCAAAACCCATAACCCACGCTGGATTCAGATCGAAAGCCTCCGCTATTTGTCCAGCACGAATATTAGATGGAAAGTTAGTTCCATTTACATACTGTGAGACTGACGACTTTCCTATGCCAACTACATCAGCGAATTCTTGTTGACTGCCACTGCATATCGTATCTATTAAATACTGGATTCTCTCACGAGACTTTTTTTCGAATTTATTAGGTTCTCTTTTCATTATTACGTCCTCCATCGTTATTATAATTACGCGTTGAACTATTTTCAATGAAAAGTTTAAAAAATTTGAACTTTGTGTTGACATTACAAGTTCAAAAGTTTAAACTTATAGTACATCGAAAGAGAATTGAAGGAGGTGATAAGCTTTGAAACCAATGTACACATACTCAAAATTGAGAGGTCGGATTGTTGAAAAGTTCGGCACTCAGGATCGGTTTGCAGAACGTGTTGGAATATCTACTACCAGCATGTCCAACAAGTTGACCTGCAAAACAGGATTGTCGCAGGATGATATTATTCATTGGTGTGGTATTCTGGATATTCCTGTGGCCGATATAGGTCCTTATTTTTTCACCTAAAAGTTCAAATGTTTGAACATATTAAACGAGGAGATGAGACAGTGAACGAAATCAAAATATTCAACAATCCGGAATTCGGAGACATCAGGATGATCACGATTGAAGACGAGCCGTGGTTTGTAGGTAAGGACGTGGCGGCGATTCTTGGATATAAAGATACTTCTGACGCGATGAAGAGACATGTTGATGAAGAGGATAAGCTGGGTCGGCGTTTCACCGACTCAGGTCAGAACCGGGAGATGTATGTCATCAACGAATCCGGCCTGTACAGTCTGATCCTGTCCAGCAAGCTGCCGACAGCGAAAAAATTTAAACGCTGGGTCACATCGGAAGTTCTCCCGGCAATCCGGAAGAACGGCATGTACATGACGGATCAGAAAGCGTATGACCTGTTGCACAACTCAGGAAGCCTTGCAGATATGCTGCAGCAGGCAGCGGAACAGCTGAGACAGAAGGACATCGAAATCAGAAGGATGAAGCCGAAAGAGCTTTTTGCTGATGCGGTCGCAACGTCAGATTCATCGATCCTGGTCGGAGAGCTGGCGAAGCTGCTGAAGCAGAACGGCGTTGAGATTGGACAGAACCGTCTTTTTCAGTGGATGCGTGAGAACGGATACCTGATTAAGTCCGGATCATCCAAAAACATGCCGACCCAGAAGGCAATGGAGGCGGAGCTCTTTGAGATTAAGGAGCGGACCATCAACAACCCGGACGGAACGGTCAGGATCACGAAGACGCCGAAAGTCACCGGCAAAGGACAGCAGTATTTCATCAATAAGCTGCTCGGGATGCAGGAGGCAGGCTGAGAAAGAAGGGAACAATGAACAACATTAAGCTAACGCTGGAAACTATATGCGGTGGAGCTGTCCAGGAACGTGTTGACAGAGCCCTGGAAAAATGTGCACGCAACATACTTGATCCGAATACAGATCAGAAGAAGAAGAGGACCATCACACTGAAGATTACTTTGGATCCCAACGAGGATGATCCGGAGGATGTTGAAGTAACGGCTGAGGTTACAACGAAGTTGGCGCCTGAGACAGGGGTAACGACAAGACTGTTTGTGAACAAAGATCTGATGGGAGATCGTGTGACAGTTACAGAACATCGCAAGGGGGAAATTCGTGGGCAACTGAATTTCTCGGATCTGGGACTTTCTGAAGATATTGCGAATATAGACGTAGAAACCGGCGAAATGCAGGAAGCGTCAGATAATACAACGCAGGTCCTTGATCTTCGTCAACACAAAGAAGGGAGACATTAATTATGATCGCAAAAGCTATTGATAAGATTCTCGAATTGAAAAATCCGGAGATCATTGAAGTAGAAGGGGAATGCTATAGCACATTAGGCAGATTGACGCGTATCAGCAAAGACCTCCGGGCAAAACCAATTCATCTGTCTACTTTGGAAGGACTGGTTGAATATATCAACACTATTGGACAGATGGAAATGGGAGATTTTACATACATGATAAATGTAATAAGCCCTGAAAGAGTTGAGTTGGTAAGTGCCTTAGATCTGGACAGAGAGCGGGAGACACTTGCAGTAGTGGAATCAGATGTTCCGCTTGTTCCGTTTGGAAAATTTATTGATTCAGAGAGGATGGTTATCACATTGCAGTCGATGTTCGCTGATGACGAAGAAAGTGATAAAGAACTTCTGCTTAAATTTGCAGGAACTGTCACGGCAGGAACTGTCACTGATTACGGTGACGATGGAGTTACACAAAAAGCGACTATCAAACATGGAGTCATAACCAAAGCAGAAGCGATCGTACCATCATCCGTTAAATTACGCCCATACCGGACATTTCACGAGATTGAACAGCCAATGTCTACATTCATTTTCAGGATGAAGGAAGGAGATGCAAATACGGTAGACGCAGCATTGTTCGAAGCAGACGGAGGGGCGTGGAAGGCGGATGCCGTTCATAAGATCGGAAAGTATTTCAGAGATATGTTTGAAGGCAATATTGCGGTCCTGTCTTAATTGCTAAAGGAGAAAAAAGAATGGAGTTAACAGACAGACAGAACGAGATAATCATGGAAATCTTACAGAACTATCTCTCAGAGGATCTGGCAGAAACGATCATGGGAGACATTCGCATGGAGCTTGAGAATGAAGAGGAGTAAGAAGGCACCAATCACCTTCTTGATCTGATGAAAAAGTGAGGAGATCCAAATGACAGATAAGCAGAAAGTAGCCAATGAGTTGCAGAAGTATAACGGAAGAGCCGGTGTGATCACGAAATCACAGATCGCGCGGTTTCTTGGAATCAAACAGGCAGGGCCAAGAGTCAACAGACTTGTTGCGGATCTGGACGCCTACGATGGACGTTATTACTTGGTCCAGGATGTCGCAGAGGCGTTCGTGAGAAGGAGAAATGTATGAAGAAAATGATTGAGTTGGAAGACGCACTTAAAGCGATAACGAATAATCTGGACAGAATCAATCATACCCCGCAGGGAGCAATGTACGGAGTAGCAAAAAAATGGCTGCAGGATGTCAAGGTTGAGGAGATTGAAGATGAGAAGATGTAAAAGCTGTGGAGCTGACATCATCTGGATCAAGACGGAAAAGAGAGCCTCAATGCCGTGTGATCCGGAGCAGGTTTTATACAAGCAGAAAAAAGGTGGAACTGCCACCATTGTAACACCGAATGGCGAAGTGGTGAAATGCGAATTGAATGTAGATCCTGAGGATGCTACTGGGATTGGATATATCCCGCACTGGGCGACATGTTCGGAAGCGGATCGGCACAGAAAGAAATAGGAGGATTATGATGAAGGTTTTAACTAAGAAAGAGTCTGTTCGTATCGGGGTAGCGCTCCTTCATATGCAGGATGTGATCGACAGAAATGCATTGACGCGTCAGGTTTACGACGAACTGTTGTCTTGCATCCGGGATATTGCAAGAGCTGCTGGAAAGGATACCGAATTTCGGTATGCGCTCGGAGTGACGAACCGGATCTACGGAAAATGACCGGGGTCATGATGAAGGCCGGGTACATGCTGCTTTATAGAGGCAGGCAGCACATTGACCCGGATGAGGTAAGGCCGGAGATTCGACAGGCCTATTGTGCGAAATGCGGACGGCTTTGGAATATAAGCCGGAAGCAGCGTTTCCGCACGTACTTTTGCCCAGCGTGCACGTACCGCCGTAACAAGAGGGAGGATGGATAATGAAAAAAGAGTTTAAACCAGTGCACGAAGCAGCCTGCGTAAGGTGCAATGGACATATCGATTATGACCAGTACTGGAAAGACAGGTGCACGTTTGTTGAAAATCTTGGCATGCTGCTGGCGCAAACTGACGATGACGTTGAATCTTGCGAGTTGATCAGAGGCGATAACGATGAAGAGCATGTTCTTGTCAGATATATCGGCGGCGGAACGAGGAAAGTCAACGTGAGAATGGACAGTTATGCCGGGATCATCAGAGACGTGGCAGCAAGGTTCCAGTAAAAAAACGCCCTCGGATGGAGGCCGAGAGCGCAATCATTTAAAGGAGATTCGTGATTTCTACGAATCCACCAAAAGAGTATCACATAGGAGGCCACATGACAAACATAATTCGAATATCCGATGGACCATATTTTACACAAAAGGTTGACGTTATCGGCATGGATGACGGGCTTGATCTTCATACGCTGCAGGATCTGATCGGTGCGGAATACATAGAGGTTGTCAGTCCGCTCTTTCTTCAAACACTTTATGATCCATCGGCTTGTCTGATCATTGATGACGCTGGACTGATCAAGGGAAGACAGATAAACCAGCTCTGCGGACATCTGTATGGAGCGGACATCTGCGGCCCTGCTCTGATCGTCAAGAGAGACGAAGAGGATCTTGTTGGACTTGATAACGCAGAGGAGTTTAAAGAGAAACTGGAAAAGGCGCTGGGAAAAGGCGCTGGGGAGGCAGAGATGAAACGAGAAGAAGAAATCGACAAGTTGATGAGAAGCCTTGGATGCGAAAGCCTGAGTGACGACGGAAAGAACAAAGAACGCGAGGAGAAAACGCCAGAGGTCAGACACGTCAACAAAGAAGACGTTTTGAATGATATGGCACTTATTTTGGCAACTACTTCCTCAATTTATTTGACTGGTCAACTGATTCTCGAAACGGAAAAATCAGAAAAGTTCCAGCAGATAGGAGAGAACTTGTCGGAAGGAATGGTTGTTGTCGGACAGATTATAGCTGATATTGCAGAAAAGCTCTTTGGTGAGCGTGTACGGGCCGAAGTGATAAAAAGAGGCAAAGATTTATCAGCCAAACTTAATGACATAGCTGAGAAGGAGTGGCCGGCTGAGAAAGAGGAGGTCAAGGCGAATGATCTTAACTGACACCAAAACATTGACTCATGAAGAGTGGTTGTCCTGGAGACAGAAAGGGATCGGCGGATCTGACGCCGGTGCTGTGTGCGGGTTGAATCCGTACAGATCAGCCGTAGATGTATGGGCCGATAAAACAAGCAAGTCGCCGATCGAGATTCCGGACAACGAGGCTATGAGAGTAGGGCGGGATCTTGAAGATTATGTAGCAAAAAGATTCACGGAGATGACCGGGAAAAATGTCCGCAGAAGGAACGCAATGTTCCAGGATCCAGAATATCCGTTCATGCTTGCCAATGTCGACCGTGTTGTGATCGGCGAAAATGCACTCCTTGAGTGCAAGACGGCGAACGCTTACGGGGCCGACAAATGGACGGCAGAAAGAATACCAGAATCGTATGAATTACAATGCCATCACTATATGGCTGTTACCGGTACGAAAAAGGTGTACATTGCCTGTCTGATCATGGGAATCGACTTTGTTGTGAGAGAGATCGAAAGAGACGAATCGCTGATTGATGACCTGCGGAGGATCGAAAGCGATTTCTGGCACAAATATGTAGAGACCAGGGAGATGCCACCTCCTGACGGGTCGGATGCAGCAGGAGAAGCGATCCTGAATATGTATCCTTCGTCTGCAGCCGACACATCGGTCGATCTGATCGGCTTTAAAGACAGATTGTCCAGATATGACGAAATTGACGCTCTTATCGGCTCTCTCGAAAGAGAACAGGCAGAGATTAAGCAACAGATCCAATTGGAGATGAAAGACGCTGAGACGGCCTATATCGGTGATAGAAAGGTCACATGGAAGAGCACGAAACCGCGGAAGACAATTGACAGTAAAAAGCTTCAGGAAGAGATGCCGGAAATCTATAAAAGCTTCCTGAAGGAAGGGAAACCGTCAAGACGGTTCACAGTATCGAAGAAACGGGAGGATTAAATGAGTGAAGTAAAGAATAAACTGGCTGAAAAAGCAAACACCAGCGTACAGAGAAAGGAGCCGAAATCAATCAAGGGATGGATCCTTGCGATGAGGCCACAGATCGAGAAGGCGCTTCCGAGTGTGATTACTACAGACAGGTTCAGCAGGATGGCGCTTACTGCGATTCAGATTAATCCACAACTTGGAGATTGCACTCCCGAGAGTTTTTGCGGAGCGATGCTGCAGGCGGCCCAGCTCGGCCTGGAACCGAACACGCCGCTTGGTCAGGCATATCTGATCCCGTACAAGAACAATAAAAAGAACGTAACAGAAGCCCAGTTCCAGCTCGGCTATAAAGGAATGATCGCACTCGCTCACAGGTCTGGAGAATTCCGGAACATCGAAGCGCACACGGTCTTTGAAGGTGACGACTTTGAGTTTGAGTACGGCCTGGACCCGAAATTGCATCATAAGCCAGCGCTTTCAAACCGCGGAGAACCGATAGCCTACTATGCTGTTTACCGCCTTGTAAATGGAGGCTTCGGCTTTTGGGTTATGAGTCATGAAGATGTAGTCAAACACCGTAATAAGTATTCAAAAGCTGGCAGCTATTCGCCATGGGCCTCTGCCTTTGACGAGATGGCAAAGAAAACAGTGCTTAAGAAGGTGCTTAAATATGCGCCGATATCCGTCGAGTTCCAGAAGGGTATTGCTGCAGATAATACCATCAAGACAGAGATTTCAGAGAACATGGTCGACATGCCAGCACAGGAAATCGAGGTTGAAATTGTCGACGAAGAAACGGGTGAAATCAATGAATGAGGTTGTACTGATCGGGAGACTTACCAGGGATCCGGAAATCAGGTATACACAGTCTCAGATGGCAATTTGTAACTTCACGCTGGCCGTTGACAGGCCATATTCCAAGAGTCGTCAAGACAATGCGCCGACAGCGGATTTTATCCGGATAACAGTTTTTGACCGGCAGGCTGAAAACTGCAATCAGTACCTTGCAAAAGGCAGTCAAGCTGCAGTACAAGGACGGATTCAAACAGGATCTTACAAGGACAAAAACGGCAATACGGTCTATACGACGGATGTTGTCGCTGGCCGCGTGGAGTTCCTTGGAAGCAAGAACGGTGGTAACGGTAACGCGCAGCAGAACCAACAGCAGGAGCAGACGCCTCAGTATCAGGCGCCTCGGTATCAGCCTCCAGCAGCGCCGCAAGAGCGTCAGCAGAGGTTTGACGATATCGACGATGAGATACCGGATGGGTTTGAAACGATCGATGAGGACGACGTTCCTTTTTAGGAGTGGACAAGATATGGCAGAACGAAGAATGTTTTCAAAATCAGTGATAAGGACTGACAAATTCATCGATATGCCTCTGTCTGCACAGGCTCTATACCTCCACCTTAGCATGGAAGCCGATGACGATGGCTTTATCACATCGGCGAAAATGGTACAGAGATCGATCGGAGCATCTGAGGATGACATGAAGCTCTTGATAGTAAAGGGCTTCATCATCCCGTTTGAAAGCGGGGTTGTAGTAATCGCCCACTGGAAGAAAAGCAACTACATTCAGAAGGATCGTTATAAGCCCACAACCATGATACAAGAACGGGCTATGATTGCCCTTGAAAACGATGTATACAGACTGGATACAGACTGTATACAAGGTGTATCCAACCTGGATACAACCTGTATCCAAAATGGATCCGTAGGTAAGGATAGGATAGGTAAGGTAAGGTTAGGTAAGGATAGGGTAGTAGCTACTACTAAGCGCGATGTATCCGGAATGGATACAACCTGTGTCCAAAATGGATCCAATATGGATACAGACTGTATACAAGGTGTATCCACAGATAATGGTAATCCTGACGGCCTTGCCGATAAGGCTACGGCGGCTGTCTTCAGCACCTTTGAAGAGTGTGGATTTGCGATCAATCAACACGCCTCCAGCAGACTGATAGGCTTGATCAATGACTACTCAGCAAAATGGGTTACGGAAGCTATAAAGAGGGCGGCTGACAGGGGACGCAAAAACCTCGGGTACGTCGAGGGAATCCTGTCTTCGTGGAAACAGAAAGGAGCAATGGACGATGGCAGAAGAGATGACACAGGATCTTCTGTTCGCCCGAAAAGCGGCGCTTACAAAGACATTGGAGGATTATCGGTCTAGTCACGATATCAGCATTAAGTACTGGACCGAGACAGATGAAAATGGGAATCCTGTCGAAAAGATGGATGCTTCTATGTGGGATCAGTTTAATGATATTCGAACGAGAATCGCGATTCTGGATGCAGAGGCAGAATTCAGTTTGCGGAGGATGGAAAAGATAAACCGCGTCACACGAATGCAGACTTTTGATAATTATTCGATTCAATCTTCCTGGCAGGGTGCCATCTTCGACATTGCGAGACGGTACGCGGATGATCCGTCCGGATGGTTTTACATTGGCGGTCAGACGGGGTGCGGTAAAACGCACCTCTGCATGGCCATCTGCAGACAGCTTGGAGACAAAGGAGAGCGGATCCGAGTCAGCACCTGGAAAGAAGACTCCAGGATCCTACGTGACATGTCGAGAGAAAACGGACCGAAAAGAGATAATTTGCTTTTTAACTTGAAAGAAGCAGCGACGCTGTGCATTGATGATTTTCTTCGAGGCCGTCCGACTGAGGCTGAAAGGAATATTTGTTTTGAAATAATCGATCATCGATACAGAACGGGAAAGCGGACCATCATATCAAGCGAATACACGCTGCAGAGATTGACAGAAGTCTTTGACGAAGCGATCGGCGGTCGCATTGCGGAAATGTGCGGAAAGAACGTCGTCACGATTGGCGGTGACAGCAAGAAAAACTTCAGAACGTCAGGAGGGAATAGTGGGAATCTTTAAAGATACCGTCGAAATGATGGTGTTTGTGACAATGGCGGACATCGATGATAGATGGACGAAAGAGATGTCTGAGCAGGAGAAACGGCGCTACTACAAAGAAATTATCAGAAAACTGCAGAAGCGGCTCCCGAAGGAAGAAAAGGAAGATGTCTGATGGGAAAAGGTATGAGGGCCGGCAGGATCCCGAAGGCCGATAAGGACATGAGAAAACTGGAGCGTGCTGTTAATTTGTACGCTCAACAGGTCGAAAAGAGGATCGTCAAAAATGCAAAAGATAGCATCGCAGACGACATTGTCGAGGAGCTTACATATCGACACAACATCGATATGATCGCTGTGATGCTGGCCTTACGTGACGAGTTCGGATTTGGGCGGTCCAGGTTAATTCGGACGATGAAGAAAACCATGGATCATTCGGAGAGGATGTTGGAGGATCACGCAGATGTGGATGACATGCTTGAAATTCTGAAAGTGGAAACCGGGCTCACAGAGGGTGAATTGATCTGGGATGTGGAGGTGGAAAAACCGTGAATTTTGATGAAATGCGTGAAGCGGGAATCTCCTGCAATGATTGTTGGCTTGCAATGTGTAACTGCAAAGATTTGAGCATTGCCTGTGAAGATGAAACGGGACTTTGCGACTGGTTTGAAGAGATACCGGAGGATGAATAATGGAAAATGGAGAATTCAAGGTCGGACAGAGATACACGGGATCCTCTGCGTTTATGGAAGCGATTAAAGAGTTAGTAAACGTGCGCAGTTGTATAGCGAGCCATTTCATGTTGGCGGAAGAGTGTGGTGAGCTGACGCAGGCCGTGTCGAAAATGGTGCGCCATATCGATGAGACGAAAGACGATCGCCGCAATAAGAAAGACAACGCCTTCAAGTACATCGAACTGGCAGATCACATCCTTGAGGAATCAGCAGACGTGATTATCTGCATTTGCACCTTATTGGAAATCTATGGATTCAGCGCAGACGATATGGATGTGGCGATTACGCGGAAGATGTTGAGGAACCTGGCGAGGATCGGATGAAAGGGAGAAGTGTTATGGGATTAAGAGCAACAAACTACACCAAAATTAATTCAGCATATCTGAAAGCGGAGTTGACAAGAAAAGGTATATCAATGATTCAGGCATCACTCAGATGCGGATACTCAAAAGGATACCTGAAAGAGTGCTGTAAGAGAGGATCTGTTCCTCCAGCGGTAATTAAGCTTTTGCAGTATGAGTACAACATAGATCCGGCATTGTATATCTATGATGGCGAAAGCGAGTCGGAAGAAGAGAAAGAATACTTGGATTACGGGAAGCTATATCAGGTGGTTTATGATGCTGTATACACAGCAATGAAAAGAGCATTGATTGATGAGTAAATTAACGGGTTGCGCTGGAGAATGAGTGGAGGTATTAGGGTGACTAATTATGAGAAGTACAAAGATAAACTTTCTCGTATTCTTTCCGAGAATATTAGATTTTTCGAAGGAGAACCATGCTGCTGTTCAGAATTGATGTGTCCTGATTATTATCAAAATGGTTTAGATGAAAGTATGTGTGATCTTGCGAGAAAGGATTGTACATAAGCAGCTCTTGAATGGTTGAATCAGGAGGTTGAGGGGTGAATAAACCAAAACCATGCCCATTCTGTAATGGCGAAGCAGAAGTAGTAAGAGTTACACAGGGATATACTTTAAACCCCATAACAATTACAAACGCATTTGTTGTTCGCTGTAAAGAATGCAAAATGTCTACAAAATCTTTTGAGTCCGAAATCTGGCAGGGTTCAAACGGTATTGTTGTTATAGAAAAGAACGGTGCTGTTGATGCGATAGATTTTTGGAACAGGAGGGCGAGCGATGATAGCAATCAAAGATTTTAAAATGCCGGACAACTGCTTAAAATGCCCGATGCAGTTCGGAGGATGGTGCTATGTAAGTCCACCTGATGTTGACGAAAGAGTAGCTCCAACTGTAGATGACGCAAGGGAACAGGAAAAGCCGGAGTGGTGTCCGCTGGTAGAAGTCCCAGACGTTAATATCGGGAAGTGTTCGGAAATTCCGAACGCTTCAACTGACTGCATAAGAAGACAGGATGTAATTGATAAATTTACGTCAATAGTACCGTATGCAATAGACGATGAATATACACACGGATACATGGACGGGCTTAGAGATGGTTATGATGTAATTTTGGAGTTGCCATCTGTACAGCCAGAACAGCGATACACCGAGGAAGAGCTAAGGGTATTCCAACACGGTATATCACTTAGCCTGTTGTCAAAACGGTCATCTCAGTATTGGCAGTATGATGAGGACATGGCTACAGAGATTAAGTTCCTTGAACGGCTTTATGAGAAGGTCGGTGCAGATATGAGAACAAAAAAAGCGGATTATGAAAGAGCCGTAGAACAGTTGGAACATGACATGTTATACGAGCCTACGTTTAACCAAGATGACGGAAGCATGTGAGAGGTGAGCAGGATGAGACGAAGACTGATTGATGCTGACGAGCTAATTGAATTTATAGAAAATCGGTACGAAATCACATGGGATAGTAGCACTTATGAAGGTGGCATCAAAGATGCCTGTGTCGACTTCCTTGAAAAAATTAAAGAGATGATTGCCCAAGAAGGAGAGCAGGAAGACTGGATTCCTTTCACTTATAGGACTCCGACGGAAGAAGAAAAAGAAGATTACCCTGATTGGGATTATGTTCTTGACTGTAAGTTACCAGAAGACGGTCAGCGGATTCTTGTGACCTTCGAACACAAAGAACACAAATCAGTTCAGATGGATGAATTTTATTATGATAGCGAAGGTTGTTATCTCGATAGTGGCTACGATGTTGGGACAGAAGTTACAGCGCGGATGCCTTTGCCAGAGCCGTGGAAGGGAGAGCAGGATGAACAGCAGGACTAAGGGCAAGAACGGCGAACTGGAGCTGGCAAGGATCCTCCGCTGCCACGGATTTGATGCACGACGAGGGCAGCAGTATTGCGGTGTGAGTGGCGAGGCTGACGTGATCGGGATTCCCGGTGTTCACATCGAGGTCAAGCGAGTCGAAAAGCTAAACCTCGAAAAAGCCATGGAGCAGAGCCGGTCGGACGCGCGGCAGGGAGAAATCCCGATTGTGACACACAGAAAGAACAGACAGCCTTGGTTGGTGACGATGGATCTGGAGGACTTTTTAGAGCTGTATGATCAGGCGACGCCGTAAAAAAAGGGGGGAAGGAGATATGAGCGAAAAACTGTTAAATACAGATGAAGTGGCGGAACTGGTCGGGAAGAAGAAAAACACGGTGACCAAGTGGATCGAAAAAGGATGGCTGAATGCAGAGAAAAAAAGAGACGGACGCTGGTATGTCACCGCCAAAGAATTAGAGAATGCTCAAAAGGTATTAGCTGAAAAACACGTAGGGAGACCTAAAAAGGGTAGCTGTGCGCCGACACAAGACGAAATTCTCAAAGGGGATCCGTGGTTAATGCTAGTAAAAGCGATCATCCAGGATACGGTGACGAGATATAGGGAATGCCTTGTAAAGGGAAATGCGCCGTATGCTCATGAGGCTTACATCCGCAGCAAGGATTTTTCAATGATTACAGGAGGGCTTGTCGACCCGGAGGAACTGATCCGGAGGATGAGAGCCAGGTATGCACAGTGATCAGGAGGATAAAGTGATTGTAAGACGCGAGACGAAAATCCGGTACTGGAAAGAATTGAAACAGCCTGACGGAACTATGACTGATTTCTATAGATGTGATCGTTGCGGAAAGGTCGGAAGATTGAGTTTGTTCGCCGGCATGGATTACTGTCCGAAATGTGGCAGGATGATCCTTGATACAATTTCAACAGATAGGGAAGCAGAGGTGACGGAATGAAGGGTAGGCTGTTCACACGCGCGTTTGTTAAAGTCAGATATGATGACCGCTTGAAATCTTATACGGATCGTATCACGATCCCGGACGATGAGCGCGTTGTGATAAACACTATGGACATGGAGTTACCCTGTAACTGCTCTAACTGCGGCAAGGAGGTCAAGTATGGCGATACATGGTCTTCGACAGAGTGGTTTGAAGAGTCTGGTATTTGGGCGCTCCCTGTCTGCAGAGACTGCCACGAAAGCGAGATGAGGAAAGCTCTCAATGACCATTAAGCAATTAAAGCAGCTGCTGAGGTCGGTGAGGAGCAACAGGATAGAACTCCGCGAACTGGAAGAAAAACGCGAAGCGATCTTGGCAAGAGCAGAAAAGACCACTCAGACTCTGACCGGAATGCCGTCTGGACGGCATGATGCCGGCGACAAGATCGGCGGGTATGTGTCTGAGATGTCTGAGCTCTCTGCATTACTGGACAAGCGGATCAGTGAACTGACACGGCAAGAGTGTTGGATTATCCAACAGATAAACAAGCTGGATAGCGGCCTGCATCGTTCCGTCCTGTTGATCTACTATATCACAGGCCCGATCGGGTGCACATGGGATCACGTGGCTAAACAGATCAACTATAGTGTTGATTGGACTCTAAGGATTCATGGAAGAGCTCTACAAGAATTGTTGTCTGTGATCGATGGGGAAGGAAGACAACAGTAAAAAACAGTATAGTCCGTGCTATCATGATATCGGATAAGTGAGTCGATATCGATTCGAGTATGTCCACCTCCGAACGGTAATTGATTGTAACTTGAGAGAATCCCCAGCTTTGAGCCGGGGATTCTCTTTTATAGTTTTTACGTCAGAAAGCAAAAAACGGACATGAAAAAAACGTTAGAAGTAATTGAATTATCAAGCCTTGTGCCTTATGGGAATAATCCACGAATAAATGATCACGCGGTGGGTGATGTAATCGAGAGCATTAAACAATGCGAAAATCTTGATCCTATTGAGATTGACGAAAACAATGTCATTCTTGCCGGTCATACTAGATTAAAGGCCTTGGTAGAGTTGGGTTATAAAGAAACCGAGGTAATTCGATATACAGGGCTGACAGAAGAACAGAAAAGGAAATACAGAATCTTATCCAACAAAACGGGAGAAAAAGCACAATGGGATCTTTCAAAGTTGGAAGAAGAACTGAATAATCTGGATTTCGACGATTATGATTTCGGATTCGATGATTTTGGTGAATCTGAAGAAGATGTCGAAATAATTGAGGATGAGATACCAGAAGAGGCAACGGAGAGCAGAGCGAATAATGGAGACATGTTCCAGCTCGGCCCTCACAGGTTGATTTGCGGAGATAGTACAGATCCGGATGTCGTTAAGCGACTCATGGACGGAAATAATGCTGATTTGTTGATCACTGATCCGCCGTACAATGTGAACTATAGCGGGGTGGCCGGGACAATCGAAAACGACAACATGGAAGACCATGCCTTCAGAGAGTTTCTCACAAAAGCTTTCTCGGCTGCAGACAGCGTCATGAGAGATGGCGCTTGTTTTTATATATGGCATGCGGACAGTGAGGGATACAATTTCCGTGGTGCATGTAGGGACATCGGATGGAAAATCAGAGAATGTCTGATTTGGGTAAAAAACAGTTTGGTCCTCGGTAGGCAGGATTACCAGTGGCGACACGAGCCGTGTCTCTATGGCTGGAGGGATGGAGCGCCACACACCTGGACAAGCGACAGGAAACAGACAACTGTTATTAACTATGAAAGACCAAGAAAGTCGGAACTACATCCAACAATGAAGCCTGTTGGTCTGTTTGCATATCAAATCAAGAATAATACTCACAAAGGTGATAGAGTATTGGATATTTTTGGCGGAAGCGGGACAACTATTATGGCTTGTCAGCAACTTGATAGAAAAGCATATGTAGTTGAATTAGATGAAAAATACTGTGATGTTATTCTAGAAAGATGGGAAACTGCCACAGGAGAAAAGGCAGTTAAGATTGACGAATAATACACATAAAATTTTATAGTAATGGGTGTTTAAAACAAAAGTAAAATCAAAACAAGCGTCAAAAGCAGGTAGAAAAGGGAAATATGCGCAATGGATTGAAAACGACGGCTTGAAAAGAATTGAAAGCTGGGCGCGAGATGGATTATCAACAGAGCAAATTGCCCATAATATTGGAATTGCTACAACGACGCTGAGAGATTGGATAGGAAAATTTGACTTAATATCGGAGGCTATAAAAAGAGGCAAGGCACCGGTAGATTTCGAAGTTGAAAATGCGCTGTATAAGTCAGCTGTTGGTTATACAGTAAAAGTAAAGAAGGCGATCAAGGTTAAAACCAAGAAGCAGCTTAAAGATAAAGGCATGATCGAAGAAGAACATGTTGAATTGGTGGATGAAGAACAATACGTCGAACCAAAGACGGCTGCTCAGATATTTTGGCTGAAGAATCGCAAGCCGAATGAATGGCAGGATAGACGACAGATTGATGCAGATGTTAGAAGTGTTCCCGTTCAAATTATTGATGATATCCATATAGAAATTTCGGATGAATAAAACCTACCCTTGTTTCTTCGTGGAGGTGAACCGGATGGCAAGAAAAGGAAAATATCACGAGTGGCTGACTCCGGAAGGCCTCATTAAGCTTGAAGGTTGGGCACGAGATGGCCTGTCGGATGAGCAGATCGCTCATAATATTGGGATTACCAAAACGACATTGTACGATTGGAAAAAAAGGTATCCTGATTTTTCTGCGGCCTTAAAAAGGGGAAAAGAGGTCGTTGATCGTGAGGTTGAGAATGCGCTGTATAAACGCGCAGTCGGTTTCGAGTACGAAGAGATAGTATACGAACGTATATCGGATACAGGAGAAGCGAAGCGGCACGACGGAGTCCAGGAACTGACTCAGAAAGAGTGGGAGATGTGTCAGGCGTACTTTGATTATCGTTGCTGTTATTGCGGAAGCACTGGCGAGATTACGAAAGACCATCTAAAACCACTGAAAATGGGCGGAAAGATGAATATAGTAAATATAGTTCCGGCTTGTCGATCTTGTAATAGTTCAAAAAAAGATCGTCAATGGCAAGAGTGGTACACAAAATCCTCTAATTTTAATCAGGCTCGATATGAAAAGATCGTTAAATATACTCCTTTTGCCTCAAAAATGGTGGATCTATTGAAGTCTGATGTAGACGGAGAATTGGTCGTCACAAAAAAGACACGTAAATTTGTAGTTCCTGATACTACAGCACAAATATTCTGGCTTAAGAACAGAAAACCGGAAGATTGGAGAGATAAACGTCAGATCGACGCGGACGTGAAAGCTTTACCGGTGCAGATCATAGATGATATTCCGCGAGGGGGCACGGAAGGCGGCGACGACGAGTGAGCACTGTCCGATTGACAGATATCATTGCGTCACAGTTTTACTCTGTGCACATGGATATAAAAAAAGGTCTCCATACACATTACAAGTTGTACGGTGGGCGTGGTTCAACGAAATCGTCTTTTATCAGTCTTGAGATCGTTTACGGTATGATGTTGGATCCGGCAGCGAATGCGGCTGTTTTCAGGAGGATTGGTAATACGCTGCGGGAGTCAGTGTATGAACAATTGTTGTGGGCGATCGATGCGCTTGGTGTTTCTCATCTGTGGAAGGCAAATGTGGCGCCTTTACAACTGACTTACAATCCGACTGGCCAGAGGATCATTTTTCGTGGATGCGATGACCCTAAGAAAAGTAAGTCGATTAAACTCCGGAATGGTTATTTCAAATTCATCTGGTACGAAGAACGAGCAGAATTTGAAAGTGATGAAGACGAGCGATCCATTAACCAGTCGCTGATGCGTGGCGGACCAAAATTTGTTGTGTTCTATTCCTGGAATCCTCCGAAGAGCCTGGACTCCTGGGTGAATCAGGATGTGTTGATATCACGAGAGGACACCCTCTGCAATCACAGTACTTATCTGACCGTTCCTCCGGATTGGCTGGGTGATCAGTTCTACGTCGAGGCAGAGGAGCTGAAGGCCAGAAAACCAATGGCCTATCGTCACGAATACCTTGGAGAAGCTATCGGCACCGGCGGAAAGGTGTTTGATAACGTAACGATCCGGGCGATCACGGATGAAGAGATCGGTAAATTTGACCGAATCAGGCAAGGCCTGGACTTCGGCTTTGCTGCTGATCCACTGGCATTTGTCAGGATGCACTATAACCGGAAACGACGGAAACTGTATATCTTCGCGGAATTGTATGGCATAAATATCAAAACAAGGACTGCTTGCAATGAAATCAAAAAACTGAATCCGGAAAACACAATCATCACAGCAGACTCTGAAGAGCCGAGGTCAATTGACTCCTTTAATGATTATGGTCTTCGGGTTCTTCCAGCGAAGAAGGGCCCGGGAAGCGTAGATTATGGAATGCGTTTTTTGGCAGAGGATATCGATGAAATTATCATAGATCCGGTTCGATGCCCGAATGCCGCCAGAGAATTTAACAGTTATGAACTGGAAAGAGACAGAAACGGAAATTTCAAAGGCGGCTATCCTGACAAAAACAATCATTGCATCGATTCGGTGCGCTACGGTCTGGAGTCGGATATGACGCGTCGCAAGGCACGGATCAGGAACAAGGCGAAAACAATTGGAGCTTAAAAACGATGTATAAATTCACCTATCCTGCGGAGTTGTGGGATGAGAGACAACTTAATAAGACTTTGGTCCGACGCCTGATTGACAAACATTATTCTATTCAGGGACCAAAGAAAAGGAATTATCAGTACTATCTTGGAAAACATGCGATCATGGAGCGTAAGAGAAAAGACGACGCTCCAAACAACCAGATTGTTTGCAATCATGCGAAGGACATCACAGATACCGCGTCCGGTTATTTTATGGGGTCACCGATTACATATGCAGGTGCTGTTGATCAGGACATTGATCCTCTGCTGACATCTTTTGATAAAGGGGATGTGGACGATGTAGATGCCGACAATGCGATCGATCTGTCTATTTTCGGACTTACTTATGAGTATGTATACGCAGACAGGGACGGAAATCCGGTATCAAAAGCCCTGAGCCCGTTGAACACCTTCATGGTGTACGATGATTCCATTGAAGAAAACGAGCTGTTCGGAGTTTACTATTGGGCGAAGAAGAATGACGCGGATGATCGCGTCTTTTTTGTTGCTACAGTAGTTACAGAAAATCTGAAGTATAACTTTTATCTGGAATCAAAGCCAGAATACAAGGATGCCGGCGTCGAAAAAGACGATCCTTACATTTACGCTGATGAAATCCCGCAGAATCATTATTTCGGAGCGATCCCTATTATCGAGTATCTGAACAACAAGGAAGCAATCGGCGACTTTGAAATGCAGATCCCTCTGATTGATGCATATAACAACCTGATGTCTGACAGGGTTAATGACAAGGATCAGTTCATTGATTCCATTCTTGCACTGTATGGGGCGATCCTGGGCGACACGACAGAGGAGACGAAGGAAGCGCTGGAAACTCTAAAGAAAGAGAAGCTTCTGGAACTGCCGATCGACGCAAAGGCGGAATATCTGACGCGCCAGATGGACGAGAGTGGTGCGGAAACGCTGAGAAAAGCGCTGAAAGAAGATATCTACACTTTTTCTCACGTTCCAAACCTGACGGATGAGAACTTTGCCGGTCAGGCATCTGGAGTCGCCTTGGAATACAAGCTGCTAGGCCTTGAAATGCTGACTAAAACAAAAGAGCGGCATTATCGGCAGGGATTAAAGAAGAGAATCCGGCTGTATTGTAATTTCCTTGGGCTGAAGCAGATCGCGATCGATGCCGACTCTATTGTTCCGACGTTCTCCAGGGCGCTTCCGAAAAACCTGCAGGAACTTGCAGGGATTGTGTCGATGCTGCAGAATCGTGTATCTGAAAAAACACTGCTGAATTTACTGCCGTTTGTAGAAGACCCAGATGGAGAAATCGAAGCTGTGGAAGAACAGAAAGAAGCGGCTGTTCAGATGCAGAGGGAAGCTTTTGATATTCGTCCGAATACGCCGCCTGAGATTGATGAGGGCGACGATTCGGACGAAGACGAGGAAACGGACAGCAACAACAAAAAAGATCCTGAGAATCGAAATCAGAGCGTCAGGAAGTGATCTGATTGGCCGGGAATGCATACTGGAAAAATCGTCAGGCCCGCCTGATGTATGGCCGAATGGATGATGCAGAGGTTTCTGCACGCACCGTGTCCAGGATTTACGCGAAAGCATCTGCCGATATCAATCAGCGAATGAGGGAAATCTTCCAGAAATATCAGGATAAGTGGAATTTGTCCGAAGAGGATGCACGCATGTTGATCGGCAGAATGCCGGACTACAGTCTTCAGTCTATTCGAAGCGCGATCCACGGGATGCCGGACAGTCCCATGAAGCAGATGATGCTGCTTGATCTTGAAACTCCTGCCTATCAGGCCCGCATTCGCAGATTGCAGGAACTGCAGGACCAGATCGATCACATGATGACAGATGTGTATGAACTGGATAAAAAAGCGCAGACGGATCATTACGTAAACACCGGGGCCGACTCGTATTACCGAGGGATATATGATGTTCAGAGACAGATTGGATTTCAGTTTGCTTTTAGTCACATTGACCAGAAGGCCTTTGACCGCTTGCTGAAATCGAAATGGTCTGGAAAGAATTACTCTGACAGGATATGGGATAACACGAGACAGGTTGCTCAGTCGGTGAAGGATGAGCTTCTGCTTGAGCTGATGACTGGAAAAAAGTTGGACGACTGTGCAGAGGCTATTCAGAATAGATTCCAGGTCGGGGCTTTTGAGTCGCGCAGGCTGATTCGGACGGAGTCAAACTTTGTTTCCGGTCAGATGCAGCAGCAGGCCTATAAGGAATGCGGATCTGATTATTATGAGTACGTTGCGACACTGGACAGCAAAACAGACGAGGAGTGCGGAAGACTGGACGGGAAACGGTTCAGTGTTAAAGATGCGAAACCGGGCGTCAACATGAATCCGATGCATCCGTTCTGCAGATGTACGACAATCATTGCGCTGGACGATGATATCAAATCAGGCCTTGAGCGCCGGGCTCGTGATCCGAAGACCGGGAAAAACATCAAGGTGCCGGCATCCAAAAATTATATGGATTGGGCGAAAGAAAACGGTCTGCAAACACTTAGCAAAAAGGTAGTACAGCCTCCACAGAAAAAGAACAAAAACAATAGTGCGGCTCCAGCTGCCGCCGCCGTTCTGTCGTCAGTCAGAAGGATCGCAAAAACAATAGCGGAAGCGCGTGACATTTTGACCAAAGACGTAGGATTTGGTAAAATTGATAGTAGTTTTCAGGATGTCGATGACGATCTTGCAATAGCTGCCGCGAACCAGCTTTCAAAGCTGGAAGAAAGGTTTAACGCGATTCATAAATCTGAAGGGATGATATTTGCGAAAAACCAAGGAAGGGCAACGGCCTTTGTCCAGGCGTCAATCATAAATCCCGTTGAACAGGATCTGTCCCTCTGCCCAAGCAGTTTCCGGTCGAAAAGAGGACTTATCGGCAACACACGCAGCATGGTCAAAAAGAGATGGTTCATGCCATGTGCAGAGACGGATGAAGAAATCCAGATTTATGCTGTTACGCACGAATACGGGCATATGATACACAACATTCTGATCCGCGACGAAATGAAAGCTGCCGGGTGGAAAGAAAACGATCCTGGTGCTTTTCTCAATCCCGCAAGGTATTCAAGTACCGGATATTACAAATGGTATTCTGACATAAGAAAGAAATCACTCCGTAAGTTCCAGAAAGAAATCGTCAAAATAGCGAAGAGCATGGACCCTGACTTCGATCTGTCGGACAACTTATCGAAGTATGGAGCGTCAAATCATGCGGAATTCTTCGCAGAGGCTTTTGCTAACTCGCAGTTAAGCAAGCCGAATACGCTTGGGAATGCGATGAACGAATGGCTGAAAGGGAGGGGGCTGTGAAATGATCATAGACAAACAACCATACTTCATGGAAAACCCTGACTGGTATCGGTTTGATGAAGATGAGTTCAGGTATGTTCTGACTGATAAAGCTACGGAAAAAGCGAAAAAGTCATATGACGAGTATTATGCGATCCTCGAATCGACAGGATTGAGAGAACCGTAAGGATTGCACGATGCTGAAATGCGCCGAAAGGCGCTTTTTTTGTACAGAAATAGGGAGGAAAGAATGAAGCTCAAAGTAACAAAAGACTACGTGGATAAACACACAAAGATTATGCGAAAGGTCGGGATGACGCTACGAAATGTGCCGGATCAGCGGGCACAGGAACTGATCACTGCCGGCGTAGCAGAAATGATTTTAGAGAACGAATCAGCGGAAGGGAAAGGAGAAATAAAATGAACTTCGGGGAAGCGTTAGAGTGCTTGAAAAATGGATTGTCTGTCAGGCGTTCGCATTGGGCTGGATACTGGGAAAAAGATGGCGATACCGTAAAAATGCACTGTAGAGACGGTCGTGTGCTTGATATCCGTGAAACTGAGGATGTCTTTTATACTCTGCAAAATATAGCATCCGAAGATTGGGAAGTCTGTGATCTGGATTCTGACATTGACATTCCTGAATTTTTAACAATGCGTTTCGGAGAAGCGTTACGGCAGGCGAAATCTGGAAAACAGATCGCCCGCAAAGGCTGGAACGGAAAAGGAATGGCCGTCGCTTATCAACCGGGATATCCGGACGGGGTTCCGTGCAATAAGAATACGGCTGATGCCTGGAACATTCCAGAAGGCTCGTTATTTAGATGTCAGCCGTATTTGCAGATGAGGTGCGTTGATGGGACTTATCAGATGTGGTTGGCGTCTCAGTCGGATATTCTTGCGGAAGACTGGTACATTGTTTAGGAGGTTTACGATCATGGAAGCGAAAATAAAACTCAGCCCGCCGTGGATGACTTTTTACCGTGAGATGGAAGCACTGTTCGGGGGAGATCCGGAGATCGAGGTCAAATACGATGAAGGTGTGGATGCCGTCAAATTATACGTAGACAACACGGAGAAGGCAGAGGCTTTGTCAAAAATACTCCCGAGAAAAAAGGAGTTCGGAAACGTAACAGTTGCGATCGAAGTCATTCCTTCGAATGAAACGGAAATGGATGTTGCAGGTCTCTTCAGGCAGGCATTTGACGGGAATCCTGCTCTATCATACATTGCAACCATAAGGGGACCTTTTGCGAATCCGTTGGATTATGTTGTTTTCCAGAACAAGGTTGTACAGTTTTTCAACGATGACATCGGAGATATCAACGGGCTGAAATCCACACTGTATCAGGAGATTGCAAGGGACGTGTTCGAAGGTGTTTCTGGAATCTTTTTCTGTACCGATACAGAGGAAAACCCGGGGAAGCCTTTGGAGGAGCTTTCATGATTGCATATATTCTTTTGTTATTGATCGGCGTAAAAATCAAAGCAGATGCGCTATTCTGGATCCTTTGGGGTCTGGGAGCGTTCTGGCATTTTTTATACTGGGCCGCAAAAGAAATCAAGAATAATTAATCACAGCGCCTTCTGGCGCTTTTTTGTGTCCTTAGTTCAACTGGAAGAACGGCAGACTCCAAATCTGTAAAATGGGGGTTCGAATCCTTCAGGGCGCGCCACGGCACCGGACAGGTGCATTTTTTTATTTCCGGGAACCCGGCGGGCATGAACACCGGGGGCAGAAGAAAGAAGAGGTAACGAATATGGCAGACGAAGTAAGAGAAACGATGGAAACGCTGGAACAGAATCCGGAACCGAAGGACACCGGCGGGGCAGACGACAACGCCGGCGGACAGGGGCAGGAAACGAAGCCAATGACGTTTGATGAGTTTCTGAAAAGCAATAAGGAGTATCAGGCAGAATTCGATCGCAGGCTGAACAAAGCCACGAACACTGCTGTAAGTAATGCGCAGGAACGCTGGCAGATGATCACAGACGAGAAAGTCAGTGAGGCTGAAAAACTGGCAAAGATGACCAAAGACGAGCGCGATAAATACAACATGCAGAAGCGCATCAAGGATTTGGAGGCTCGTGAAAGAGAGATCACAAAGAAGGAACTTCAGGCCACTGCTAAAAACGCTCTGGCAGAAAAAGAACTCCCTCTCCAGCTGGCAGAATTGCTTGATTATACGGACGCGAAATCCTGCAATGCGTCTATTGATGCTCTTGAGAAGGCTTTTAGGTCTGCTGTAGCGGACGCGGTTGATGAACGTCTGAAAGGCGTTGAAGTTATGAAGAAAGCGCCAGAAGACAAAATCGACGAAGAGACGGCCATGCGCACCGAAATAGAAAAAGCGGTGTATGGTGGTCTGTATTAATAAATTGGAGGTAAACAATGCCGATTAATACACTTGCATACGCACAAATTTTACAGTCTACACTTGATAAGGCTGCAGTTAGAGAACTCTGCACGGGCTGGATGGATGTAAACTCCGATCAGGTAAAATATAACGGCGGAAGTGAAGTCAAAATTCCAAAGATGTCTGTTCAGGGCCTCGGAGACTATGACAGAGACGAAGGTTACGCGCAGGGTGCTGTGTCTCTGGCTTGGGAAACCAAAACCATGACGCAGGACAGAGGAAGAAAGTTCCAGCTTGATGCCATGGACGTTGATGAAACGAATTTTGTGGCAACTGCTGCTTCTGTAATGGGGGAATTTCAGAGAACCTTCGTAGTCCCTGAAATCGACGCTTATCGTATTTCCAAGATCGCTTCCATTGCGATTACTGCTAACGTCACCGGTATGGTAAAGACTAGCCAGACGATCGCTGCAAACCCGTCTACGCTTGCGACTCTCAGGGCGATTAAGGAAGGTATCGCGAAGATCAGAGCAGCAGGTTACAACGGCCAGCTGGTCATTCACGCCACTGACGAAGTTCTCACTGAGCTGGAAATCGAACTCGCAGGCAGACTGCAGAATACGACATGGTCCCAGGGTGGGATCCAGACGCAGGTACCAGCTGTGGATGGTGTTCCTATCATCCCTACTCCGGCAAACAGAATGGTCACTGCAATTACGCTGTATGACGGCAAAACCGAAGGTACCGAAGCCACTCAGAGCGCGGAGGCCACTCCGGATCAGACTCCTGGCGGCTTCGTGAAAGGCTCTTCCGCGAAGGACATCAACTTCATTATCCTTCCGAGAACCACGCCGATCGCAGTTACCAAACAGGACCTGATGAGGATTTTCGATCCACAGACTAACCAGAAGGCAAACGCCTGGGCAATGGACTACAGAAGATATCATGATCTTTGGATTCTGGACAATAAGATCGCTTCTGTTTATGTGAATGCCGGCGCATGATGATCCGTATCACTGACGGTCCTACAGAACGGATTGTAAGCAGAGAGGATCTCCGGAAGTGGGAAACACTCGGATATAAACCGATTGACCCGCTTCCGGATCTTTCTGAGGCGGCCACTGCGCCGGATCCAGAACCGGCGTCAGAACAAGACACAGAAGCAGGGCCCGAGAAAAATGCGAAAATACAGATTCCTGAAGATCTTGCGAGTATGAACTTGAAGGATCTGCGGGTACTGGCCAAGAAGATCGGCATTCAGGGATTCCAGAACATGGATAAGATCACGCTGATTGCTGTTATACAGGCTCATTAGGAGGTACGCCCATGACGGATCTGGAAATCTTACAGACGCTGACCGGAGAATCGAATGGAGGGCTCCTGACTGTACTACTGCAGGAAGCTCAGGAAAGGATTCTGTCAGAAACGCGCCGGACAGTAATGATTGACGCGTTACGTCCTGCTGTCCGGTCATGGGCACTCACGGCCTATAATCGGCTTGGGATGGAAGGGGAGGTTTCTCGATCAGAAGCTGGGATTACCTCCTCTTTTGCTGAAATTCCGAAGGATATTCAGGACGCGATCGTGAACTACCGGCTGGCCAGAGCCGGAGGAAAGGCCCACGAAGCGGAAGAGACGGGTGATTCTGATGAGAATGCGTCGCAACCTTAAAAAAGAGTATGCACTGAAGCACCGGATAATCGGACGGGATACAGAAGGCGGATCTGTCGTATCCTGGGGCGAACCGATCACGATTCAGGCGACGATATGGCAGGCATCCGGACGGATCCAAGCGGAGATGTACGGAGAACGACTTGCATACATGCGGAACATGGAATATGAAGGCACAGAAACTATCCACGAGACGGACGGGATCTGTGTTTTTGTATCTGCAGATCAGAAGCCGGATTATCAGGTGGTATCTGTCAACGCGGATCACAAGCCGGTCATTTATCTTTTGGAGGCGATCCAATGAGCGCTTTTATCTCTGGCGATAAAGAGTTACTGCGTAAAGTCAGCCAGTTAGAACAAATTCAGCTCGACCTCATTATGAAAAAGCAGGCAGAGGTTGTTAGGGCTGCTGCTGTTTTTCTCGTGCTTGTAGAGACAGGAGAACTTCGAAGCAGTATACATACTGATGTCGAGCATAAGAACGGCGGGACGCAAGGTGTTGTCTACACGAATAAAGAATATGGGCCTTACGTAGAGTTTGGAACTGGTCCTGTCGGGCAGGAGAACCACTTTGGAATATCACCTGATGTAAACGTGGCCTATCGCCAGACGGGCTGGGTTTACCACAAAGACGGAAAATTCTTCAAAACTGAAGGACAGCCCGCACAACCGTTTATGTATCCTGCCCTGAAGCACAATGAAGAAAACATCGTGCGTGGATTCAGGGAGGACGTAGACAAAGAAATACAGAAAGTGACTAGAAGATGATCAACGTAAAAGAACAGGTCTATCAGGCTATTTGTAACATTTCAGGCAATGTGTCTGACGGATATCCGAAGGATTGGGCAACGCTGCCGGCGATTCAGTACATGGAAGAGGAAAACAATGTAAATGACTGGGTGTCGGATGCAGAAGGAAACTTCATTGAGGCGTCGTCCTATCTGCGGTATCGGGTAGATATCTGGAATAATCAGAGCACGTCGACTGCAGCTCTGGCCGTAGATGAGGCTATTGCCCCTCTTGGGCTGCGCAGAACATCCTGCATGGATGTAGACGATCCTTCAGGACTCAAACACAAGGTGATGAGATACGAAGGGATCCTTAATATCGAGGATCAGAAGGTGTATCAGAGAAATCTTTAAAGGAGTGATAGAAACATGTTAGCGAATGGAATTACGCTGAGTTATAAAGTGAAATCTGCAGCCGGGACAACGTATACACAGATTCCTGGAGTTAAAGAAGTTCCAGAACTCGGCAATGTCAAAGAAAAAGTTGAGAATACTGCATTAACGGATTCGACAAAGCAGTATGAATATGGAATCGGAGATCCGGGCGATCTGGAATTCACGTGCCGTTATATGAATGCTGATGAAAAGACTGCCTATCGCACAATGCGCGGTTACGCGGAAAACAATACCGTTCTGTCTTTCAGAGAACAGTTCCCCGATGGAACGGTTTTTGCATTTGACGCACAGGTTGATGTCAGAATGGGCGGTGGCGGCGTAAACGGCGTAGTTGATTGGACGCTGTCTGTTGCCCTGCAGAGTGCTATTTCCGTAACAGATCCTGTATAAGGGGGAGAGTAAAGTATGAGCGAAGTTGTTAATATCAAGCGCCCTTATGCAGTGTGGACGATCGGGGATGAAGAGTACAAGCTGAAGCTGACTACATCCTCGATTGTCGATCTCGAAACGAAATATAAGTGCAATTTATTAGAACTGATTAATGTGAACACCTCAACGGGTGTTCCGGCCTTGTCTGTCATGCTCGATGTGACACACGCCGCCCTGCAGAAGTATCACCATGGAAAAAAGAAAGCGGACGTGTATGACATGTTCGATGAGTACGAAGATAATGGTGGATCTCAGCTGCAGTTTTTCATGAGTGTATTCCTGGAACTTTATACGGTTTCAGGTTTTTTTTCGAGCAAAATGGCAGACCAGATACGCGACGAGTTGTCGAACGCACAGAAGGATCTGTAACGACTATATCGGAAATGTTGTCCGGGTTATATACGCAGTTTTTAGACGCGGGATATAATCCGGATTTTTTTTGGGAGCTGTCCATTGGCGAGGTTATGGACCTGCTGGATTCCTACATTCGGTCGTTGGAACGCAAACGAGATATACGGGAGGCGATCAGCAAAGACCTGATTGTGATCTTGAGGAATCACGCACATCAGATTGTCGACATGATCAGCGCAAGTACATCGGAAAATGGTAAGCCTTTATCTTTGCACGACTATTATCCGGACCTGTTTGACGATCCGGATGCTTTAACAAAGACAGAGGCTGAAGTCGCGATGTATCGGGCGTCTATGGAGAATTACGCACTGTTACACAATCGGAAATTTAACGCCGAAGGGGGTGAGGACAATGGCGGATCAAACACTGGCGAGGCTGAAGGTACTGATTGATGCAAACATGAAACCTTATAGAGAAGGAATGCAGAAAGTCAGTAATATTACAAAATCAACGACAGATACCATCAACTCACACATGGGGCGTATCAAAGGGGTAATAGCAGGAGCCTTATCTGTTACGGCGATTGTGGCATTCAGTAAATCCTGCATAGAACTTGGGTCTGATCTGGCGGAAGTTCAAAACGTCGTAGATGTTACTTTCGGCAGTATGTCAGACAAGGTCGATCAATTTGCGAAGAATGCGTTGACAGCTTACGGCCTGTCTGAGACCTCTGCAAAACAGTTCACATCGACAATGGGGGCAATGCTCAAATCGATGGGGCTGAGTACACAGCAGGCCTTCGACATGGGGACCTCACTGACGGCATTGTCTGCGGACATGGCGTCGTTTTATAACCTCGACGCAAAGACAGCTTTTGAAAAGATCCGATCGGGCATTTCCGGGGAAACGGAGCCGCTGAAGCAACTTGGTATCAATATGTCTGTTGCGAACTTGGAGGCTTTTGCGCTGGCAAAGGGGATTGATAAATCCTATGATTCCATGACCCAGCAGGAACAGGCTCTGCTCAGATACAATTATCTGCTTTCTGTAACGGCGGATGCACAGGGGGACTTCTCCAGAACATCTGATGGATGGGCGAACCAGACAAGAATACTAACTGAACGGTTTAATGCACTTCGTGCGTCTATCGGGCAAGGTCTGATCTATGCATTAACTCCGGTAATTCGAATCCTTAATCAACTGCTTGAACGACTACTGACTGTTGCGGATGCATTTTCTAATTTCATGGCCAAAATCACAGGGAACCAGACCAGAACTGAAACGTCGGTCGGGTCCATGAGTGATTATGCGGATGCAGCTTCAGACGCAAGTACTGCGACAGAGGAAATCGGGGACGCGGCAGAGGATTCAGCGGACAGGACAAAGAAAGCAATGCGGACGATTATGGGGTTTGACGAACTCCATAAATTGCCCGACAAAAATACCGATAAAGACAAAGATAAAGATGAATCAGATGGTGGTCTTGCCGGACTGACGGCAGCTCCTTTAACAAGCAGCCTGGTTGATGCTGCAACTGAAGGAGGCAAGCTGCATCCAGTGCTGCAGAAGCTTTTGGATATGCTGAAAGGGGCGAAAGAACGCCTGAAGGAATTATCAGATATCTGGAAAGAAGGCTTTAAAGACGGACTTGGGATAGAATCTCTGGAGGATCTGAAGAAGCGTCTACAGCCGATAAAAGACGATATCCGAAGCATTGGAAGAACACTAAAGGAAATCTTTCAGGATCCGGATGTTGTGGCGGCTGCGAAGCACATGACGGATCAGCTTGCTTATACTCTTGGGCAGATTGCAGGAGCAGTTGTTTCGATCGGGATCACGATCGCTGAGAACCTGATTGGTGGATTCGAGAAGTTCATCACCAAAAATAAAGATCGAATTAAAACATACCTGATCGATATGTTCGACATTGGCAGCGAGATATTAAAGATCGTTGGCGACACGGCCGCCGCCATCGCTAATATTTTTTCTGCCTTTGGTGGGGAAAACGGACAGCGAGTCACGGGAGACATCATAAGCATTTTCGCAAACGCGTTTATGGGGGCTCAGAGGCTTGCAGCGCGATTTATCAGGGATGTTCTCGATGTGATCACTCGACCGATACGCGACAATCAGGAACAGATCAGAACGGT
>Ga0326511_10000201_pt1 | contig 49884 bp, 42 predicted proteins | sample 0_2496_0518_D_FD_203701 | JGI IMG/M metagenome (GOLD analysis project Ga0326511, IMG submission 203701) | Bovine rumen microbial communities from UC Davis, California, United States - 0_2496_0518 | ecosystem: Host-associated > Mammals > Digestive system > Stomach > Rumen | place: USA... | reverse complement strand
TTTTGGTGGAAGTTGGGTAGCATTAGAACATGGAATATATATTAAATCAAGTATAGATAATGCATCAATAGGAACTATATATGGAAAAAATACTAGAAATATAAATCACAATCACAGGCTTCCACTTTTCTTTGGTAAAAATACAACTAATTTAAATGCTAAACAACCTTGGAATGTTTCTTGGGCAACGGATGGAGCTGCATCTACAACACCAAACTATTTTTCATTGACTGGTTCTCCTGTTGCTTCAAGTGCTACAGGGTTTTATGGATATACTTCTTATATGTCAACCGTTGCTGTTGATCCTAATTCTACAGAATTAATTGATAACTATAATTTAAATGTAGAACCTAGACATATAGAAGCTAGAATATGGAAAAGAACAGCTTAAATTAAATTATTATAGAGGTGCACTTAAACCAGTGCACCTCCAATTTATTTTATTCATTTATAATTCTAATTTTACATTATCACAGAAGTTACTGAACCAACCTCTGTGATTTATATTTAATTCACATACTTCTAATCTACTATCATTACATTCATTAAATGCTTTTAAATAAGGACCAAATCCAGTTCTTTCTGGTTTCTTATAAATATCACATTGTTCTGTATGACCTATTACAATAACCTTACAATTATCATGTATTCTGGTTAATGTTTTCTTTAAATCATCAAAATAATAATTCTGAGCTTCATCTATTATTACAACTCTATTATCAAAATTCACTCCTCTCAAATATGTATCTGCCATGAATTCTATATATGCAGTTCCATTTTTCAATGCTTGCATATTATTCTCTGATATTATAGAAGTTTCTGGATTAATACCAAGAGTTAATAAAGCATCCATTAATGGTTGCATATATGGTTCTGTTTTGGATGTTTGATCTCCTGGAAGATAACCTTGTCTTTGTTCCTGTGTAGGAGATATAACATAAGTAATTTTATCATACAATCCATATTGAACTAATAAGTTAGCAACTCCAAGAGCAACTGTAGTTTTTCCTGTACCAGCTTTAGCATTACATATAATTGCAATTTTTTCTAGGTTCCAGATAGCATCTCTAAAATGTTTTTGATCATCATCTAAATCTAATCCATAAAACATATCATCATCTAATTTCTGTGGTATATTCTCCTTTCTATTGAAATTTGAGTTATTGTTAGCTTTTCTCATATATCAGCCTCCCATAGAAATTTTTATATTTAATAAAATGTGAAATTTATGCAAAAGTAATAGAATATAATTATATATTATATATGTGATAGTAACTAGATAAACATTTGAAGGGTCCCACCCGTAAAATGGGAGAAAGGAGTCAAACATGGCTCTTAATATAAAACTGATCCTCACCGGTGTTATGGGTGAGGAATATATAGAATCTGCTTCAAACTTTAAAGAAGCAGATTTAAAAATTAAAGTATTCTTCGATAATCAGATCGAAGAATACGACTTAGAATTCTACTTACACGGTGGAGAATTTTTCTACCGTGATAAGTGGAGTAGAGGTGGTGAAAGTGGCGATGCAGGTTTCAATTATCGCCTCCTCACCTCAAGTGGAGAGCGGCTCTCCAAGAGGTATCGCGAAAATGCGGTACACTCATATAGAGAGCCTAAAGCCACATGCTACATTTTACCAGTGTAGCATCGTGGTTCCGCTAACCCAGGGGTTTAAAAGCCCCTGGGATTATTTTTTAGTTTATTTTTTGTCATTTTAACTTTTAAATAATAAATCTATATAATAAGGAGGTTATTCTGAAATGAATCAAGATTTAATATTAATTTTAATAGGATTAGGGTTTTTAATAATAGTAGGAGGTGTTACTATTATAGTATCTATAAAAAGAACAGGAGATAAGAAAGAAGCTACAGAATTCCTTGAAGGATTATCTGTGGAATTAAAGAATCTTATATTAAAGATTATTAGAACAATTAATCCTGATGATTTTAAAGATTTAGATGAAGAAAAGATATTAAATATAGAAACTGTTATTCTTAAACAAATATATGATACTTGTTGGGATTATGTATCTAATGTGGTGGAAAAGAAGTCCAAAGAAACATCAGATTTCTTTACAGAAGCAGTATTAGCATTATTACAAAATAAAGAATTTGTAGAAAGTTTTATTTTAGATCTTATAAATAAAGAATCTATAGGACAAATTATAAAATCTAGAGCAACTGGTATTGTTGATGAGATTTGTCAAATGAGATTAGATGAATCTAAAATAGAAGATGAAGAATTAGAGAAAGAATATAATAAAGAAGAATATATTGAAGAGTCTAACGATTCTGATTTAACTCATGGAGAAGCTGTAGTAACTCCAACTGAAGATGAATTAAATGAACTTAATCCACAAGTAGATGAACCAGAAGATTTAGATCCAGATAATGATCCTTCTGTAGAATTAATAGATGAGGATATTTATTTTGATAAGTCTGGAAGAGCAAGATCAAGAAAGACTGGTAAATGGATAAAAGTCGATAATGAATAAGGAGGTGGAATGATGAAACCTAAGCATTTTAGATTGATACCAAATCCACCAAGATCTAGTTATGAATATAGAAAAAGAAAAGAATTCTATCGTGCTAGAAATATTGGAACTTCTATAAAGAAATCTACTAATAGTAGAAAAGTTCCTTATACTACAGAATATGAATTAAGAAGAGATAAAAAAGAAAAAGAAGTTATAGATGAGATTAATAGAAGAAATTTAAGTGCTGGATATAATGTATAAAAAGACAATAGAACTCCTAGAGGTAACCAGCCTCTAGGAGATCTTTTATCGAGAAGAAGTGCAATAATAAATCCGACAATCTCTGGGGTTAACGAAATTACCAGACCTATTACTTAATTGTTAAATATTCAATATTTGTCAAAGTTGTTATTTATAGTTATATATTATATATGTAGATATAAATCGGGATTGTTATATCTGGAGCAACAAAGACCACTCAATAAATTAATAAGGGGCGTAAAGTCATGAGTTCTAGATATAACGCAACAGACATCTTGGTTGACATCATTAGGACAACAAAGGCTACCCAATAAATAAATTAATGTGGGGTGTAAAGCCATGAGTTCTAAGTTACTAGTGTAGTAGATATCTTGGTTTTAACTTAAATTTAACCTATTAACAAAATTTGTCGGCGTCCACCGCGTCGTTATATAAGGGGAAGGAGAAAATATGATGAAAAATTATTGCTTTGTAAATGCATCTCTGTTGACAACTTATGACGAGACTATTGATAGCTATGACTTCACGATGGGCTTTGAAGACTTTGCAGATGGCACAAGCGAGCTCGAGCTTGGATATGAGCTAGCAAAATTTACGGAAAGGGTAGAAGCATCACGTATCGCTATCGGGCTACCTGAGTACCATGCGGTTGGAAGACCGCGATTGACACCAGCGGAGAGACATAACCGCCTGAGTGCGGATGCTAAGAAATTACTAGATATTGTAAGGGCAAGAGAAGGCATCCAGTTACGAGGGTGTATAATGGAGGTAAAATTTGACAACAGTGACAGTGACGGGCTACCTCCGACATACGTGTTCGAATATGAACCGGATAATAATTACTAGATGACACGTATGAGATGTTCCAGGGGAGTTGCTAGCACCTAAATCTTCCTTATCAAAACTAGCACAAACAACTTAGTTGACACCTTAGTTTTAGCTTGAATTCAACTTTTATTTTTTGTAATTAGTAATCGGCGTCCACCGCGTCGTTATATAAGGGGAAGGAGAAAATATGACAAAATATGTAGTGAAGGCAACCGATCTTTATTTCGAAGATTGGTTTTATTATTTTGATGATTTGGGAGAAGCCGAAGAATGTGCTTCTCTTTTGGGAGATGATTATGCTGAATCAATCCAGCATTATCACTCCTCCTCATTGGGTGTATCCAGTGAGTTGGTTGATAGAGAGCATACCCATGTCTTCACCATTGGTGAGGATAAATATGTCGGGAAACTTCTAAAAGAAGCCCGAATATATTCTCCAAATGGAGATATAGCGTGGATCTATGAAGATTCACAATGGCTCTTTAATTTCCCAGAGGTTCGCCTATGGGAAATCATAAAAAGAGTGACTGAAGAATAAAATAGAGCGGGGTATTTATTCCCCGCTCTCTATGTTTATAAACATCGTTTATTTCTTAATCTTTCTTTATGATACCCTTGTCAAAATAGTCATCTTCATATCCAGATTTATTGAGACTAGATTCTGATACTCTGCTATCATTAAGACTATCCATTGATATATTAAGTTCATTAATATATTCTCTATCATAATATACAACAATATCTAATATATCCTCGTCTTGCGGTTCTTCAAAATAAGCAATCTTATTAATCCAATCCATTTTAAATTTAACCATTTTAGCAAGGTCTGCTTCTTTGAATACTTTAATATTAATAAAATGGTTAGGTGAAACTCCATTTACTAGATCATGATTAATTGTTCTAGATAAGATATTATCTCCACTAAATAATGAAGATAAATCCATAAATGTCTCATCTTTATCTGTAGCATATTCTGTAATTGCAGCTTGCTCCCATCCATTTTCATCAACTTTAGGAATATCAACTACATTTATACTATAAATAGCAACTGTTCCAGATGATGGTTCATGAGGAGTAATTTTAATCTTAAGATCATCTCCAGAATAGTATGCATAGAACTGTGGTACTGGTATTGTTAATACAGCATTCATTTCTATATGATAGTACATATCGAGCTTACCATTTCTCTCACCATCATCCAATTGTAATTTATCTCTTACTGCAATATGAGTATATAAACCATTCATTCTAATAAAGAACTCTGCTTTCTTATTTATAGCTCTAATTTTAAATAAGAAAGGTACATCTGAATGTCGATTAAGGTAATGTAGAAAATCTACAATATCTACAACTTCACCTTTTTTGATTTCAAATCCAGCTTTATCTGCAATATTCAATATAATTTCTTTTGGTACATGAAAATCTAAACTAAGGTCTTCATATTGTGTAGCACCTACTCTAAAATATAATTCCATTCTTTGAGATAAATCTAGTTGTTCAGCTCTAGTATTTACTCTAACTTTAAAGTTAAAATCCATTCTTAAAGCTCTCATATTTAATCCCAAGAATAAATCTCTATCATGATCTCTAAAAAATGATTTATTGAGATTGGATCTTCTAGTAAACATTTGAACTGGAGCTTGATAATTATCTAATCCTTCTCTATCATAATCATATTCTATCTTTGGTTCTATTCTAGCTCTTGGTTGTTGTCCTTTTATAATTTGTCTCTTTTGTTTATTTTTATAGTCATCCAAGACATGTTTACCATCAATATAAATACCACCAACAAAGAAATCTTTTTCAAATTTAGATTCAAACCATCTATACATATAATCTATAGCAAGGGAATATGAATGAACATATGATGGGATTGCTAGATTAGTATATAATTTTTCTGCTCGTTCAGTATTACCATTTGCTGCCCACATTTCTATATCATCTGGAGTCACGGTAACTCTATCGTAATTCATTCTTGCCCTCCTTTATTATTTCTTTTTCTACAGATTGTCTAATATTTAAATAATCATCCTCAGACAATTCAGCTGAATATTGATATAAATCTAATAAAATTGATTTATTTAAAAATTTATCTTTAAGTACAACTTTTATTGTAGTTTTGTCTTTTGTAACTGGAATATTGTCTAGATTTACTAAGTTACGCAAAATTAAATATATAAATTTTTGATCTGCTGGATGCATTGCACAACCATTATCAAACTTATTTATAAAATATATAAGTTCGTTGGTATAAGAAAATTTCTCACCTGTATTATAAGCATATGTTTGTCCAGCTGCTAATGAATCACACAGCATTTCAACTGCATATTTATATGGCATCCTTATAGGGGTTGTACCTTTGTCAAAATTATCCATCCAATATTCATAATGATGAGGGTTTCTACCTTTATGATGTTGCCATGCTAATGAATAACCTAGTTCGGCTTTACAATTATCTATTGGTGACCTATCACCGGTATAATATTTTACACTTTCAGAAAATTCTATATATGAAAACTTGGATAAATCATGTGTAAAAGCTTGCCATTTAGATAAACCTGCAATATTAGCATAATAATTTACCCAAGATTTATGTATACAAATAGTTTTAAAATGTTTAAATATTATTTTTAAGGTCTCAGTTTTTTTCATAAATTCACAACCTTTCTTTTAATAATATACTATATTTATATAGAAGTGAAAAATGTATATTAAAATGTATTAATAAAGGGGAATATAAAATGGGAAGATTATTTTACAATAGAGATCATATGCAAAGTATATTAAAATGTATGTATAATGATTATATAATCAATGGTGTATCTATAAGAGAGATGGCTGAAGATTATTCATATTCAGAAAGACAAATTAGATATATTATAAATAGATATTTAGGGGTTAAACCCGGAAAGGGAAATGGAAGAAGGTATAAAAATATGGAGAAGAAAGAACAAGAAATACCTCATAAAATAGAATTAGATGATGGTATGTATGTAATAGATGGAAAGTTAGCTAAAAAAGCAACAGTAGAAGATCTAATTATGCAAAGTAGAAAATATACAAAATATACCAATAAAAAAGTAGAAAATAAATAGATTTTCAACAACTTAATATACGATAAGATACAATAAAGATAAGGAGATTAAAAATATGTCTTATGTAGATGACAAAACATTATTGGATTCTTATAATGAGATTAAAGATTTAATTAAAAATCAGACTATAGGATCGATAACAATAGATTATTCAAAATTAGATGGAGAAACTGAGAATGAGCTTAGACAAGCAATTTCAAAAGTTTTACATAAAAGATGTAATGAATTAGGAGCTACATTAAATTCAGCTCATGAATTCATTATTCACTAAAATAAAAGAAAGGTGGGTGTAAAGTTGTTTGAAGAATTTGAAGACATACTGAAAGAAGAACAAGAAGAAGAGGAATATAAAGAGAAACATAGTATTCCGATTAATCTAACTTATCCAAATTCTAAAGATTATGAATATGAGACTAGAATAGAAGTAATAGATTTGGATCTAGAATGTAAACTGGATATAGAATCTGGTAGAGGATTCGAAATCACAAAACCAAAGGGGTCGAACAAAAAAGAAATGAAAAACTTGGATGGTATTTATTCATCCAGATTTGGACAAAAACTAGGTGATCAAAATCCATATGCAGATAGATATTCATGTGAGTGTGGTTATCTCAAATCACATATCAATCATGGAATTGAATGTCCAATATGTAGAACTATGTGTAAGTTTGTAGATGATAACTTTGAGATATTTGGATGGATAATTCTTAAAGATAAATATCATCTAATACATCCTAAATTTTACGATACTCTAGATTATATATTTGGTTCTTCTAAATATAATATAGAGAGAAAGAAAATTAAAGGATCTAAGTTGGAGAATATTATTCATTATTCTCCAGATGTAGATGAGCATGGTAATAATGAAAGACCATGTTCATTTAAACCAGATAAAGAACCATTCTATGGAATTGGTATGATGGAATTCTATGAACGGTTCGATGAGATATTAGACTATTATATTAAGCTTTATCCGAAAAAGATAGAGTACTATAATGAAATACAGTACTATAAAAATATAGTATTCTGTCATTCTATTCCAGTCTTTACAACACATCTAAGACCATCAGATGTTAAAGATGGATATATGTATTATGAAAAGACTAATGGAATATATAATATTATAAACAACAATGTGGCTCGTATCAATAAGGATCAGAAACGAATGGATAATGATCCTAAGACAAAAAATCTTAAACTTTATGATACACAGATGAAGTTTAAGGAATTAACAGACGAGATACTAAAAATCCTTTCTGGAAAGAAAGGAGTACTCCGTATGCTCGTGGGGGCAAGATATAATTATGCCTGTAGAGCGGTAATAGCACAAGATCCAACTTTAAGAATAGATCAAGTAAAATTACCATATACAGAATTAGTTATTTGCTTACAACAACAGATAGAAAATATTCTAATTAGATCATATAACATTTCACCATCTGAAGCATATGATAGATGGAAGAATGCTATATCTAACTATGATGAGAGGATAGGAGAAATAATTAATATGATTATAAAGTCCTGTCCTAATGGTGGTATTCCTGTGATAATTAATAGAAATCCTACCATTAACTACGGATCTATACTCCAAGTATATTGTATAGGATTTACAAAGACATTAACGATGTCTATAAGTTTGCAAGTATTAAAACCTCTATGTGCAGATTTTGATGGTGACGTGCTTAATATTTTTCATATATTAAACACAGAGTTTCTGCGTAGATGTGAGGTTGTATTTAATCCTAGAAATGCAATGTATATTTCTAAGATTGATGGTAAGTTTAATAGAGATGTAATGGTGCAAAGAGATACTATTATTAACTCTAATACATTAATAAGATTAGGTAGAAATAATTATTCTGAGGAAGATCTTAAGAAAATTGAAAAGATTAAGAAGAGACAGAAGAAGTATTTCTTACAAGAAGAAGACATAGCTTAAAATAAATTTAAATCTCTAGTAGAATTATATCTACTAGAGATTTATTTTTTAATCTAAATATTAATTATATATTATAGTTATATAATAAACAATTAGTTATTTTAGAGAAAGGAGCAATATGAGTAAATATAGTATAACAGAATATACTGATACTGCTATTAAGGACAAAGATACTATAGATTTTATTAATAATATTATCAGTATAAAACTACAAAGAATTGTAAGAGAACGATTTGAGGAAAGATGCTGGTTTGATTCCAGTTATAATTTAAAAGTCTTCAGGGAAGAATTTAAAGTGTATTTAAAACAAGATAGTACTAGTTATTTTCTTCCTGGTTTGGACGAAAGAACTGAAAATATACTAAAGAAATTATTGAAAGTCTAAGGAGGATGACAAAATGAAGAGTAAAGAGAAGAGAAGTTTGTTGCAAGTGGTTCCAGTTTGTACATCAAAGAATGGACCTAAGTATGGAGAAAGACATATAAAAGATTTATTCGGTGTACCGGAAGAAAAGAAAGAAAATAAAATTATATTGAGGAGGGAGAATAGAAATGTTATTAAATAATAATACATTAAAAGAAAAGATAAAGAATAAGTTAACTAGTACTTTTCATGTTGAAGAGTACTTTTATAAATATGGATCTAATTCTTTGGTTCATGAAGATAGTTTGGAGAAATCAAAAAATACAAGGGAAATTTTTGATTATAATTATATGGATTTCCCTATTTCATTATCATCAACTATATTGACCGATGATGATATTTTTATCTCAAAGAATGAAATAGAGATAGGGTTGTCTTCAAAGAATGCAAAACCATTTACATTATTCGAAGATTCAAAAATGATTAAATATGTTGATAAAGATGCTGAAAAATGTAATGTGTTCAAATTCAACATAAAAACTGTAGCAAAAAGTGTTAATAGTACAAATGTAAATATACACAATGAGCATATTTATACTCAAGAATTTAAGTATGCAGTGAACGAAAGCTGTTATATTTATATAGTAAATCTATTGGATGGGAAACTGCCAGTAATATATATTAGTGATATTCGTATAGGAGTTAATAATATTGCTAAATATATATTTGATAAGAAAGCAGAGATATATAGAGGATTCACTTCATATTATCTCCTATATTCATATACATTTAAAGTGTGTACCGAATATGAAGCGATGGTATTTACTGAACCATCTTTAAATTTAAAATTCGAAGAGGTTGGTGCAGAAAAATATTACAGTAACAGTGACGGGATTATTGGGCTACATGCTGGTACAGTAGATGTAATGTTCAACGATTTTCATATTGGATCATATAACATTGAGAATCAGAATGATCCACTCAATATCAAAGCAATAAAGATATTTGAAGATATGGATATATTTAATCCATTATATAAAGTATCAGAAGTGACCGAATTTGAAGGTCCAATAAATACATATATTGATGCTATTAAAAATGGCATTGGTGCTGGGTTAGATGTAACATTTGAACAAATTGATCCAGATGATGTTAATAAACTAGAAATATTTAGGTATCAATATATGTATGATGATAGTTCAGAAATACAAATTATCATATGGTTAGATCATGATGAAGTATTTCATATATACACAAAGCATATCTATCCAGATGGTGAGAATACAATAATCTATACTTGTGGAATAAACGAATATGATTATTTTGAATATTCATCAGGATCTTCTGATCCAGAATCATTCTATGTATGTACCAAGAATAGAATGATTACAAGAGATCCTTCTGGCACTTCAGTTAATTTGAAGACAAAGAAGGACGACTATTATATAAGAGCAGATAAGAGTTCTTGTGTAGTGGCTGATTCAAAGAATAATTTTGTTGGTGAGATGCTTCCAGAGTATAACATTTTCGGTATACCAACAAATATCTAAATTAAAAGGAAGGGTGATTAATCTCATCCTTCCTTTTATTAAATTATTTAAATTTGTTTTTTACTGATACTATTATAATGGTATAAAAGTGTAATATTTTACCACAAATATAACTATTTCATAATAATTAATAAGGTGGTGATAAATTGTTAGAGATAACTATTAATAGATTTCATAATGTAAACACATTAAACATATTTTCAGATGCTAGTATTTGTGGTAAAAGTGGAAACTTTTTTGGATGCTATGGTGCAATTGCAGTGGTTCAAGATACAATCATAGATCAAACTTACAGATTGGTTTCTGATACAACTAATAATAATTCTGAAATAAAAGGCATAAGGGCAGCATTAGATTTAGCTCTAAAGTATAGCAATTCATATAAATATATAAATATATTTTCAGATTCATTGACATCTATAAACGGATTAAAATCATATATCTATGGTTGGGAAATAAATAAAGAAGATGGATTGTTATACAATAAAACAAATAAATTGGTTTCTAATCAAGCAATATTTGTGGAGTCGTTTAGAATGTTACACGAGTTAAAGAAAGCTCCATCTATAATAAGATTATGGCATCAAGCTGGTCATATTGATAATGGGTTTAATAGTATAATTAAAGGAGCAAATGTATTTAGAAAATCAAACTCTATAGTTGGAAATATTGATCTTAATTTTATTAGATATATTTCTGCTTGGAATAATCATGTGGATAATAATTCTAGAAGTATGCTCAGAAGAAATATAAAAAATGATAATAATTATCATGATGGTTTAATCTTTACAACAGAATTTGGTAGTTTATTATAAATATAAATATAATGAAATACTATATAAATGTATTAAGATAAAAATAATTTAAATAAGGAGAGTAAAATGGAATCAGATATAATTCATCCAATAAGTTTTTTCAACAATGATGTGCTACAAAGTAAAGATATTGGTAATCCAGAACTTTATCCAATTCTACAACAAATTCAACATGTTAATAGTGGAACATCCACCAATAGCATTAATGAATTTTTGAGAGATTTTATAATCAATAATATTTCCGGTTTATCTACAACTTTTATAATTAAATTATTAGAAGATAATATTAATAAAGATGAAGTTGCGTATATGGTTGACTTTTATTCAGATTTTAATATTAAAGATTATTTGTTAAATACAATAACAAAGTATTCTTTATTTAATAAAACACCTGATACTATATGTAATATGATTCAATCTAATATAATATTTATTCTAAATCAATTTATACAATTTTATACAATGTATAAACTAATTTATGATAAAGAAGGAGTAGATTTGTATAGTTTTCTATGCAAAGAAACCTATGGAGATATTATTGATATGAATATGCAAGACAAATATGTTTTTTGTAATTCAATAATGAATAATATGTTAGAGGATATAGTTCCTAATATTAAAGAATGCTCAATTGCATTAAAGAATACAATTACAAATATAAAAAATTTAAACGGAGGATATTAAAATGGAAGATAATAAGAATAGTTCAATGAAAGCTGTGACAGTTTTAACTATAAATAAGGCATTAGATGATAGAATTGATGCTATGTGTAAGAAGCATAATATGGGAAGAGATTTCTTTATTACTAAAGCTCTTGAAAACTATTGTAAATATCTTGCAAAGAAAAAAGTAACCACTGATAAGAAGGAGGACTAATATGGATCTACCTGATAAGTTAAAAGAAGTAATTCAACCATTAAAGTTTGAAAAACCAACAGACAATTTAATGTTTGAAGGATTAATGAACGATGCAGATAATGATATTTGTGATATGATAATATTATCAGATGATGAAGAGAATTATAATATTAAAACTCATATGCTTAGTGATATTGGTTTAGAGATGATATCTGATAGTAATCTTGCTATATGTGATGCATATAAAAATAATGATATTAAATTAAATGAACGATTAGCTAATGTAATGATTTTTAATAATATAATCAATGTAGTAGAATCTTTTAAAAATAAGATTGTGTCAACATCAGTATTATCATTTTCAAATTATTGGAATTTTATGAATAGTAAATATTTCAATATAAATACATCATATAATGAGAATCCTGCTACTATATTTAAAGACTTAATGTATTCCGAAAGGTCAAAGCGTATAAATGCTATTATAAATGACCATATACAAACATTGCGTTATAGTCATTTAGAAAATGGTGGAATGATAGATTTAGAAACTGGTACAGTTAAACAAGAATTCAGTAATGAATTTTGTTTTATAAATAATTATACAAGTATAACTTTGTCCATATTTATATCTAATTTAGCTATTGAAGCTATAAATAGATATCTATTCGATATTATTAGTTGCACTACTAATGATATTTATAAACATGAAGTTATAGATTCATTATGTATGTCTAGTGACATTATCAAGGCATTTACAATATCTAATAACTCAGGATTAGATTTACAAATAATAATAGATACTTTTGTAGAGAATTCTATTAAACCATCATTGTATGATTGGACGCAAAAATCTATTATGAGTTCAATGATGGGTATTCTTGATAGTGTAGCAATTACATTTTTCAATTATCCTAGTGATATGATGGGACCTGGAAGATTACATTTTGAGGATGAAGATCAATATGATGATCAATAATATATTATAATTATAGAGTATTCAGATAATTATAATTTTATAGAAAGGAAGTTCATATGTTCAAGACAAATTTTTATACTGGAGAAATGTCACAAGAACAATATACTACAGAAGCCGAAGCCACGCATAACGCTGGCTTCGGTCAATATGCTGCTCAACAACAAGGATATATTCCTCCAGCAACATATGGTCTTGGTGGAAATTATTATCAGCAGCAAGCTCCACCACAACAGATGTATCAACAATATCAACCATATCCATATATGAATCAACCAACATATGGTGGTTACAATCCATATCAGCAATATCAACAACCTAATGGATATAGTGGAGTTAGACAGGGATTTGGATATGCAGATAATCAACAACCTCAACAGGTTACAGAAATATATATCCCACCTGTAAAAATAACTGAAAATGAGTATCTGTATCCCGAAGATTATGAACAGATGTCTCAAGATATGGTCTTCAGATATATTCAAGAAAAAGAAGAATTTGAAGGGCGAAAAATAGCAGAACAAGCATTGGCTAGAAGACGAAATAATTATGGTAATATGATGTATAATAATTATAATTATAATTATTATGGGAATTCAATGTTTGCTAGTGCTAATTATAACTTTCACAGTACTGTGAAAGAAGAGTATAAAGAAATGAAAGAAAAAGCGAAGGAGGCTAGAACAAATTTAACAATAAATTTATTAAAACTTGTAAATCGAACAATTGATAATGGAATGTCCGATGAAGAAGTAGAACAGATGTGTCGTGGAAGACACATAAATGTGCAGAATACGATATATGAATTTACTCAAGAAGATGCACATCAACAATATTTAAATAGTCTAGTTCCAGTAAGAGAACAAGACAATCCATATGTAAAACACTATATAGATACTAAGAAGAAGATACAAAGCATATTGCCACCAGATACCACAATGGAAGAGTTTAATTTAAGAGCAAATAAATTAGCTTTTGAATGGGAAATGGAGGAAGTGAATAATAACAGAAGAAGTTTTGAGCAATCTTATGATTCGTTTGCATATAAGAGATTGCTTAGAGAGAAGTGTGCAGAAAAAGCAGCTAATGAAAGAGGTTTCAGTCTTCTAAGATCCGAAGAACCAAATATAATCACAAAGATCAAAGAAAGCATTAGTAATATTGAATCTACTAGATCTGGTAGTATGAGTCCAGAAGAAAAGTTAAATATTATGAAAAATAATCTCGAAGCTTTAGGCTTGCCTTTAATGAGTAATGCTGCATATCTAGATAAAGATGGTACTTTATGTTTCAGAGCAAATATTGGAAATCATAAAGGTGAGCTCTATACAGTTAAAAACGAAAATGAAGCTGCTTATGCAAATAAAAGAGCTATGTTTGCAGGCTTCTTAGATAGTATTCCTCAAAGTGAGGATTTGCACGATGAAAAGATTGATCAATACAATAAATATTCGGAGTCAGAATTTAAATATAATATGACTCATCCTCAACCCTCTACAGGAGGTGGGTAAAAATGATAGATAGAAATTATACTCTACAGAGATTAAAATCTAGAAGGACAACAATTGAAGAGTTTAATTATGATAATTTATCGGCACCTCCAATTCTTTCTATGTTTACTGTAGAGGATATTCAACAGCTAAATTCTATAGCTACATCTATAAGATATAGTGCCAAACTTAAAGAAAAATATGAAGCTATAGATAAGATAATGGTATCCAGAGGTTTCAAAAAGCTTGTATCTGGAACTAATAGGGTTACATATGAACCCGTGTTTGCTACTAACTTTGTAGTTAAGGTAGCATATGATAGTGTCGCACTAAATGATTCAATACGAGAGTATCATAATCAGTTTCTCTTAAAACCTTTTTGTACAAAAGTATTTGAAGTATCTCCATGTGGTACATTGGGAGTATTTGAGAGGGTAAATCCGATAACTAGTAGAAAAGAATATATATCTATGGCGGTGGATATATATAAATTATTATCAGAATTTATTATCGGTAAATACATAATAGATGATATTGGAACCAATTATTTTAATAATATTGGATTCCGATATGGCTTTGGAGCTGTGGTCTTAGACTTTCCATATGTTTACGAAGTGGATGGTAAGAAGCTATGGTGTAATAAACCAAATCATAATGATCCTACTGGATATTGTAATGGTGAAATAGATTATGATCTTGGTTTCAATAAACTAGAATGCAAAAAGTGTGGTGCTATCTATAAACCGTTTGAATTAGCGGTTAAGAAAATGAGTTATAACAAAGAAAATTATAGTCCTATTATAGAAAATGAGGAGGATACAAATATGAAAATTAGATTTCATGGTGGATCATTAGGAGATGGAGTTTGTCAGGAAAAGGTAACTGGAGAATTTCAGAATCCAGTAAATTGTATTATTTCCGATGCAATTGCTAGAAAGGCAGAAAAGAAGGCTAAAGAGGAAGAAGCTAAAAAAGAAAAAGAAGCCTTAACAGTTAATGGAGTTGAGGAGCCTGAGGCTCCAGTAGTTCAGGAAGAAATAGATATGACTCCTCCAGAGAAAGAAGAGGAGAAGGAAGTAATGAGTCCATTCTCTATTGATGAGAATGATATAGGAAAAGGTGATCTTGGATATATTAATGAAGATGAAGATAAAGTTACAAAACTTCTATCTGAGATTATTAATAACTATTACTTCGAAGATACAAAAGATGAAGATAAGAAGAAGATTGCAAAAGCATGTTGTGAAATGCTTAAAGATATCTTTGTAGAGAATATCGAAGAAGTAGTTAGTATGTTTGCTGATGTGCTTAGAAAGAAGAAGAATATAAAGGATGAAATTATTAAGGGATTCCTTGATAAGAATTCTTGCTCAATCAATAACCAATTCATTAAGTTACTTCTTCTTTCAGAAGATTATCAGATTAAAGTTAATTATCAGAAGATGTTCTTCGATAATAAAGACGATACTGTTGGCTTCAAATTTAAGCCATCAATCATCAAGAATGGTGTAGATAAACCAATTGCAGTTGGTGAAGATCAGGATATCTATATGCCATCTCTTGAGCTTTATAATATTATCAAAGATAATATTGATACAGAAACTGAAGTGAATCCTGAAAATTCTTCTAAAGAATCTGAAGGAATTAAATTAGTAGATGCAGTAGTTCTTTCTAGAAAAGATATATTCACTTCAGAGAAGAACCTTAAGTGTGTAGCTATCAAAAATGATGACAATACATACTTAACAATAAATGGTAGTGTTATTTGTATCGATAAAATCGATGATGTAAATGTTGAGGATATTGAATTTGTATCTTCAGAGTGGTACAATAATGCTGTCGAGACTATAGAAAATATAAAGGAGCCTCCAGTAGGTTCATTACCAGAAGATTATGATGATGAGGAGGATTCCGGAGAGGAGGAATAGGATGATTTTAAAAGGCAAGATTTTCCTTACAAAAGATAAGAATATTGTTATTGATTGCTTGGAAGATCCAACCATGAAGATCATAAACCTCGACGAGGAAGGAACTTTAGGCATAGATCCCAGATGTTATATATCTGGGACTATACTACTTCCCCCAATTGAAGCAATGATAGCTGAAGTTGATGGGAATGAAGAAAAGTATGACATGATATATTCTAGTTATATCTTGTCAGATAAGGTGAAAGAATATATGGCATCCATATTAGCATTTCTCTATAGAGGAGGAAATCTGTTATTGTATTATCCTGATAATAATTATAATAATACAGTAAAGAAGATGTTATTCTTTATAATGATACATTATGGTATTCATATTGGTATCATTGGAGATCCTGATCTTGATAATTGTAGATGTTATTATGATGCTAATCTTGAACCTATTCAGTTAGATTTAATATATTTCTATACTGGAATTATGGATTGGAGGGAATATTTATATATGTACCCACCAAATATTATTAATGCAGATAAATCCATATGGTGAGAATATAAGACAAAAACTTGAAGTTGTACAACGACTTCGAGCTGGGATTAAATTCAATCCTGGTCTACATACACCAATCCAAGCATTGGAGGTGATGTAATTGCTTTACTATGGTGGAGGGATGTATATACCAGATAATTGTAAAGTATTTAATCTGAATTCGTTGAGAGAGGGATATCAATCGTTTAGATTTCTGATACCTCCAAACAGTTTGGGAAATTTTGTAGATCGAGATTTTGATATATTATATTATAATTATATATTCAATAATGATAATGTATTCACAGAATTCTTTGGAATCATTTATGAATTATATATTAATAATGATATATTCATATTAGTGGATGAGAATATGGATTGGTCGGAAAATATTGCAGAATCTTTGTGGAAAGTAATTCAACAAAGATATGGATATAATGCAATTAGGATTAATAATTCTGATGATTATATATATGCAGTAAATAATTCATATTCTCTTCCACAATTTAATCCCTATTGGGGTATTTACAACTTAGATTTAGATAAGCAGCGTTATTCAGAAATTATAGAAGCTGCTAGATTGCAAGCTGGAGGTAAATTGATATATGTCGATGAGTAGAGAATTATTATCTTTAGCTTGTAATAATAACTATTTAACGCAATTTAGATACTTAGCTGGAAATATTATAGAATATGATATTAAACAAGCTAATATTAATATGCTCTATAAGTATGGCTTAATAAATCAAAATAGATACGAATACCTATCTAGCCTCCCTAAATATAATAGGGAGGTTATTGTAGGTAAGATGATTAGAGAGAATAAAGAATATTACAAAGTTATTAATAATGGAATAAAGGAAGCTAAGAAACTTCTATTTAATTCAAACAATATTCAAGAATTTGAAGTAGTTAGAATAGCTAATGATGCTGTATATGTAAACAGAATGAGTAATTTAAATTTTACCAAATTTGATAATATAGAATTCGTTCAAAAATCAGTATCAACAAATTATCTTAATTTAAATAAGATATTATTCTTTATAAACTTTAATTCCCAAAATGGGATAAGTGTTGATGTTAAAGGTTTAGGTGATGATTATAATATTCATGAACCAATGATATCAATAATAGTAAATATAATATCATCATTACAGTTTGATAGTATTAAAAATACTATGATAATGCTAGATAATTTTATAGATGATTATCTTAATCTAAAATTGGACGTTGGATATTATAGAGAACTAAATTCTGATGCGATGTATAGAGTAATAGGTGGTAAATTTAGCATTTATAATCTTGGAGAAATATCGAAAGATATAGATATAAATTATAATCTTTATATACTAAGAGAATTATCATCTATTATATATGAAATTTATACAGGAATTTATAGAAAGTTGTAGCGTATACTCATTTTGGGTATACGCTATTATTTTTTATTATTTATTTATTTTTTCTCAATATTAGTTACATAAAAGTAATCAAAAGATTTATGGTTCTAAAATAAGAAAAAATAAAAGGAGAATACTAAATATGAAACTTGATTATAATCTTATAAAGAAATGTATTGTAAAAGCTTGTAAACAAGAAGGAGTTAATACTCTTAACTTTAAAATTGATTACCAGAAACTTAATGGAAGTGTTGCCGAATATGGATTGGTATTTTTAAATAATGCAACTATGTCCAGACCTGTAACTTCTAATGATATTGCTTTAATATCTGAATATTTTAAGAAAGATAAGTTAGCTTGGTTTAATAGATCTAGAGCATTTACAACTATATCTTTCGTTATTGCTGATTCTCTTGATGAAAAAGGTCGTAAGTTATTAAATATGCTTGCTGATGAAAATAGATCAAAAGATCCATCATTTGATAGAGCGGATATCGTTGCTGAAATTTTAGCATATTATCCTTGTTATAATGCAACTATTGTTTCTTATAGATCTGATGATCCAAATAGATTAGGAAAGAATTCATATACTACTATAATTCGTGCTAATATTAATGCTATTATGTCTGAAGAATATGAATATTATAATGAAGATATTTAAATAATTTTGGGCAGGAATTTCTGAGTTCCTGCCTATATATTTTTCTTGTATTCGGTTCACATATATATAATTTGACAAGTTTGGAGGTGAGAATATATGGCTTATTCTGTAAATGGAAAAATCTATACAGATCATCCATTAATGGATGAAATAGTAGATTGCTGCAAGACTATATTCAAGGGTATAGTAGTAAAGAATGATGTATTAGCTTTAAGCTATGAAACAGATGAATCTTTGGATGAGTCTAGGGAATATATAAGAATAGTAGAGAAAAAAGAATCTTTTCTTACATTTCCATTTACATACCAAATGCTTGCAAGTTTCACCAAAGATGGAGTGCAATATTTTACTGATGAAGAAATTAAACTTATATTGCGAAAAAGATCAGTAGTTCCTGTAGAGATTAGACTAGAACTCTTGGATTTTTGTAGTAGTTATTATATAGAAAATTATGATGAAAGAAATAATTATTATAGAAGTTTAGCTGGATTGCCTCCATATCCTGGAACTGCATATAATATAAAAAGAGAAAGAACAGATAAAGAATTTAATATCTATGTAAAAGCTGAAGATTTCCCACCAGATTATGATACATCTCATATATTTCATAATGGTACTACAGAAGTTAAAATCCATGAATTATCTAATGATGATATTGCTATATTGCAACAGAGTGGATTTGTTGATAATCTTATTAGAGATTATCAAGGATTCAATTATTCATATTTAAGATATTTGGGATATAAAGCTATAGATATTTATAAAGCTAGAAAAGCCATAAAATGGGAAATATTATATATTCCTATGGTTGAAGAATTGGTTCAACAAAGATTTGAAGAATTATATAATATTAATAGATCTTTATATTTAAAGAAAACTTACCAAGATGCTATGTCACTTGGTTCTAATTATTATGATGAATCTATTATTTTACTTTTATTATGTCAAACTTTCAATGATCTTGTAGTTGATGTACCTGAATGGTATATTAGACGAGATATATTTGATATAAGATCAGTACAATATTTCTTGGAATCATATGGAGTTGAATTCTTTGATGTAATTCCGTTAAAATATCAGATAGCTATTGTTAAGAATCTTAATAAATTAATTAAATATAAATCTTCAACCAAAAACAATAGAGATATTATAGATTTATTTAATCTCAAAAACACATTCATTTATAAGTATTTCTTATATCGTAAAAAGAAAAATGAAACTGCTTCCGAAGATGAAGAACATTATGATCTTGAATTTATAAAGGTCAAAGAAGGAGAACCATTTGATAAATATATAACCAATAATATTTATAGATATAAATATGATGATCTTACATTATCTGATAAATTCTGGGATGGTGTATACAAAGAGTGGTCAACTTCATCAGATAAAACTTTCAAAGAAAAGTTACATGAAGAAATTAAGAATGATCATATAAATGGTATGGATTATACTGTAGAAGGTACTAAATACATGTCTATAGATTATGAAATCTATATGTCAGAATATAAATATCAAGTAGAATATTTCTTCAGTTATTTATTAGATTCAAAAGTAGATACTGAAGATTTGAAGATAATAGTTCCTACTATAAGTACTTCTACAGAATTAGGTATTTCTAATTTATTTATATTATTATATTTATTATCATTATCATATGATGAAATTCCTGATAAAGTATTAAGACCCGAAGATAGATCTACTCATAAATTAGATATAGTTACTCCTAGATTAGAATATTATGAGAAATTATATCGCGATGATGGTGATTATGATGATTATATTAGTTGGAATAATAAGTTTGGTGAATATACACCACCTGCTCATTTTGATACTGAACAATTTAATTTTGGTGAAGTTAGAGGAATTCCATCTAATGATGAATATCCAATCTACGATATTTATAATTTTCATCAAACACCACCAGAGGAGATTCCAAATCCTGAAGTAGATGAAGGGTGGGATTTTAACGATGATATAAGTACTCATCCAGATGATTACTATAAAAGATTTTTTAAACCAAAACATTGGCAAGAAAAGAGATATATAGAAAATCAAGATCCAACTGCTACTGCTGAAGGTTATAATAGTTATCCTGTTTGGATTGAAGATAATAGAGATTGGGCTGTAAGGAGAGTTCCTGAAGCTTTCAAAGTATCATATAATAGAATAAATGGTTTCAATAATGCATTAACTGAAGAAGATTTGGATAACTTTATTGAAGTTATAACTAGAAGAAATAAAGTATATAATTTTGAAAAAGGTTACACTGGATATTCGTATAAACCAGTTTATAGTATTAATAATGAACTTTTATATTTTGAAATTGTTTATGAATATGATGAATTAGTGTATACTTATGAAGAGTATCTACAATTTATAAATGCGTCTGGAAGTGAAAAAGATTATAATTCTTGGTTAGATGATATAAAAGAAGATTTTCTTAGAAGAAATCCTAGAGGACCATTAGGTATTGGTGGATTTAGAGTTATGAAGAAGATTGATTCAATACCTAATATTATAGAAAATTTTGATATAAATACTGTCTGCTATAAAGATCTTTATAATAGAATAGTTAATTCTAATAGTAGAGATGAAGGAATTATGTTAAGATATGTATTTAATACGTTATTTACCAGAGAATTTGATTATGATTTCTATAAAGTAGACGAATCTGATGCAACAAATATAAGCGAGATTCTCAAATCTAGAAGTTATATTCTTTATAATTATTATAATCAGATTATATCAGAAGCTAATATAGAAACAAGAAAGAATAATATTAGATCAGTAATGAATGATATTATTACTACTCTTGAATATTATCTATCTGGAGATAATCTTGAGTTTATTTATTCTTCATTCTCTATTGCATCTTTTAGTTCTTTATTATATTATATTTATCTTATGATATGTTTCTTTAAATCATGGAAAGTTTATTTCTTGGATCCAGCTGTTACTGTAAACACTGATGATATATTAGAAAATGGTAATTATTATGGTAATGGTGTAGATTGTATATCGGAGATTAAACTTAACTACTGGCATACAGATAAAGAATTTAGAAGAGATACTATAGGTATAAATGTAGATCATTTCATAGAAGACAAATTTAATGAAGATGTTAAAGAAGTTCTTGATGTATATGGACACTTTGAACCAGATCCTGAAGATGATTATAACTATGATGGTTATAAACCAGAAGAAGCTGAAGAATTATATAGAGATATTAATGGTGGAGTTACAGATGCTTCATTAAATATACCATATATAATGGTTAATGGTGGAAAATCATATGGAAAACTTCTCGATATTTGGGATCTTGATGGTGGTACTCCAGTAGAAATGCAAGAATACCTTAGAGTTGATGGTGGAGGGGTTTATCATCCTGAAGATTTGGTAACAAATGCTTTTGATGAATTATATAATTATATTATAAACGGTGGTAATCCTGGCACTAATGAATTCTTCACAAAATCTATGCATACTAGAGTTATAGATAGACAGATAGAACAAAGGGCTCTTGTTTCAACTAGACAATCTAATCTTATTGTTGAAGATGAAAATGGTTTATATTTAAAACAGTCTTGGGCATCTTGGTCTGATTTCTATGAAATTAAGACAATTACAGATAGAGCATATAGTTATATGAACTATATAATGGAAGTATTATATGATGATTTAATGATCATTACAGATGATGATTTATTAACTCAAAGAGTTAATGAATTAGTTGATGATGAATTATATAATATGAGAAAAGTTTCTAGATATGCTGAAAATATAGATTATTATAGAGCTGGCTATAGACATTATATTGATGATTATATTAACACTCTTACTGATGATGGGAATAGTTTCTCACCATATAGTTGGAGTAATTTTTAAGGAGGTTTATAATGAGTCAACTAAAGAAAATATCTTTAAATGATAAACATGCTATAAAAGATCTCATTAATGGAAATCGTGACTTAGTTGATAGATTAGCAAGTCCAAAAAAGACCAAAATAACAATTACTGATCACTATACGGGTGAGGTACTAGGAGAATATGAGAATAAAGTTGTAATTTCAGGTTCTATGTTCTCTGCATGTAAGGTTTTTGGTATCGGTACAGACCTTGATCTTCCAAGTTATAATGATGAGATGAAATTTGATAATGATCAACCTACTACAGAAGAAGATTTTGTTAAAACAAAAGTACAATTATTCTGTATAGGTGATGATGGATGTGGTGCTACACAAAAAGATGTTTATATATGTAATTTTACAGATAGAATTGAGCCATTAACTGATATTAATGACTCTGAAGATTGTATTGGAAAAATATATCCATTTAGATTTCAAAATATAGATGATGATCTCCCTGAACAATTAAGAGATTATTATTTTGGTAGAAAGACTTATGATGGCAATGGTAAGATTGCATACTATTTCAAAGCTTTTGATACAGTACCAGAACTTTATGTTATGTATACTGATGGTACACAAGTAGATGATGATATGTATTATAGTGATACTGAACAAGTTGCTGAATGTTATGTAGAAACAAGATTGAGAATCACTAGAAACGACTTTAGAGATTTCTTTGCAGAAATCATAGGTTGGGAAAATGCCAGAATATCATCACTTTCATTATGTTATGCTTGGGAATATAAAGTTATTGAAGATGGAAAAGAACATAAATATTATCAAGATATCCATCCATATACTAAACTTAACTTCCCATTTGAACCATTAGTAGATCTTACTAAAGCAATTGATTTTAATTATCAAGTATATTATTAAAATTACATTAACAATATGGTAAATGCTATGTGTTCCCCATAACTCCTAAGAAAAAATATGGGTTATAATTACTAGTCTCACACCCCCTGGGGAGAGTTATTACAACTCTCCCCAAAACTTTTCTGAAAATTTAGTTTATTTTTTATTTGGATTAGATACTATAGTAGTGTATTTAGATACTATTCAGATTCATTCATAAAGATTAAAGGTTTAATTACAGGCTTATCATTAGCCACAGGTAGCAAATAGTTATTAGACTTAATTGTTTCAAGTCTATTTGTCATTTGATCTGTTATCGGGTTCATGTCAGGTAACATGTATCTTTTGTCGTTAATTTTGTAAGTTACGGTGTTTTGATCTATAATTGATGTATCTTCTATTTCAGAATGTTCTATTGTGTATTTCTCTATTCTTTCTAGAGTCTCTAACATTTCTGGTTCAATAAAAGGTTTGTAGAGTTCAACAAATAATTTGTATCTACCAATAACTTTATCTACAGGAATAAAGATTCTATGAGAATGAGCTAATTCATGAACCGTTTCTGATAATGGAATTAATCCGATAATTAATTTATAATGACATTCCATAACTTCTTTAGCTACCATTTGTATTTCAGTTGATTCTTTATAATAAGATCTTTTTCGAAAAACAATATCTGAAATATCTCTAAGAGAAAATGGATAATGATGTAATTCAATTTTAATATCAAATGTTTCTTCATTAGATACATTTTGTAGAAATGCACATTTATTCATTCCCATTGTTTCTCTAAGATATTTTATAAATTGTCTATATTCAAAAGATCTTCTAACTTGAGATTCTACATCTTTTATAAATCTTTCATATTCCTTTTCATCATTTGTGTCATAAACAATATATTCAAATTCAGGAACATTAACAAGATTTATAGTAGATGGTAATTTTTCTTTAGTTATTAAGACATCATCTGGATCTATCATAATTACTCACCACCTTTAATAATAATTATAGGTGAGTTAAAAATATTAAAAATAAGAAAAGGAGAAAACAAAATGGAAGAAAAAAGAGAAAAGTTTAATGATTTCTTGAAGTCTTATTATGATGAGGAAATCAAAATGATGACAGTAAAGAGAGGTTTTATTTATATCTATCTTAAATGTATATCTGAGATAGATGATATTAAAACTATGAGTGTAGGATCTAAGCATTATCTTAAACTTGAAAATGATTCTGAAAAAATGTTTGATATCTATGTAAGAAAGGAAGCAGACTTAGGGGAAAATTTAATAACATTCTCCATGTTTGTAAAGTATGGAATGAATGAATATAGAGTTGGTAGATTAATTCTAAAGGATTATGAAGTTTGTGGAGCTGATTTCATCTTTTACCCTAATGATTTATTTAATGCAGAAAAGGATAGACTTGAAGAAAAAGAGTTTGTTCTTATTAATTCAATATTTGCAAATTATTGCAATTATAATATTGATGAGGATGGACCTGAAGAATTATTCCATAACTATTTATAGGAGTAGCCTATGGGAATAGAAAGTGCAATAGTAAATAATATGTTTAGAATGGGGGTTGTAAATAAAGAAGATATGGCAGTATTTCATACTTATGATAATCAATACAGATTTGAGTTGAGTAGAGAACCTACTCAACTCTGGCAAACAAATTTCAGTAGTAAGTTCAAATGTATCATAGATATCTATGATAATATTACAAATAATTTATTAGTTAGATTAAATTGTAATGAAAATAATATCATAGAACTTATTGATTGTTATGATCAAGCTGGACAATTTGGATTATCAAATATTAATGCTCCAGCATTAACTCCATACAATGCGAATGGTAACTGTTACATTATAGAATTAATAATGTATAAAGTTGATAATTTTCGAGATGTAATGGAAGATTTGTCAAGTAGATGGATAAATATTAAAGAATATAATCCTATTCAAAGAACAACAGTAGATATTTTATCTATTCAAATGGATGTAAGTGAGATAGAAGATCTAATGGATTTAATGTATTTTATCTTTCTAGTAGATCAAGAAGAAAAATTTGGTATTGTTCCAGTAGATACATTTTATCCTACAGAGACATCAGATTTTTCTAATATTAATATTAAAGATAAAAAAGGAGAATAAAAATATGGAAAAAATGAGATTTGAATTTGATAATGATAATTTTGAAAAGAAACTGAGTTTATCAAAAATTATGAAAAACTCAGCATTTAATGTTGTAAGAGTGGATAAGGTGGAGATGGAAGAATTACAATTAAAAGCTCTTAAAGCTCAGTTAAAAGTTTATCTTGGTATGATTATGAATATTATTCTTAATGCTAAAGATGAAGTAAAAAGTGATATTATAAAGAATAATAAAGTTAAGTTTGATATATTTGATTTAGAATTTGAGTTACATGTTTATGGATTTTTAGAGAAGTCTGTTCAAGAATTTGAATATACAACTTATAGTTTTGATTTTGAGATTGATTCTGAATCTGCAGGTATACCTGTAATTTTTGGAACATATTCCACAACTGTAGAATTTATAGGAATATATTCAGATAATAGAGATGATCCAATTATAGTAGATTATGATCTTGATAAAGATCATGTTATTGAAGTTGGATTAATTGACATGTTTACTGATGTAAAATCAGATTTATTTATTCGTTTTAATAGTGAAATAGATAGATCAGATAGTACATTAGATAGAGATACTATTATAGATGAAAGAATATCATTATTGACAGATATCATTTATGCTATCAATGAAGATAAAATTATTGATATGACAGATATAACAGAATTAACAAAATTCTAAGATACTAAAGAAGAAAAATAAACTAGATATTAACTTATCTAGTTTATTTTTTGTTAAAAATATTTGTAAAAAAATACTAAGATAACAGAATCGTAAGGAGGGGACGGTGGTCGGGTATAGATAAATGAGTAATGTTTCTAATTATAAAAGATATTTAAAGAAAGATAGAAGAGTATAATGCCTCAAGCCGGCGGGCTTTTCTCAATCGCCGAAAAGGCTCTTTGGGCTAGAAACATCGAAAACATGACTTTTTATTTTTTATTAAAAATAAGGTTTAAATCCAGGTATACTTAAATAGTATACCTGGACTTTTTTAATTAAACAGTACTATCATCATAAGGTATTCCCATAATATCTTTTATAGATCTATCTAATTCTATCATAAGTTTTTGTAATGATCCATAAATTAAAGTAGAAGTAACCATACGCTTATCAATAGAAGTCTCAGATACAAATGCATCAATAGATTCATTTGGTCTAAATGATGTGTAAGGTTCAAGTCCTTCAGGAATTAAGTTTTTCTCAGTTGCTTTATTAGCAGAGAAGTAAACAATCTTATCACCGACACCAACAGTATCTAAATATTCTACATAAAATTCTATTAATACTCCTTTATCTTTTCCTTTTAATTTACCTACAGGTGGTAATTTATAATGTGCAGGAATCTGAGAAGTATCAATATTTTTAGCTTTAAGTTTTGCTTCTAATTCTTTTAATGGTTTCTCATATTTATTTACTATCTTTTTCAAAGAATCAGATAACTCAGATGTTTCTACTGTTCTATAGATCTTAATAGCAGTAATAGTTCCTGTAACTACAGAACTAACAGATCTTCTACCTAACTCAGATACATCATCTTGATTTAAATTCTTTAATAATAAATCTGCAGATTCATCATCAAAAGGAGGCATCCAGATTATTAATGAATCATTAACTTCTACATGATCTCCAATACTAGCAAATTTATAAACTTCAGAATTAGCATCTATAAATGCACTAAATTGATAATTGATAGGAGTTGCTAATTTCTTTGCCATCTTTTCTGTAATAATTCCTGAATCTTCAAATCCATCATCAGTATTAACAATAGCAATCTTAGCAATCTTTCCAATATTATAAGCAATATTATCTGATTCTCCAACTGAATTTGAAAAACTAGATTTATCATAAGCTACAATATCATTAGGTTTTACTTTATCTCCAACTTTATAATTCTTAAATTTATCTAATTTAAGTGGAACAAAGTAACCACCATCGCTATTCTTTTCAATAGTTTGAGTTAAGTTTATGTAATCTGAAGTACCATTATCATAATCTATAACAATATATTCATCAGTAACTTCTGAAATTACACCTTTAGATTTTGCTTTATAAGCAAATCTATCAGAACTAATATAAGGTAAAACTTCATCAGCTCCATTAGTTACTAATAACGGATCACTATCTATAATTCTAGTCATATGTTTAGCAGTTTGCACATAAGTCATAGCAGTTCTCATTGGATCATCTCTATTAGATCCAAAAGGTGTAAGTAACTCTGTTGCAGTTAAAGTATTAGCATCATTCATTTTACTAGTATCACCATTAATAGAATTTACATAGCCTCTTTCACTTTCAACATTAGCATTTATTGATGTTTGTCTAGAAATACCAACATTTGCAGCAAATCCAGTAGACATTCCTAAAACATTAAGCATAGAATCATCATAAGTTCTCTTATCCAATGAATAAGCTCTCTCACTATTCATTCCTGATAATCCTTTAGTTGTTACAGAATTTGTAGTTTCAAGATCTCTAAGAGCATTAATGCATGAATCATCAGCAGAAGTTGGATCTACTAATATTGCAACAATAACTGCATCTTGATTAACTTTAAAAGATATTTGATTTCTATGTTTTAATTCATTAGCATATCTACCATAAGCATCTGCAAGTACTTTATAAGTATAAGCAGCAACTACTTCGTATCTTCTAATTCTTCTTGAAGAGGTATCTGTGTGCTTAATAAATTTATTATCTGATAATAAAGCATTAGCATAAAGTAATACTGAAATATAATCTGTAGGCAATTTATAATGTTCAAGAGTCTCTTTACTAATAGGATCTATCATTACATCATAGAAGTTTTCAAGACCATCGGCTTTAACTCTACCACCAAAGTTATCAAGAAATTCAAGATACATATTTTTATCATCAATTTTAGATACACTAAACATTGAAGTTGGACAATCTTTAAGACCATTTAATAATAATGATGAATCATATGTAAGATCATAATAAATATAACCATCATTAAATTTAATATAATCTTTATTAAAATCTAATTTTTCTTCTTTAGTTAATTTATCTTTAATTTCATATTTAATATTTGCTTTATCTAATACTCTTCTTAAACCTTCATGATATCCACAAATTACAATCATAGGTATTTTAGAATTTAAGATTCTACAACGAGAATAAGAACAAGAGGTGATAGATGTGTTACTAATAACTGCATCAATAAAATCATTATCATCAATAATAGAAATAATTTCATTAATAAACATATTTGTTGAATCATTATTAAAATAAATTACTTCCTTAGTTTCTTTATTATAACCATAAGGTACACCCTTAGTTATGTCTACATCATATAGTGATCTAATTTGATCTTGATTGAAATAAATAATAACTTTACTAGTTTCAATCTTAGAATAAATATTTGCAAGATCAATGTAATCCATAGGAAGATTATACTTTGAACATACTTTTTTATTATTGCCAGCTACAAATTTAATTTTTCTTCCAGTATATTTATTAGCAGCTTTTACAAACTTATTTACATTAGGAGAAGATTTACCAACAATTGATCCATAAAGCTCAATAAATATTTTATTATAATTAGTTACTATTTGACATTCTTTTTCATTAGTTTTAATTATAGGCATATTAAAGAACTGATTCTGGATAGACTTACCACTTCCTCTTAATAAAAATCTATTATCTTTCATTATAGGAATATCAAGTTTTACAGTAAATCTCTTTCCCCTATAATCTTCATAATCTACAGTGTACAAATCTAATCTATCTTCCGATGTTGAATTGTCTTCAACTTTAATATTTCTAACCACAATTGGTCTAGAACAATTTTCAAAAGCTTTAAAAGCATTAATTATATCTCTCTCAAGATTATAATTCTTATCAAAGTTTATAAACTTCAAATCTTCCCATTCTTCTGCATTAGGTGATGAAACTTTAATTGTTGTTGTAGGAATTGTTTCTGACTTAGAATCTATAATTTCTTTAACAGTTTTTCCTTTTATTGTAGAATCAAGAACTTTCTGCTCCAATTCAGACATTCTAGCTCTTCTTTCATCAGAAATAACAACATCATCGTTTTCAGAAGCATTATCAAGATCCATTAATATCTTTTTAATTTCTTCTTCATTATCCATTTGATCCAAAGCATCATCTTCTGATGTAGAATTATTAGCAGAAGTAGCAATACTATTTGCTAATTTTTCAAGATCATTATCAGTCTTGATTTTATTATCCACTGAATTATCTCTATCTGTAGTACTTTGAGATAACTTTGATAGTTTTGGTTGATCTTCTCCAATATCAGTCTCTAATTTCTTTATAGTATTTATTGCAGTTACTGTTGTTTTAATTGTTGGTTTAACTGTAGCAACATTAGATATTTTATTGGTTGTAGCCATAGCTTTAGCTACTTTAGGAGTAAGATCTACACCTTTATTAACTTCAATTCTATCTACAATCTTAGCTGCTATAACTTCAGATGAATCTGTTTCTGCAGAAGTATCAATATCTTCTACATCAAATTCTTCATTCTTACAAATCTTAGTAATGAAGAGTTTAAATTTCATAGATAATTTCTTTATATCTTTATCATCAATTTTAGAGAAATTAATTTTGAAATAATTATTATCACCAACTAAGATAATATCATTATCTCCAAATATCTTCTTTAATTTATTAGTTTCATTTCTAAACATGAACCAGTAAATTGTAGAAACTGGATTGATATTAATTCTAAAATTCCACAATGATCCATTACGATAAATATCATAATCTTTTATTGGGATAAATATAACTTTCTTATTATAACCATCTTTAGAAATATCAATATATCTATTAAGTAATCTTTCAAGAAAATCTGCATAAAGATTTAATCCCTTTATAGATTTCCAAGTATTATTTTGAATAAATAATTCATTATAATGATAAAGATCGACAAATATATTTCTATTTTGGTATTTCTTTAATTCTGGGAATGTGTATTTAATAAATGGACAATCTGCTTTTACTTGCTCAAATTTAACAAGTATATTTTTTCTTTGCCTCATTCTTCCTTGATATAATAATCTCTTTAATTGAGGATCATTACTGGCTTCCTCATTTAATAAAGTTATTCTATTACCGATAGTAAATCCTTCAGATAAAAATCTAGAATCTGCTTTAGCAAAAGATCCTTCTCTTAACTCAGATACTATATTTCCACATTCATTACAAATAAAAGAATTACCGTGTAATCTAAGGTTTGTAGAACCACATTTACATGTAAGATTAAAAGGATTAACTTCAGCATCTTCGTTATAAGGAATATCCCAAGTAAATCCACATTCATTACATTCAAATTGAGTATCTGTAATATTTATATTTGAAGACTTACAATTTAAGCAACTTATTAAATCAGAAGATTCATTAGTCGATTTATAATATTTACTGAATCTATTATTTTTGCCAACTTTTACATCAGTAATATTAAATTTCTTCATAGCTTTAATAATTCTTCTAGCTAATTCTTCTTCATCTTCTGGATCTACATAATTAAAAAACTTTATAGCAGATCTTACATGTTTTTCAGAATCAAGAGGAAACTTTCTTTTACTAGGAACACCAAAAGCTGAATCTGGAAGTTTATTTCTTTCAGAAGCTGACATTTCTAAAAGATAAGATTCTTCAACTTCTTCTTCATTTGTATCATCTATAATTCCTTTGGAACTAATTAAATAAGAAACATTCATTTGCATCCAATAAGATTCATATCTTTTCTTATTTATAAATAAAGGATGAATCATCAATTTTTTGGATGATTCATAATTAGGAGTAAGCAATATAGAAGCACAGCCCTTTTTCTTATTATCTATCTTTGTAGGGAAAAATGTAGGTATTTTATAAATTTTAAAATCCTTCATTTTATCTATAAGAATCATATTTATTTACCTCCTTATACGACATTATATAGGTGTTCTCCTATTATAATACTAGCAAAAAATAATATGATAAACAATAATATACTATATTTGTGATAATCGAGTGGCATTGATTATAAATAAAAAGAAAGGAAAAATGAAAATTGAAAAGCCAAAGAAAATTTAAAGAAAGGAAAAATAGAAATGGAACAAAAAATGTATTTTTTAGAGGGAGATTGTGGAATAGTTGCAATCGATCCTGAAACAAATCAAGTAATTGAAATGGGTAATTATAAAGAATTAACTAGTTTTAAAAACATGGAATTACTCAAAGCTTCTCTGGAAAGGGAAAAAATTAAAAACTATAAAATTGGATTCATAATATCTGATGATAAATTAGATGAACCAATGTTTATAGATTATTCTGAGGTAATTAAAAAGAAGTACTACTCGGGTTGTTATTATCAAGCTATTTCAGATAATAATGTTATTGAGATTGTCCCTATTGTAAGAGAAAAGATGTTCAAGTGTGGATATATTAGTTTTACAGATAATCCGCAAGAAAGGATAGTGTCTTATCAAGAAGGTAAAGAACTTAATAATAGACTCTATAACATGGTAAAAGAAGCTGCATCATATTTATTGAGATGCGGAGTAATAAAATCATGTGAAAAAGATGAAAGTATTTGCCCCCTTAACAACGAAAACTTATCACCATTCAAATATAGTTTGTATGGTACAACAGCAACATTTAGAATTATGAGAGGTTTTGAACTCATAAAGATAAATGAAAACCGAAAAGCGTGTTGTAATAAAGTGTTACCTTTTAAAGCAAACTTCGATAAATACAAAAACATTTATTTCTGTTTTTGTAGAGATGAGAATGAATTTAAAGGTGATAAAGTTTATCACAATATAGCAGAAGATATAGAAAAGAAAATAATGGATTACTTAGTAAAGAATTATCCAGATATGAATCCAACAATTTCTTTCAATGATCTTTATTATCCAATTAAACTTTAGGGAGGTGATTAAATGATAATTAAGACAGATCTGGAAAACTGCTATTTTATATATAATGCAAATAAGAGTAAGAAATTCATTGAATCACCTGACACTGATATAACTTTGATTTACATTAATGATGGTGTAAGAAAAGAACTAGAAGTATCATTAGATTCAAGAAGTAACCTTATTATTGCTAAAGATGGCGATAATATGTACATTGTAGATGATGGATATCGTAATCAAATGATACGATGTGGATATATTGTTTATAAAGACTATGATACTCAAAAGGTTAGTGATAAAGTTTTGGGTAATCAAATAAAAGATCTATTATCTGATTTTATAAATAAGGCTTTGGAAAATTATCCTGGTATTGCAAAGTCAGATAATAAGAATAATATATATTATTTAGAGAAAGATGGATATAGATATACTATCGGTATATATTCCAACTTTGATATAGTAAAGAAAAATGAAGAAAGAAAAATAAATGGATTACAATATTATCAATTCGATAAGAATATGGATAATTTTGGAACCAGTTATATCACCATTCATTCTTTAAAATTAGATGAAGATAGTGAAGATTTTACTGTATCGGTTGCAGATGATATTTTAAAGAATATTATTGCAAATTCAAAGGATACTAAATTCGTATCTATGAATATTAGCAATCCATTGTATTATATTAAAGGAAGTAGGGAAGAGTAATGAAAGTAACAAATAACAGGGGAATATACACAATAATAACAAATTCTATTTATCATATTGAAACACAGTGTAAGTATGATGATATAAAGGATAATGTAGTAATCAAAGAAGCTGCCAAACTTAAGAAAAGATTATTAAAATATAATTATCCTGAGAATTTAGTTAACGATGCAATTAAAGAATTTTATAAATATTTTTCAGTAAAACAAAAATAATTGCATCAAATAAAAATACCCAGAGGGGAAGTTCCCCTCTGGGTTAATTATTTTATTTTGTAAAAGTATTATTTTTTGATCAAAATGATAACTTTTCCATTTGTCCAAGAACCACAAATATCAAGTCTATATTTTCTTAAATTAGGTTTTCTATCTAATAGATCATTTGTATGATTTATTAATGATTTAAGCATTACTGAATAATTGTAATCATTAATATGATACTTAGGATGATTTTCAAATTTAGCAATAAATGGAAATTTACCTTTTAGCCCTTCTCTATATTTTGTATCAAATAATGAATCGATATAAGATTTGATTTCATAATCTTTAATACTTTTTCCAGCATCATCTAATTCAATTGTTTTTAAAAAGAATACTTTATCTTTATATGGAAAGACAGTCTTTGCCTTTTTAAATTCATTTAATATATTTCTGAATTCCATTACTGAAATTTTCTTTACGACTTTATATTGACTACTCATTAATTTATCACTATAGATAGGCATAATTTATCATCACCTCCACTTTTAATTAATTATATTTAAGTGAAGGAGGTACATAAATATTATGGGTTATATGAATCATAAACTAAAAGAAAATTCAGAAGATTTTGGATATCTAGGGTTACTTGGAGCAATACTCAAACAAGCTGTAAAGGATTATGAAAGTTCTTATAAGAAGCTAGTAAAAGAAAAGAATAAGTCTAATTATAATAAATTTTTTGCTAGTCGTTTATTTTTTGTAAACGGGTGTAATGGATATGTAGATCCTGATCTGGCACAATATGTTTATGAAAAAGCTGTAAAGAACACTGAAGAATTATTTACAGAAAAAGAAGTAAAATTTACTAATGAATATATAAAGATAATGGATAATAGTAAATGATAATAACAGCCCCTATTATAAAATTCACAATGATATAATAGGAGGTATAACTTATGAAAAAAGATGTTAAAATTAAATCTTATGATGAAGATCTTAAGGATTTAGAAAAAACAAAAAAGAATTTTCTTTGGGTACAAGAATTTTCTAAAAAGATTATAGTCGCCATATTTTTAATATATTTACTTTATAATATAATTTCTATATGTATTTTAGCTTATAGTACATATAGAGGTGATGTTACTGGTTTTGATACATTAACTACAGAGATTAATGAAACATTTAGGCTTATTGTTGGTGGTTATTTAATTAAAGCTGGTCTAGAAAATATTACTAAGATTGGTGGAAGTTACTACGATAATGTAAATAAAATTAAACTCGCTAAATTAAGAGAAGAACAAGGATTAAATCCAGAATGTATAGATGATGATTTTATTTCAGATACAGATGAAAATACATTAGAGTCTTCTTATGGTCCTGGAACATTATCTTAATTATTTTTAGGAGGAAGATAGAATGAGTGATATTCCTGTTACTGGAGTTTCTCTAGATGCTAATAATATAAATATAGAAAAAGGTTCTTCAAAAACAGTAGTTGCAACTATAATTCCTAATAACGCTACCAATAAAAATGTTACATGGAGTTCTAGCAATAATTCAATAGCTACTGTTAATAATGGAGTAATTACAGCTATCAGTGCAGGAACATGTATGATAACTGTAACAACAGTTGATGGTGGATATACTGCAAGTTGCACAGTTAATTCATTGGTATATCCTACAAGTATAAGTTTTAATATGACTGAAATTAGTCATATTATAAATGAATCTAGAATTGAAGATCTTCAAGTTAGTTTTGAACCTTCTGATTGTAATGTTAAAGATTTAATTTGGGATAGCACTGATCCTAGCATTGCAACTTATGATATTATATTAAATACTTTAAGATATGATGGTGATGTTGGAGAATGCAATTTAATTGCAATTGATGCGTCTGGTAATCAAGCATCTTGTAATATTAAAGTTTATAAAAGAAAAAATAAGCCAGATCCACCAGATATATCTCAAATAGAATTAAATAGTATTACTCTTGAAGGTATTGTAGATGGAGAATATTCTATAAATAATTCACAGATTTGGCAATCTGAAACTAGATTTAAGAATCTTGAAATAAATACAATGTATTCATTTACTCAAAGACGAAAAAGATCTGGTTATTATTTAGAATCAAATTCTTCAAATGCTACTCAAGTAAGAACCAAAGATATCGTTCATGTTTCAAGTGTAAAACTAAATGTACATGAATTATCTCTTACAATCGAAGATGATAGCATTTCTTATCAATTTGAAACAACATTATTACCTGTTGATGCATATAATAAAGAAATTCAATATAGTCTTAACAATACAGAAGTAGGATATATAAATAATGATGGTAAGTTTATTGCTACTTATCCTGGTGAAGTTACTGTAACTGTAAAGTCAGTTGACGGAGAAAAGACTGATAGTTGCGTAGTAAAAGTATATAGAAAATGGCAAAAACCAGATCCACCAATTATTACTAGTATTACTAAAAATTCAGTAACAGTAGCAACGAAGAATAATACTGTATATAGTATAGATCATGGAAAAACATGGACTAATGAAAATATTTTTGCCGAATTGAGATCTAATGCTACTTATAGAATAATTTGTAAATTGATATCTGTAGGATATATGTTAGAATCTGATGTATCTAATCAAACTGTAGTGGTTATACCAGTTACAGATCCCAAACCTAATACTCAGCGATCAAGATCAATTTTATTGTCTGCTAGCGAATTATCATTTGATATTAACAAGAATACTTATGCTACATTAAATTATATAATTGAACCAAATGTAGTTGTAAATAAGAATGTCTATTGGTATACAACTGATGATAGTATAATGAGTATTAACGATGGTGGAGAAATTTGTGCTATTAATGTTGGAAGTTGCGATATATATGTAAAGACTATAGATAGTGGAGTTACAGATTCTTGTAAATGTAAAGTGTATAAAGTATATGAGCGACCAGATCCACCAGTATTAGATAAAGTCACATTAGATTCTATTAAATTAGTAGAAAAAGAAAACTGTGAATATTCTATAGATGGAGAAATTTGGCAAAGTAGTGTATTATTTGAAGGATTAACCAAAGATACATATTATACTTTATATCAGAGAATAAAAGCAACAGGAGATTATCAACCACCTAGCGAAGCTTCTTATGGATTAACTGTTAAAACATTAACTGATGAGAAACCTGGAGGAGAATCAGAAAGTGGATATACTTGGGCTCAAGAGGTCGAGGTTAATAATATTCCTGTATACGGATCACCGTATGCTAAAAAACCAGATACAACCGTAACTGGAAAATATTATATATTTAATCTTATGGAATGTAATCATAGAATTAGACTTACATATTCAGAAGAATATGCTGGAGTGTATGGTCATTCTACTGGATGGGTAAATATAACTGATCTTAAATTAATAGAATCAGAAATATATGTTGGTGATAAAGTTATTGTAGATGGTGATATTAATATTTATGCAGATGGTTCAGGTACATTTATTCATAAAACGAAAGCAGAAATGTATGTTACAGATATTATAGAATCTTTAGAATATTCTTATGGAGTTACAAGTAAACCTGGATTTGCTAGACAAGCATTTGCTAAACCTGATCAAGTTACAAAGTATAAAACTATTGTTATAAATGATTAATTTTATAGGGGATAAGGTAAATTAAACCTTATCCCCATTACTATTTTTGCACGAAAAACATCTATATAATAACTTTTAATAACGAAAAATTACGGAAAGGAGGTTTACTTCTCATGGCTTCTAATGATATAACATTTAGTTCATATATGAAGAATCTGATGAAATCTGCAGGATATATCAGTTCTGATATATTGAAAACATATGCTCCTACAATGACTTCTGTTGTAAAGAATACCAAAGAAACTAGTGAAGAAATTTATACTGCTATTTCAGATTTTACTAGCAAATCAAGTAATTCTGATATATCTTTAAATAATTTTATTGATAAAGGAAAAAATATTGCATTAAATACATGGAATAATGCAATTGACGATATTAAACAAGGTAAAATTTACAATAAAGAGCGATCCAATGCTATGATGATGGATGCAGCTAGTGGTGTATTTGGTGAAGGGGCTTTTGATTTTGATTTTAATTTTGACGAGGATGATGATTGGGGAGACGAAGACTCCGAAGATATATCTGACGATACAAAAGTTCAAGTTTCGGCTCAAGCAGAAAGTTCAAAAGCTATTATGGCAACAGTAGATGCTGTAGGAAGAGCAACTTCTGCTGAAATAACTAATGCCACTGTACAATCTGCATCATATATTGCAGCTTCAGCCAGAGAAAATAATCTAGCTTTATTCAATCTTAATAAGGAAGGTTTTGGTACAGTTACCAAAGCCCTTATGACTGTAAATGAAACTATAACTGGATTTTCGAAGATTGGTGAACCTCTTACTGCTCACATGCAGAATAGTTTAAATTTTTATACTTTAACTGGAGAGAAATTAGATACTATTATTCAAAGTTTAAAACAAATAGAAGAAAATACAATACCACCAAAAACTTCTGGTTCTGAAGGATATAAAAGTAGACGAAGTTTAGGTACATTGATGGATTCTGATGAAGGAATTAATATGTTGGAGTTAAAAGAGTCTATCAAGGAAGGTTTTAAACAAACACTAGAAGAATATGATATGGTCAAAGATATGATAACTCCAATATTAGATTCTGGTGGAAAAAATATAAATATTTTGGGAAAAGGTGTATCTAAATTAGCACAAATGTTTATTCCTGAAATAATGAAAGAATCTATAAAAGATTTAGATAAATCTGTTAAATATGGTTTAGGAGCAGCTTTAACCAAAATCAAAAAAGATGTATCTGGTGGTGGAAATATTTTATATGATTTATTAGATAATCTTATTCCTGGTAGAGACACAAAAAGAACAGTTTCTTTAAGTGAATATGAAAAAGGAGCTATACAATGGGATGGAATAGCTAGAAAAGCATTAACAGATGTTATCCCTACAACCCTTTTACAAATTTATTCTGCTATTACCGGTACCGAACCTATGAGGTTTGATTATACAAGTGGAAAATATGTAAAGAGTGCAGAAATAGTTTCTAGATTAGATAATAGAAAAAAAGAATATGTGATAGATTCTGGTGGAGATTTATATAAGAATATAAAAGAAAATATAGATAATCTTGATAAATCTCAAGAAGAAAAAGACAAGATGCTCAACAATTTATATACATATTTTGAAAAATCATTTGATAGTGGAAAACATAATATATTGACAGAATCTAATGGTATTGATGAAGAGACTTATGAAATAATCAAAAATGTATATAATAATATGAAAAATGAGGGTGGCAAAGCCAGAAGATCTCTCAATAAATGGGTTGTTAAATCTAATGTAAATTCTGAAGATTATGCTAATTTTCTTAGATCTGAAGAATCTAGTGGATACAGTGTACTTCAAACTGTACATGATGAACTCAATCAAAATAAATCTAATAAAAATGCTCCAAATATATGGAATAATGATATAGAGTCAGCTATAACTACAATTATACCGTCATATCTTGAAAAAATTTATAATATAATTTTCGCTAAATTTACTAATGGCAATATACCAAATAATGGAGCTATATCACCATCATTTAATCAAGAAGTTTCTAAAATTCCTAATATAATTATTCCTGGAACACCTAAAAATCCTGGTGAAATTCAAGATAATAAAATTGTTATAATAGGATCAAATAATAATTCTCAATCACAAGAATCAGAAGATGATCAAAATAAAGAAGAAAATATTGGTGGCGAAAACACAATATCTGAAAGTAATAAGAAGATTGGTGTACCAGATAAAAGTTCATTTAGTGAAGATGATAGTGAAGAAGCCATTGCAGCTAAAGAAAAAGAAGCTAAAAAAGAAGCAAGAGAGAAGAAGCTAAAACAAGGAGGTTCAAAGATTAAAAACATCCTTGATAAATTCTTTAAAAAGCGAACTAAACTCAGTCCGACTACTATACTTGCTGCTGATTTTATGGACAATTTATCAAAAGATATTGATATATTATTCTTTGGAACAGAAGAAGATCCAGAAAAAGGCTTATTTTCATTTGCATTTGATAAGATTAAAAATTCTTTTGAAGAGTTGAAAGATGGTGGATTATTCGATACTATAAAAGAAAAAATAAGTACATTTTGGGAAGAGAAAATTAAACCAGCTTGGAATCAATCTAGTTTTAAAGAAGAAACTACAAATACATTAAAAGAAGTTGGTAGTAAATTCAAAGGCGCTGTTACCGATATAGCTATTGGTGGAAACAATGAAGATGATAAAGATAATGGAACTGCTGCTAGAGGAAGAAAAGTTACAAAGTCTGGTGTAGTTGTAGTTTCTGAAGGTGAACTTATCATACCATCCGAATTAAACCCATTCTATCATGGTATTACTAATAAAGCTTCTCAAATTAAAAACGAAAATAGAATCGCTAGAAGTGTAGGAATGATACCTACATTTGCAAAAGGTGAAAAATCTGTTACTGTTGACAATAGTGGTAATGTGGTCCAAGGTAATGGATTTGTTATGACTGATAGAAAAAGAACTCTTGGTGAAGAATTTAAAGTTAAACTTAACGATCTTAAAGAAAAGAAAAAGAAAATAAAAAGAAATTCTTTACTTGGAACCTTAGGATATGTTATAGACAGTGTAGTTGCACCAGCAGCTGAAACTGTTAACGAAACTATTAATCAAGTATTCAATAAAGAAGAAGTAGAAAAAACAAAGAAAGAAATGAAGAAACCTAGTGAGAAATTAGCTGATTTGGTCGGTGAAATTTCAGGAGCTAAAGGTGGTATCGGAGCTGGAGCTTTATTAGGTGCAGTTGGATCTTTGTTTACTGGTGGTATTATTGGTCCTATAGCTGGAGCTGTCTTAGGTTCAAGTATAGGATTTATTGCTAAGTCTAAAAAAGCTCAAGATTTCTTATTCGGTGAAGAAGATGAAAATGGAGAAAGAAAGCGTCAAAAATTATATAATATATTTATGAAGCAATTACCTGAAATGGGTATTGGTGCTGGTCTTGGTGGAGCTGTTGGTTTATTTGCTGGTTCCCCAGTATTAGGAGCTTTCTTAGGAGCATCTATCAGTTTCATGAAAAACTCTGAGAAATTTCAAAATTGGTTCTTTGGGGAAGAAGATAAGGATGGAAAAAGAAAAGGAGGAGCTATTGGTAATAGAATATTTGCTAATATTGATGGAACCTTCAGAAATATTAATAATAGAATACAAGTTTGGTTTGCAAACTTAGGCAAATCCTTAGCTTCAAAAATTAGAAAACTTGGAGATTTTATAAAGAAAATAGCTGAAGATCCAGACGCTACTTTTATAACTAGAATACTTGCTAAGAGTATTAGGGCAGGTGTAAAATTAGTTAAACTTCCTTTCCAAGTTACTGATTATGTAACTGGTAAAATTAGTGAAAGGGTTGAACGAGGAAACCTTATAAAAGGTTATAGTGTTTACGATAAAAATAAGAAACGAAATATGACAGCTGCAGAAAGAATAGAAGCAGCAAATAAATTAAGTAATAGTAAGAGAAAAAAGATATCTGACGAATTCAAACATTTTGATGAATTCTTAGCTAGTATAGATGACTATAATGAATGCGAAAGATACAAAGATCTTATTCATACTATAAAAACTTCTAGACCTGATAGTGATTCTTATATAAATGCAGTTAATGAACTCATCAATGATCCTAAATATAAGAAATATATGGGTACTAGTGTCAAGAGTGTAAAATTCTTAACAAAGAATATTGAAAAGATTTCTAGCCGTATGGGTGATGAATCTGCTCGAAAAGGATTATCTAAAGAAGAATATATACAAGCCAGAGAAGATGCTAATGCTAAACATATAAAAGATACTGTTGGTTGGCTTGAAAATATTTATAATGTAATTACTGGTAAAAAGCCATCTAAATTATTAGATGCAGTTGAAGATCAAAATAAAGAAGATGAATCCAAGAATAGTAAAATAGAAATAGATGCATTTGGAAATATTCATGAATATAAAGTGGATAATGATGGAAATGTAACTGAAAAGCTTGAAGATAGAAGAACCAAAGAATCTAGAACCAAGATGGATGAATTCTTCTCATCAATTACTTCTATTCCTAGTTTAATCAAAGGAGTTGCTCTTGATGTTAAAGAAGTATTGTTTGGTGACGGAGAAGATAATAAAGGATTATTTGGTAAATATATTGATAAAGCTAAGGGTTTCTTAAAGAATCTTGTTAGTAAAATCGTTAAACCTATACTTGGATTAGTTACTGGTGTTATTGGTATATATACTGTCGTTAATGGTTTATTTGGTGGAGAGGATACTTTTACCAATAAAGTATTAAATATAGTCGGTTCATATGTTGGATTTGGCAAAAACTCCACAAATTCAGAATTAGAAAATGGTATGCCTAATGATGAAGGTGGAACAAAAACACAATTTATAGACTCCCAAGGTAACATTGTAAAAGCACAATTTGATGAATTGGGCAATAAGACATATGTAAATGCAAATGGTGAAGTTGTAGATCCTAGTACTGTTTCTAGAGTAAGAGCAGGAAAAGATACTTTTATTAGTAAATTTAAAAAGGGAAACCTTAGACAACTTGCTACTGGAAAGCCTTTATTGGCTACAAAGTTACTAAAAGGAGCCGTTGGAAAATTACCATTTGGAAAAGCAATAACTGGACAACTTGAACATGTTGGTTCTAATCTATCCAGTTTTAAAGCTGATTATGTATCAAGATTTGGTAAAGAAGCTTGGGCTTTACAAATGGGAGATGACTTTGGTGAAGGACTTGTAAATTCTCTTAAAAATAGTGATGGTGTTATTGCTGTTAAAGTCAAAGAAATATTAGATAATGCATTGAAGCATATGGATGATATTCCTTTACTTCCAGCAAAAGTTAAACAAGTGCTCCCTGGATGTTTCGATGATCTTGCTGAATCTATTGGAAAGAATGCTGGAAAATTCATTGGAAAAGTTGGACAAAATATTTCTGATATTTTACCAGTAGTAAATGTATTAATGATGATTTCAGATTTCATTACAGGTTATGAAGATGCTAGAACAACTTTAGGAATAACAGCTGAACCTACTATTCCTCAAAGAATTGTTTCAGGTTTACTTAGATTAGTAAAGAACCTTATTCCTATTATTGGTCCATTTATACCTGATGATTTAATAGTAAATGTATTCTGTAATTGGATAGCTCCTGTATATTTTATAAAACCTAAAGAGTTATTAAAACAGAGAGAGGAAGCTAAACAAGAAGTAGCTGATTATAATGCTGAGCATGGTACAAATTATACAGTTGCTGAATATAATAAAGCTGTACTCAATGATTATACATTTACTGAAAGAATAGGTAATACTTTTAAGACCACTAAACAACAATTCAAAGATAAATTTGCTGCTGCTAAAGCTGCTACCCAACAAGGTGGACTTGGAGCTGGAGCTAGAGAACTTCTAAATCTTGATAGAATGAAAGAAGCTTATACGGAAGCTGGTGGTGGTCTTAACGGTGCTTGGGAAGCCATTAAAGCTCAATCTAGCGGTTATGGAGTATTTAGTGATCTTCAAACAAAATCGATGGATTTAGTTAAAGCAGCATTTACTGGTGATACTAAAACATTTTTTGATACAAATAATCGTGTATTAGAAGGTTTTGGGGATAGTAAATCTGAAAAAGGAGTTAAATCTTCAGCATTCTCAAAAACAATAATTGGACCTTTTAATGCATTAACTGCAGTATTAACACCTATTGCCCTTACAACTGGATTTATGCATCATGGATTTAGTAATGTAAAGAAACTCATAGGTGCTATCAATCCAATTAATAAAATTAAGACTTCTATTACATCTCATCTAAAATTAGCTAAAGATGGTGATATAAAAGGATTATTTGCTTATAAAACGGATGATAGTAAAGGTGGATTTTCTAAAATATATGATATTATGGATTTCAACTTTAGTACGACATTATTACCATTTACTCTCTTTATGAAGATAGGAAATGGAATTAAAGGTTTCTTCTCAAATGCTACATCATCAGTTATGGCTGACTTTGAAGGATTTAAGGGTTATGTGGAAGAAATTAATGGATATGCTTCTAGTGGAGATATTGGTGGAGTATTAAAGTCACAATATAAGTCTTCATCAGCATTAAGACAAATATTCTCATTCGGTGCAACATTTGTCAAAATTGTTAGTGTAATTAGATCTGGATTTAATTGGATACTGAAGACACTTGACAACTTTGTAGATTTTGCTATGGATAAAATTAAAAGTACAAAGATAGGACAACTTGTACTTGGGGATTCTGAAAGCGAATCTGGAAGTGGTAAGAAGAGTGTAAAACAAAAAGTAACCGAAACTGCATCAAAAGCCTGGAATTGGTTAAAAGATAAAGTTGGTTATGGTTCGGGTTCTGGATTAGCAGTAAATAGTTCTTGTAAAAATTGCGAAGGATATATTTCTCAATTAGATGATAGATTTAAAAACATACCACTTGCTAATTCAACTGTTGGTGAAATTGGTTGTGGTCCAGCTGTAGGTGCTATGGTATCTAAAACAATGGGTGGAGATACAGATATGAATAAAGCCATTGATGATGCTAGAGCATATACAAATAATAATGGTACATCTATTAAATATTTCAAGGATAAATTTAATGCTTCAGAATTAAATAATAAGAATAGTGTTAAACAAGCACTTGAGTCAAATAGACCTGTTATATTACTTGGAAAAGACCCTTCGAATACTAGCAAAGCCAAATCACCATTTGGTCCTAAAAATCATTATGTACTTGCTACATCTATGAAAAATGGTAAAGTTTTAGTTAATGATCCTGAAAATAGATCACCTATGGTTTATAATAGTTCTATATTAGATAAATCTAAAATAAACCTTACATATGGTGGAACTTCTGGATTAAGAGGAATGGGCACTGGTGTAACAAAAACATCAGTATCCGATACAATTTGGAATGTACTTAAATCTGAAGGATTCTCAGATGAAGCAGCTGCTGGTATTTTAGGAAATGCTCAACAAGAATCTACCATGTCGCCAACTGCAGATGCTGCAGCTTATGGATTATTCCAGTTTGAGAAATCAACTGGTTCTGCTAGCGGACTAGAAGATTATGCTAGTAATCTTGGAAAATCTAAAGATGATCCAGAAACTCAGACCAAATATATGCTTTCATTATTTAAGAATGAAATTAGTGCATATTCTGGTAATGGTATTCATGTATATGATAATGGTACTGAAACTTGGTGGCCTACTAAACTTACACTTGATGATTATAAATCATTAACTGATCCTAGAGAAGCAGCAGAGATCTTTGAAAGAACTTATGAAAGACCTTCTATACCTATGAGAGAACAGCGTAAAGAATATGCAGCTGATTTCTATGACCTTTATAAAGGTACTAGTGGAAACTCTTCTTCTAGCAAAGACGAATCATCCGAAGATGAATCATCTGATAGCTCAAGTAGTTCTTCTAGTTCAGGTAATCTTCTTACAGACTTATTAAATATATTTGGATCTATAACAAATGTATTTAATTTAAAGGATGGATTCAGTATAAATTCATCGGATAGTGGAGATTCGAGTTCGTCATCAAAATCAAAGAAGTCTGATAAATCTAATTCATCTGGTGGAGTTACAAACGCGGTTGGTGCGCAATCAGCTGCAAATGCTGCAACAAATGAATTAGGATATCCTGAATCTGGTGATAATATTACTAAATTTGGTGAATGGTCTGGATGTAATGGTCAGCCTTGGTGTGCTGCATTTGCTGCATGGGCTATTTCACAAGCATTTGATGGTACTAAAGATAAAGCAGTTCAAGCATTATATAATTGCTCTAATGTAAACTATACACCTACTCTTACACAAAGCTTTAAAGATAACGCAGCATGGTATTCTGAACCAGAAGTTGGTGATGAAGTTATGTATGGTAATCCTGGAGCTTATCATGTTGGATTAGTTACAGCCGTAGATAAAGCTAACAAGACATATACATCTGTTGAGGGTAATACTGGTGATAAGGTTACTCAGAAAGAGCATTCATCATATATGGATGGTAATGTTATTGGTTATGGTAGACCTGATTATACTGGAGCAACGGCTAATATAGCTTTAAACAATACAACAAATGATGAAGATAATACTATTAGTGGTGATGAAGATTTCAAGGCAACTGGTTCTGGACTTAGAGGAGGATCTTCTGGTTTACTTAATAAATTTGCTCCTTCAAGATTTGTTTATGGTTCCAAGAAAGGTCAAAAGTTATTTAGTGGTTCTTCGGGTATTAGTGGTAAGAATGCTAGATTTAGAGGAGCTGGAAGTGAAATGTCAGCTGTTGTTACAAAGACCCTTAATAATATTAAGACAAATCTCACTAATAATGGTGGTTCAATGAGTGGAGTGGATCCTTCATTAGTAACAGATTTACTTACAGCTATAACTAGTCTTCTAAATAGTATTTCAGAAAATACCGCTCCTACTGAAAAGATTTATGCTGCGTTAACTGATTACATTGAATATGTAAAAGGTAACAAAGAAAGTAATCAGACAACTACAAATAATCAAAATACTAATAAAGTAAATATGCCTACAACAACAAATGATATAGATACAAATATTGCTTCATTAGTTAGCACATTATCTGCAATTGCTAGAGGATAGATACTATAAAGGGGCTAGTGAAATACTAGCCCCAACTTTTATATAATATCAATATAAAGGTGGTGAAACAAATGGCAACTTATTATATGGATGAAAATGGAAATTTACAAATTAAAAGTACAGCTACTTATGTTAACACATTAAATGGAACAACAAGTAATGTAGTTGAAACTGGTACCAATGGTGCTTGGGAAAATAATGGTGGTAATGCAAGTACAAATGCATCCACTAGTGAAACAACAGGTACATTATCTAATTATGTAGATATCGCATATTTAAACCAAGATATAAATGGAGATGCTGATTATTGGAATGGATTAGTTAGAAAGATGATGACTACATCTATGAATGGTATAGAGGGAATTCCCTATCAATTTATGCCATCAGTAGATTCGAGATTAGATGATACAGGAAATGGTACAAGTGAAAGTAAAATAGGTAGAAAATATGCAGAAAAAATAATGGGAAGATTACCATTATTATTTTTAACACCATGTAAACCCCAAGCATTGGCTGACTTTTCATCGGAAGATAAACAAAGAATATTAACAATGGTTACTGAGGGTAATCTTGTTGAAGACCTTGTAAATGGTGATGGTAGATATTATAATACAACATATGCATATCCTGAATACTTTAGATATTTCAATTGTATGATGGCTGCTGTATCTGCGTTCTTAGGATTATATGAAACCAAGATACCATCATATACTGGTGAAAAGGATAAACTTATTGGCGAATATGATTGGTCAAGTGAATTAAATCCAGACTTTAAGACATTCTTTAGTGCTAAAGAAAATTTAGTATTTTATTTAGATGGATTTAGTAGCGTAAGTGAATCCTTTAGTAATGAAGTTGGAGAATCTTCTATTGCTTCTCAAATCAATGAAACTTCGGCTACAGCTCAAGAATTAAATTTCTTATTAGCAGGAAACAGTTCAGTGATAGGTCAAATAACTGATAGTGTAACAGAAGCAGTTTCATCTATTAGTAGCGCTTTGACTGATCTTTTATCGTTAGATAAACTAGGTGGAGGAATAATAGGTTCATTAGCTGATTCTGGTGTAAACTCTATTGTTAATGGAGGAAAAATAGTATTTCCTCAAATCTGGAGAAATTCAGACTATAGTAGAGATTATAGTTTAAATATAAAACTTAGATCACCGGATCATGATTCATTATCAATATTTTTAAATGTTATTAAACCATATTGTAAACTTCTTTGTCTATGTTTACCTAGAGTAATGGAATCTGAAGATCATTATAATGCTAATGCTTATATGAGTCCATTTTTAGTAAAAGCATTTAGTAAAGGTATGTTTAATATTGATATGGGTATAATAACATCATTAAATGTTACTAAAGGTGCTGAATGTCAATGGAACGATGACGGTCTTCCTACGCAATTAGATATAGATATTACCATTACAGATTTATATTCATCCCTTGCAATGTCTGGATTTGAATCTACTGGAGCCATTACAGGTAATCCATTTAAAGCTATTAAGCAAACATATAAAATTGTAAACAATACAGCATATATGGATTTCTTAGCTAATATGGCTGGATTAAATGTAGGTACAATGGCTATTGGTAGAAGAATTAAAATGTATAGATACCTTACACAGACATCTGTAACACAATATCCTCAGAGAAAGTTTAGTGAATTTGAACGAGGTATATCTAATTTTATGGGAACTTTATATTCAACGTTTTAAAATAAAAGATAGTAGTAGTTAATTCTACTACTATCTTTAGTAATTTTATATTTATACTAAAACTAAAAAATAATCTTATTAATATAAAAAAGAGGTAATTTATGAGTGCTAAAAATACGAAAATAATTACTCCTTTAATCTTTGAGGAACCAAATAAAGAAGTAAATTTTATTGTTCCTGGAAAACCTTTCGGAAAACAAAGACCAAGAATGTCAAGGCGAGGCAAATTTGTTACAACTTATACTCCTAAAGAAACTGTAGAATATGAGAATCTTGTTAAGATTTCTTATTATAATTCTGCTGGCGATACTAAATTAAACGGTGCTATAAAAGCAACTATAAAAGGTGTATTTCCCATTCCAAAGACAGCATCTAATAAACAAAGAGAAAAGATGATATCTGGGGAAATTAAATATACTAAAAAGTTAGATTGTGATAATATGGCAAAGTGTATTCTAGATGCTCTAAATAATATAGCATATGACGATGATTCACAGGTTCATGAATTATGTATTACTAAAGAATATGGTGAAAATCCAAGAGTAGAAATATCGTTGAAGGAGGATAATTTTTAATAAATGAATTTATATGATTATAGAAAACAAATTCATAAGATTTATAATGAATCTGTTTATGGAAATACAAAAGGTGATATTTACAATGAATTATCAGAGTTAAGATTAGATAATAATTTTATTGATTCTGTAGTTATTAATAATGAAAACAAAACTGTACTTTATAAATTAACCGAAGGATTTGACAAAGATGATATTCAAAGTTTATTAGATCAAGTTCAATCAGTTATAGAATTATTTGTAACAAAAAATTTACCAAATATTGATGAAGATATGAGTAATTTCTTAAAATCAAATTTGACATATGATCATTATATTTTAAATGACAACTTAATAATTCAATTATAAAAAATACCCCTATAGGAAATTTCCTATAGGGGATTTATTTTAACTAAATATTGATTCTATGTATTTACTATCGATTTTCTTAAGTTGAATTGTATTAAGGGTTTCAAGGAATCCATAAAGAACTTTTGCGGATTCAACTATTGTGGCTACATCGAGAGATCCATCTTCTTCGATATAATTCTCTTTAAGAGCTTCATCTTTTATGATATCTCTATTAAGATTTCTGGCAAACATTTCCATTATAGAAAGAGGTCTACTATTAGTTATATCATTAATAGATCTTTTAGCCATCCTTACATTCTCTTGAGCAACTGCATCTTTTCCTTCCTCTTTATCTTTATCAGACATATCTTCGACAGTTTTAATATTATCTGATATCTTTCCAAGAAGAGCATTAATCTGCTCTTTATCTTTAGCATTATTTTTAATAAATATCTCTTCAGCATCTGCTACTCTTTGTCTAATAAGTGCAACTGCTTTCTGAACATCTTCTTCTTTATCAAGATCTTCGATAACTTTATTATCGTAGTTTTCTGGTTCTGGCTCCACATCAATTTCACCGTCATCATCTACATCTGAATCTTCAGCATCTGCATCTACTTCATCTTCGATCTT
>Ga0326511_10000200_pt1 | contig 49968 bp, 89 predicted proteins | sample 0_2496_0518_D_FD_203701 | JGI IMG/M metagenome (GOLD analysis project Ga0326511, IMG submission 203701) | Bovine rumen microbial communities from UC Davis, California, United States - 0_2496_0518 | ecosystem: Host-associated > Mammals > Digestive system > Stomach > Rumen | place: USA... | reverse complement strand
TTCGATACGGTTCCTGTGGCCGTTACTGGCTACAAGCCTACTTCTTGCATCACGATCGACACCACCCGTCTTGACGCTGCCGGTAAGACCGCTCTTACTGCTCTTGAGACCACTCTGTATGGCGATACTGACGAATCCGCTGTTGCCACTCTGCCGACGCCCGAGCAGGTTCTGACCGCTATGGGTTGGACTGCCCCGTCTGCCTGATATTTTTAACATCCTGGGCCCTGCTAATTAGTGGGGCCCGCTTTTATTATGAAAGGAGAAACCTAAAATGATCGTACGAACGATGACTTATACCGATTATAACGGTGAAACCAGAACGGAAAAGTTTTATTTTAACCTTACTGCCGCGGAGATCGCTAAGCTTAATTTCTCTGAAAAGGGCGGTCTTGAGGAGGCTATTAAACGCTGTGTTAAAGAAGAAGATACCGGAAAAATGGTTTCTCTTCTTGAGAAGATTGTTCTTCTGTCTTATGGCGAGCGTTCTGAAGATGGCCGGCAGTTTATTAAATCTGAGGAACTTAGCAAGGCATTTTCGCAGACTCCTGCTTATTCTGATCTGTTTATGTCTTTCTTTACTGATGAAAATGCTGCTACCACGTTCCTTGACGAGCTCATTCCGTCTGATATGGTGAGCAATATTGACAAGAATAAAGCAAAGGCAGAAGTTGAGAAGATCGCTAATGAAATTCCTGACGCGTCTTTGAACTGATATCTGGAGATAAAGTATGCTTAAAATAGAAGTTCCTGAAAGGGAAGCGTTTAACCCCGAGACTAATGAATTCTTCACGATTAAAGGCCAGACTTTGACTCTCGAGCACTCGCTTGTTTCTTTATCAAAATGGGAGTCGAAGTGGGAGACTTCTTTTTTAAGCGCTTCTCAAATGACCAGAGAACAGACAATTGACTACATTAGATGCATGACAATAACGCCTAATGTGGATCCTGTTGTCTATTATTGTTTAACTGAAGAAAATATCCGTCAAGTTTATGAGTATATAGCGAAACCGATGACTGCAACAACGTTTTCAAAACGTGAGCAGAAAGCGAAAAGCAAACAAATAATGACGGCCGAGTTAATTTATTACGCCATGATTGCTTATCAGGTGCCTTTCGAATGTCAGAAATGGCACCTGAATCGTTTACTTACCCTTCTTCATGTGTGCGAGATTAAGAACCAGCCTCCGAAGAAGATGAGTAAGAAAGAATTAGCTTCGCAGAACAGATCTCTTAATGCTGCCAGAAGAGCTAAGCTTAACAGTAGAGGATAAGAACGTATGGGTATAAAAATTCAGCATCATGGCGATTTTAAACGAACAAAAAAGTTTCTAGAACAGGCTACAAAATCTGATTTTAGACTAGTTCTAGAAAAGTACGGTCGGGAAGGGGTTAATGCACTTTCTGCAGCAACCCCTATTGAATCTGGAATTACGGCTTCTTCTTGGGATTATGAGATCGTCCAAGAAAAAGAAGCTTTTAGAATTTATTGGACAAACTCAAATGTAAATAATGGAGTTGTCATTGCTGTAATTCTACAGCTAGGACATGGCACTGGAACTGGCGGCTATGTCGAAGGTAGAGATTACATTAATCCTGCGATCCAACCGGTTTTTGATGCTATAGCACAAGCTGCTTGGGACGAAGTACAGAGATGGTAGGACGGTGGTTAATATGAGACAAGCTTATCCTAACGAATTATATCACCATGGAATTTTAGGAATGAAGTGGGGCAAAAGGAATGGGCCGCCTTACCCTTTGTCTCCTGGCTCACATTCGGTTTCTGAGAAGAAAGCAGGCTGGGAAAAAAGTCTGGATTCTAATACGAATCAATCAGATCAGATAACGAAAAACAATAAAACAGTTAGTAAAACTCCGGTTGTTAGTCATGATGAAAAAACAGTCAGAGAGCAGGCATATAAGAATAACGCAAACGTTATAATATTAGATAAGAAACCTGCGAAAACACAGTCTTTCTTTAAAGATCATAAAAAAGAAATTCTTATAGGAGCTTCTGCAGCTGCCATTATTGCGGCTGGAGCAATAATTGTCTCTAGGCAATTAAAAAACAAGAATGTTGTAACTAGCGAGATTGACCCTGCAAATCAGTTCTTTCGAGCTCAATTAAATTGGGGCGGCGTTGGCAAAAAAGAATATGGCGGCTTTGCTAGCAAGTCCGAACAATACATGGCAGCATGGTTGAATTCAGATTCAACTAGATTAAAGCCTCTTAGTGAGCTTGATTATAAAAATATGGATAATACACCAGTTGTTTTACGAGCAGGAGAAAGTTTATTTAGAATGTCAAAAAGTGATCATTCTGGATTACGAAACGATTGGGAGTATGTATCTTTTGGCGAAGATCGGGATCGATATAGGGCGTTTTTACCACAAATGTGGAACTGGAAAGCTTCAAATCCATTTTCATTTTCTCATAAAGTTTCTAAAGTGTTTGAGATGGAATTGGGGGCAAACGTAGATATTAAGGCACCTGGAAAGAAGGATACTTTTGATATTGTAGAAGCCGCGTTAAAACGCGTTTTTCCGCATAAGAGTGACGCTGAAATACACGCCGATTGTCTAGCTCATTTTAATCAGTATATGCTTGGGATGTCAGATCGATATGGCACAATTAGTAATGCTATCAGTGACGAAGCAAAAGCTAGAGGCTTTAATGCCATTATAGATTTTAATGATGCTGGACGGCTCGCTGATAAACCGTTACTTGTACTGGATGGAGCAAAAGATTTATCTGTAAAAAGATCAACCAGCATTTCGATTAAGGACACAAAGAAGCTTTTACAGGACATTTCTTTACCGGAAGCTCGAACGGGTTTTTTGATTGAAGACTTTATGAATACACAAAATCTCAGTCAATATGCCCAAATTGTCCAAGCACTTCTTAATGCTTGATCTTAAAAATTACAATCTCTATAATAGAAGATAACGAATGCATGTCTTCTTATATTATTCGAGGAGGTTGTAACGAATGAAAAAAAATGGAAGAGAACTTACGGACCAGTCGTATTTAGCTAATGCCGATGAAAATCTAGTTAGAGAAGAAGCTTACCGACATCACACAAATGTTATTATTTTAGAGAGAAGCAATAAAGAAAGATTGATTGATAGAATCAGGAGGAAAATTAATGCTTGGCGCAATCATTGGTGATATTGTTGGAAGTATTTATGAACACCATAACATTAAAACTAAAGACTTTGTATTTTTTAATTCTGATTGTAGAATGACTGATGATTCGGTGATGTCTTTGGCTATTGCCAATGCACTTTTAAAAAGTTCAAATGAAAATGAATTTGAAGACAATGTTGTAAAAAACATGCAAGAATTTGGCAGGAGATACCCTAATGCTGGATATGGTCGGCGGTTTATTTCTTGGATTTATTCCGATACACCAAGGCCATATCATAGTTTTGGAAACGGATCTGCTATGCGAGTCAGTCCGGTTTCATGGGTTGCCAATAGTGTTGAGCAAGCTGAACATTTAGCGGAAGTTCAAGCTAGAACGACACATGATCATCCTGACGCAATTCTCGGAGCGAAAGCCGTTGCTGCCGCTATTTATATGGCTCGTACCGGATCGGACAAAGATGAGATTCGAGAGTATTTGCAAAATAAGTATTACACACTTAGTTTTACACTTGATGATATTCGAGATGAATACATATTCGATGTGAGTTGTTCCGGAAGTGTTCCTGAAGCGATTGAAGCTTTTTTGGAGTCAAGTAGTTTTGAGGATGCAATTCGAAACGCGGTTAGTATTGGCGGAGATAGCGACACTATCGCAGCTATTACAGGATCGATTGCGGAGGCTTTTTATGGAGTTCCTTCGTGGATTGAAGATGAAGCTCTCGGTCGGATGGATGATTATCTATTTAATATTTATCTCCAGTTTAGACTTTATTGTTTGAATAAGTCATAAAGCTAATCTTTAAAGTGTTGAAAGGCAATGTTAAATGCATCGCCTTTCTTTTTTATTTCTGTGGCGGAAGGATGTGAGCGATCTTGCCTAGTATAGACAACCGCATAGTGAACATGCTATTTGAGAATAAGCAGTTCGAAAACGGTGCGGAACAAACTATGAAGACGCTTGACGAATTAGATAAGAAATTAAAACTACCTGATTCTGGTAAAGCGTTTGATAATATTACAAAAGCTGCAAACTCTGTTAATCTAAGCGGCATTCATAGCGGCCTTAATGCTATACAGGATCGTTTTTCTAGTCTTGGCATTGTCGGAATGACAGTGCTTCAGAACCTTACGAATTCCGTAGTAGACATGGGTAAAAAGCTCGTAATGGCCGTTCCCCAGCAAATCGCTAGAGGCGGCTGGAATCGAGCTATGAATATTGAGAAAGCAAAATTCCAGCTTAAAGGATTTCAGGTTGCTTGGGAAGATATTTCGAAGCAGATCGACTATGGCGTTAAGGATACGGCGTATGGACTTGATGCTGCGGCAACGGTTGCGTCTCAGTTAGTCGCTTCTAGCGTAAAATTCACCAAAGGTCTTGACCCTGAAATTGACGGGTTGGACGAGATGTCCAGAGCATTGCGAGGCATTTCTGGCGTTGCTGCAATGACAAACAGTTCGTATGAAGACATCGGACGGATATTTATAGCAGTTGCTGGCAATAGCCGTTTAATGGGTGATCAGTTATTACAGCTCTCCGGCCGAGGCCTTAATGCTGCTGCATCTTTGGTTGATTTTTTCAATAATGTAAATGATGGTTCAATAAAAGCCAGTGATTCAGTAACAAAATCGATTAAGTCTATAACTGGCGGAAAGAAAGTTACAGAAGCAGAATTAAGAGACTTAGTGTCAAAAGGCAAAATTTCATTTAAAGTCTTTGCGGAGGCAATGAATACCGCATTTGGCGGCCATGCTAAAGAAGCTAATGAAACATTTAACGGCGCTTTTGACAACATAAAAGCTGCATTAAGCCGAATTGGACAAGATTATGCCACTCCGATCATTCAGAATAGTGTTCGAGTGTTCAATGCACTTAGAACAATGTTTAATGCCGTAAGAACGTTTACCAAGCCGTTTGGTGATACAGTTTTTACGACTTCGTTTAGTAATCTTGCCGATACAGTAACGAGTAAGATTAATAGTATTACAGATTCTATTAATGCCCTTGTGACTTCAAGACCATTTGAGGTGTTTAAACGATTTCTTTCAGGAAACAATATTAATCTTCCATCTCTTGAAATGGATGCGTCAGGTACCAACGTCCAAGTGCTTCAAAGTCTTCTTAAAGGAAAAGGTATTATTGACTGGGATGGAGATGGGAAATTTGGCGAACTGACCGAACAAGCCGTAAAAGATTTTCAAAGTTTAACGGGTCTTGTTGCAACAGGAAAAGTTGATTTACAGACGTGGGCCACGTTACTCGACACAACAGTTGAAGATTTAAAACTCGCATCAAAACTTGACTTGCCATTATTATTAAAAGGCTCTTCTGGCGAGCAAGTTACAAAACTTCAGAATTTGTTAAAAGAATGGAAGCTTGTTGATTGGGAAGCGGATGGCATATTTGGCAAAAATACAGAAGCAGCAGTAAAAGAATTTCAAATTGAAATTGGTCTTGATCCGACAGGAGTTGTGGATTTAGAGACTTGGGCGTATTTACTTGAAACTACAAAAGAAGACTTAATTCAGGAATACGATAGTGAATTTGGCACTATAGACAAGATTATACAAAATATTACGACGTTTGTTGGTTCAACAAAAGAAGCTTTTACCGCTATAAAGTCTGTGTTTCAGAGTATTGGTAAAGCGATTGGTAATGCTTGGAAACAGATATTTCCAGGATCAGCACAAGAAAAACTAGAGCAATTTACATCCGGAATTGGTTCGTTTTCTGAAAAAGTTAAAACAATTGCTGAAAATGTTGAACTATTTATTAATAGTCTTGTTGTTGACCGTCTTGGTAAGATTCAAAGCTTTTTCGCCGGGTTATTTTCAATACTTAGTCTTGGTAAACAAATAATAGGCGGTTTATCTAGAGGTTTTAAAAAGCTTTTAGATCCGTTATCGTCAAAAATCGGTCCTTTAGCCGATACACTACTTACTGGAGCAGGTTCTTTTGGTGATTGGTTAACTAGCCTTGCGGCGGCAGCACAAGAAACGGATTTCTTCGGACAAAAGTTTGAAGCCGCTGCAGATTGGATTCTGAATGCCGTTGATAATATTAAGAATGCATTCACTACCGCAAAGCAATGGGCCATCGATGCTTGGTCCTGGCTTTCAGATACTTTTTCTGGTTTATGGGATTCTATTGGTCCAACGGTGACGTCGATCTGGAATCACTTACAAGAATTCTGGACTAATTTGACTAACTTCTTCTCGAATATTTCCAAAGGCGATAAAGTCAAGATTGAGTTCCATGGATTTAGAGATTTCTTGTCTTGGCTCGGTGAGAATGTAAACTGGGATGCAATTTTAACAGTAGTTGAAAAGATATTTAAGTTTGTTGGAGTCATAGTAAACGGTCTTCTTGGGGTTATAGACAATGTTCTTGGCGGGAACGCTGAAGGTGCTGCAGATAGTATTGGTATCCTCTCTAATGCTTTAATGACTCTTGCCGGTGTTAATATTGGCACATCATTGGCTGCCGGAGGAGCTGCCATTATTAATTTTATTGGATCTCTTAGTGGGATGCTAGCTAGCGCCACATTAAACTGGAATAGTGAGACTTTCTCTGCAATAGGTACAAGTATACTTATGCTTGCTGGATCACTCTTCCTTATATCTTCGATTAAAGAAGAGGATCTCAATAGAGCGATGTCGGCGTTAATGACGTTGCTTACCGCGTTAACAATTATTTTCAAAATATTAAATTATACAAAAAATATTCCCAATACAGATGGGGCTAGGGGCGCATCTAGCATAAAGGAAGCATTGGCTGGATGGATGGATTTAACTTCTGGAAAAGTTGCGGCTAGATTTGCACAGGGAAGTCAAGCAAAGGTACTTACGGCATTTGCAAGTTCAATATTGATGCTTTCTGGAGCGGTTTGGATTTTAGCATCAATTGATTCAAACAAAATTGGGCTAGCAGTTGCCGCCGTTGTTATTTTAATGGTGGCTCTAATTGGTCTTTTTGAGAAGCTTCAGAGTAGTGTTTCTTCTGATGGTATGAATGCAGTAAAAGCAAATAAGGCAATTTCTAAGGCTTTAAAGTCGCTTGCTATTTCAATTCTTATTCTCGCGGTTTCCATGAAACTTATCGGCTCCCTTGATAGTGATAAAATGATTCTATCACTATTAGCTGTTATTAGTCTTATGGTCGTAATGACAAGCATGGTTCAGCGGTTAGCTGCGTCATCGAAGGACATGAAAGCTGTAAATCTGGCTGCAATAGCGTTGATGCTTACTACCATGGCTTCTGCAATGCTAAAACTTTCATTATCAGTTGCATTGCTGTCGCTTCTTGACTCCGATAAAATGGCTGCTGGAGCAATTGCAATTGGTGCTCTAATGTATGCCATTACACAGATGGTCATATCGCTGACTAATGCAACCAAGAGCGGAGGGGCTTCAGTTGGTCAGATGCTGACTATGGCTGTTCTTATTGCCGTTATGTCCAATGCCATGACTAAATTAGCTCTTTCTGTAGCTCTTTTGTCAAAGATGGATCAGCTCAATATGTGGAGCTCGGTTGGAGCGATCGTTGTCATGCTGTATGCGATGGTTGGTGCACTTAGACTTCTTGGCGGAATGGCTGAAAAGACTAAAGATGGCTCTACAGGAATCATTGGTATGGCAGCATCCATCCTTATTCTTGGTCTTGCGATGAATCTTATTGCCGGTGCTCTCAAGAAGCTCGGTAGCATGGACTGGAAACAGTTAGTGGCAGGAACATTAGCGTTGATCGTTTCTCTTTATGCCATGGTCGGCGCTTTAGCACTGCTTAATAAGATTCAGAAAACTGAGGGCGCTGGAAATCTTGCTGGCATGGCGATGTCTATACTTGTGTTATCTGCGGCTATGCTTTTACTTGCGCCGGCTATTACCATGATAGGTAATATAGGCTGGTCGGCTATGATTGGCGTTTTGGCTATAGCTGGTGCATTAGCTGTATTTATTGGTGCGGCAGCGTTAATAGATAAATTTGGTCTTACTAAGGCATTATTAAAGCTATCTGGATCTATTGCTTTGTTCGGTGTTGGCGTCGCATTAATTGGCGTTGGTCTTCTTGCTGCATCCGTTGCATTGACTGCATTTGGAGGCTCGTTAGCAGCGTTTGGCGTAGCATTTATCGCATTTCTTGGCGTTGTACTGACCGGTATTGTAACCCTTGCTCCTACAATTACGATGGCGGTCGTGAGCTTAGTTGAAGCAATAGTCGACGCTATTGTAATGAGCGCTGATTCGATAGTTACAGGCGTCGGAACACTCATCGTATCCGTTGTTAAGGCGGTTATCCAATATGCTCCGGTCATAATGTATGGACTTGGAGTCCTGATATTTGAAGTTTTGGCATTCCTTGGAGCCTTAGTTCCGAATATTGTCGACGATTTAGTAAAGCTTCTTTTAATTATTATTAACAGTTTCAGCTTAGCCATTGTCGAGAATGGTAAACAAATTGGTGAGGCTATTAGAAATCTGGTTCTGTCTCTTGGGCAATTCATTTGGGAAGCGCTTGATGGGATATTTGGGCCCTTGATTCAGGTATTATTTCCGAACTTTTATTCTCAAATGACTGACGTTATGAACACGGGCCATGGAGATCTTGTAACAACGCTGACCGAGAACAATGCGGAACTTCGTGCTGGTATGGAACAAAATGCCGAGTCAATGAAAGAGGGCTGGGATAATGTAATCTCGGACTTTGATCCACTTGGTGACATTCAGGATACGGTTTCCGACGCTTCGTCTGGAATGAGCGGAGTAGACATGATGAGTACCGGATGGGCCGATGATATGGTTGGCCAGTTCGGAGAGCTTGGTGACCTTGGTGGCGGAGAGTATTCAACACACTTGTCTGGGACTATTTCTGATGGGACTGAGACTGTTTCTAGTGCCGTAAATGATGTTGCCGATAGTGCCGATAGCGCTAAATCAACCTTTAAATCTGATGGTTCTACTGCCGGTGGGTACTATGTAGATGGCGTATATAATGGTGCTGTGGCACGTGGTTATAGAGCCTATAATGCTGGTGTGTATACTGCAAATCAAACAAATGCTGGTTTTACGAATACTCTGCAAATTCAATCTCCTTCTAGGGTTGCAATGAAATATGGTGCATACTGGACGGAAGGCATTGCGATCGGCGTTCGTAAAATGGGATATATGGTTGAGGATGCAGGTGCAAATGTTGGTGGTACCGCGATAGATACCATGCGTGATACTCTTCTCAGAGTGAACGACATTCTTAGCAACGGTATAAATGACGAGATAACCATTCGTCCGGTTGTTGATCTATCGAACGTTCGTGCTGGAGCTAATGCCATAAGCGGTTTGTTTGGTTCGACGCCAATCCAGCTTAATTCTGGAATTAATGTCCCGAATCTAAGCCATGGTTTGAAGATGGATCAAAATGCGGCAACCGCTGAGTCTACCTCGAAAGTCGAACTCACAAACAATTTCTATGTCCAGCGTATGGATGAAGGCATGGTTGACTACTTTGTTAACCGCATTAATACTGAATTGGGGGCTAGAGTATGAGCGATGTGATCCTTAGAAAATTCTGGCTTGAAAACGAGACAGGAGACTCGATCCCCCTTAACGGAGAAAGAGGCATATGGCTGGTTGATCCGACGGGTCTTGGCGTTAATAACAACTCGACCTTCACCAACTTCTCATATGGCTTCTTTTCTCCGGTAGAAGAAGAAAAAGATCCTCAGCAGACTATCGCTGGGGATCTTTACTTTATCGACCCGATAGATCCTTATATGATGTATCGGCGCTTCGTCGATTGGGTATCTCTGGCTAAAACTCTATACCTCGTCTACAGTCCGACTCCTACAAGATACAGACGAAAGATCAAGCTTAGTTATCTGACAAAAACAGAGCTTACTACTCAGCAGTGTCTTAAAGCCCCTATTGCCATGTACGGTCTCACACCATGGTTTACTAAGACCGAGTATAGGATCGAAGGAGAAGCTGGGGCGTTGGCTGATCCGTTTAGGGTAAATCAGAGCCGTCTTAACGTCGGCAGGCTTCAAAGAGATAGTCGTTCTGGGGTCTCTACTATAGTTTATGCAACTGGACATAGACCTGCGGCACTAATTCTTAGTTATGCAGGTAATCTTCTTAATCCGATGATCAGGATCTATGGTAAGGATTCCGGCCAATTATATGGGATGTGTTCAACGACCGATCTGAAAATCGATGATGGCGAATCGTTTAATTATTCGTCAGAATACGGAGATTCCTACATAGTAAAGAGAACTATGTATGATACAGTTGACCTTCTAAATAGTGTGGAAAATCTTGGTTTTGACGTCTATCCAAGGATTCCTGTTATTGAACCGTGTATTGTAGAACTTTCATCATCAGATACACTTACTGGCACTACATATCTAACCGTCGTGAATTATTATCGAGGAGTGTGACAGTTCGTGATATTCATTAAAGACCGTCTAACATTCCTAGTTAAAGGACAGTGTGAACTACTTTCCAGTGATCCTCTCGTTTATGATGCAACAGACGATACAACATCTCAAATCACGATTCCTCTTGGCGGTGTTCCTGGAACAAGCATTAATGATTGGGCCGTTATAGGTGATAATATTTGGCTCATAAAAGGGACTTCTCAGGAAGAGACAACCACTAAAATCACTCTTGAGCCTGTTTGGCGTTTATTTGCTAGAGACCATATTTGGCATAATGTAACATATAGCTCTAAGGGCGCCTTCATCGCATCAGTTATTGAGAATGAATACATTAATCAGTCGGATCCGTTCTATGCTTATCCATATATTTCAGTAACTAATGCAGACACTGAAACAACATTTAAAGCGCCGGCTGATGAGGAGAATGACATTTATTCTCTTCGTGACTATATTGAAGATGCTATTAAAATCGATGAGATTTATTTTGACATCTATGCTTCAAAAGATGGGATCTCAATAACAATCCGTCCAAGATCGGCCAATACTCGGACTGTTGTTTTCAATGATGGCCATACATTATATGAGGGTGCTAATTTTGGTGATGGAGCAATATCAAAAGTTACGGTCCTTCAGAAAGTAGAAGATAGTACAACTCAAACTGACTTTTATCTTAATGATGCGGGAGAAGTTGTTCTTTACCCGCCAGTTCCAAGAGTTGAAGGCGATTGGTCAGTGATTTCTATTGGTGAAGATGATATTCCAATAGATGAAGCGCAAGAAGAATTTAAAGATACGATCGATAGCTACAAAATAGAGTGGGCTTCTGATCGAGAACTATTCGTGGGAGACAACGTCCGATTCAGACTCCCAGACGGATCAACTCATTTCGGCAAAGTAACATACAAAGCCACAAAGTCTTCGGACGGACTATACCACTATAAGTCTGGGTCGCTGAAAACGACTCTGACCGATAAAGTAAGGAGCGTGAAATAATGCCGATTGAGGGTATATTTTTTGAAAATCAAATTTTAACTGCGCAGGGTCTTGGCGCTTTTGGTGATGCCGCACTAAGCGATGGTATATTAACTGGTTTTTATCCAATCGGTAGTACAAGCCAGTCTTTAACTGTTCCAGAAGGTTATATGGTAATACGCGGAAGGGTGTTTAAAACTCCCCAGACGACATTACGAATTACCACTGGCTCGAGTTCCGTTGCATATACAGCGATTATTGTTACGGTCGATACCACTCAGGGGTCTACAGAAGAATCTTTTAATCAGGTTTCTATGGCTGTTTCTCAGGGGTCTTCTATTGCGGCCGTTACGGCGACTACAACAAGTGATATTAATATGACGGGAACAACAGCGTCGGCTGTGTTGGCCATATTAAACACATCAACCTCTTCTCCAACAGTACTCGGCTATAATCGGTCAGTTGGGAAGTCTATGCGTCAGCTATGGAGTAGAGAATCAGCAGCGATGGACGAGCAAACTGTAGCCATTCCGACTCTTTGTGCGTATGACGCACTGCTAATTGTATATAAAAGAACAACTGGAGACTCTTGGCATATGAGTCAGATTTGTACATACGAAAAGGGCGTTAATAAAAACTATACATATTCGTTAAGTGCGTCTTACATAAACTCTACTATGTACAATTGCGTTAATCAGCGACTGGCAACAATTAATGGCGCAAATGGGACTGTCGCGTTCAGTAATGGTTGGTATGCAATTGGCGGTAGTGCCGGAAAGACAGATTCCACATCAATTATTCCCGTAGCGATTTACGGAATGGCGATGCATTAAGAGGTGACATTTTATGTTTGAACAGGAAATGTCTTTGGATGTAACTCCTGGCGGGGTACCTCCTGTAATCTATGCCAGCCAGTACGATAACGGTCGAACCGTACGTATTAACTTAACTAATCGAGGCGGAAGTGTTGGACGGCTTAGTGCAGATTCTGTAAGCTGGAAGATATTTGGAACTCTTCCGAGCGGAACACCGTTTGAGGAAGATCTCGAATCTTCGGCAGTAAAAACTGATTATTTGATTGTTCCTATTACAGAGCAGATGACTCCCGAAGATGGCGATGTCACTTGCAGCGTGTGTTATCTCTCCGGAACAACCAGGATTAACACTTTAGTTTATATTTTGCACGTACAAAAGATGCCATCCATAGTCGACGGCGACTAACGAGACAACAGGAGGAACACTATGTTTACAGAACACGCAATTACTTTAAATATCGTTCCTGGAGACGTTCCTCCAGTTGCACATGTAAGTCAGTATGACGTAGGGAGAGAGATTCGAATCACGCTTCTTGATGGGAGTAAGGGGTTCGAGCTCTCTCCTGATTATTCTTATACCCTTGTCGGAACAAAGTCTTCTGGCACGGGTTTTTCTTACGATGATATTTTCGAGATCTCAAACAATGCTCTCGTATTTAAGACAAATGGACAAATGACTGTTGCTGATGGTCCAGTTGTCTGTGGCATCATTATTATGGATGGCGATGAGCATGTTGAGACTCTTTCATTTATATTGGAGGTTCATCAGTCGGCGTTAACAACCGATACAATTGTCGATAGCGATGACTTCCATTCTATTATTCAGGATGAGGTTAGGGCCTATCTTGACCTTAGTGGAATCCTGATTGACAGATATTTGAGAACACGTGGGGCAGCAGCTGATGCTAAAGCGACTGGTGATGCCATTAAAGCAAAGATTAGCAAGCCCACAACTAATCCTAATGGTAATAACGGTCAGTATTTAAAAACTAATGGTGATGGAACAACTACTTGGGTTGATGCCCCAATTCCTTCTGCCGAGGCATTTGACGAACAAATTCAGGAGTGGCTTGATAATCATCCTGAAGCAACACTTAATGTAGAGGATGGTTCTGTCACCTTTGCCAAGCTTTCCGATGGTGTTAATGCACTGTTAGACGAAGTGAATGAGCTTGACGAGAATTACGCATCAATCGATTTTGAAAATGTTAACACGCAGAATGTTAGTGCCGGGTTTGCTCGTAGATTACTTACAGATCAAGGTCTTATCGATTCGCAGCAGAATGCTATTACTAAACAACGTACCGGATATTTGACAACTGTTAATGTTGTTGGTGATAGTATCCAAGGCGGAACCCTCGATGGCGATGTAGTTAACATTACCAACGTTCCTGCGTCACATATTTCTGGTCAGATTGTTGGTTCTCAGATTGCTCCTGGGGCGGTCGGAGCGGCCATTCTTGCCACTGGTGTTACAGATCAGATCGATTCGGCATTGGCTATCGCTGGCCTTGCTCGAACTGAGATCTCGTCTTTAACTGAAAATGTCTCTGATTTCGAAAGCTCTGTAACAAGTAGTATTGCTGACCTTCAGGATCAGATCGACGGAGCTATTGAGACATGGTTCTATAGTGGCGTTCCGTCAACTAGTACTGAGCCGGAAGTAAACTGGACGACTACGGACGAGAAAAATAATCATCTTGGTGACCTTTATTACGACAGCGAAACTGGATACTGTTATAGGTATCAGCTGAATGATGGATCTTACGAGTGGCATCTGATCGCTGATAGTGATATTTCTGAAGCTTTAAGGATCGCAAATCAGGCACAGGATACAGCGGACGGTAAGAGAAGAGTTTTCTACAATGCCCCGAGCGATCTTCCTAATCCGCCATATGATCTCGGTGATTTATGGGTACAGGGAAATAATGGGGACATTATGCGCTGTGCTACTGCTAAAGTAGCAGGTGAAATTAAATCTTCATCGGACTGGATCCTAGCATCTAAATACACAGATAATACGTATGCTCAATCTGTTGCTCAAAGTCTGACAGATTTTATTACAGGCGATTATGCAGATGATTTGGCCGCGATTCAGGGACAGATTGATGGCAAGGCCGAAACGTGGTATCAATCTTCGGACCCTTCTACCAACTGGACAACTGCTGCTCAACGTTCAGAGCATATCGGTGATCTTTGGTATAACAGTACCAGTACCGTTCAGAAGTATTATCGGTGGAATGGATCGGCATGGGCCGAGTTAACTGCCACTCCTCCTGATTCTGTTCTCACCGAAATATTTGATGAGGTTGACGGAAAAGCTCAGATCTTTACATCTCAGCCTAAGCCACCGTATTCGATAGGAGATCTTTGGTTTAATTCTACATCTGATGCCATTAAAGTTTGCACTTACGGGCGAGAAAGCGGTAATTATGTGGCGTCTGATTGGGTTAAACGCGACTATTACACAGATGACACAACGGCAGAGCAAGCTGTAACAATAGCAAACGGTAAAAGTACCGCATACTACCAGACAACCGCTCCGTCTGGCAGCACACACAGTACTAATGATATTTGGTTTGACACGGATAATGACAACAAAATGTATTCGTGGAATGGAACTCAGTGGGTTCCTAGACAGTTTGCTACGGATGCCATTGCCGCCGAAGCTATAACAGCAGATCAGATCGCCTCTAGAACTATCACGGCAGGAAAGATCGTATCTGGTACAATTACTGCGAATGAGATAGCCGGAGCAACTATTACTGGTGATAACATAAAAGGTAACACGATTACAGCAGCAAATATAGCAGCCAATACAATAACATCTGATGAGATTAATACCAGAATAATCTCAGTAAACAATGATGATGACGAATATGGCGAGAACATGTTACTTGCGTCAGACATTACGACGTATTCCACAAATAACAATCAGACATTAGTTACAACAGATTATGACGCTGAGCGTATTATCACTTATTCTAAGAAAGCAGTTGCTAATCTTGGTTTTTATTGTGATGCATATGCCCGAATGACTCCATCAGAAAGATACACAGTGTCTTTTGATATTCGATTAACTTCAGGTACGTGTACTAATTTATGTTATTACATTAGAAAAAACTGGTATTCTAAGGTTACAATTGAGGTTGATGGAACGGCGTATGACTGGGTTAGTAACGACGGAGACGCGTCCAAGATTCCTTTAAATCTGGTTGATAATTTATGGCATAGAATTCGTGTATATTTACTGACTCTCGATAGCGAGCATATGACTGGAACATCGAACTATCTTGGCGACATACTGCAGTTTAACAAAGCTTCAACTGATGGTGGACCCTTTACAATGGAGTTTCGACGGCTTCGTTGGGGAAAAATGGGAGGAACCATTATCGACGGCGATCATATTATAACTGGTACAATTGATGCCTCCAGAGTCAATGTTGAAAATCTTAATGCTGATAACATCAATGCAGGCACAATTACCGGTATAGCTATAAATAATGGCGACGGAACATTCTCGGTTGATCCGAGCGGCAACTTAAAAGCTACTAATGCACAGTTAACCGGAAGTGTACGCTCAGTTGACCCAGAGATTGAGTATTGGTATTACACCGGGGCTCCTGCGAGTAATAAGCCTCCCGAAAGCAATTGGACAACAACAGAGCTTAAGACAGAGCACCTTGGGGATATTTATGCCGATACGACTTCCAGCACATATGTTTGGTATCGATATACGTATAAAAATAGCGCTTATGCTTGGGTTGAGATTCCAGAGGAAGAAGCCATACAAACCATTCCTGCAAATAGTGTATTTTCACAAATGCATGGCGGCGCATTGACTTGGTATGACTCGAAAAGAAGTCCCATACTTCCGCTTAAAGGATATATAGGATTTAAAAACTCACTTGGTAGTGCAGAACAAGACGACTATTTCTTGCATATAAATCATGCATTTGAAACAGATTATGACTTTGATTCTGGAACTCCTGGTGGAATAAAGCTTGGTTATTATGGTGGCACTTCTGATCCACATATGACGCTTACTCTCGACCATAATATTTCTCATAGGCCATTTATCTGTGAAGATGGCCTTACAGTTAATGGAAAGAACATGTTAAGCGACATGGGCTCTGCGAACCTTGTTTCGGGAACTAATAATAACAAAGATACTGTTGCAGCTGCTTATGCCATTTTTGAAAAAGGTGGTTGGAGATCTGCTGGTGGTGGAACCGGAACCATTACCAAAATTTCGGTTGGCGATGGGACATTAACGCTTCCTCCCAATAGCAATATTAAATACGGTTGGCGAATAACTTGCAATACTGATACATCGACAACAGACTATGCAAGTGCAAAATGTATTGGGCAGGATGATATTTCTGCAATGGATGGTGGAACGTACACTATTTCTTGTTATGCTCGTCTTATAAATACAGCCGACACTGATGCCAAGGTCCACATGTTTATTGGCAAATCGAAGTTCGGTCCGACAGATGATGGAAAGATTAGTATTACATCCACTAAATGGACTCACATATCGGTGACTCACATCTTGCCTAGTGGCGATGTCGGATACGTCAATGCTTCTGGAAAGGCAAACGCGTTTTTTGGAGTTAAAAATGCTCCGCACGGAATTGATATTTGCGGGATGAAGGTCGAGTTCGGTAACCGAGCCACAGATTGGTCACCGGCACCGTTTGAATGTGATAATGACAGCCTTGATGTCGGTGGAAGAAACCTTTTTATTAATACTCAGTATCCGAATGTTTCTACTGCGGCTAAGTATCCGAAATTATTAAATTCCTCGGCTAATACAACTGTATCATCTGGAACAAAAACCGTAGCTGAGCATGGCATTCGTATTACGTCCACCGGAGCGACGCGACCGAATATTCGCTTTGGGTCGAGCACTCTGTCTAGTGCAACAATACAATGCCTTAAGCCTGGTAAAACTTATACATGGTCATTTGATGCCAAATGGAAGTTGCTTAGTGGAACAATTAGTAATAGTACTACTTATTATGTTCGTGCTTATTTGTATACCGATGAAACTGGTAGTTTTGCAGCCACATACTACGAAACGTATGGCACAATAACTCAGGCAGATCGCGGAACTGAAATGAGTGGACGATGCGAGTTTACTTTCACGGTTCCGGCAGCGGCCACAAAAGCATATCTTATAACAAATGGTTCTACATATTCAACCACTGCAGGATTTGCTGCTGGCGACTATCTCGAAATATCTAATATTAAGCTTGAGGAAGGCAATAAAGCTACCGCTTGGTCTCCGGCGCCAGAAGATGCCATTAGTTACATAGACGAGGAAATTGAAGAGAGATCTCCGCGTGTGATATACGAAAATGCGACCCCAACCAGTTCTCAGGCTGCTCAGACATTAACTTTACTAGAAAGTATTGTCCCATACAATTTCTTTACCATTGAGATAATCTGGAGCACTGGCTATTACAGATATTGTGCAAGCACACAGGTTTATGTTCCTGATAATAGCAGTGTTATCGCCATGCCGTCGATAACATGGTATAACTCAGGGGCTACTACCATCACATCTGTAAATCGATATGTCACAATCGATAAATCCGACAATTCCATATCGATTAGTGGCGGACATCGATACGGGTCTGGTGGCGCAGATGGTGATGGATATGCTGTAGTGACTCGAATCATCGCTCAGAAGATATAAGAGGTAAAAACGATGGACAACATTATTGAAAACCTTGATGAATTTGTTCCGGACACAAGTATTTATTTTACACTTGGTGACGATGGTTATCTTCTGGCAACGTTTCTTAATCCCCTTGGTAAGGAACATGCACCAGATATTCCGCATCTTGACTCTTTAGATGGCTACGATTTCTCGGGTAATAGGATATTTGCCTACCGTTGGGATGGTGAGAAGCTGGTTCTTGATGAGGATAAACTTGCGGAACTTATGAAGAAAGAAGCCGCAGAACAAAACAAGTGGCTCATAGCAGATTTAACAGAACAGCTCCGACAGAGTGACAGCATTGTGCTTGAGGCTCTTGAGGGGCTGTTCTCAGCAACTACGGCGACGGGGTTCATTACGAGCCTCATCGCCGCAGCTCGCAACATTCGTTCCGTATTGGCTGAGAGGTCTGATCTCAGACAGCGGATACAGGCATTGAGAGGAGATAAGTAATATGAAAACTCTTAAAACGGAGGCGTCTAAATGAACGTTTTTCTAACAGTCGTTCTTGCTGTTCTTAGTTCTTCTAGCATAGCTACGATCGTTGTGGCGTGTCTTCAGCGTCACTGGGCCAAGAAGGACAAGAAAGATGAGCGAATAGACGCGCTCGTTGAAGCACAGAAAGTTATAATGATCGATCGGGTCCGTTACTTAGCCAAGAACTATATTAAGCAGGGTTTTATAGCAATAGAAGATAAAGAAAACATCTTAGCTATGTACTCAGCTTACAAAGCGCTTGGCGGTAATGGACACCTCGCAACTATTATGGAGGAAGTACGAGCTCTTGAGGTTCGCGGGTGATTCGATCGATAACTAATTGTAGAAAGGGGATGTTCCTCTGCTTAACGATTTTGAGATGATAGTCCATAAGTTCGACACAAACGACAACATTAAAATCTATCCTATCTCTGACATACATCTTGGTGCCATGGAGCACATGGAACGCGAATGGAGCCAGTTCTGTATCGATCTTATGAATGAACCGAATGCGTATATTACGCTCGGAGGAGACCTAATCAACAATGCAACTCGGACATCGGTATCAAATGTGTTCGATGAGACGATGCGTCCGAGGGAACAGAAGAAGATCATGGTGGAAATGCTCACCCCGATCAAGGACAGGATCTTATGTGCTGTTACCGGCAATCATGAGCGTCGTTCGTCTAAAGATGTTGATGACGATCCTACTTACGATATTATGACCAAGCTCGATTTAGAGCACCTCTACAGAGAGAATGTTGCGTTCATTAAGATCCAGCTTGGTCTTCGTAAGAAAGAGACTGGCCAATATACTACGTCAGCCGCTAGACCGACATACTCCATTTGTGTGACTCATGGTGTCGGCAATGGGATGCTCACAGGCAGCTCTGTCAATCGTACAGAACGCTTTGGCTATTTGCTTGACGGTTGTGACATCTTCATTTCTGGTCATACGCATAAGCCTTACATCACTCAGCCTTCGAAGATCAAGATCGACCTTCGAAGTAACAAAGTAACAACGGTACCGTTTAAAGTAATATCTGCGTCAAGCTGGCTCAATTATGGCGGATATGCAGCACAGAAAATGCTCAACCCGACCGGCCATGCGACGCAGATTATTACTTTAAGTGGCTATAAGAAAGACATCCGAGTAGAGATGTAAAAGTATCAAAATAGGAGTTGAAACGATGTCAGTTAAAATTGTCGATAATGCTATTACTATGACACGAGGCGATACTCTTCGATGTCGGGTCACTCCGTACATCCTTATTCGGGACGAGCATGGAGAAGTGATCGGACGGGAAGAGTATACCCCAGTTGATGGAGATGTTATTCGCTTTGCTGTTAAACACACCGATATGAAAAGCGGTAAACGGTATAAAGACGAGGAACCACTCATTCTGAAGACCATCCCAATCAACACGCTTCTCCTTCAGCTCGATCCTGCAGACACTAAGGATCTTGACTTTGACACATATGTGTATGACGTCGAGATCACCTATGCTGACGGGACCGTCTATACCTTTATCGAAACGCAGGAATTTACACTGACGCCGGAGGTGCATTGATGTGGATCCTCGTCTTGCAGGAGAAATAGAGAAGGTCGATGGAGAAATCGAAGGTGAGCTGATAAGTGTTCTGCCGGCTCTCAGCGGCGTTATTGAGGATGACGATGGCTCTCTTATCATAGCGGGAGATCTTGTAATAGAGGCCACTACAGAGGTCGACGTACCCCCATATGAGGGCTCTTATGAGGTCTCTCCGCTTGTCGGAGCAGAAATCATCCTTCCAACGAGCGGCAAACGACTCGAGGACGATGTTACTATCCTTGAGATTCCTTATTACGAAACCACGAATGAAGCTGGCGGCTATACCGTCATAATAGGATAAAGGAGGGTCATTATGGCCAACCAATACAGAAACAAAGTTATTTATGGCGGCGATGTACTGATTGACTTAACCGGTGACACGATCACGGCCGCCGACCTCGCCTCTGGTAAGACTGCTCATGACAAGAGTGGCGCTCCGATCACCGGCACGAACACCTACGATGCTGATACGTCGGATGCCGATGCTGTTGCTGCTGAGATACTGCTCAATAAGACCGCATACGTCAATAGTAATAAACTAAACGGTACGATGCCTAACAATGGTGCCGTCACCGGTACGATTAGCACGAAAGCCGGACAGTACACCGTTCCTCAGGGTTATCACGATGGGTCTGGTAAAGTCGGTATCAGTTCGACCGAGCAGGCCAAGATTATTGCAACCAATATTCGTCAGGGAATTACTATTCTTGGCGTTGAAGGAAGCATGAGTGGCACTGAAGATGTTAATGCAGAGACTGTCAATATTATACCCACCACAGCCGCCCAGACTATCACACCGTCTACCGGATACAACTACATTGCCCAGGCTAATGTTAGTGCCATTCCTTATACTGAAACTGACAATGCTGCTGGTGGAGTGACCGTTACAATTGCATAAGGAGGTATGCCGTCATGGCAAACCAGTATAAAAACAAGGTCGTCTATGACGGCGACACTTTAATAGACTTGACGGAAGATACTGTAACTACTGATACTCTTTTGTCCGGGACAACGGCTCACGATAGGAGTGGGGCACCTATAAGAGGGACTTATACCGCTCCGGTCACTTCGGTAAATGGGCAAACTGGTGATGTGGCTCTGGTCGCTTCAGACGTCGGAGCACTACCATCTAGCACAGCGATACCGTCCAAGACAAGCGATCTCACAAATGATTCCGGTTATATCACTGGGATGGTCATCCTGTCTTACGGCATTTCAACGTGGCAAGACTTTATTGATGCTTATAATTCCAATGCAGTCGTCTATTGCCGCGCTTCTTCTAAATCCAACCCCGCAACTGGAGCGCAGACTCGCATGGCATTTATGGCGTACGTTAATTCATCGCCTCCAACCGAGGTAGAATTCCAATACTATCGAAGTGTCTCAACCCACACCGCATCACAGCAGGGCGACCAGGTATTCGTATATAAGCTAAATAAGACGAATGGATGGAGTGTGACACTCCGAGAAGCAATGGCGAAGATTGCTGCAGGGACAAACATGAGTTCGTCATACTCAAACGGAACCCTAACGCTTAACTTCAACGGAACTGGCTATGCATCTTCAGACCTTGGGATTACGGGGTCATCTGTCGGAGATGCCGTTATTGTGAAAACTGTAGACACAAATGGAGTGCCGACGTCGTTTGAATCTGGCGAGATCGGTGGCGGAGCCGACACAATGGTTGTTAATGTTATATACAATAGTCAGTCACAGATATGGGAAACCGATAAAACATTTGCAGAGATTTATACCGCATATCAGAATGGCTCATTGGTTTATATGGTAAACAGCAGCGGTACGATTTTTGACCTAGACTCCGTTTCAGCGTCAACAATTAGTTTTTGTCATATAATCGCTTACTCGGACTATATTCAGCGTTCTATGTATAGCATTGGTTCTAATAATAGAGTTGTATACGATCCTATCACAATGGCCAAGCCGACGCTTCCAAGCGGATTACGTACAAATCCAATCCTCCTCGTTACGTATGATGATTCACAAAATCCTGCAAAATATGTTATTCGTAATGACGATATTGGTTATATATCTGAAGTATTTAACGACTCTCCTTATGGAGACCCCACTACAACCGTGGGTCTAGTAACCTTACAATATACCAAAAGTTCATTGTCACAATGGGAAAGTCCACCGACAAATGCGGAGATAGAAGAATATAAGCTCGTTGAGGCTTATACGACATATGTAAGCAATTCTGATGATCCATCTGATTATGACAACACTTTCTATGGGCATTTGGTGTTTTCTAAGGTGGGAATCGTGAATGGGCAAGTAAAACTGAAGACTTTTACTGTGGAAAATGACTTTACTTCGTATATTACTGACTCTACCGTAACTTATTCTGAAACATCTTTAAGTCAGGCAACATAAGCAAAGTTTACATTCATAACGGGTATGTCAAACGATTCGCTGAAATCAGTTCCGACATATCCATTATTAAAAATGATATTCAAAACATCTATCACAGAATGGGGGTGAAAGTGAAATGGCAACTATTCTTGAGCGGCTTAAGGCCCAGCTTAAAGAAGACGAAATCGACGTGTCTCACGTTCAGACTATTTCCCAGGCGCTTCGGAAGATTGACTCCAGCGTTACTGGCAATACTATTTCCGAGTGTATGGATGATCTTACAGTCGGGGAAAAAATAAATAAAGATGATCCCGGTGCTGTCATAGAATCGTAATTAAAGAATACATAATAAAATAATTAGAAAGGGGTCCATTAAATGAAAGATAAAATTCCTGAGTCTCTTTATAGAGCTCTTCGTACGTTTTTCCAGGCCGCCATCGGTGTGGTTGCTGCGGCCATTGCTGCCGTTTATGGTCACGTCGATCAGATTGAGTGGCAGGCGGTTATTGTGCTCGCCGTGAGCACCGGGTTGTCTGCGCTGATGAACCTCCAGAAGAACGATCAGGATCCCCCTGAAGGGGAGTGACATATGTCTAAACCTACAGCGGCACAGGCAGTAGCTGCTATGGAGTATTGGGTGGGCTATTATGAGAAATCCTCCAGCTCCTATGCTACTACCAGAGCCAAGACCGCGTTTGCTCAGAACAAAGGCTCGAACAACTATACTTATGCTGGATACCTTTGTGGTGTACAGGGTCAGCCCTGGTGTGCCGCTCAGGTATCCACTGCTATTTATGAGGCGTGTGGATCCAGTAAAACCGATGCTAAAGCTGTTATGCATGGCGTATGGCCATATGTGAACTGCGCCCAGGTGTGGGATGCGGCTGCTGATTCCGTAAAATACTTTGGTCATTATCAGCGCTGGACGCTTGGTAAGGGTTATCGTCGGACATATTACCCCCAGGCCGGTGATATTATTATCTTTACCGATAATGGCACATCTCGCAGTCATACTGGCATGGTCTATGCGTGTGATAAGACCTACGTTTATACCATTGAAGGTAACTCTGGCAATATGTGTCGTAAGCGTTCTTACCTGCTTACCAGCTCTTATATTTATGGCTGGATTCGTCCTGCGTATGCCCCTGCCACCACGAGCACTACGACAAAGACTCAGGTCGAGCAGTATGGTGCTATTGTCTGTAAGGACCCTGAGCTGCATCTGCTGTCTAAAGGGGTTGCTGGTCCCGAGGTGAGAACTATTCAGCGAATCATTGTTGCTGGTGAGGTTGATAAGACTCTTGCTATCGATGGCGACTTTGGTGCTAATACTCAGGCTGCGGTTAAGACACTGCAGGGTAAGCTTGGTATCACGCAGGATGGCGTTGTCGGCAAACAGACCTGGACTAAGGCTCTGAAAGAATTCGGATAAAGGGGACTAACTAATGGGTGTTTTAAAAGAACTTAAAGAACTCGTCAGAGACATGGGTGGAAACGCCGCTAATGCACGTACTGTATCTCAGGCTATTGACAAGATTCCTGCCAGTGGTGGATCCGGCGGAAGCGCACTACTTGTAAACATAGTTGTTGAACAGGGGGCACCTGCACGACTGGATAAGACTGCTGGGGAGATTATTAGTGCTTACGAGTCTGGATCCGTAACTATTAGCCAGCAGTTGAGCGATTCGATGCGCTTGTTAACTCCAATCCACGATGTAACGATAAATGGAGAAGCTTCGGCGTTTACGGTAACCTTTGAAGGTAGCAATGAACAGTTTACATCAACGACTATGGATGCGTATCCTGTTATGCAAACAGGAGGAAACTCGTAAATAATTTAGAAGGCGTCGCAGTTTTTACACGGCACCTTCTTTTTGCCTCAAGATTTACAACTGCTATAGTGAAGGAATTCCTATACTACATGAAAGGAGAACTGAGATGTACATGAGTGGATTTCTTTGACACAGATAGAGCTGTGGAAGAGGACGTTGGTCTGATCAACCAATGTACCGGTCTTCTACAGCTCCTTTTGTTTTTGCCTCACAAAATCAGAATGATTGAGTTAGGGCGAGATAATCGAGCAGTCATTGTGTAAACTTTCATGTAAACTAGGCGTCTAAAAGTTTACACGGGCGTCTTTTAACTGATATTTGTGACTCAATCACAATACTCACCCAACAAACTCAAAACTGCTCGTATATAAGGAAAATCCCGCTATCACTAGACGAATCTAGGACAACGGGATTACCACTTTATGGCGGAGAAGGAGGGATTTGAACCCTCGCAAAACTCGCTATAAAGTGGCTGTTTTCAGGGGCTATAGAAAGTCGTGTAAACTTTCATGTAAACTTTGGATATTTTACGGCTCAACTAGCCCCTGAAAGTAGCTATTTATTCTTTGATCCACCGTGAGTTTTTCGTTTGTGAATGTGTGCTGATAGATATTCTTCATCGTGGCATTCGACGACCAGCCGCCTCGCTCCATTGCATATTTGTCGGCAACACCGAGGGCCAGCATAACAGACGCATTCTGATGTCGAAGATCGTGCAGTCTTATTTTTGGGATGTCGTTGGCTTTACAGATCTTACTGAGCTTGGTACAGATATGAGACGGACTTACCGAGCAGAAGGGTTTGTCATCTGCTATCCGTGCTTCGAGACGAGATGCTAAGTAAAGCGGGACTGATATTTTACGATTCGACTTAACCGTCTTGGTCGTCTTGATGACGTAGACGTTGTCTTTGTTCGGGACCTTGGCTTTCGTTATTGAGAGCGTCTTATTTTTGGGATCGTAATCGCCGTGTTCGAGCGCCAGAATCTCAGATCGTCTTAGTCCTAAGAACATCGCAAGCAGTATCGGTATCTCGACTTCCTCACCCTGTAAGACTTTGATGAGCTTCTTGAGGTCTTCTTCTGATAACACGTTACCCTCGAATGGCTCAGGTTGTGGGAGAGTGACGTCGAGTTTGCGGTTGCCGTATTGACTCATGACAGCAGTTAAGACGCCGTAGATATTCTTGACTGTCTTAGCCGAACTGTTTCCGGCTTCTCGGTTAATGGCCCGCTGAGCGACGTTGTTGGTGATCGACTTGAGAGTCATTGTCAGCTCCGGCTGCAGGTGGTTGTTACGTATCGAGTTGTAGCCTCGTATCGTTGCTTGGGAGAGGATGTTTGACTTTAGCTCGATGAGGGCATTTGATATTAATGCCTGGGCAAAAGGAGAGCTCTAACACGGGCTCTTTCTTTTAGTTTTTACATTCTCTATTATAGGAGGTGTTATAAATTATGTCATATGGAATTGAAATTACATCACGAGACACAAGACTGATTAAAATAGGTCATAATAAAAAGATGCTCTACCCTAATTGCGGTGCTTGGTATGGAATACCGGGAGCTGGAACCACGTTATTTGAAGCGTGGGATCGACTCGAAAAAGAATGTGACGAGCTTCGCAATAAGGGATATAAAAAGATCCTTTTAGTGGCCATATAATGTTCTTCAGTTCTGTTGTAATGTATTCAACCAAAAACAATGAAGAAATCACTCTAAAGATAAAGATGGAGTCCTAACAAGGGCTCCTTCTTTTAACTTTTACAACTCCTATAATAGAAAACGAAAGGAGGAATAATCCAATGAAGGTTTATGTTGTCACAAGGGCAAAACCGATGGGCGTTGAGACCTATGTTTCGGTGAAGGCTAAAAGGAAGGAGGCTGAAAAAGTTATTCGGGCTGAATATCCTAATGCAAGATCCGATGATCATAACCCAGCGTACATCAGTTATGAGTGCCATAAAGGAGATAAACTGGAGCTGATGTTTATTCGAGAAGAGGAAATCTAAACTTGATTGGAGCTGTGATATTTGCACGGCTCCTTCTTTTTAGTTTTTACATCTCCTATAATAGGAGGTGTTTACTAATGTGGAATTGGAAAAACAACGTGACGAAAACTCATGGTATACCGTATTCCCGTTATATCGCATCGTGGGCTAAGAAAGGCAACGGATACTTCGGAGACAAGTTTAAGGACTGGCTTCAGTCTATTGGCTTGACCGAAGACGAGGTCTATGAGATCTACGATATGGCAACTAACGGGAAGATGGAACTGGAGATGTCGATTCAGAGTTATCTGGCAACGCATTAATCGCACAAACTGAAAGGCGGGTCAGTTACAGACGACTGGCACCTGTGCCGGTTGACGTTTTACAACCGCCTTTCTTTTTCTCTTTAAAGCACAAAATTTACATCCTCTATTATAGAAATAAACAACCAACAAGGAGGATGTACTAATGTACGGAATGTTTGGAAGACGCTTGGTATGCTCTGGAACGGTAACGTTTCAAGAAAGAGGTAACTAATACAGTTGCCTCTCTTCTTTTTTATCTATAGCTTAGGAGGTGTTTATCATCCAGATACAACTCAGCACACATGCGTTTCGGATATTTTACGGCGACAATTTCGGAGACTTGCTTGTTGCCGTGATCAACACTGTAAATGAGTATGAGAAAGATATTTCTATCCGATGGTATGACGACTTCTGTGTAATACAGTTTCTAGAAAAGGTCAGCAGAGAAGAATGGGCTGATATTTTGGAGATGCTGTTTGATGAGATTATTGAGTAGGCTTCGCATTACGAAATTCAGCGCCAGCTGGTCGCAGTAATTCAAATCTAAAATTTTCCCGCAGAATAATTTTTGAAAATGTTTTAAGGAGGACACGTAATGGACGATCTTGTGACGAGGCTCAAAAACCATTATAAGGCATTTTTTGCAACAGGTAATGAGAACTGTTACCCTGCAAAACTTCTTAAAGAGGCAGCTGAACGTCTTGATATTTTGGAGAAAGAGCAGCCTGTTCGTTATGCAGATAGTATTTTACTTGTTACGGTACCTTCAATCGAGGGTGTCAAACGTATTGAACTTGTGGAGAGGGATTCCCACTGGTATTCCGTGTATGACTTAGTGGAGGACTAATATGCCTGATATTTACGTAGGACTGATCATTGGGGCGCTTGTTATCAATGCCGTTTGGCTGCTAGCAAGGATCCTGAAAAAGCACAAGTCGGATGGACGTCTGGTACTCGATATGAGCGGGGACGGACCTCCTGTAGCGCTGGATATTTCGCAATTCAAAGACTTATTGACAGCTAAGCACGTGACACTTGATTTGGAAGTGATTCTGCCGGAGGAGGAAGAGAATGAAAGAAAAACCACATGATTGCAGAACTTGTAAATATGGATGGGCTGATGACCATTGGAATATTCCTTTTTGTCATAAAGACAATTGCGTGAAATGGGAATTATGGGAACCGAAGGAGGAAAAAGATGAAGAAGCAAAATAACTCTGAAATTGAGCTTGAGTATGAGCCTATTTATTGGAATCCGGATGACTTTAGCATTTCATTTGATGAACTAATCGCTCGAATTAAAAACAAGTATGGTGATGAGTTCGATCCGTCTGAGAAACGCGCGTTTAATGTATCCTGCAGATGCTCTGAATGTGGGTGTAAGAATAATCGTCAGACAAATTATTGTCCTGCCTGTGGTAAGAAGATGTGGATATCGCTTGATGTATAGCACTTTTCAATAATTACATCCCCTATAGTGAAGATTTACTTGAAAGGAGAAGTTTTATGGAACTTGAGGCAAAGCTGAAAGAGGAAGCACTCGCTTTGGCGAACAAGTTATCTGACACTAAACCTGGTACGGAGGAGTATACGAAGCTGCTCAACCATTACCAGACCGTGATGCGAATGCTCGAGGACGAGACTCGGCGCATCAACTCGAATCAGGAGATCGAGCTTCAGGCTAAGAAGCTGGATGTCGAGAGAGATAAGATCGAACTCGAAGCCCAGCGGATGAGTCAGGAGGCCGATTTCGAAGAAGAGAAGCTGAAGATGCAAAGGAACTCGAACTGGTGGCAACTCGCTATCAAGGTTGCCGGTGTGGTTGCGGCAGGAGCAGTAACCTTAGGGCAGGTTTTTTGGATGGTAAAATTCAACAACAGTGGCGAGTGCATTCCTTCGTGGATGCAGAAAGCCATTCAATATCCGAAACTCTATTGAGTAATTCCGAGAGGGTGATGTGTATTTTACACGTCGCCTTCTTTTTACCTTGAGTGATCATCTCAACCATGATACAATAGCCTTAAAAAGGAGGTTGTTTTCATGGGTAGAGATGCAGTTTGCTCGAATTGCGGAAATAAATTCAATCAGAACCTTGCAGAGTTGATGTTTGACCAGAAGTATGCTCCGAATAAGTATTACGATGATCTGAATGACGATTTCTGCATGCGCTGCATTATGAGCATGATCAGAAGAGGCATCATCGACGTATCTGGAAAGTTTAGTTTCGAACAAGAACCAGACATCAGTCATAAAATTGGTAAGTACTGATCAAAACGGGATAATCTGTCTCAATATTTACACCTCCTAAAATGGAGAAAACCAAATTTTATTTTAGGAGGATGTACTATGGATATTGAGGCTATTAAGAGAGAGGCTAAGATCCGCATGCTCGCTGCGAAGTACAAAGCGCAGGAGCTCAAGTACAAAGCCGTGGACTGCTGGAACAACAATAAGGCTGAGATCATTGTTCTGGCTCCGCTTGTGTACGGTGGCGTGAAAGCTGTTACTAGGACAGCTACACACGCTATCGATGCAAAGCGTGAGCAGAATCATCGAGATCGGCATATTTATGACCGCAGCACTGGTCAGTACTATGAGACCCGGCGAAAGCTGACTAGCAACGAGCGTCTGGAGTTGGAACGCCGGCTCGCAAATGGCGAAAAGAAAGGTGCGATTCTTCGGAGTATGGGGTTGCTCCGGTAAAAAGTTTAAGCCGCTGTGCAAAATCTGCATGGCGGTTTAATTTTTACACTCCTTATTATAGAGACTAAAATTTAAGGAGGAAACGAATATGTGGAGAAACTATCTTATAAGCGCGGTTAGACTTATTATTATGCTGCCGATCACGGTAGTCGACTCGGTCGGGTATATTGTTTCACTGCTATGGATGATGGTTAGACTTGCTAGTCTGCTGTTGGCCAAGTTTGTAGTGAAGCCTATCCCGTTGAGTGATGATTGTCCTTATGCTCGGTCATATAAGAGTTATATCGAGAAGATTAAAGATGCTCATAAAGCCGCATTCGTTGAGAGTCTAGATTGGTTGATTTGAATCGATGATGTGGCTGGTTTTACAACTGGTCACATTTTCCTCACTTTTTACATCTCCTAATATAGGAGGTGACAATAATGTTTAATCTAAATGGAGCAATTAAAATTGTGACACTTGTTGCGTCGGTGATTACTGGGATTAGTTCCAGTGTATCGTTGGCTAGACAGGCTGACGCACTTAATCAGCAGAGGAAAAAGAAAAAACAGAAACAGAATCCTGAGGGAGAGGCTGCATAACGCGGCTTCTCCTTTTTCTATTTCCGCAAAAATTACATTTGCTAATATAGAAAGATGTTAACTGGATGTGGGTATGAAATAAGACCTTTGTAGTTCGATTCTACAACGACATTCTTTCTTTAGTTTTATATTTTTATGGGAGGTACGGACGATGAAAAACATGATGGACGAAGTGCTGGAGCAGGAAGCGGAACTTATCAAGCTTGTAGAAGAGATGCAGAAACGCGAGAGACAGACATACGACCTTATAAAAGATATGCAGGATCGTGAAAGACGATGGTACGGGCTGCTGGAGAAAATCACGGTGAGGCTCAAAGACCTTGAAGCACGAATTGAAAAACTGGAGGGCCAGAACAATGAGTAAAATTAAGAACGCATTTTTCAACACGATCCTCTATCAAGGCGAGATAGAGGAGAACACAGATGGGGAATCTGTATCTTTGGAACTGGCATATGAGATGCTGAATGCGATCGACCAGTTGGAGTACGAGCTGGCGTTGTATCACTCCGGCATTGAAAAAGCAGAAGTAGATAGACTGATGAAAAAGACGTACAAACCTATGCGAGAAAGGTATAAGGTGGCGAAATGACTTCGTGGAATTGGTATATAGACCACTTTTTGGAGAAAGAACACCCCATACCGGAGTGGCAGAAAGATATTCTAAATCGACCAAAAGAACAGGAGGAAAAGAAAATGATTGGTGATACGAAATTTGAATCTGAGCCGATGCCGTGTGTTGTAAGAGAGATGAACGATATGTCATTTGCAACTGGAGGTAGGCTTCGTCTCCCGGAGTTTACTCTTGAGGTGTATCCGAAGACTCCTGAGGTAGCACAGAGGTTGTGCGACTATATGCAGAAAGGAACGAATCTTAATATGAGAATTGAGCGTCGTGGACTGGTTCTTGAGAACGATCTTAATGTTACCAAGACTTCCACTCTGGAACCCGAACGTATCGTCCATTCCGGTCCGGCGACAATCGTATTCTGGAATGACAAGACTAAGACCATCGTGAAATGCTCTGAGAATGATATTTACGATGAGTACGAGGCATTCTGTGCGGCACTGGCGATCAAGATGTTCGGCAGCAACTCTCACCTGAAGAAGATGATCCATGACAAGACGGAGGATAGAACGCCTCCTAGAAAGAGAAAAACCGAGGCAGAGATGAAAGACAAAGAACGTTCTCTTCAGGAAGCTCTTAACCAACTGAAAAAGGCATTTGGGGTGGAGTAAAAGGAGGTCAAACATGAAACATGAAGCACTATCTATAACCGCTAATGCATTGGCCATCACCTCCCAGCTCCTGGCGATTGGTATCGAGGTCGGTATCGTCGCCGGGGGCTTTTATATTTATAAGAAGTTGACTGACGAGCCTAAAGAGGCTGCTGTTATCGGAGATCCTGATACGGTGCTTGTTCCGGAAGGCTATGAGCTTGTACCGGTTAACAAGAAAAAAGAGCCGACGTTTAAAGAGCGTTGGGAGAAAATCGGTAAAATTGTGAAGGCGGTGGTGGGATGACTTATAAGGGATTCAGAAGTGTTCAGGATTGGATTAAATGCTTTGAAACACTTAAAGACTATCCGTGGAGTGTAAAGATATTTCGGGGCGTGGATCTTGCTACGAATGAAGACGTGAAAATTGTCAACGTCACGGGCATAACACCATCTGCAGCTAGTGTACTGCATGTGTTCTCAAATGATTACTCCAAAGAACTTGCTGAATTTATTGGTCAACCAGATGATATTTCCTTCCGTCATACTGGTTATACGATCAAAAAGCTTGAAAGGGTGGTTGTCTAATGAACAAATCTATCAAAGCCACTCACACAGAGATGTATGTATTCGATAATACTCGAATTGGTCGTAAAGCTGCTAATCAGATAGCAAAAGAGCTAAAAGAGAAAAATGGCGGTGATATTTATGTCAATACATCATCGGCGTTTGGCGTTATCTCGGTTACAAGCCGGAGTCGAACTGATGTTGAGGTGGATGCATGAGTACGCTATTTACGGTTGTCGGAGTTTTAATGTACATCACAGCGATCGCTAAACCGATGGAAGCATTTTGGAGTCTGGGATATTTGATCCTGGGCTCCATTTTTCTTGTTGGAGGAGCGATCATCAGGAGGTTGAAATGATTAAAGGGTCTGCAGTGCTGAAGACTAAACGCAACCGACGATATGTTGATATTTATGACGCGTGGAATAATAGCGACCATGATGTCATGATCGTACATTGTCCGAACGAAACTTTTCTAAAGCGGGCATGGATGGCAGCCCAGAAGTATCGTGAAAAGAATGATCTTTATGGGAGAATTAGCATATCACGCCATAGCGGAGATCTATATCTCATGAAACTCTGTAATCAAACTTACGCAATGGAAGCATACCCCCAGTCAGACGGCTGGATATTTTACTACAACACAGATAACGAAAAGGAGATTTATGCACATGACTGAAGCAGCGAAGGTTTTTAACGACGACATCCGTGAGAAGAAGAGCATCAAGAACTCCGCCAATAAGAAGAATCGCACCGGAAAAGGCCCTGTTAAGTTCCCCTCCGACTACCTGAGCAAGAAGGAAAAAGAAAAGCTTAACGGCGAGTGCTCGACGTGGAAGTATTCCGATTTCCCGGATCGTGAAGCATTCAATCGTATGCCGGATGACATCAAGATTGGATATTTGAACTGGATCATCAATGTCTATGGTGTAGGCATTGCGTCGATCTCCAAGTACGTGTTTAATCAGGCTGATTCTGCCCTCGATATGTGGTTTAAGAATCACAATGAGGTGAGTATGTATGTCAATCGTCCGAAGAAGGGTTTCTATGCAAAGCGTAAGGACATCGCTCGTCTTAAGGCGGACGTCGAGAAGGCCAGAGCTCCGAAGCTTGTAGAGCCGAATGAACTCACCGAAGAAGAACAGGACTACATCTCTGGTTACGAGGGTTCAAACGAGTCGAAAGACTTCACTGAGGAAGAGAAGAAGTTCATCACGACGTATCTCGCCCCGATCAGTGAACCGAAGAAAGTTGAGGACACTATGATCAATCCGGATGATACCGACGATTCTGATATTTCTCCGACGCATATGATTTACGCCTTCGATTCTGCAGTTCTTCCGAAGATGAGCAGTATGGAATTCAGTATGGATGGCTTCGACATGGACTTCCTTCGCATGATTCGCGATCGTTTCGGTGATCAGAAGGTTCATGTCTGTGTGTCTGTCTATGTTGAGAAGGATATGTATGGAGACCGTCATGAATAAGTTCGTGTACTTATATTTGGCTGTCATTGCGATTGCATTGGCAGCTCTTCTTGTACTTGGAGGTACATCCAGAGACAATGATATTTTGGAGATTGAGGAATCAAGAGTTATGACTCCGGAGTACACGCCCCCAGCGATTCCAGACGATGAGACAATCCATACAGTAAAAGCAAAGGATATTTTCTGGGACAGCGAAACTCATTGGCTTGCAATGGCGCTTGAACGTGAGTCTGGTGTTGATTGGCCAGATTGGGCTGTTATTATGATCGGTGATGTTATTATGCATCGTGTGGCCAATCCGTCATATCCGAATACTGTTAAGGAGGTACTGCTCGACCCCGGGCAGTATTCTCCTTTCTTCGATCCGTTCGAGCCATTTATGCCTGACGAGAGGTATATCGATCTGGCTGAGCGTGTGCTAGACGGTGAGAGCTATCTGACTGATCCTGATATTTTGTTTCAGGCGCTGTTTCCGCAGGGTAGTGAGACTGTTGTGACGTACTATGATGAGGCTCTTAGAACCACAACGTATTTTTGTAGCAGTAAAAGCAAATAAGGCAATTTCTAAGGCTTTAAAAGTGAGGTGCGGGTATGGACTATATTGTTCGTTTACTTGGCTGCGGAATGCTGTGTTTTGGGCTTAATGCATTATGTGACAGAGAGAATCATAACGTCTCTTTAGGCTCAATAGTAACTTCTTTGGGAATCTATCTTATGACGCTTGCTGGGAGTCTGTAAAATGCCAATGATCACCAATAGAATCTGCTGCCTTTGCGATACATTCGAAATTGATCCAAAAGATATTTCAGGGCTTAATGTGACTTCTGGAGAAACATGGATCTGTCAGAAATGTGAAAAGAAACTACGCGGATTAATCAAACTGTACGACCGCATTATGGGAGGTATAAACGATGAAAAAGATATTTGAAAAACTGAAGCATAAGATCATTCGTAAGCTTGGAGGGTATGTGGTCGACCCTAACGAAGAATGCGCGGTTCATGTGAGTCAACGGAGACTTATTACAATATGCTCAGATGCCATTCTTCCCAGTATTACATTCGCCGATAATAAGGACCTTTATGAATATGAGTCAGAAACTCTTGCCCTAAAGTTAGGTAAGGAACTAATGAAGAATGACCTCATTGGTTTTACTGCATTCAAGGAAAGGGATAATATGATCAAACTTCGAGCAATTATCACTGTTGCCGAGCCAGTTAATTACGAGATCAATTACTTTCTGGGGGAGGGTGAGGATGTCTAATATTAGAAACGACGTTCCTTCTACCGCTTCTTTTCCTGACGTACTTACTTTTGTAGCGCAGGATGATGGCAATGAACGGGAAGTAAAGTATTATCGAGCCGATGTCTATCTGAGTTTCTGTAGCCGGGTTGATGACGTCTTTGCATTACCGAATATTGCAAAGCGAAAGCTTAACTGGGGCGAGGAGATATCTCACGATGCCTGAACTCTACGTCAAATACCAGGATGACAAGCCCGTTGCCTATGCTTACGGTGAAGAGTGGGTTGTCATGGCGCTGTACATGGACGACATTGGATATTCTACGCCGGAAGAAGCGAAAGCAGCGTGGGAGAGGGAGCAAAAACATGGCGACGTTTAAATGCGATCCGATTTTGATCGAGGCTGGAGATCCGCTTGATATTCGGATACCTCAGCTTAAGCCGATTTTTATAGTGGACTTTCCGGTTTATAAAACGCCATCAAAGTATGAAGTTGTTGTAACTGAAAAAGGTTGGACTGTTATGGAGGTAAAGTGATGTATACGATTACTAAATACATTTGCGAAGAAGACGGTAAGGAGTTCAAATCGGAAAATGAATGCCGTAAATACGAACTGGAACTAAAGTATGGCGCGATCATCGAAAATGAAGAACTTAAGCTTTGGGATGACGATTTCAAGCCTATAAGCATCGATAATACCGAGCTGGATATTGATCATACGGTTTACTTCAAATGTCTGACCGATCGTGCAGCAGACTACTTAAGCGATATGGGCTATGAAGGCGGCTATGACTGTATCCCCGATCCCAGTGATATTTTGACGGGAGAGCTTTATGTGTATGATGAAAATAAAGATGAGTTCATTACATTCTCCGAGCTCTCCAAACAGGTCCGTGATATTATGAAAGCTTTTAAACTCAAACTGGAGGAGATCTCCTAAGAATGCCCCTAATCTGTTGTCGTAAATGCAGTGAGCCCGGATGCGACGGCTGCAACATTTATATTCTAGAAAGAGCTCTGTACGCTGGAGAACTCAGAGATTTTATGAGCGACGGGTATACAATTGATAGAAAACTGTTTCTTCCGAGAGGTACAGCTAAGTCTCTATTCACCGAACCTAAATACGATCCAGACGAGTTCTTCAGCGCTGAGCGTAAAAACAAACATAAGGAGTGATATTTATGGGATCTATTGTTCGTTTGCTTGATACCGCCGAACGGTTGGATCAGGAGTGCTATTTCTGCGGGGAGAAGCGCTCTGTTAAGTATATGGTCAACGGTGGAATCAGCAGTGACGGCAGTATCATCAAGAAGGAAGTGCCGTGCTGCAATCACTGTGTCGCGTTCCACGTCTTTGTCGGTGATATGCCGAAGGAGGAGAAATGAAGACAGTGGTTATGACCGCGATGGCACTGATATTTGACGTCTTCCTCGTGGTGATGTATTCGCTGCTGGCGGTGGCATCTAAGATTTGGGAGCGGAAGAAGACGCAATAATTACATCCGGTATAATAGAATAATACTGGAGGTAATTTGAATGAATAAGAACAAAGTTATTTCGATCAGCATCGGAACAATCAGTTCGCTCATCGGACTTATGGCTAATGCTCTGATATTCTGGGCAATTGCGGTATCATTCATGAACTATGGGATTTGTTTTAGGACGATCCTTGTGTTCACGCTGTGGTACACATTTACCCAAACGAAATGGAGTAGAGTCATCAAGCTGGTGAAAGATCTGAAAAACAAGCTGGACGAAATCGACAGTGAGCGACGATTCGTCGAAGAACCGGATAGGGAATTATAAGATGATAGAGCTCTGTGCAGAAAATGCATGGGGCTCTAAACTTTTTGTTCAACAATTGCCGGTGTGGTGGAATTGGCAGACACATGTGATTTAAGCTCTCATGTCAATACGACGTACGGGTTCGAGTCCCGTCACCGGCACCATTTATATTTTTAAGGAGGTCTAACTAATGGCTGTAAAGAATTTTGTTAGAAAAGTCATATTACCCACGCTTATTGGAGTAGGAACATATGAATTTTGGACCTGGATGGATAATCGCACTTTCGAATACAAGATCGTTACAGTTTGCACGTCTGGCGAAGGAAAAACAGCATTTTACAGATTTAATCAATACGATCAAAGAGAATGCGTGTTAAGTCTCCAACTTTGTCCACGTGTAATTCAGGTGGAAGAATATGGGAAACAAGGGTGTTGTGTCATATTTGATGGCACGTTAGACGAGTATAAAAGAATGTTGGAGGTTGACTATGGCTGCAGCATTTAAGTGTGATCTTTGTGGGAGGTTGTACGAGGACTATGACGGTTTTCAATACGATGAAAGGGGTGGAAGTCATTTTAAAAAGATAATTCTTTCTAGCGATTCAATAAGCCGTCATTTTGACACCTGTCCAAATTGCATACACGCAATAATTGATTTCATGAATGCACGAAAGGAGAATGGTGATGGAGTATTCTGAAAAAATCGTTCGTTTAGAAATCTGGTGCCCGAAATGTAAGCACCGGAACAAAGACGAGAATCAGGAGCCGTGCGATGACTGCCTGGCCGAGCCGGTCAATATTGACAGTCAGAAGCCTATTCATTGGGAGGACAGAACAAAATGACTAAGAAGGAAATGAACCGCCTTCTCATCGAAGCAAAAGTTATAATAGCTCGGAAAAACGAAGAAATTGAACGACTGACTGGAATCATTCGTGGTGAACGTGTATGCGACGATTATTGTTCGAATTGTATGCATCACATTTCCATGGTTCAAGATCCTTTCAGATTTAAGTTTAGTTGTGACTTGGATTGTAAGTGCAAATCTTTTGTACATAAATAAGGAGACTATACATGCTCGTAAACATTGTTGATGGGAAGCCTGAAGGATATTTGACGCTTACAGAAGCTGCGAAAAAGTTTGGAGTCATGGAACAATCTGTCCGAAACTGGTGTAAACATGGATATTTTAATGATTCCGACGTGCTGTTTATTCGAAATTCCGGGCAAATCGCTGCTTATTACATCTCTGAAACTGCTTCAAGACCGATTTTCGTAAATCATCGTGGAGAGAATCTAACGAAAAAGCCGTTACCGTACGATTATGCTACAAATGTTTTAAATGACGTTGCAAAACACTATTTCATACCAGAAGGCGAATATGTTAGTAGCGCTCGGCTCGAGAATATTGTGGAGGATGTTCTCGATGAAAGGGACAGGGCCATTCTTAAAGCACTCTATGCTGACAATATGTCACTGCTCGAGATTGGTAAGATTCTTGGCATTACAAGAGAACGCGTTCGTCAAATTAAACTTAGAGCATTGAGAAAGATTGGACAACGTATAACTGTAGAAAAGTATCAACGTGAATTAGGATCCAATACGTATTATATTTCCAAAAATGAATTGGATGCGCTTGGCCTTTCTGTTCGGGCATTTAATTGTCTTGCACGTGCCAGCGTAGAAACTCTTGATGAGCTTCTTTCCATGACACTAGATCAGCTCAGTAGAGTTCGTGGCCTTGGACGTAAGACCTATCAGGAAATTATCGATGAAGTTCACAAAAATGGATACAAATTTAATTGGGAGGAATAAAAATGACAATTAGTGGATGGATATTCTTTGGTTTACTCGCTATTATAGTTATTTGTGTCACAGCATGGATTTGTGTGGACGTCGACACGATCTCTGGACGGGTTTTGACTATCGTTATCGCGGCCATCCTGATATTTGGTATGCTGTTTGGGTTCAGATGGTATTATCAGAACACAGCAAGCGGCCAGAGAGCTCTTAAGACACAGGAGAGCAATCTAGGAGGTGGTCTGTATCGCACAGTTGAGGTTTACAGCTACGATGGCGACCTCATCAGGAGCTGGTCAGGCGAGTTTGACGTTACAAAAAATGATCAGGAAACATTCTTTGATATTGACGGCCGCCGGGTGATCATCCAGGGCGGCATAATTATTAATGAGGAGGATGAGAGTAAATGAGCACCTATAAAGATCATCTTGTCCGAACTATTAAGCTTCTCGCCAGGGATCTCTATGAGAACGCAGAGAAGTATGTGGGCGATAAAGAGTATCGGACATCCATGGATATTTGGCTGCATCTGCCGTGCGGCGCTGACCGGGACTGTCCGATTATTGAAGTAAATACCGAGTACCTGCCGGATGAGTACGTTCTTGCAGTGGATCCGGATTCCGAAGAGAGTATGAAAGAGCTTGAGAAGCCCTTTCCGACATTTTAATTGATACTAGGAGGTTTATAACAATGGCGAACGCGAAGATTTGTGATCGGTGTCAGGCAACTATGCCCGAGACTACGTATGAGGAAATGATGAGTCGTAAGTATATGCTCTACATTAGAAATAATGAGCGTGATCCTCTGGGACGGGATAACACTCATGATAAAGCTGACCTTTGTCCAGTTTGCTATGACAAGCTAGTTAAGTTCATGTTTGAGGAAGACGAGTGATGTCTAAGACAATAACGGTACATACAGAACCGTGGTGCCCCAACGATTGCGGATATTTTCATCTCGGAGAGAACAAGCTATATGGCGATGATAAACTCTTGGGCGCCTATTACTATTGTGAAAACCTGCCGATCTGTCGTAATGCAGTTAATGCGGTGAGATGTTTTGATAAGAATCGAGATGAGATTGCCCGGACACTTTTTGGATATTGTAACGAGCCTAAAAAGGAGGACGACTGATGGGTGAGGAAACGAAGGTTGAGAAGATGTTTATGACTACCGAAGACGGACGAGGTATCGTGTGGGAAGGCATTAAAGATATTCAGTTTACTGATAGCGAAGATGACGACATTGTTGTTCCGCGGGAGCTTTTAACCGACCGTGAAATCAGCTTCACTGCAGAAGTAAAGTGGCCGAAATTCCAGCGTTGCAAGAATCGTAAGCGGTGTAAGAAACTTATGATGAGCCTTGGATATTCTCGAGATTTAGTTGAGGTGTATTTCGGGTTAATAAAATGGCTTAGATATAATATTGAGGAGTACAATCCCAGTTATCAGGAACTCTGGAATGAAGTTCGTATTAACACACTTGGATTTTAAGGAGGTCGATTTATGAACGAAAAGATTGTCGAAATGATCTGCAAGGCCGTGGTTGCCGGCTCCTGCGCTATTGGTGGCGGTATCGTGACCAAGAAAGCACTTGATATTCACCAAGTAAAGTCTGCCGAGAGAGCAAAACGCAGAGAGATCGAAGAGGCTGCTCGTATGGAGGAGCTGAGAGAAGAAGAGCGTAAGAAGGCCGAGATCAAGCATCGGTTTGACGAGCGGGTGCACAACGTCATGACAACTCGTAACTTCGACGCTGATATTCGCAATGCCTCGATCAACAATAAGCGTCTGGCTATGGAGGATCGTCTTCATGCCAAGGATCTTCTGGAGATCGCCTTTGCTCGTATGAAGAACGCAAGTACAATTGAGAGCTTCGATAAGTATCTCAATAAGTTTGACCAGCTCTTCAATGATATTTACACCAACGATATTGAGTCCAGTAAGGCCGGCATTCGTTACTGGTGGGATAAGCATGAGGAAGAGCGGCGTAACTGGGAAGAAAACCAGCGTAAGCGTGAGGCTGAAGAAGAGCGCAAGCGCATTGAACGGAAAGAAGAGGAAGAGCGGAAGCGTAAGAAGAAGGAAGAGGAAGCCGAACGCAGACGTGCAGAGGAGAAAGCTGAACGTGAGCGGGAGCAGATCTACGAGACGATCAATCGTGGTTTCCAGTCAATCGAGAGCGTTGCCAATACCGCTATTCAGACAAGAAACGGAGGTCAGACTAATGCTGACAACACATGAGGCTGAAGAGTGGATGGATAAACTGTTAGCTCAGTACCAGCAATTACACTACAATCGTGTAGAAGAACTTAAAAAAGAAAATAGAAGATTAGAAATCGAAGCACAATTGGCTATTCTTAACCATCCAAATATGCCTCCCATCCAAACTCCTATGTCGTATCCAATTTGTCCGTGTGGAAGTAATTTTAAGGGGGTTAATTAAATGAAGATAATTAATGCTGGTTATGAGATCCTGCGGCCGAACCCTATTGACGGTATCGCAGAACTGAAGCATCTGGAGCTGTGTGCCCGGACGGCGTATAAAAGTGAAGACAAGATCACCGAGGATGGTGAGAGCGCCAAGCGCATGATCAAGCGCCTGATTGAGTCGGGTCATGAGTCTACGCTAGAGCATGGCGGCATGACGGTTAAATTCACTGTGGATCGTGGCGTCAGTCATGAGATCGTTAGGCATCGTCTGGCATCATATACTCAGGAGAGCACTAGATATTGCAACTATTCTAAGGATAAGTTCGGCAATGAGATTACGGTGATTGATCCGTGTTTCTTTGAAGGCATTCCAGAAGAATTGAAAAAGCTGGTTGAAGATGCTTGTTGGCAAGAGCTTGAAGAGGGCAGTATTCGAACAGCCTATTGTGGAACAACAAACTTGGGCGTGTCCTATGAAGATTGGTATGGCGCCTGTCTTAATAGTGAAATTAACTATTTGCATATGCTTGCAGAAGGCTGTTCTCCTCAGGAAGCTCGCTCGGTTTTGCCCAACTCACTCGCTACCGAAGTCGTCATGACCGCAAATTGGCGTGAGTGGCGCCACTTCCTTCGACTTCGTGCGGCACATGACGCGCATCCCCAGATCCAGGAGGTTGCAAGACCGCTGCTGAACGAGCTGCATGAGAAGATTCCTGTACTGTTTGATGACGTTTGGAGGGACGTGTTCGAATCATGATATTTTGGATTACTTTGGGTGTGCTGGTGCTTGGTATTATTGGACTGATTTGCTTGAATATTTTGTCTGATTGGTATGACGTAGCACTCGGTATAACTGTTATCTCTGGTTTAGCTTTGTTTCTGATGTTGATAGATTTTGGCCTCAACTACATTGGGCTTGACGCAAAGATCGAGCGATGCAACGTCCGCTACGAAATACTTACATACCAGTACGAAAACAACTTCTACGATAACGATAACGATGTCGGTAAGTATGAACTGATGCAGGATATTCGGGAATGGAACGAGGATCTGGCTGCCAAAAAAGTTGCTCAGCATAACTTCTGGTACGGGATCTTCGTGCCTGATATTTATGATCAGTTTGAGTTTATTGAGCTAAAGTGAGTAACTAAGGAGGTCAAAATGGGTTACTTCACATATTATCAGGTTTCATGGGACAAGCACTATGATGAGTCGATCGACAAAGCAATTGAGAAGAAGTTCAATGAGATTACCGGCATTGATGAGGAGTCTTTTGGCTGGGATTATGATGTTTGGGATGCAAGCGATAAATATACACTGGCATTCCAAGCAAAGTGGTATGGTTGGCAGGATGATATGGTTAAGCTATCCAGGGCTTATCCTGATATTTGGTTTGAAGTGTCTGGAGACGGCGAAGAGTCTGGCGATTTGTGGGAAAGTCGCTGGAAAGACGGATGCTATGAATTTCATATGGCGGAATTTCCTCCATTTACAGGGGAGATGGTTCGCTTATCAACATATGAGGAAACAAAGAAACGCATTGAAGAAATGAGGGCAAACGGATGGGCGACAGAGCAGTAATTACCACAACCCGTGCGACAATTGTCGATCCTCAGAATAGTTCTGAGCTTGGCGTCTATCTTCACACGAACGGATTTAGATTGAGTAGTGGAGATGTTGTGGAATGGATGTAGAAAAGAAAGTTGACCCTAAAAACTGCACAAGGGAATTTGTAGGACCAAGTTATAGGTTAAAGGCTCCTCCAACGTCATGCTTTTTCTGTGACCATCTTAGAGATATTGTTTACGACTATACAAATGGTCCTTATATGTTTTTCTGTGATTTGGCAAAACCAGCTGATGAACTTAATGAGGGCGAGTGTTCGGATGATCAAGTTTGGAATGAGGGCTTGCTTGGAACATGTAAAGATTTTGTTGAAGGGGGTTAATGGATGGATGTAGAAGATATTAAGGACACGCTGATTCAACAGAAAGCCAAATTAGATGCCAGCGGAGTCGATCGCGTGCTTCACCGTAATCCAGCAGGAAAGCGCCTAGAGTACGATGCTGGATATTTCTATGGCTATTATGACGCAATCGTGACATTTATAGACGCTATTAAGGAGGCACAAAATGGCGAGGTCAATCAATCGAACGTTGATAGTAAAATTTGACATTAACTTTAATCTGGATGAGCCGACAGCCATCGTGGAGAGCGCAGACGGCGATATTTTGGCTCTCATTCGTGGCGATAATGCTGAGGATTTGTACGACTACCTTCTCGGTGAGGAGGAGTATTGATGCAATATATGGATCCGAGATTATGCCCTAAATGTATTCATAAAGAGGGGCATGACTTTGAAACCGCATATACGCATCAAGGATTCGCATTTTCAGTTTGCCTAATTTGCAAGCATAATTTTCCGGTGGACAGCCTTAATTATGGAACGATGAGAGACTGGTTTAGAGAAAATGAGCCCAAATAACTCAAAAAACTTTCGCAAAAACGCGTATTTTTAGGGTAAATTTCTGGTGAAGTGGTGGAAAAATGGCGGTTTTGAGTGATTTTTGCCGAGGCGAAGTTCAAAAAGATCGTCAAAAACACTTTAGTACACTAAAGAAAATGGGTAACATAATATGAAAAACCACCAGTTCACCACTTTTATACCCTATTTTATTAATACGCGAAAAATGTAATACACTATTATATAAGTTTTTTGGCAAAAAATGCCCAAAAAGTGGTGAAATGGTGGAAATCGATGATTGGGAGGTAAAAATGCGAGGTTTGACTGATATTTTCCGAGCCATTCGAAATGGTCTGGCAATCTATGGCGGAGTCTGTCTGATCAGCGGTGTCACGGTCGACCAGATCGAGAAGAAATGGGACAGGATTCTCGATAAGACAGAGGATCGAATCAATACTGTGATATTTGGACGACCGAAAGAACGAGTAATTGAGGTTGAGTATGAGGAGGTTAAGTGAATGACTTATACTGAGGCACTAGATAACCTTCGTAACCGGCCACTGTTCCTAAGTCCGAATGAATACATGAATTCCCTTCAAACCGCAATGGTTGCTCTCGAGTTAGCTATTCGACTTGAAAAAGTAACTAAACTCATTGCCGGACATAGTGACTACCACGGTAACGAAATTCTTTCCGCGCTATATCGGATTCAAGAAGGAAAAGATGTTGCACATATTAGTCCGAAAGAATATGAGGTAAGGTAAATGCATGTATAAAGTAATATTTCTAAACGAACGAGGAGAGCGAGTGGAGAAATCCTTCGACTCTCCTTATTTATGTCGTAAGTTTTGCAACAAGATACGGCATAGTAAGAAATGCAAACTGATATTTATGCCAGGAGGTTTAGGATGAACGAAACAAGTGGTGTAATCGATCTTAATCAGCAGGCTCAAAAAGAATGCGACATGGTAAACCATCCTTCTCACTATACGCAGGGCGGAATCGAATGCATCGAGGCAATTAGAGCAAGCATGTCTCCTGAAGCGTTCCAGGGATATTGCAAGGGCAACGTTATGAAGTACATCTGGAGAGCGTCTCTTAAGAACGGCGTTGAGGATCTGAAGAAGGCTCAGGTCTATCTGGGATGGATGATCGAGTCAGTGGAGAAAAACAATGGGAAAACTGACTAAACATCTCCCGGCCATCCTTTCCAGTATTGCTACGGCAGGAGTTGTTGGGACCGGCGTTCTAGCATACCGAGCAGGCAAGAAGGTCGCCAAGGCCAAGATAACAGATCGTAAGTGGACGTATTACGTGCCTCCCGTGGCTACAGGCGCCGCTACGATCGGATGCTTATGGGCCGCTCAGATCCTCAACGGACGTCAGATCGCCGCTCTTACGGTCAGCTGTGGATATTTGCTGGCAAACCGGGATGCACTTGAGAAGAAGATCAAAGAGCACTATGGCGACGATGATCTTCAAATGATTCAGCAGGAAGTCAAAGCCGAAGTTGATACAAAGAAGTGGTACGGTAAAGTCACCATTCCTCGTGGCGTTGAGGAGACCGGTAAGGGCAGCACGCTCATCATTGAAGGATATTCTGGGCGTATATTCCGTTCGTCTGTGCCTGCTGTGAGACGAGGTATCCGGCAGTTCCAGCAGATGTTTATTGATAATAAGGGTTTTGTCTCGCTGAATGATCTCTATCGATGTCTTGGCATCACGGAGACACATTTTGGTCATCAGTATGGTTGGCCTTGCTGGGGTGCTGATGAGCTCGATGAGGAATTCTGGAAAGAAAAAGGCGGTCTGAATATTGTATGTGAGATGGTGAACGAGCCGGTTGATCTGGATGAGCCTGTCTATTGCATTGATATTTACGACTATCCGATGGAATGCTGGCAGGAATACTGATGGAGGTATTGAATGAATGAAAAATTGAAGGATTTTCTTACAAGCGTAGGTATCATGGCAGAATCAACAAAAGCCTCATACGATGCGTTTATCAGAACAGGATTCACATCCGAGCAGTCACTCTATCTGGCATGTGAGATGATGAAGACACTTATCGGGATTAGCACGATGCAGAAGAAGCCTGATGAGGATTGATATTCCGCAAAAATTACAAGCCCTATAACAGAAAGAATGATAAGGTTGCGATCCAACAAAAGGATTGACAATGCACGGTAAGGCCGTGTCGACCACTGTCATTCTTTTAATTTATTCGCGACGTAAGGAGGTCACGCAAATGAACAAATTTAAATCAGCAATGAAGGTCGTCACAAAATTTGTAGACGACAATCTCCCGACGATCCTCAGCGGTTTGGCGCTGTTGGGTCTCGGGGCGAGTGTGGTGCAGGCTACGAAGGATGCACCAAAAGCCGTCGAAGCCATGGATAAGGCTAAGATGGACAAAGTAGAAGAAATTGAAAGAGAAGCGGAAGAGTCTGACGATGAGCAGGCTCTTGATATTTATCGAAATGACGAAGGAGAGCTCGAGCTCAAGAACGTCAAGCTGACTCTCTGGGAGAAGTTCAAAGTTCTGGCTCCGGTGTATTGGAAGACGGCGACTCTGACGGTTCTCACGGGAGCTTGTATCGTTACATCAAACATTGTCAGTAAGCGTAGATATTTGGCATTGGCCACTCTCGTAGCAACTCGTACGAAGGAGCTCGATGAGTATAAGGAAAAAGCAAAAGAGCTCTTCGGCGAAAAGAAGACGGAGCAGATCGAGAAAGAGATCATTAAGGATAAGGGCCTCGAATGCCCAACAGATATTGAGAACCGTTATCAGCCTGGTATGGCATATCCGCTTGAGTTTTGTGGTCATTATTGGCTTGGAACAAAGCATGAGGTTGAGCAGGCGTTCGATCGGTGGAATCGAGGCGGTCTGGATGAGGCGATGAAAACTGTAGACGGTGAAGTCGAGCTGTATCTGGAAGATCTGATCTATGAGATGAAACTCAACATCCCGGATACATGGGTGTTCCGTCATACATCTTGGAGCGTTAAGAAGGGCTCGGTTGATCCGGTATTCGAGCCTTGGGAGACCCCGAACGGTACGCCTGGATATTCTGTCAGACCGTCTCGTAATGCGGATAATTATGGTTAAGAGGTAAGAAATGAACGTAATTGAGCAGGTAAGAAACGCAATTAAGGTTATGCGCAAGTATAAGGCCGACAGCCGTCTGATCTGTGATATTAAGGCATGTGTCGCAGAAGACGTGTTCGCTGACCTTAAGAATGCACATGTAATGACTCGTGATGCCGTTGGGAGATACCTTCTTGACGGCATCCCTGTCTTTGAGCTGAAGGACTATCCGAAGGGTTACATTTCCGTAGAGTGATTTAAGGGGGGGGAGACATTTTCCGCAATTTTTACAACGCCTATAGTGGAAAATTAAATTTCAATATTTTGGAGGTATAAAAAATGGAAAACGAGAACAAGATTGAAGTTGAAGTGACTGAGAAGAAGCCCGGTAAGGTCCGGACTTGGGTCAAAGAACATGCGGCTGGCATCGCTACGTTCGCCCTTTGCATGGCGAGCATGGCAGCCGGAATGCTGTTCGGCGCCAAGTTTAAGGCCGATGCCCCGGCGGATGTCGAGGTGCTTCCCGATGCGGAAGTCCCGTTTGACGTGGATGTGCCGAACGTGGAGATTTAATTCCAAGCAAGACCAGAGTGGCTATTACAGCTGCTCTGGTTTTCGTTTTTGGATTGAAAGGTGAGGCTTCATGGCTGAGTATGAAATTGACGAATTGTGGCCTGTCAGCACAAAAGTGAATTATCTTGGCGGCATTGGTGTTGACTGGTCCGGGCCGACTGGGTTTGGACGGTTTGAACTGTACTGGGAAGATGATGGCACGCTCCACGCGGATACTGAGTGCATGGCATCAGACACAAATAGAGAATTTATTAAGACCATGATGAACCTGATTGTGGAGAAGGTTATTGTGGACGGTTGAGAGATCCGCAAATTTTACAATTCCTATAATAGAAAGATTGTTAACTGGTGAAAGACTTTTAAGTCTGGCGGTTCAATTCCGCAATAACAATCTTTCTTCCCTTTTTATTTCTCATATATGAAGGAGGTTCTCGATGAACGAGAAAACAAAAAAGCATCTGAAGACAGCAGGAATTATTGCCAGTGGAGTCGTGGCTGGCGGGGGTCTAATGTACGTTGGATATTTGACAGGGATTGGCTTTATTAAGGTCCCCGGAATCAAGGCTTTTATCGGTCTCGACAAATCTACTATTCCTGGGCAGGCTTTTGATCTTTGTATTAAAAAGACCCTTATGCCCGGGGACAAGTGCGTCGCCTTTCCGTTCAGTAAAGATGAGGCAATCGACGCAGTGAAGACCATCAATACTCTAATTCAGGAGGTCGTCTAAATGAGCAAGATATTTAATCTGAAAAACGCCGTCAGTCTGCTTGTGACTGCCGGTGTTGGTAAGGTAGTTGATGATGCGATTGATGCGACGGCACCGGAACAGGTTAAGCTTCCGGTTAAGATCCTTCGTAAGATCGGGTCGTGGTCGCTCGGATTCTTTATCGGCGATTGGGCCGGTGAGAAGGCTGAGCAGGCGTATGACACTATTGAAGAGAGTGTCAAGCAGGTTACTGACAAGGTAAAGGAGATCTCGGCAGAAAATGCTGAGACAGAAGAAGAGACAGTCGAAGCGGAAGTCGTGGAGGCCGTCTGATATTTGTGACACATACAGCAATCTTAATTATTTGATTCGGATTCAAACAATGTGTCATGTGTTTATAAGACCTTAAACAGTTGTCTCGCATGGTTTACTTTGACGCTTACAGCAAATTCTTTGGGTAAAAGTGTCATATATTTTTAACCATGCAGACACTGTAAAATAGGCCGTTACCATGCGGCAGACATATTTACCCTAGTGTGACGTGTACTGCAATCCTTCAATAGATATTTACCACAACACGTCATGGCCCTTTCTTTAAGTCTTCAATCCATAATCCTGTGATCCGGTACAGCAAACTATTTACAAAATATTTGTATCCAGACATTAGCCATCACCTCCTTTCTAATAATGTTTTCCATCAAATCTCCCCGGATCATGTAATTGTATGATATTCCTCAGTGTGCTTCTAACAGCAATTAAAAGATCTTAACAATCCAAAAATGAATCATGGAGGTCAAAATTATGATGAACTACTACAACTCTTTCGCCAATGCTGCCCGTGTTGACAGCACTCACACCTACACCGAGAACGGCGCTCAGGCTCTGAAGACCACGTCGGACGCTCGCCTGGATCTGTTCGCGGTCATTGGCGCTCTTCGCAGTGCAGACGACAACCGTCTGATCAGCCTGTTCGAGAACGCCTATGCTATGGATCCGCTGTTTTCGACGAAGATCCTCTTCTATGCCCGTGATATTCGTGGCGGTTTGGGTGAGCGTGAGACGTTCCGGCGTCTTCTGAAGCACATCGCCAACCGCCATCCCGAAGCTCTGGTCGACAACCTCGATCTGATCGGCTTTTACGGTCGCTATGACGATCTGTATGCTCTGATCGGGACTCCGATCGAGGGCGAGATGTGGACGGCCATGAAGAAGCAGTGGGACGCTGATATTCTCGCTCTGAAGCGTGGCGAAGCAGTCTCTCTGCTCGGCAAGTGGGTCAAGACTGCTGATGCCAGCTCTGAGAAGACCCGTAAGCTTGGCATTCTGACAGCGCAGAAGCTCGGCCTGTCCGTGTACGACTACAAGCGCCAGTATCGTGCTCTCCGCAAGCGCATCGGAGTCGTTGAACAGCTCATGTCGCAGAATCGCTGGGATGAGATCAAGTATCCCGAGGTCCCGTCTCGTGCGATGACGCTCTATCGTGATGCCTTCAAGCGTCATGATGAGGAGCGCTTCTCTGGATATTTGGAGAAAGTGACTTCTGGCGAGGAGAAGATCCATGCCGGAGCGCTGTATCCTTATGATCTGGTGAAGAAGTATCTTGGCGGTTATGGCGTCATGGGCCATCTCGATCCTGTCGTCGAAGCTCAGTGGGAGCAGATGAAGAAGGATTACGGTGAGACCCTCGAGTCTGCCATCGTCATCTCTGATACATCCGGCAGCATGTTCTGCGACAATAACATGCCGATTGCTTCTTCTCTGGCGCTGGGTCTGCTGTTTGCGAGCTGCAATCAGGGCCCGTACCACAACCTGTTCATGGAGTTCTCTTCCCGGAGTGACTTCATTCAGGTCAAGGGTAAGACTCTGCTTGATCAGCTTCGCAACATGATGCAGGACGCTCATTGGGGTCAGTCGACGAATCTTGAGGGAGCCTTCAACAAGATTCTCGAGGTCGCCGTGCAGAACCACATCACTCCTGAAGACATGCCCAAGGCTCTCATCGTCATCTCTGACATGGAGATCGATGCGGGGACATGGGGCAGCAGCTGGTCATTCCATGACGGCATGACTCAGCTGTTCGCTCAGTATGGATATTCCATGCCGACGGTTGTTTACTGGAATGTGAATAGCCGTCACGATGTGTATCATGCTGACTCGGATCGTCCGGGTTGTGTCCTCGTAAGTGGGCATTCAGCGAACTCCTTCAAGCAGGTCCTCAAGTGTGTCAACATGACGCCCGTCGAGGCTATGGAGGAGATCATCAACGGGGAGAGGTATCAGCCGGTTACCATTGGTGTAGCTGGCTGATATTTTTGATACCGTCATGTGCAGGCGTTAATGCGTGATCCTTACTGCAATCCTCAAGGAATAGATTTGTAACCTATCAACCTCACTAAGGATCATGATATTTCGGGGTTCCAACAGCCATTACCTTAAAAAGGAATAGACTGCTAATCTATTGATGGAATCCTGATATTTGTGACGGTAACAGCAAGCGCACTATTAGGATGAAAACTGCGGCGGGTCAGTTTGTAATGAGTGGTCTATATGGCTGCTTATAGTTTACAACCGCCAATTATCGTGGCTCTCTTACAGCAATGATATTTGCGCCATTTTAAATCCAGGGCCTGCAAATCCTGGTGAGAGTCATGACAAAGACACTCCCGTAGCTC
>Ga0326511_10000199_pt1 | contig 50150 bp, 40 predicted proteins | sample 0_2496_0518_D_FD_203701 | JGI IMG/M metagenome (GOLD analysis project Ga0326511, IMG submission 203701) | Bovine rumen microbial communities from UC Davis, California, United States - 0_2496_0518 | ecosystem: Host-associated > Mammals > Digestive system > Stomach > Rumen | place: USA... | reverse complement strand
TAACGAATATTGTGACCATGTTAGAAGATTGGAAGAAAAAATATAAGGAGTTCTGCGAGTGGCAAAAGACTCCCTATCAGGTCAACCCGATGAGTGAGGAGGAGCACATCTGCACCACCTGCGGCAGGCATTTCGTGGGCAACTACTGCCCTCAGTGCGGACAGTCATCGAGGATAGGACGTTACTCCTTCAAGAAAGCCTTCCTCCTCTTTCTGGATGTATGGGGACTGGGCAACCGTGGTATGTTCCGTTCCATACGCGACCTGTTCCTGCGTCCGGGCTATATGATCCGCGACTATCTCAAAGGGATGCAGATGGCGTATTTTCCTCCGTTCAAGATGCTCTTCCTGCTCTTCGCCCTCATACTGCTCGTCAATACCGGCGTGAACATCAAAGGTGAGAACTTTATCAAAGAACAGCAGGAGAGATTTGAGAAAGATTACATCACGTCATTGGAAAAGAGCAGACAGGCAGCAAAGGAAGAACAGACAGCTGACCCAAAGCAGAAAGGAATAGATAAAAAGAAAGAACTAGCCCAGTTTGATGCCGCTATGGATAAGGCCTTTATGGAATATAATGACTGGACAAACCGCCATGAGACGTTGTTCACACTGATTTTCCTGTTCCTGATCGCTGGTCCGCTATACCTACTGTTCCGGCATTGCCCTCATATTCCAGACATGCGTTTTTCCGAGTTCTTTGTGGCACTGATCTATATAACCAATCTGTTGACAATGATTTCTATCATAATGGACTTCTTCGGCATCAATGTAAATTATAAAGCTGCACTCCCCTTACTGATAGTCATCCCCCTAAAGCAGTTGTCAGGTTACAGCTATACGAAAACATGTCTGAAGACCTATCTGATCTTCCTGTTGCTTACCGCCCTACTTTTGGTTGCCATAGTGATTGTCGCTTTCATATATGCCAAACGGGTAGTATTGTAAAATTGAAGAATTGAAGAATTGAAGAATTGAAAAATTGAAGAATTGAAGTGAGACGCTTTTACAAAGTGAAGCGACTAAAAGAATTGAAAAAGGCTTGGATTTCTCCAAGCCTTTTTGTTTTATTTCGCATAAGCAACGGAACGCGTCTCCCGGATGACCGTGATCTTCACCTGTCCAGGGTACGTCATCTCGTTCTGTATCTTCGTGGCTATCTCACCGCTGAGTGCCTCCGTCTCAGCATCATCCATCTTGTCGGCACCCACGATGACACGCAACTCACGACCAGCCTGGATAGCGTATGTCTTGGTGACACCGGGATAGCTCATGGCGATAGCCTCCAAGTCGTTCAGACGCTTGATATACGCCTCGACAATCTCACGGCGGGCACCGGGACGGGCACCGCTGATGGCATCACAGATCTGTACGATAGGAGCCAGCAGTGTCTGCATCTCCATCTCGTCATGGTGAGCACCGATGGCATTGCAGATATCGGGTTTCTCCTTGTACTTCTCTGCGATCTTGGCACCATAGATAGCGTGTGGATCCTCAGTGTCCTCATCGGGCACCTTACCAATATCATGCAACAGTCCGGCACGCTTTGCCTTCTTCGGGTTCAGTCCCAGCTCAGCCGCCATGACAGCACAGAGGTTAGCGGTCTCACGGGCATGCTGCAACAGGTTCTGACCATAAGAGGAACGGTATTTCATCTTACCGATGATACGGATCAGTTCCGGGTGCAAGCCATGGATACCCAGGTCGATGGCGGTACGCTTACCCGTCTCGATGACCTCATTCTCCAACTGCTTCTTCACCTTGGCAACAACCTCCTCGATGCGGGCAGGGTGGATACGACCGTCGCTCACCAACTGGTGCAGGGCAAGACGGCAGGTCTCACGACGGATGGGATCGAAAGCAGAGATGACGATAGCCTCAGGAGTATCGTCCACCACAATCTCGACACCGCAGGCAGCCTCCAGCGCACGGATGTTACGTCCCTCACGACCGATGATACGACCTTTCACGTCGTCGTTGTCGATATGGAAGACGCTGACAGAGTTTTCGATGGCAGTCTCCGTGGCAACACGCTGGATGGTCTGGATGACAATCTTCTTAGCCTGTGCGTTGGCATTGAGCTTCGCCTCGTCCATAATCTCATTGATATAGCTGGCGGCATCCGTCTTAGCCTCATCCTTCATCGCCTCCACCAGACGAGCCTTCGCCTCCTCGGCACTCAGCCCGGAGAGCTCCTCCAGCTTAGTACGCTCCTGCAACTGCATCTTCTCCAGCTCCTCATTCTTGAGGGCAAGGAGCTTCTTCTCGTTGTCGATACGTGTCTGCTGGTTGTCCAAGTCGTTCTTACGGCGACCCAGTTCCTCCTGACGCTGGTTCAGAGAAATCTCACGCTGCTTCAGACGGTTCTCGTTCTGCTGGATATGCTGGTTGCGCTGCTGCACCTCCTTCTCCAGCTCGCTCTTCTTGTTGAGGAATTTCTCCTTCACCTCCAAGAGCTTTTTCTCCTTAATCACTTCTGCCTCTTTCTTGGCAGCCTTCACCATTTCATTATATTTTCCCTTAATGACATAACGGAAAATCAAAAATCCGCATAAGCCTCCCAATATGAGAGCTACTACGGCTGTGATAATGACAATAATCATAAATATATATATTGAGTTAATGTTCTCATATCATCAACGTGACGTACCCAAAGCATCCTCCATCTCTTTCGTGAGGCGGGCAAGAACATTATCGTAGGGGGCAGTATCATTATGCGCGCGCTCTTTCTGATATAACAGCGCAATATCAACGAGCGTCATCAGGGAGATGACATGCTCGCTCTTCCGACCCTTATATGCCTGAGCATAGGCATTATAGCGGTCTGTGATGAGTTTGGCTGCGGAACGATAGTATTCCTCGTCCTCACGGTTGACGGTGACTTCGATTTCCTCATCGTAGACATGCAGCCGGATATGTAGTTTGCTTTGATCTGCCATGTTGCTTGTTTTCCCTATTGTTCTTCGTCACTGAGGATTGCAATGCACTTATTGACATCCCGTATGAGCTTCGACAACCGCTCCTTGGCACCGTCCAGGTCGCCATCGGTAATCTCGATCATCTTCGCCATCTTGAGTGATTGATAGTCATTCTGCCCCTGTTCCAACTTCTCCTGCAGCAGTTTGATGTCCTGCTCGTTCTTGGCAACCATCGCATAAAGCTCCTCGTTCTCCTTCTTCAGCTCTTGGAAACGGAGAATCATCTGCCTCAGGCGTGTCTCGAACGCGGTAATCGTTTTCTCATTAGGCGTCATAACTTCCTCACTTTATTTTACAAAGGTAGTATATTTTTGGCGATCTACCTTCCTTTAAGTAAAGATTTAACGTTTTTTTATTTCGTTTCGGAATCTGCGGGGCGTTTTTCCTTCTTGGCAAGCATCACCACCTTATAAACGAAATCAGTTACCCACTGCTGGGAGAAACCCAGTTTCTGGTCGTACTGACGGATGGCAACGACGGTCTTCATCACACCAGCATCCGAGAAGTCGTTCTTATGGAAGATATCGTTGACCGTCTTCTCGGTCATCGTATACAACGCCTTCTTCAGGAAGCCAGGCAGACGGAGCTTGAACTTCATCAGGTTACCCGTCAGCATCAGCAGGTCCTGTGAGAATGCCGAGAACTGGATCATGTAAGTCTGGATGTCCTGCGGCTTCTTGCAACGCTTACGGATGCTCTGGTCAATCTCCTTGGTGAAATCATCACCCATGCCATATATCTCCTTGAGCATCTTCTTGCAGCGTGACTTCTCTGCCAGCCCGAGTTTGTTATTCTGCGTCGGCACATGCAGAGTAGCCTTGAACACCCGCAGGTCGGGCAGTGCCGCCATATTGGTGATACCCAAGTCTGATGCCATCACAGCCTGAAAATATACGCGGATAAGGGTCATGAAATCCTCCATGCCTCCCGCCTTCTGTTGTTCTTCGTCGCCTTTGCGACCGAATAGTTTTGAAAAGAATCCCATAATCATTTTTTATTAAACGCTGCAAAGGTACTAAATAATTCATAATTCATAGTTCATAATTCATAAATATTTTATAACTTTGCCATCAAAATCTAATAAAAACGAGATTATTATGAAAGGAATCGTATTGGCTGGAGGCAGTGGCACACGCCTCTACCCTATCACCAAAGGAATCAGCAAGCAACTGATTCCCATCTTTGACAAGCCGATGATCTACTACCCCATCTCCGCTTTGATGCTGGCAGGTATCCGTGAGATACTGATCATCTCCACCCCTCATGACCTGCCAGGGTTCAAGCGACTGCTGGGTGACGGCTCGGAACTGGGTGTACGGTTTGAATATGCCGAGCAACCTTCGCCCGACGGACTGGCTCAAGCATTCATTATCGGTGAGCAATTCATTGGTGACGACTGTGCCTGCCTGGTATTGGGCGACAACATCTTCTATGGCAGCGGATTTTCGGGACTGCTCAAGCAGAGTGTGGAGAATGCAGAGAAACACGGACAGGCAACTGTTTTCGGGTATTATGTGAATGACCCTGAGCGGTATGGTGTGGCAGAGTTTGATGCGGACGGGAACTGTCTGAGCATTGAGGAAAAACCAGCCAAGCCTAAGTCTAACTATGCGGTGGTAGGTCTCTACTTCTATCCCAACAGCGTGGTGGAGATTGCCAAGAACATCAAGCCCAGTGCCCGTGGGGAACTGGAGATCACGACTGTCAACCAAGAATACCTGAAACAGAAGAACCTGAAGGTACAGACCCTGCAACGTGGTTTCGCATGGCTCGACACTGGAACACACGACTCCCTGTCCGAGGCTTCCACTTTCATCGAGGTGATAGAGAAACGGCAAGGCCTCAAGGTCGCCTGTCTGGAGGAAATCGCTTTCAAACGGGGATGGATCAGCAAAGAACAGCTTAGGAAGATTGCCGAGCCTATGGCAAAGAATGATTACGGCAAATACCTATTACAGTTAGCAAAATAAAGGAAAGAGCAGCGAAATGGCTGCTCTTTTACCTTTTCACCTTCCTTTTTATCACTTTTTCCCCATTTAATTTGGTCGTAATCATATTTTTACTTATTTTTGCAGACGAAATAAATTATTGTTAATAACTTAAACATATCTGCCTATCGGAAAAACTTCTACTTGATTATAAAACAAGAAAGTATGAAGACATATGAGAACCGCACTGACGAGGAGCTAGCCCTTCTCTATACGGCGGGAGACTACAAGGCTTTTGACGAGCTATTAGCAAGAAACCAACAGAAGTTATTCAATTACATCCTGTTTGTGGTTCATGACCAGGATATGGCGAATGACATCTTCCAAGACACCTTCATCAAGGCTATCGTGAAGTTGCAAGAAGGGAAATATGCCGATTCCGGCAAGTTCTCGTTCTGGCTGACACGCATTGCCCACAATATCATCATCGACAAGTTCCGTCGTAACAAGAGTGAGCATATCATTGAGCCTAATGCCGACAATGACCTCAGCCACTTAAGCAATGACACACTGACAGAAGGCAGCAGGGAGAGCCAGTATGTCAACACACAGATCATGAACGATGTCCGTCATCTGATGGACACCCTTCCCGCCACTCAACGTGAGGTGGTTTATATGCGCTACTACCAGGAACTTTCGTTTAAGGAGATTGCAGAGATTACCGGTGTGAGCATCAACACATCCTTAGGAAGGATGCGCTATGCCCTCATCAATATGCGGCGCATGGCAAAACAGCACCAGATGTTTCTCGATTTGGATATTTAAAGACTGCGCAGTTCTTTAATGACTTGCTCCGGATTGGCGGCTTTAAACACATAGCTGCCACTAACGAGCACGTCGACTCCTGCCTTCACCAAGCGCGGAGCCGTCTCATTCTGCACGCCGCCGTCAACCTCAATCAGAGTGCTGAAGCCTTTCTCGTCTATCATCCGGCGCAACCGTTGCACTTTCTGGATAGTATTCTCTATGAATTTCTGACCACCGAATCCAGGATTGACACTCATCAACAACACCATATCCACATCGCCAAGGATATCCTCTAACACACAAACGGGAGTGGCTGGATTCAAAGTAACTCCCGCCTTCATACCTGCATCATGAATTTCCTGGACGGTACGGTGCAGATGATCACATGCCTCATAATGCACATTCATCATCATTGCACCTAATTTTGCCGTCTGACTGATATACCGCTCGGGGTGCACAATCATATAATGCACATCCAAAGGTTTCTTACACAAAGATGCGACAGCCTCTAAAACGGGGAAGCCAAAGGAGATGTTGGGTACAAAAACGCCATCCATCACATCTAAGTGAAGCCAGTCGGCATCACTACGATTAATCATCGCAATGTCGGTGTCGAGATGCAAAAAGTCGGCAGCGAGCAATGAGGGAGATACTTTCGTCATTTTTTCTTTCTTTAATTCAGACCCAGTACCATATAGGTGTTGTCTGGTTGTTTTACTGTTTTATACATCCGAGCCATCTGCTTGATAAGCAGTATGGTTGACTCACGAGGCTGAATAAAGGTTTCTTGAGTAGAAATCTGCATAGGCAAAATATTTAAATGTTCCTACTTTTGAAACGGACAGCCACTTGGGTTTATTATACTATTAACATTATTTATTTTATATAATAGATATCCATATCTTTCATGCCGTTGAGGAAGTCACGAACGGGCATGCGTTTCTTTCCTGCAAGTTGCAGTTCTTCCATGGAGAGCCATTCATCACCGGCAGCGACCAACAGCGACTTACCTTCTACTGTTATACTACCCTTCTCTGCGGTTGTGGGCTTTCCTGTCTTCCTGGTCTTGAAGATCTTAAGTACGGTTTCTTTCCCGTCGGGGGCAACCAGGGTCGTCCATGCCCCCGGATAGGGACTAAGTCCTCGAATGAAGTCATAAACCTGCTTTGCGGTCTTCGACCAGTCAATCTCACATGTCTCCTTGAAGATTTTAGGAGCAGGATGAAGTGAAGAATCATCTTGTGCCACCGTTTCCGGATAACCGTCAGCGGTGATAATACGTTCTAAGGTTTGCAGGCAGATATCTGCGCCCAAGTGCATCAGACCATCATAGACGTATTCCACGTCAGCATCATCAGGAATGTCGAAAGGCAGTTGCATGATAATACGACCCGTATCAATATCATGATCAAGAAAGAAGGTGGTCACACCTGTCCGTGTCTCGCCATTAATCACTGCCCAGTTGATGGGTGCCGCCCCGCGATACTGTGGCAATAAGGCTGCATGCACATTGAAAGTTCCGTATTCTGGCATAGCCCACACCACCTCAGGAAGCATACGAAATGCCACCACCACCTGCAGGTTTGCCTGATATGAGCGTAACTGCTCCACAAACGCAGGGTCCTTCATCTTCTCTGGCTGCAGGACGGGGAGTCCTTTTTCCAAAGCATACTGCTTAACTGCCGAAGGCTGCAGTACCGAGCCATGCCTGCCAACAGGCTTGTCGGGCTGTGTAACCACAGCCACCACGTTATAATCATTCTCCACCAGAGCCTTCAGTGTCTCCACAGCAAACTCAGGTGTCCCCATAAATATGATACGTAAATCTTCTTTCTTCATTCCTTCAATTCTTCAATTCTTCAATCCTTCAATTCTTCAATTCTTCAATCCTTCAATTCTTCAATCCTGACTCATATCATGCACCATCTTGCGATACATACTATACATACGCTTCCGTGAGATATATCCTTTCAAATGCCTGTCCTCATCCAAGACTGGGAGCCAGTCCGCCTGTGTCCGCTCAAAGGTCTTCATCACCGCAGTCATCGACGTACCGTCATCCAGTACTGCAGCGGGGGCAGTCATTAACTGACTCGCCTTAAAATGATGATACAACTCTGTACGGAACACGACATGACGTATCCTGACGATATTAATCTCTCCCAACAGGCTGCCAGCAGCATCCACAACAGGAAGGACGCTATGACGGGAACGACTGATTTTATGAACCATCTGTCCCAGTTCCATATCTGGGTCAACCCCTTGATAGTCTCGGTCAATAACGGAATCCAGACTCATCAAAGTCAGTACAGCATGGTCGGTATGGTGGGTGATCAACTTTCCTTGACGCGCCAGTCGCATACCATAGATGCTATGAGGCTCGAAGATGATAATTGTCAGATAGGCAAAAACGGAAACAATCATCAAAGGCACAAAAAGGTTATAGCCACCGGTAATCTCTGCAATAAGGAAAATACCCGTCAGCGGAGCATGCATTACTCCGGACATCACGCCAGCCATTCCCAGCAAGGCAAAGTTCTTTTCAGGAACATAGACACCTATTTGATTGATATTCCACAAACGAGAGAACAGGAAACCAGTAAAGCAGCCGATAAACAAAGAGGGCGCGAACGTACCGCCACAACCTCCTCCGCCATTAGTCGCACTGGTGGCAAACACCTTCGTAAAAAGTACCAAGGCAAGATAACCTATCAAGAATTCATGATGACCATAGAACAGAGAATTATCTAATATCTGGTTCCAGTCTGCCTCGGTCTTACCATTTAACAGGAGGTTAATGGCATGATAGCCCTCACCATAAAGGGAAGGGAAAAGGAAGATCAGTGTGCTTAAGATAATACCGCCAATAACCAATCTGACATACGGCTTGTCCTTAAAACGGGCAAACAGGTCTTCACAGGCATTCATCGTACGGATGAAATACAGACTCACCAGACCGCAACAGACTCCTAACAAGATGGTGGCAGGAACACGCTGAACAGTCCAGTCAGAATCTAAATGAAAAGAAAACAACACTGCATTGCCACTGAAGATATAGGTAAAACAGGTCGCAGTGACACAGGATACCAGAATGGGCAACAACGATGCCATCGTCAGGTCGATCATCAAGACCTCCAAGGTGAATACCAGTCCTGCTATCGGTGCTTTAAAGATACCGGCAATGGCACCAGCCGCACCGCATCCCACTAATGTCATCAGAGTCTTGCTGTCCAACTTGAACAGCTGTCCTAAATTCGAGCCAATGGCAGAACCGGTCAAGACGATAGGTGCCTCGGCACCCACAGAGCCGCCGAACCCGATGGTTATGGCGGAGGCTATCACACTCGACCATGTATTATGCGCCTTCAACCTGGATTTATTCGATGAGATGGCATACAGGATACGGGTAATACCATGAGATATATTATCTTTGACGATATAACGAACGAAGAGAGAGGTAAGATAGATACCTATCACAGGATAGACCAGATACAGCCAGTTATAGCTTGTCGCAGTAAACTGTCCTGTCAACAGGGCGACAATCTGGTTAATCATCCCATGCAGCACAAATGCCGCCACAGCAGCAAACAACCCCACAAAGAAGGCAAGGACCAGTAAGAACATTTTGTCACTTACATGCTCCACCCGCCATTCGTGCAGTCTCTGCACCCATGTTGCCCTGGCTATGTCTTCTGGTTGACGGCTCATCACTTCCTGATTATAGTTACCTCACCATTCTCTTTCAGTCTGATGATGCTGGAGGGTTTATGAGGCTTATGCTCTTGACGGCGACTCCAACACACATAATCTACAGACTCTATAATACGAGGGTCAATATCACAATAATTCTGAGCAGCAGGCTCCCCACTGATATTTGCCGAAGTGGAGACCAATGCTTTCTGGAAACGATAGCACAATTCTTTTGAGAAAGCTTCCTGGGTAATGCGCATACCAATACTTCCATCCTCTGCAATCAGATTAGAGGCAAGATTGATAGCACCGTCGAGAATCAAGGTCGTTGGTTTGGCATCACCGTCTTTTAAGCTATCTATGAGTTGCCATGCCACGTCGGGGACATTCCTTACATAGCGTTGCAAACGAGCATCGGAGTCGACCAGGCAAATCAATGCCTTTGAGTCGTCACGCTGTTTGATCTCATACACCCGTCTGACAGCTTCCTCATTAGTGGCATCACAACCAATGCCCCAAACTGTATCCGTCGGATAAAGGATCACCCCACCCTTCCGCAGCACTTCTACTGCATTCTTAATATCTTCTTCTCTCGTCATCAGAACTCACTGGTAAAATGGAACTTAATATGCTTGAAGTCTTCCTGAGCCATAGAGAGCACATAACCGGAGTCAGCAAGGAACACATCACGTCCCTCTTTGTCTTTCGCCATATACTGATACTTACGCTTCTTGAAGTTTTCCAACTCAGCGGCATCATCACTCTCTATCCAGCATGCCTTATAGAGATGGACAGGTTCCCAACGGCACTTGGCATTATACTCGTTCTCTAAACGATATTGAATAACCTCAAACTGCAACTGTCCGACAGTACCGATAATCTTACGACCGTTGAACTGGTTGACAAACAACTGGGCAACGCCCTCGTCCATCAACTGGTCAATACCCTTCTGGAGCTGCTTCGACTTCATCGGGTCGTCATTCTCGATATACTTAAAAAGCTCCGGCGAGAACGAGGGTAACCCACGGAAATGCAACTGCTCTCCTTCTGTCAGGGTGTCACCAATCTTAAAGACACCATTGTCTGGTAAACCGACAATATCTCCAGGCCAAGCCTCATCAATAGTAGACTTACGCTGCGCCATGAACTGAGTAGGGCTTGAGAAACGCAACGTCTTACCCTGACGTACATGCAGATAGGGTTGGTTGCGCTGGAACTTTCCGCTACATACCTTACAGAAGGCAATACAAGAACGGTGATTGGGGTCGATATTGGCAGTAATCTTAAAGATAAAACCTGTGAACTTCGGTTCCTCTGGCTTCACCATACGTTCCTCTGCCTTGGTATCACGAGGACTGGGCGCTATCTCGACAAAACAGTTCAGCAGTTCCTGCACGCCAAAGTTATTCAATGCAGAACCGAAAAAGACAGGAGCTACTTCGGCAGAACGATACGTCTTCACCTCAAACTCAGGATAGACACCATCCACCAGTTCCAAGTCCTCACGAAGCTTTGCGGCATCCTGCTCTCCTACTCGCTCATCAAGGACAGAACTGTTGATATCTACTTCCACCTTCTCCGTTACCCTTTGCTTGTCAGGAGTAAACAAATCCAGTTTCTGCTCATAGATATTATAAACGCCCTTAAATTTCGCTCCTTGATTGATAGGCCATGACAAGGGACGTACCTTAATCTCCAGTTCCTGCTCTAATTCGTCCAGCAAATCGAACGGGTCACGTCCTTCACGGTCCATCTTGTTAATGAAGATAATCACAGGAGTATTACGCATCCGGCAGACAGACATCAGTTTACGCGTCTGTGTCTCCACACCTTTTGCGCCATCCACCACGATAATAGCAGAATCAACGGCTGTCAAAGTACGATAGGTGTCCTCGGCAAAGTCTTGGTGTCCGGGGGTATCTAAGATATTCACCTTATACTCTATATTGGAACCGTCAGGAGTGTAGTCGAACTCCATCACCGAGGTAGACACAGAGATACCACGCTGTTTCTCTATATCCATCCAGTCGGAGGTTGCCGTTTTCTTAATCTTGTTGTTCTTGACGGCACCCGCAACCTGTATCTGTCCACCAAACAAGAGGAATTTCTCCGTCAGTGTAGTCTTACCTGCATCTGGGTGCGATATAATCGCAAACGTCCGTCTTCTTTCTATCTCTTGATTCATTTCTATTATTCAATTCTACAATTCTACAATCTTTTCCAGGCAATCTTTTAAACTATCTTCCCAATAAGGAATCTCAATACCATAAACCTTTTTTATCTTTGTCTTATCTAATACAGAATAATGGGGACGGCGGGCTGGAGTAGGATACTCCGCAGTATGCAACGGCCTCACATGGCAGGTTTTTATCCCCGCAATACGATGAATCGCTTTGGCAAAATCATACCATGAGATGACTCCTTCGTTAGTGAAGTGGTAGACACCAGGGACAATTCCCTTACGGACAACCGTCATAATGACATGGGCAAGATCATGGGCATAGGTAGGAGTACCTATCTGATCAAAGATAACACCCAGTTCTGACCGTTCCTTACCCAAACGAATCATCGTCTTCACGAAATTATTGCCAAAAGTACTATAAAGCCACGCCGTACGGATGATCATTGATTTTTCGCACAACTTCTGAACGTTTAGTTCTCCGACAAGTTTGGTACGCCCATAGACACTATTGGGACAGGTGTCATCATCCTCTACGTAAGGAACGTGACTAGTGCCATCAAAGACATAATCGGTGGATATCTGAATCATCCACCCGCCACGGCTACCTACAGCTGAAGCTAAGTAGGCTGGCGCCTCTGCATTCAACTTGGTACAAAGTTCCTCTTGCTCTTCCGCTTTATCCACAGCGGTATAGGCAGCACAATTAATGATACCGTCAATCTGATGCTCAAGAACAAACTGTCTGATAGCTTTCACATCTGTGATATCCAATTCCTGCACATCGGTATTATACCACTGATGTTGGGGATACTCTCTCTCCAACAACTGTATCTCATTACCTAACTGCCCATTACACCCCGTTACTAATATATTCATCTCACTCGAATTCTAGAGGTTCTTGCTTGTCTTTCAGATAATAATCATTCAGCATACCAATAAATGTGGATATTTCCTTGACTGCATGTTGTGTCTCTAAAGATATTTCTTTCTTCTGTAAACGCAACATCATCACACCATAGAGTGAGTTGAAACAGGTCTCTATCTCATTCTCTTCCTTATTGGCACCATGATTACGCAACTCCACGATATACGGCAATACCTTATAATACTCAGAATGATAGAAGGGGAACTTGGAACTTCCCAATAACTGGACATGCAGTTCCTCCAACTGCAGAAGCACCACCTTATTTATCTGAATATGCCCTTTTTCCCGGCACCCTTCTTCATTCATCATCCGAATCAGGTTGCCAAACCAATCCACCTCATCTTCTTTCTGTTCGTCCGTATAATCAAAGTGGTCAATATATTCACGACGAATACGGCTCAAAGAACAGCCAAAGGCACGGATGGTGTCCTCCACTTGCCACATATAAAGCAAATATTCTGCTATATTCTTACGTCTTAACTCTTGCGCTATTAACATCATTAAAATCTCAACAGGTTTGTTGTCGTTCCCAATAACATAATTATAGAACCAATAATCACCGCAACACCAATAATCTGATTAATCAGGCGAATACCAAAATCATCAAACTTTGCCCGTATTTTGTCCACCAGCCATGTCAGCCCCCACCACCAAAGCAATGCACCTCCTACAATACTCATAAAACCAACCAACATCTCAAAAGGATGGTTTGGCAAAACAAATGCGAACTGAGCGTACATCGCCAAGAATAGGAATACGATGAGAGGATTGGAGAATGTCACAAGGAATGCCGTCCACGTATTATACCATAGGGAGCCTCTTTGTTGCCCTGACTGGTGCATCTTCTTTGTAGGATCTGTATAATATGTAAAAAGACCAAAGCACAATAGCATCACACTACCCACGATTTGTAAGTAGAAACGATTCTGGTCGTTGGTGATAAAGTCCATCACAAACGACATACCAAATCCTGCGATTCCAGCATAGATGATGTCACTAATAGCCGCACCAAGACCTGTGGCAAATCCATACCAGCGCCCTTTGTTAAGCGTGCGCTGTACACAAAGGATACCAACAGGGCCCATTGGAGCAGAGGCTATCATACCAATCAGCATGCCCTTGAAGATAAAATCTAATATATTAATAGGTATATGTAAAGGCATATCGGATGCAAAGGTACGAAAAAATAACCACAGATAGAACAGATTTATTAGTTTTTATATTTTTTAATCTGTATATTCTTCAATTTCTCTAGTTTATTTATTAACTTTGCAGACTGATTAACGAGATATTCTATAACTTAAAACATAACATTTTATGAACGAACAACAAGGAATCAAACCGTATGTTATCGGTTTAGACTTAGGAGGAACCAATTCTGTCTTCGGGATTGTTGATGCCCGTGGTGAAATCAAGGCGACAACAGCTATCAAGACAGGCGGGTATGAGAAAGTTGAAGATTACGTCAAAGCTTCCGTTGAAGCACTACAACCCATTATAGAACAGGTGGGTGGCATCGACAAGATCAAAGCGATGGGTATCGGTGCTCCTAACGGGAACTATTATAATGGCACCATTGAGTTTGCTCCAAACCTTCCTTGGGCACACGACGGTATTGTTCCTTTGGCAAAATTATTCAGCGATGCTTTAGGTATACCTGTGGCACTCACCAATGATGCGAATGCCGCCGCTATCGGTGAAATGGTCTATGGTGTTGCACGTGGTATGAAGAACTTCATCGTCATCACCTTAGGAACAGGTGTTGGCTCAGGTATTGTCGTTAACGGACAATTACTTTATGGTCATGACGGGTTTGCCGGTGAGTTAGGACACGTCACTATGGTACGTGGCGCGGAAGGTCGTCCCTGTGGTTGTGGACGAACAGGATGTCTGGAAGCCTATTGCTCTGCCACTGGTGTTGCTCGTACCGCCCGTGAATTATTAAGTAAGACCGAACGTCCCTCATTGCTCCGTGACATGAACCCAGAAGATATCACTTCCTTGGATGTCAGCATTGCAGCAGGCAAAGGCGATGAACTTGCCAAGGAGATTTATGAGTTCACAGGACATATGCTGGGGGAAGCTTGCGCTGACTTTGCCGCTTTCTCTTCTCCCGAAGCTTTCATCTTCTTCGGTGGTATGGTGAAAGCAGGCGATTTGATTATGAATCCCATTAAGAAGGCATACAATGAGCACGTGCTTCCAATCTTCCGCAATAAGGCTCAGTTCTTAGTAAGCGGACTTGACGGAGCGTCTGCTGCCGTGTTGGGTGCTTCTGCCATTGGCTGGGAGATTCAACAATAACGAAGGATATATATTATGTAAAAAGAGGTTGGTGCAGGACGCTACCAACCTCACTTCATAATATAACGATAAGATAGTAGGCAATCGCCTGCACTGACTTATCGGGGGCAAATATAGTACTTAATCAGCAAAATCGCAAATTTTTAACATAGTTTTTTGCGTTTTGACTGATTATTTTATTTCAACACCTCTGATTTCCTATAAGCCATTCCTGTAACATGACATAACAGTTTTCCTTCCTGGTTGGTTATCCGCACCTCCACAGCAGGAATCTTATGGTGGTCAACGATCTCTGTTGCTTCAGCTGTCAGGACATCGCCCTCACGTGCTGATGAGAGATACATGATATTATTTTGAATCCCGAAAGTCAACTTCCCATGACTATTCATCACTGCGGCAAGCGCCAAATCAGCCAAAGTAAAAAGTGCTCCACCCTGACACACACCACCAGCGTTCAGATGCTCATGCGTCACTGTCATGGTAGCTACCGCCCTGCCTTCATCCATCTCAATAATACGACACCCTGCGGCAGCGGCAAAACGATCATTCGTATTTAAAAACTGTTGAATATCCATCTTCATTATCTTTACATTTCGTCGGCAAAATTACACTTTTTATTTCGTATTGTAAAAAAAATGCCCGAAAAGTTTGCTTATTAAAAGAATTGTATGTACATTTGCAGCCGTAAACATAAAAACTTCGAATATAACAATGACGAATTTGATGAATACATGGTGGTGGCATCACTCGAGATTAAGATAGTCGCGGGGTACGATGCCGTATATGTATTCATAAAGATATCAAGGGCTCGTCGTTAACGCGACGAGCCCTTTTAACGTCAGATGATAAGAACTTAACAAAACAAATATGGAAAAAACATTTTTAGTAAACGAGAAAGGATTCTATGGAGAATTTGGAGGTGCATATGTACCTGAGATTCTTTATGCCACCGTCAAAAAACTGCAAGAAGAATACTTGCCGGTTATTGAGTCTGAATCCTTCCAGAAAGAGTACATGGAACTCTTGCGCGATTATGTGGGGCGCCCGTCTCCGCTCTATTATGCCAAGCGTATGAGTGAGAAGTACGGGTGCCAGCTTTACCTGAAGCGAGAAGACCTGAACCACACAGGAGCTCATAAGATCAACAACACTATTGGTCAGATTCTTCTAGCCAAGAAGATGGGCAAAAAGCGTATTATCGCAGAGACAGGAGCAGGACAACATGGAGTGGCGACAGCTACCGTATGTGCGTTAATGGACATGCCCTGTGTGGTTTACCAAGGCGCATTGGATGTAGAACGACAGCATGTCAATGTTGAACGAATGAAAATGTTGGGGGCAGAGGTCCGTCCTGTAAAGACGGGCAACTGGACATTAAAGGATGCCACGAACGAAGCCATTCGCGATTGGTGCTGTCACCCTTCTGACACCTTTTATATTATAGGCAGTACCGTCGGTCCTCACCCCTATCCTGACATGGTAGCTCGCCTGCAAAGTATTATCTCCGCAGAGATAAAGGAACAATTGCAAGAGAAAATCGGCAGGGACTACCCCGATATACTGATGGCATGTGTCGGCGGCGGCAGTAACGCCGCAGGAACCATCTACCATTATGTTGATGACACCCGTGTGAAGATTGTCCTGGCGGAGGCAGGTGGTCTGGGTGCCGACACAGGACACACTGCTGCTACCATCCATGCCGGCAGGCTCGGTATCTTACATGGTGCCAAGACACTCGTCATGCAGACCCCGGACGGACAAATCATCGAGGCAGAGTCTATCTCTGCCGGACTCGACTACCCCGGCATTGGTCCCATGCATGCTAATCTTGCCTCTCAGCACCGCGCCACTGTCTATTCCATCAACGATGATGAGGCGGTGAAAGCCGCTTATGAACTGACTCGCATGGAGGGTATCATCCCTGCTCTGGAGAGTGCCCATGCTATTGCCGCCCTGAACAAGATGACTTTCAAGAAAGACGATATCGTGGTCTTGACCGTCAGTGGACGTGGTGACAAAGACGTAGAAACTTATTTATCTCATAAAGAAATGGCTGGAGAATATGGAAACTTTTAATTACACCACTTCCTGCAAGACGATTCTCGCTGACCTGTATACCCCCGTTGGTGTATATATGCGACTGCGTGATATTTACCCCCAAAGTGCATTGATGGAGAGTTCAGACTATCATGATAAGGACAATGCCCGTTCCTTTATCGGTATCAACCCCATTGCCTCTGTTGCCATTGGGCATGGTGAGGCTACCATCATCTTTCCTGACGGCAGCCATGAGGAGCATTCCATCAGCACCGACTATGGCACGGCTGATGCCATTCATGCGCTCATCGACAGGATCCATGTAGAGGGAGATTACGCAACATTCTGCGGTCTGTACGGCTATACCTCATTCAATGCCGTACGCTATTTTGAACATATCGCTGTCAAAGACGAGACACAGGAGAAAAACGATGCTCCTGATATGCTCTATATATTATATAAGGATATCATCGTCTTCGATCACTTTAACAGTCAGCTGACAATGATCAGTCTCTCCAAACACCCTGACGAGTCTGATATCCCCGAGATTCTCCGAGCCATGAACAAGGTGAGCATACCTGCTTACGACTTCCATCCTGTTGGAGATGTGACCAGCCCGTTGACTGACGAGGAGCACAAGGCGAATATACGCCGCGGCATCAAGCACTGTCTTCGTGGTGATGTGTTCCAGATAGTCCTCTCACGCCGCTTTATTCAGAAATATGAGGGAGATGACTTCAAACTATACCGCGCCCTAAGGAGTATCAACCCCTCTCCTTACCTTTTCTATTTTGACTTTGGCGGTTTCCGTATCTTCGGCTCCTCCCCTGAGACACATTGCCGTGTCGAAGGACGGAAAGCCTATATCGACCCCATCGCCGGGACCACCAAGCGCACGGGAGATGCAGAGAAAGACCGCGAGGGGGCTGAGTACTTACGGAAGGACCCTAAAGAGAATGCCGAGCATGTGATGCTGGTCGACCTTGCCCGAAATGACCTCAGCAGAAACTGTCATGGTGTGAAGGTTGACTTTTACAAAGACCTGCAATATTACTCGCACGTCATCCACCTCGTGTCCCGTGTCAGCGGTGAACTGGACGAGGGAGCAGACCCTATCAAGGCATTTATCGACACCTTCCCTGCCGGCACTTTAAGCGGAGCGCCCAAAGTTCGTGCCATGCAACTCATCAGTGAGTACGAGCCACACAACCGTGGAGCTTATGGCGGATGTATTGGCTATATCGGACTAAACGGAAACCTCAACCAAGCAATCACCATCCGCACCTTTGTCTCCCGTAACGGAGAACTATGGTTCCAGGCAGGTGGAGGCATCGTTGCCAAGAGTGATGAGGAATATGAATTACAAGAAGTGAACAACAAACTCGGTGCACTGCGCCGGGCAATAGCAATGGCAGAAAGGATGTAAGTTATGATCAAGATAGTCATTATTGATAACTACGACTCATTTACCTATAATCTCGCTCATTTAGTCAAGGAACTGGGAGCTGAGGTAACAGTATACAGGAACGACCAGTTTGAACTGTCCCAACTGGAACCCTTCAGTAAGATTATCCTGTCACCTGGTCCAGGCATCCCATCCGAAGCAGGATTGCTGTTGGATGTCATCAAGACCTACGCTGGCAAAAAGCCTATTCTCGGTGTCTGTCTTGGACACCAAGCCATTGGTGAGGTCTTCGGAGGAAAGCTAGAGAACCTCCGTGAGGTATATCATGGGGTGGCGACTGAAGGAACACAGTTTGGCAATGATGCCATTTTCTCCGGATTACCCAGCCGCATCACCATGGGGCGTTACCACTCATGGGTGGTCAGCAGAGACGGTTTCCCTGATTGTCTCGAGATAACAGCAGAGAGTGATGACCGGCAAATCATGGCACTCAAGCACAAAACGCTTAATATCCGGGGCATCCAGTTCCATCCAGAGAGTGTTCTCACGCCTGACGGCAAGAGGATGCTTCAGAACTGGCTTTTCCTCTAACACCCCACTCGAAACATCGAATATCGGAATATCGAAATTACAACAACAATATGGAACAAACAATGAAAGACATCCTTAACAGGATGCTCAACCACGAGGAACTTTCTCGTGAGGAGATGAAGAACATCTTGATCGGAATCACACACAGTGAATTTCCCAACGAGCAGATCACCGCCTTGCTGACAGCATTACAGATGCGTGGTGTCACCGTTGATGAACTGCTCGGTTTCCGTGATGGTATCTTAGAGACAGGTGTCCCTGCCATCCTCAACGCTGACCGTTATATTGACGTAGTGGGTACTGGCGGCGACCGCAAGAACACTTTCAACATCTCCACGACTTCATGCTTCGTCATTGCTGGCGCAGGCTATAAGGTCGCCAAGCACGGCAACTATGCGGCAACCTCCGTGTCGGGTGCCTCTAATGTCATCCAGCACCACGGTATCAAATTCACGGATGATATCGACAAGCTGAACCGTAGTCTCAATGAGGCAGGTATCGTCTATCTTCATGCCCAGCTCTTTGCCAAGGCAATGAAGTTTGTCGGTCCTATCCGTAAGGCATTACAGTTCCCTACCATCTTCAACCTGTTAGGTCCGCTGGTGAATCCCAGTCAGCCGAAATGTCAGTTGTTAGGAGTGGCAAACCTCGACCAGATGCGTTTATATAATAATGTATATCAGAAGATCGGCATCGACTATGGTATCGTTAATAGCATTGACGGCTATGATGAGATATCCCTGACCAGCGACTTCAAAGTGACAACGAACCAATATGAGCGTATCTTCAAGCCACAGGACTTAGGGTTTGAGATCGCAAAGCCTGAGGAACTGGTAGGTGGTGCCACTGAGGAAGAAGCAGCATCTATCTTCGATGCGGTACTCGAGAACCGTGCCCTTCCTGCCCAGAAGAATATCGTCCTGGCGAATGCCGCCTTTGGCATTCAGGTACTGGAGAAAGGACAGAAATCCATCGAGGAATGTATCGACATTGCCCGTGAGAGTATCGACAGCGGCAAGGCATTAGCTACCTTTAAGAAATTTGCGGAACTTAACTCGTAAACTATAGTACCTATAGTCACTATAGTCCTTATAATAAAAATGGATATATTACAAGAAATCGTAGCTCACAAGCGGATAGAGGTAGAGCGTTTCAAGCAACAGCTCTCTGAACAGGAGATTCACCGGCGTGTAGAAGCTATCCTCGACTTCAGCGTGCCCTCCATGTCGAAGGCACTGACAGCTTCTGAATCTGGCATCATCGCTGAGTTCAAGCGCCGCTCTCCCTCGAAAGGATGGATCAAGGAGGAGGGTAAGGCGGATGAGATCCCTCTCTCATACCAGGAGCATGGTGCCGCTGCACTCTCCATCCTCACCGACGAACAGTATTTCGGAGGGAAGGATGACTTTATCCGCATTGCCCGACACGCAGGGGTACACATTCCCATTCTTTACAAGAACTTCATCATTGACGAGTATCAACTCTTCCAGGCTCGTCTCTGTGGGGCTTCCGCAGTCCTGCTGATTGCCGCCGACTTGTCTAAAGAAGAGTGCCGGTCACTTTCGTCTACCGCCCATGGATTGGGCTTGGAAGTCTTGCTGGAGATGCACAGCGAGGAAGAACTGGAGTATGCGGAAATGGAGCCGGACATGTGCGGCATCAACAACCGTAACCTCGGAACATTCATCACCGATGTCCAAAACAGTTTCCGACTGGCAGAACTACTCCCTAAGGACAGTGTCAAGGTCAGTGAGAGCGGTATCTCTAACCCCGATACGGTGAAGGCACTCCGCTTAGCAGGATTCCGGGGGTTCCTCATCGGTGAGACCTTCATGAAGACCTCTGACCCGGGTAAGGCATTAAAGGATTTCATCTCTAAACGCTAAACGATGAACGCTAAACTCATAAAAGTATGTGGGATGCGCGATCCTGAGAACATCCGTGAGGCAGAGAAACTCGCTATCGACCTGATGGGCTTTATCTTTTGGCACAAGTCGAGCCGGAATGTGAGCGAAATGCCCTCCTACCTACCCACCAGACAGAAACGTGTCGGTGTCTTCGTCGATGCCAGTATCGAAGAAGTAGCAGAGAAGACAAAAGAGTATGCCCTCGACCTCATCCAACTCCACGGCAAGGAGACACCCGACTATATCCAGCGTCTCCGTTCCCTTTGTCCCCTGCGCGGTGACCATGCCACCGCCATTATCAAGGCGCTGAACATCGCCGACGCTGAGGACTTGGCACAAACAGCACAATACGAGGGAATCGTTGACTACTTCCTCTTCGACACTAAATCGAAACTGGTGGGTGGTAACGGCACCCAATTCGACTGGTCGATACTCCAAGCCTACCAAGGAGACACTCCTTTTATACTCAGTGGGGGCATCGGTCCTGACGATGCCGAGAAAGTTAAGAACTTTCAGCACCCCATGTGTGCCGGCATTGATCTTAACTCTCGCTTTGAGACAGCACCTGCCCTCAAGGATATTCAATTACTAAATCATTTTATTGGAAGATTATGAATAAAATCAATAAACTGTTCACTGAGAACAAAGACAAGAAGCTACTGAGTCTCTATTTCTGTGCGGGATGCCCGACCCTTGAGGGTACCGCTGATGTTATCAAGACATTAGAGCGGAGAGGCATCTCCATGATAGAGGTGGGCATTCCTTTCAGCGACCCTATGGCTGACGGTCCTGTCATCCAGGACGCTGCCACAAAAGCACTGAAGAACGGTATGACACTTCGTAAACTATTTTCACAACTCAAAGACATCAAGGACGAGGTATCTATCCCACTCGTTCTGATGGGTTACCTGAACCCCATCATGCAGTATGGTATCGAAGCCTTTTGCCAGAGCTGTGTGGAGAGCGGTGTGAGTGGTGTCATCATCCCCGACCTGCCCTTCAAGGACTATCAGGACATCGTGAAACCCGTTGCCGACCGCTACGACATCCGTGTCATCATGCTCATCACCCCAGAGACCTCTGAGGAACGTATCCGCTTCATCGACGAGCATACCGACGGTTTCATCTATATGGTATCCTCGGCTGCCATCACAGGAGCGCAGAAGAGTTTCGACGATGCAAAACAGGAGTATTTCCGCCGTATCAACAGTATGAACCTGCGTAATCCCCGCATGATTGGTTTCGGTATCTCCAACAGGCAGACCTTAGAGGCTGCTCAGCAGAATGCCGCCGGTGCCATCATCGGTTCGAAGTTTGTCACCCTGCTCAGCGAGAGCAAGGATGCCGACGAGGCATTAGACAAACTCTTCCATGCCCTTGAGCAATAATAATATTTATAAATAATGTAAAATAAGAGCGAGATATCGCTCTTTTTTTGTACCTTTGTCGGCAAACTACTAAAACAACAAATATGAAAAAACTATTTACTTTGTTGGTACTGTGTATCACAGTTCTCTCCATACAAGCCAAAGGCTGGGATGAGCAGCAGTACAAACAGATAGAGCAGAGTATCCGTGTCCCACAGTTCATGGATAAAGTGTATGACATCACCAAGTATGGTGCCAAGCCTGATGCCGCAGCATCGAAGAACCAGAAGTCCATACAGAAAGCGATTGACCGATGCTCCAAGAAAGGAGGCGGCAAGGTTGTCATTCCCGCAGGAAAGCGTTTCCTCACAGGAGCCATCGAACTCAAGAGTGGTGTCAACCTGGTCGTTGAGGAAGGTGCTGTCTTGGAGTTTGTCTTTGACACGACACTCTATCCTATTGTGGAAACCTCATGGGAGGGACTGGAATGTTTCAATCTCTCACCGTGCATCTATGCTTTCAAGGCGAAGGACATTGCCATCACCGGCAAGGGAACCATTGATGGAGGTGGTTCCAACGACACATGGTGGCCATGGTGTGGCAACGGACGCTTTGGTGCCAAGGAAGGAGGAATATCACAGACGAAAGGCGGTCGTGCCCGTCTGCTGAAAGCTGGTGAAGACGGTATTCCTATGTATGACGAGAAAGGCAACAGGAGTCCCGAGCGTGTCTTTGAGGCAAAAGACGGACTGCGTCCGCAACTGGTAAACTTCAACAAATGCGAAGGTATCTTGATGGAGGACATCACCTTATTACGCTCTCCGTTCTGGGTTATCCACCCTCTGCACTCCACCGATATCACTGTCCGTCGTGTCAAGATGATCAACGACGGTCCTAACGGTGACGGATGTGACCCCGAGTGTTGTGACCGTGTATTGATTGAGGACTGTTTCTTCAACACCGGTGACGACTGCATCGCCATCAAGAGTGGGCGAAACCGCGACGGACGTGAGCGTAACATGCCAAGTCAGAACATCATCATCCGCAACTGTGAGATGAAGAACGGTCATGGTGGAGTCGTCGTCGGCAGCGAGATCAGCGGTGGCTGCAAGAATGTCTATGCCCATGACTGTGTGATGGACTCTCCTAACCTCGACCGTGTGCTCCGCATCAAGACCAACTCCTGCCGTGGAGGCATTATCGAGAACATCAACATGCGCAATGTCACTGTCGGACAGTGTAAAGAGGCTGTCCTGAAGATTAATACCGACTATGAGCCCCGTGAGATCTGTTGCCGTGGTTTCTACCCCACGGTGCGTAATGTCACCATGGAGAACGTCACCTGCCAGAAGTCACGGTATGGTGTGATGATTGTCGGCTATGACGACCCAAAACTTGCCTATACCGTCAATAACATCACCGTCCGCAACTGTCAGTTTGACGGGGTATACGACAAGCCTGTCCATCAGGTAGGACTGGCACAGGATGTCACTTACGAGAACCTCATCGTCAACGGCAACCTCGTTCTGCAGGAGATGCCTTACAAACACTATTCCGAATGGCTCACCTACTCCGAGATGAAAAGGGTTCCTGAAAGTTACATGCTCGATTTCGCCAAGAAGCCTAAGTGGAGCTATGTCATGGGTATCGAACTGGAGAGCATGCTCGACACCTACCTGTGCTATGGTGGTGAGGATATCCTGAAATACTGCAAGATGTATACCGACAAGATGATTGACCAGCAAGGTAACATCACCGGCTATAACATCCTGGACTATAACCTCGACAATATCCGTACGGGACATTTCGTGACCCGTATGTATCAGAACTGGCCGGAGCCGAAGAACCTGCTCGCCATGCAGACCATGATGAAGCAACTCCAGGACCAGCCTCGCACCATTGCCGACAAGGTTTACTGGCACAAGGCGATCTATGCCTATCAGGTATGGCTCGACGGTATCTTCATGGGACTCCCCTTCCGCACACTGACGGCTCCGATCACTCTGAGTACTCGGAATGCCCGGAGTACTCAGAAAGCGATTACGGCAATCTATGATGATGCTGTCAACCAGCTGAAGATTACCTATAACCGTACCCTCGACCCCAAGACAGGACTCAACCGTCATGCTTATGACGAGACACGCAAGACATTCTGGGCTGACAAGGAGACAGGACTCTCACAGCACTGCTGGGGACGCGCCCAGGGCTGGTATACCATGGCACTTATCGAGGTTCTCGATGCCCTGCCAGAGAATTATGCCCGCCGCTCGGAAGTGCTCGACCTGCTGCAAAAAGACTTCGATGCCATCCTGAAATGGCAGGACGAGAAGTCGGGACTGTGGTATCAGGTGATGGACAGTCCTGGTAAGGAAGGTAACTACCTGGAGTCTACCTGCTCATCTATGTTCACCTATGCCCTTCTGAAGGCATATCGCAAGGGTTATGTGAATGAGAAATATCGTGATGCCGGTCTCAAGGCATACAAGGGTATCATCAAGAACTTCATCAAGGTACACCCTGACAAGACCATCTCGCTGACCCAGTGCTGTGAGGTGGCAGGTCTTGGTCCTGCTGCCACCGACGAGGTAGTAGCTGCCATGAAGAAGATCAACCCCAAAGGCTCTGTCAAGGAGAACAAACGTCGTGACGGCAGCTACGCCTACTACCTCAGCGAACCCATCCGCAACAACGATGCCAAGGGTGTCGGTCCGTTCATCTGGGCTTCCCTCGAGATGGAGCAGTTGGGATATACGACGGAAAACATGAAATAACTAATAAGGAAAGGAAATATGAAAAAGTATCTATTAACACTCACAGCGACATTGCTGTCAATGACAGCTGTGGCTGATGGCTACGACCTGGACAAGCCCTTCGGTTTCTGCACTGTCTCGTCACGTACGGATGCCAGCAGCACCTATGATATTACTGGAGGAGGAGTATATACCTACCCCATACCCGACGGATTTAAGGCGACAACCTTGAAGTCAAATGGTCTGGACATGAAGGGAGACATCCAGAATGCCATCAAAAACAATGATGTCATCATTCTCGATGGTGCAGATGGTGAGTTCATTGTATCGAGCAGCATCGGAATCACCGGTTCCAATAAGACGATTATCGGCATCAACAATGCCATTATCAGAACCAAATGGTATGTGACGGACGAGATTAAGAAGGCTCTTAACGATGCCGGCGTTTCTAAGATGAGTACCAGCGGGGGCGGTGGAACGCTTCCCAATGGACAGTCTGTCTCTGAAGAGGCGGAGTATAACACCCGCAAAATAATCATTGAGATGACGAAAGATAACAGTGAGGACTACCGCAAGTCGGGATGTATCTCCTTGAATAATTGTCAGAATATCATCATCCGCAACATAACGTTCAAGGGACCCGGTGCTATCGACGTGGGTGGTTACGACCTTATCTCCTGCACTGGTGCCAAGAACTGCTGGGTGGACCATTGCGAGTTCATGGATGGTATGGATGGTAACTTTGACATCACGAATGCTGCCGACTTCAACACCGTCAGCTGGTGTATCTTCCGTTATACCGACCGTTCCTACATGCACCAGAACACCAACCTTATTGGTAGCACTGATAGCGGTTCTCAATTTGAAAAAGATAAGGGACACTTAAACACCACCTTCGCCTTTAACTGGTGGGGTACTGGCTGCAATCAGCGTATGCCGATGGGACGTGTAGGAAAGATTCACATGCTGAACAACTACTATAGCTGCAGTGGTGCCAAACTCTGCATGAACCCCCGCAAGAACTCGGAGTTCCTCATTGAGGGCAATTACTTCGCATCGGGAGTGAAGAACTGCTACAAGAACAATGATGCCACTGCGGTAACATGGGCTGACAATAACATCATCAAAGAGAATGTTACTAAACCAACCTCCTTCGGTACTACTGTCACAGTCCCCTACGACTATACGGTAGCAACCACAAACGACATCCCTGATGCCGTACAGAATGGTGCCGGTGCTACCCTCCCCTATGGTGACAGCGGCAGTGGCAGTGAGACGGAAGGCAGCAAGGGCAGCATCTTATGGGCTATGTCTTCAAATACCAATGCGGAGGTAACTTCTGCTATCAGCAATTTGTTAACTTCAACGACTATGACGTTGGGAAGTGAGCTTGAGCTAGATGGCACACAAAACATATCTGAAGTTGGTACAGAAACCAAGATTAAACAGAATAATGTTAATGCGACAGCTGCTTCAGAAGCTAATGCCATTGTCTTTTCTGTTACGACAAAGAACGGCTATAAGTTTAAAGCCACAGAACTTTCCTTTTTTGCTACCCGCATGGGTACAGACAGAGGGAAATTAGATATTAAATGGGTTGATGCTAATGGAGAACTTTCACTGGCAAATGGTGTTACTCCTAACAGAAACAATGCCTCCACTCCATACACCAAATATTCATATGACGTATCTAGTAATTCTGGGGCGACAGAAGGCACCTGCTCTTTAGTCATCAATATCTACGAATTAAGTTTCAATAATGGAAAGGACAATTTTAAGGACATTGGTCTTGCACAAGTGATGATCAAAGGTACCATCACGGAAGCCACTGGTATCAGCACCCCAGTCATCATCAAGGGCGACGGACATATCTACAACCTCCGTGGTCAGCGGGTAGACGAGAACTACAAAGGTATCGTGATTAAGAACGGAAAGAAGTACATACAGAAATAAATGGAAATGAAGAAATATCTATTAGCAATCCTTGCAGTGGTGGCAGTCAACACCTGTATTGCGCAGACGATTGATGCCAGCAAACTGTCAGAGTATGACAAGAACAAACCTGTTGGTTTTGGTGCCAGTGTGACTGGTGGTGAGGGCGGTACGACGGTTACCGTGGAGAACTTCTCGCAATTAAAAGCACAACTAAGTAATTTTAGTACGACGAAGACCATTATCTACGTCAAAGGGACCATCACCTTCGACGGACAATACGAGATGCGTGGTGTGAAGAACAAGACCATCATCGGACTGCCCGGTGCTACGTTTGAGAATATGAATGAGGACATCCCCACCAGCGAGAGTGACAAGAATGCGAAAATCAAGAAGACGGGCATCCTGCTCGTCCGTGAGTGCGACAACATCGCCATCCGCAACATCACTTTCAAGAGTGCCGGAGCATGCGACTTCAATGGCAACGACAACCTGTATCTGCAAGGCAGTACCAACGTATGGGTTGACCACTGCGACTTCCAAGATGGCGTCGACGGCAATTTGGACATCTGTATCGCCGCCGACAACATCTGTGTCTCCTGGTGCCGCTTCCGCTACCTCCTCCCTGCCCGTGGCAAGGGCTATGGTGGCAGTTCTGAGGATCACCGCTTCACCAACCTGATAGGCAACGGTGATAAGCAGACGGGTGACCAAGGCAAGCTGAATGTCACCTTCGTCAACTGCTGGTGGGACAATGGTTGTAAGGAGCGCATGCCCCGTGTCCGTTTCGGTAAGGTGCATACCCTCAACTGTCTCTATAGCAGTGAGAATGCCAACTACTGCGTGGGTGGTGGCTATAAGAGTAATGTCTACATCGAGAAATGTGCCTTCACCAGTGACAAGGCTAAGAAAAATCCCTGGAAGAAATATGCCAATACGAGTGGTTATACCGACTATAACGTCACCATCAAGGATTGTCTGAATGCAGCAGACAAGCAAGAGCGTTCGGGAGATATCGACTATTTCGTACCATCGGATGTCTACACCTATACCTCCTATGCCGCTAATCTGGTGGAGAGTGTGGTGAGCAATGCCGACAATGGTGCCGGTCCTACCCTGCAGTTTACCTCTTCTTCTGGTATCAATACGATCAAGACCAACCAGCGTTCCAACATGCCACGCTACAATATAAAAGGGCAACAAGTGGACAGCAGCTACAAGGGACTGGTCATCCAAGGAGGTAAGAAATACATTCAGAAGTGAGTGGAGAACTAAGTTTACTCAACTTTCGGAAGTAGTAGAAGTAAAGGAGTTAAAGGAGTTAAGGAGTTAGGACAATACTTCGTGGCACCCGAGACTCCAGTAGAAAGTGGCGATTACAGGACTAACGTCTTAACTCCTTAACTACATAACTCCTTAACTCCTAAGAAGTTGAGCAAATGCGAAACTTAACTAAGTTTACTTAGATTCTTCCGAGCCGAGCGAAAATACCCTTTTCCCGCAACGGCGGTACCTTCCTGAAATGAAGGTGCCGCCGTTCTGTTTATTCCCACGGAGGGAATCCCACATTCCCACGGTGGGAATCCTTCTTTCCCACGGTGGGAATAACTGGTTTCCTATATCGGAATGACGAATTGGAGCAGTACCCCCTCCCTATAAAAACGGCAGTTGGTGGCAACAGGTGGCAACGAAGATCCGTCCTTGTCACCTGTAACAAACTGATTATCAAGTAGTCTTGCAAGGCGGCAACGGTGACAAGGGTTTAAAAAATACATGTAGGGAATCCGTAAACGTTTACGGGCTTTTTGTTGATTTTTAACCACCCGCTTTCACCTTATTATATTTTTATGCGTATCTTTGCAGACAAACAAGCTACTACGACATATTTTAATCAATTAATAACTAAAAAACAACGCTTATGAAGAAAAAAATTATCTCTATTGATGATTAGTTTTCTTGGATTAGTAGGCTTCGTATTCGCCGCAGGTTTTGAGCCCACTGAGGCGACAGAGACGATTGAACTAACCAAGACAAACATTGAAGCTGCGGATTACATTACTGTTAATCCAACTGACAAATGGCAGGCCAACAAAACGTACGGAGGAATCACTGGTGATTTCTTTAACATGTCAAACGGTCGCCAGATGACCATCACCGTCAAAGGAGTGTCTAAAATTGAAGTATTTGTACAGAACTCTACCGCAGGAAGAAAATATGGAGTCACTGTAGGCAGCGGTAATGAAACCGAGATTACCCACGCAGGTGGTGGCGTTGAATCATCCGGCGAAATTGAGACTGGTACGTCGGGCGAAACAACTATCACACTTGCAGGAAAAGACGGCTCAGTTTATCCTGTGAAGATTGTGCTGACCAAAGCTGAAGCCGGCTCTGGCAACGAAGGCGAAGGCGGTGAAGGCGAAAGCAGCACTGTCACAGCTAAGTGGGACTGGCAGAACGAGACACCTTCAACCATTTCATCTGTCAACATTCAAAAGACCACCGGTACTGTAGCATCAGATGTTGACGGAATAGAACTGACGGTAGACGCCACCTGTGAAAATGGCAAGCTTGCTGCTGGCAGTAACAGCACCGGCAAATATGCTCAATTCAACAAAGGCACTATTATCAAGGTACCCGTGGTTAGCAACAAGGACAAACTCACCGTTATTTCCTATCCAGGACAATACAAATACACGATTGGTGGAACAGCGGCATCTACCGATGAAACCAATTATAGCGTGACAGACGCAGATGTCAAGCAGGGGTACGTAGAGATTATCGCTACTGGTGGTGCTTATATCTACTCTATCACAATCGTACAGGATAAGAGTGCGGCTCCAAGTGGAGATGACGAGCCTGCCACTGATGTGACTGCTACTTGGGATTTCGTCAAGAACTGTGCGAACCTCGCTCCAAAGGCTGAGGGCGGAACATACACGGCAACCACCATGGCTTCTGATGTAGAGAGTATTGAGATGACAATTGTATACAATGGTGGTCAGATTAAGAACAACGACAATAGCTACTATGTCGGAACCGGTGTGGAAATGCAGATTCCTGTGAAGAACGTTGGTGACGAGGTTACTGTAGTAGGTTATCCCGGTTACTTCCACTATAGCATTGCTGGTGTAGAAGCAGAGAACCAGACCACAACTTACAAAGCAAAGGCTACAGATGTCTCCCAGGGTTATGTTGCTGTTGTAGCTACAGCATCCAACAACTACATCAACTCCATCTCTGTGACACAATATGCTCCAAAGGCTGAGAACATTGTCGAGAAGTCTATCTACAAGACTGACTTCAGTGATTGGACGAAAGCTGACCCCAGCGATCCCGCTACTACTGTCACAAAAACCACGAAGTATACCAAGCAGGATTTGGTATTCACCCTGTTCCAGACCTCTGTCATGGCTACAGAAGACACGAAGTTCTCTGCATATACCACTCTGCCACGTATGACAGTGCGTGCAGAAAAGGAAAAAGGTTCCTATTTCACCACCAGTGCACTGGCTGAGATTACCAAGATCCGTTTCATCCATGGTGCTACTGGTAGCAACCGTGGCTGGAAGGTAGAGGCTAAGGGTGACGGCGATGCCGACTGGGTTGTCGTCTCAAGTGATGCCGCTAATCCACAGAACTGGTGTGAGGTGACCAAGAGTATCAACAAGAAGAACTGCCAGTTGCGTTTCACCAACCTGGCAGACAAGCAGAACGCATTCTTGTTCGAACTGGAAATCTTCGGTAATGTTGACTTGGCTGGCGAGCCGCTGTTGGGATCCTTCAAGGCTAATGGTGAGGCTTATGCCGCAGAAGATATCTTCGAGATGAACAGTGCAGGCAACTATGAGGGAACCATCGAGGTCAGCAAGACGGCTGAGATGATTAGTGAGAGTAATCCTTTGACCGACATCAATGCCGACAATGGTGAGATTGGCACTGTCACATACACAACCACTGGTGAGGGTGCTGACCAGAAGACTGTCGTCACCATCCCTGTTACTGCAGAAAAGGGTACTGTCAACTATATCCTGACCGTTGTCAAGAAGCCAGACTTCACCCTGACCTATTATGATTTGGCAGGTAAGGAGATTGGAACACAGAAAGTGGAGAAAGATGCCAAGATCGGTAAGTTCGAAGTAAATATCGATGAGGTGAAGGCTGCTACTGAGGGGTACAAAGCACGTGGTTGGTTCAAGAACAACTATGTCGGTGAAAAATACTCCGTTGACGATGTCATTACTGGCGATACCAAGTTGTATTCAGTAGAGACAGAAATCGAGGTATCCAGCGACAGCCGCAAATATGAGTTTGACCTGAGAAGCAAGACCTTCTATGCTGAAGACCATGAGGCATTCAACGTTATCAGTGAAAAGGCAAAATGGCATGATGGCACTCACGGATGGTCCTTCTACAATGGTGATAAGATTGAGCTGCTCGTTGGTAAGAAAGCCACCATCTCTGTCGCACTTTGCCAATATGGCTCAGGAACCAATATTCTCGTAAAGAATGCTGCTGGTGAGACCTTGGAGACATTAGCTGCCAAGAGTGAGACTGACGGTGCTTTGGTAAGTTACAACTACGAGGGTGTGGCTGGAACATTGACATTGGAAATGGAAGCAGGCGGAGAGATGTATATCCACAGTGTAAAGATTTTCAATACTACGACGACCAACTACGAAATGGCAGGTCAGTGGATCTACGTGAAGCAAGGTGATGCCAGCAGCTTCATCGACGCTATTGACGCAGCCAATGGTATGACCGGTACGGAAAGAGTATTCATTTATGTTCCTAATGGTACTTACGACCTCGGACAGACGACACTGACCACTATCGGACGCAACAATATCTCTATCATCGGTGAGTCGATGGAGGGTACGATTATCAAGAACCGTCCTGTGAAGGAAGGTATCGCCATCACAGCTACCCTGCTGAACACGGCAACCAACACCTACCTTCAGGATCTGACTCTCGACTGTATCGCTCCTTATGGAACCGGTGACGACACGAAGAGCGCTGAGCGTGGTGTCTGCTTCCAGGACAAGGGTACGAAGACCGTCATGAAGAATGTCTATCTGAAAGGTCTGCAGGATACCTATTATAGTAATGGCGCTGAAGGAATGACCGGTTACTTTGAGACCTGTAAGATTGAGGGGACCGTTGACTTCATCTGCGGTAGTGGCTCTATCCTCTTCAACGAGTGCGACCTCTATGTGGCTGACCGCAGCCAGAGCAAGACATCCGCTAATGTCATCACGGCTCCTGCCACATACGCTTCTGAAAAGGGTTATGCTTTCTATAGCTGTACTATCGATGGAACAGACAACCAGAAAGACAAGTATAACCTCGGTCGTCCTTGGCAGAAGTCACCTGCTGCAACCTACGTGAACACCACGATGAAGATTAATGCTTCAACAGCAGGTTGGACAAGCATGAATAAGGCAGATGCTATCCGCTTCCATGAATTCAACACGAAGAACGCAGAAGGCACAGAAATTAAATCTCATAATGTGAATGCCTGTGAGACAACTGGTACGAAGGATGAGCTCTACCTGACAGCGGAACAGGCTGCCAACTATGCTCCTGACAAGTTCTTCACTTCATGGACTCCTGCTACTGCCGCTGCTCAGTTCGATGCTCCTACGGATGCTACGCTGAAGGATGGCACCATCACATGGACTGCCGTAGAGGGTGCTGCCGGCTATGCTATCTTCGCTAATGACGAGTTGCTGGGCATCACCGAGACAACTTCTTACACCATCACTGAGGCTGCCGGTGCCCGTCGTGCTGATGGAGAGGTAGTCTACACCATCCGTACCGTCAATGCAATGGGTGGATTCGGCGAGGCTCGCATCGTGACTGATGCCACTGCCATCAGCAAGGTGAAGGCTGACGAGAAGATTGACTGGAACAACCAGGTGGTTTACGACCTGCAGGGTCGTCGTGTGAAGAATGCCTCCAAGGGTGTCTTCATCATCAATGGTCATAAGGTAATCATCAAATAAGGTACATACCTTATTAATAATATTATAGCGGTGACTGTTTTCCCACACGGGGAGAGCAGCCACTGCTGTTTTAGTTAAAAAACACCTTTCCGTAAACGTTTGCAGGAAAAAGTAATAAGATTCTTTTGCAGTTTTAAGATTTATTTGTAAATTTGCATCCAGAATCATAAAAATATTTTTATTAATTTCTTAAAACTACTAATTTTATGTCTGTTAAATTTAAGAGTATGCGAATTGCGCTTACACTTACATTCCTACTTATCGTGGGTAGTTTGTCAGCGCAGAACGTTACTGGTACAGTGAAGGATGCAACGGGTGAGGCCGTCATCGGAGCCACTGTTCAGGAACAAGGTACCCAAAATGCAACAGTGACCGACTTCGACGGTAACTTCACATTGAAGGTATCAGGAAACAAACCAATCGTTATCTCATACATTGGTATGAAGCCCCAAACGATTGACGTGAAAGGTAAGAGCCGTGTTGACGTAACACTGCAAGACGACAACACCCAGCTCGAAGAGCTCGTGGTCATCGGTTACGGTTCCGTTCGTAAGAAGGACTTGACCGGTTCTGTTGCCACCGTCAACAGTGAAGCTCTCCAGGCTGTTCCTGTTGCCAATGCCTCTGAGGCACTGACCGGTAAGATGGCTGGTGTGCAGGTAACGACAACGGAAGGTTATCCTGACGCAGAGGTAAAGATCCGCGTTCGCGGTGGTGGTTCTATCACCCAGTCAAACGACCCTCTTTACATCGTGGACGGATTCCCTGTTGACGGTATCAGCGACATCCCTGCCAACGACATCGAGGACATCACCGTACTGAAGGACGCTTCTTCTACCGCCATCTACGGTAGCCGTGGTGCTAATGGTGTTATCCTGGTGACGACCAAGAGTGGTAAGGAAGGTAAGGTAAAAGTGAGCTACAACGCTTACTACAGCTGGAAGAAGATTGCGAAGAAGTACGACGTGCTCAACGCTTACGAGTATGCCAAGTGGCAGTACGAGTACGCACTGCTGTACAACAACGGTGATGCCAGCAAGATTGACCACTACACCGATAAGTTCGGTAACTATCAGGATATGGACCTCTACGACGGTCTGGCTACCAACGACTGGCAGGACCTGACCTACGGTCGTACGGGTCATACCTTTAACCACAACATCAATATCACTGGTGGTACAGAGAATATCAAGTACGCCTTCAGCTATGCTCACATGAACGACAAAGCCATCATGTGGGGTTCTTCTTTCCAACGTGACAACCTGTCATTGAAACTGAACACCAAGCCCAGCAAGAGAACCACTTTAGACTTGCAGGTTCGCTTCGCTAAGACCAAAATCTTTGGTGGTGGTGCCAACGAGGCTGCCGGTGCTTATGACACCGACCGTCGTCTGCGCTATGCAGTGCTCTACACTCCGCTACCCATGAAGGGTATCGATGGTACTGACGAACTGGAGGGTTCAAGTTTCTACGATCCTATCACTACCGCTAAGGATAACGATCAGAAGAAGAATCGCCGCAACCTGAACATGGCTGGTGCCTTCGGTTGGGAGGTTTACAAGAACCTGAAATTGAAGACCGAGTTTGGTTATGACACATACGATGAGTACGCCCAGCGCTTCTGGGGTACCACTGCTTACTACATTAAGAACCAGGTTGCTGAGGAGAATCAGGGTAAGCCTGCTATCCGCAACGTGAACACTATCCGCAACCGTTTCCGCAATACCAACACCATCAGCTACGACTTCAAGGAAATCTTCGGCAAGGACAGCCCCCACTCGTTGAACGTACTGTTAGGTCATGAGTATGTCATCACCAAGAGACACGCCATCACCGACGAGATACACGGATTCCCCACCGACTATGACGCTGAAACTGCTTGGAAGCTGACTCAGCAGGGTAATCCCTTCAGTTCTGAGGACTTCTACAGTGCAGACGACAAACTGCTGTCTTGGTTCGGTCGTGCAAACTATAACTTCATGGACAAGTATCTGGTAAGTGCTACGTTCCGTGCCGATGGTAGCTCGAAGTTCAACAAGGGTAACCGCTGGGGCTACTTCCCCTCTGTAGCTGTTGCTTGGCGTATCTCTTCTGAGCCATTCATGAAGGGTACACAGTCTTGGCTCGACGACTTAAAACTGCGTTTCAGCTTCGGTACTGCCGGTAACAACAACATCCCTGTAGGACAGCTTGTCCAAGAGTACAGCCCAAAGACCACACCTTGGGTGAATGGTATCACTACCTATTGGGCTCCTGCGAAGACTATGGCTAACCCCGACCTGAAGTGGGAGACCACCATCACACGTAACCTCGGTTTGGACTTCACCTTGTTTGGTGGTAAGCTGAACGGTACCATCGAAGGTTACTGGAATACGACAAAAGACCTGCTGATTCAGTTCCCAACTTCTGGTTCTGGTTACGACAACCAGTATCGCAATCTGGGTAAGACTCAGAACAGTGGTTTCGAAATCTCTCTGACTTACCACATCGTGAACAAGAAGGACTGGGGTATCGACTTCTCGGGTAACATCGGTTACAACAAGAACGAGATTAAGGAACTGGGTATCAACGACTATGCCACCAACACCAACTGGGGCTCTACCGAGATTGGTAACGACTATCTGGTAGCTGTAGGTCACTCTGTAGGTGAAATTATCGGTTACAAGAATGCTGGTCGTTACGAGGTTTCTGACTTCTCTGGCTACGACCCCACCACCAAGCAGTGGATACTGAAAGAAGGTGTTGTAGATGGTTCAGCAGTGATGGGTACTTTACGTCCTGGTACCATGAAGTTGCAGGATGTCAGCGGTCCCGAGGGAACACCCGACGGTGTTGTCGATGACAATGATATCACCGAGATTGGCAATGTGAACCCGAAGTTCGTAGGTGGTTTCAACATCAATGCCCGCGCCTATGGCTTCGACCTGTCTGCAAACTTCAACTTCAGCCTTGGCAACAAGGTGTATAACGCCAACAAGATTGAATACACCTCGGCTACGTATACGAAGTTCAGCCAGTATCGTAACCTCAGCACCGACATGGCTTCCGGCAAACGCTGGACCAACGTCAACGAAGTTGGTGAGTTCGTTACCGATCCTACTGAACTGGCTGCACTGAACGCTAACACCACCATGTGGTCGCCCTATATGCAGCACTTCGTACTGACCGACTGGGCTATTGAGAACGCTTCGTTCCTGCGTCTGAACACCCTCTCGCTGGGATACACGCTGCCCACAACCCTTACTAAGCGTGTCGGCATCCAGAACCTGCGCTTCTATGTAACGGCTTACAACGTCTTCACCATCACTGGTTATTCTGGTTCCGATCCTGAAGCCGACTGTATCCGTAAAGACAACTTGACTCCTAGCGTCGACTACTCTGGTTATCCTCGTAGCCGTCAGTTCGTAGTGGGTCTGAACTTGAATTTCTAATCTGAAGGAGGACAAAACAAATGAAGAATTATATTAAATTATCAATAATGGCGCTGTCGCTGACTGGTCTGACCAGCTGCGAAATGGATTCGCCGTCCATCTCTTCGCTCGACGAATCGTCAGTATTCTCTGTATACTCGCTGGCAGAGTCGGAGATTATGTCTATCCACGTATCGTTCGGTGAGACCAACTCTTACCGTGGACGTTTCCTGCCCTACTACGGCATCAATACCGACTGTGAGTGGATTAACACTCCCACTTATGCGGAGCGTCTGACAGACAAGTATGCCTTGGCAAACTATTCTACCACAGCCGGTAATGGACAGATGAATACCAACAACAATGCGTACGCTAAGTTCTATGAGGGTATTGAGCGCGCCAACCTTGCTATCAAAGGTCTGCGACAGTTCGGTGGCGTTGAGACACGCCCAGAGATGGCTCAGTTGCTCGGTGAGGCACTGACCCTGCGTGCCGTCATCTACAATGACCTGATAAAAGCTTGGGGTGACGTTCCTGCACGCTTTGAGCCCAACACCTCAGAAAACCTCTACAAGCCTCGTTGCAACAAGGACTCTATATATAAAGTTCTGTTGGCTGACCTGAAAGAGGCTGAGGACTATTGCTACTGGCCTAACGAGAACGCCATCACCCGTACGACGGAGCGTGTCAGCAAGGCTTTCGTCAAGGGTCTTCGTGCACGTATTGCCCTCTACGCCGGTGGTTATGCCCTGCGTGGCGACGGCTACCGTCGTTCGAAGGATCCCGAGCTGGCTCCTGAGAAGATGTATCAGATTGCCAAGGAGGAGTGCCTTGACATCATCAACTCTGGTCGCAACGAGCTGGGTGAATTCCTCGATAACTTCGTAAAACTCTGTAAGGACGATGTCACTGCAGGTGGTGAGAGTCTTTGGGAGATTCCCTTCTCTGACGGTCGTGGACGTGTGCTCTACACTTGGGGTGTGCGCCACCAGACAGCCGACCAGTACACCAAGCAGCCTCGCGGTGGTGTGAATGGTCCTCTTCCTACATTGTTCTATGACTTTGATGTAGACGATGTTCGCCGTAACATCACTTGCGTACCCTATCGCTGGGGCGCAAAGACTGATGGTCCTGAAACCACAGTGAATAAGAACGGTACCAACTATACCATCAATGTTGTTCCTCAGGTGATGAGCAATCCTACCACTATGTACTTCGGTAAGCTGCGCTACGAATGGATGAACCGTTATGTCACCTCTGACAACGATGATGGTGTCAACTGGCAGTATATGCGTCTTGCCGACGTTTATCTGATGGCTGCAGAGGCTATCAATGAGTTGGATGGTCCTTCTGCCGCTTGGCCTTACATGAAGCCTGTCCTCGACCGTGTACTCCCCGCTGCCAAGGTATCAGCCTTGCAGTCACAGTATACAGCCAGCAAGACTGCTTTCTTCAATGGTATCGTCGACCAGCGTGCCTTTGAGTTTGCTGGTGAGGCTCTACGTAAAGCTGACCTCGTGCGCTGGGGTATCATCGACGAGAAGATGGCAGAGGCAAAGGCTAAGCTGACTCGTCTGGCTACCCGCAAGGGTGAGTACAGCGACCTGCCCGAGAAGGTTTATACCAAGCTGTATGAGGCTGACATGGCAATTCCTGAAGGTGCAGAGCTCTTCGATCCTTATAATAAGCCCGTGGCTGGTGAGACGATCGTTATCTATGGTCTGAACCATGGCGATTCCGACGACCAAGGCAAGGAGATGAAGGATGCAGGCTTCGAAGGCAAGGGCTGGTTCCTGAGCGATAACGGACCTCGCATCACGACCGATATTATCGATGGTCTCTATGTGCAGACACCCAGCATGAACTGCCTGTGGCCCATCTGGACTTACTTCATCGGTGTCAGCAATGGTATGCTGAACAACGACGGCAACTACGGACAACTGTCTGACTAATTCCCTAAAAACAAAGTAAACAATGAAAAAGTTAAGTATATTCACTATCTGCGCGTTAGGGCTGGCATCAGCCGCCCTAACCTCCTGCAGCAAGCAGAGCGACGAGATTACGAGCTACACACTCAACCGTAACCTCTCCCCTATCGGCATGCAAGCCAAGAATGTGCAGGAGTCTACCGCTGACATCCAGTGGACACCCTCTGCAAATGCTACCAGCTACAACCTCAGAGTTTATGCAGAAGACAGCATGTCATACCTCTTTGATGATTACGACATGGTATATGAAGCAACAGGTCTGACAGAGGAGGACATCCCCTACACCGTTAAGGATTTGTTCTTCGATACTAAGTACACTGTCTATATACAGGCTATCACCGACGATAACGAGAGCCGTACATCCACATGGAACGGTATCTACTTTAGGACCAGCGCCAAGCAGTTCCTGAAGAATCCAAAGCCAGCTGACATTGCAGACCGCAGTGTGACACTCACATGGGAGGTAGAGGAAGGTTACGATGTATCCACCATCGTTATTGGTGATATCACCTATACCATCACCGATGAGGACAAGGCCGCTGGTAAGGCTACCGTAACAGGTCTGGAGCCTGAGACTACCTATACCGCTTACCTTTATTATAATGGCAAGCAGTGCGGTAACCGTAACTTCACCACCATCGCTGACCTCCAGGGCGCTACCATTGTTCATGAGGGCGACGATCTGGCTGATATTATTGCCAATGCAGAGGCTAACGCGGTCATCGCTGTATTCCCCGGCACCTATGTGATGAACGAGAATGAAACAGGTCAGGCTGGCGCTGCCAAGGTAAACAACAGTATTACCATTAAGGGTGTCTATCCTACCGCTCAGCCTGTCATCAAGGGGCGCTTTGAGCTGTATGGAGGTGCTGCACTCACCATCACTCAGGTAGTCATTGATGGTAAGGAAAATGCTTCTGGCGACCAGACGTTCAACTACAAGGATGCTACTGACTATGGTGCATTGCTGGTAGAGAACACAGAAATTAAAAACTTTGTGAAGGGTATTACCTATGGTAATGTTGTTGGCACAATCGAGTCTATTACCTTCAGTAAGTGTCTTATCCATGACATCCTGTGCGACGGTGGCGACTTCTTCGATATCCGTAAGAACTACGTGAAGACTGTTACCTTCGAGAAGAGCACTATCTACAACTGTGCTCACACTCGTGACTTCATCCGCTACGATGATGGTTCTAGCTCATACAGCGGTGCAGCTCCTGTCATCACGGTTGACCAGTGCACCATTGACAATGTGCTGAATGAGTCAAATGGTAAGCGTCTGCTCTATGTACGCTTTGCCGGCAATGTCATCAACTGGACAAACAACATCGTGTCTAACACGAAGGCAGTTTATACCAACCAGTCGAAGACCAATACCCCGACTTACACGAACAACTACTACTTCGGTTGCTCTAACGCCAGCATCTTCGCAGCTAGTGATGCTGAGACCAAGGTTTACTGGAATGGTGACGTAAATGCTAAGAACGGTGCTGATCCTATGTACAAGGATGCCGCTAATGGCGACTTCACCCTTGGCAACGAAGATGTAGTGAAACTGAAGGTGGGTGACCCACGCTGGTATACAGCTCAGTAATCCATCCCCTACTCTATAACTCAAACGGGCAGACATGCAGATTGTCTGCCCGTTTGTTTTTCCCCGAAAAGTTTTGTTTATTTATATTTATATTGTATCTTTGCAAATAAAATACGAAATGAATACGAAGATAAAAAATACAATAAGTGATTATTTCAAGACTCAACCTGTAGAGAAGGCATGGGTATTTGGATCATTCTCCCGAGGTGAGGAAAGGCTTGATAGTGATGTGGATATCCTTGTTTCTCTCATCCCCGGAACACGCTTAGGACTAAGATTCTTTGCCATGAGTTTGGAATTGGAACAATTACTTAATCGCCCTGTTGACCTCGTAATAGAAGGTGACATACTTCCGTTTGCTGAAAAGACTGTCAACAAGGATAAAATATTAGTATATGCGAGAGCCTGAAAGAGATTTTTCACGATTACAGCATATCCTCACGGCAATTACCTGTGTGGAAGAGTATATTAATGGAATTAGCGAGGAAGAGTTAAAGAATGACAGACTACGCCTTCATGCCACAATTTATAACGTACAGATCATAGGAGAGGCCGTTTATAAATTGACAGATGATTTCAAACAAAAGCATCCTATGACTCCATGGGCTGTCATTGAGAAAATGAGACACATCTTGGTACATGATTATTTCAGAATTAATTTTGATGTGCTTTGGGACGTAATTACCAAAGACATACCCTTACTGAACTCACAAATCAAGAAGTATATTACTGAATTTAATCCATCCCCTACTCTATAACTCTAACGGGCAGACATGCAGATTGTCTGCCCGTTTGTTTTTCCCCGAAATGTTTGGAAGTTACAAAAATAGTTCCTATCTTTGCAAAAAGAAACAATAAATATGATTAGAAGAGCACAAGATTATATTGACCTCATCCGCAATCATTCCGCTGAATTGCAAAACAAATTCGGTATTACTTCTTTGCGCTTATTTGGTTCTGTTGCTCGTAATGAACATCATGAAGGGAGTGATGTAGATCTCTTCGCCACTATGCCGCCTAAATTTTTCAATTATATTTTGGCTATACAATATTTAGAGCAGTTGCTTGGTTGTCCTGTTGACCTGATACAAGATCATAAAAATCTCAGACCGTTTTTCAGAGAACAAATTGAAAAAGATGGAATCGATATCTTTACAGAATCTTAGAATCGTTGAAGATCAACTTCATCAGATATTAGATGCTATCCAGAAACTTGAATTATGGAATGCAGATATAACTGATGTAAATGAACTTGTATCTTCACCAGAGGGAATGAAAACTTTGGCTGCAGATTGCATGCTAATAGAAGCTATAGGTGAAGGAGTTAAACGCATCGACGAACGTACTCATCAGCTTTTGCTTCCCTCACGTCCTGAAATACCCTGGAAAGCTGTCAAAGGCATGCGTGACCATATTGCTCATGGCTATTTTGATATTAATACAGATTTCGTTTGGGATGTCATAAAGAATGACCTCCCTGAACTTCGTGTTGCAATTGAGTATTTTACAGATCATCTTTACGAAATAGTCCCTTTCGAATAATCCATCCCCTACTCTATAACTCTAACGGGCAGACATGCAGATTGTCTGCCCGTTTGTTTGTATATAAAGAAAAAAGTATTATCTTTGCAGATACAAGAAAATACTTATATGATGAAACATAAACTGATGGCAATCCTTTGGATTGGATTTCAAACGGTCATGGCAAGTGCGCAGATGTTGCCTTACCAGAATCCGCAACTAAGTGCTGAGGAGCGTGCGGAAGACTTATTAGGACGACTGACGTTAGAGGAAAAGACGAAACTGATGATGGATGTATCACCAGCCATACCCCGGCTGGGCATCCCAGAGTTTCACTGGTGGAGCGAGGCACTGCATGGAATCGGACGAAACGGCATCGCCACAGTATTCCCCATCACAATGGGTATGGCTGCCACCTTCAATGACTATTTAGTATATCAAGCATTCACTGCTGCCAGTGATGAGGCACGAGCCAAGAACACTGAGGCTCGACAAAAGAATGATATCAGACGCTACAGAGGTTTGTCGTTCTGGACTCCAAATATTAATATCTTCCGTGATCCACGATGGGGACGCGGACAGGAGACATATGGTGAGGACCCCTATCTCACCACTCGCATGGGACTTGCTGTGGTGAATGGACTGCAGGGACAGGAGTTTTCCGGGAGTTCTAGTAGCTCTAGTAGTACTAGTAGCACTAGAAAATACAAGAAACTCTTTGCTTGCGCTAAGCATTACGCTGTGCATAGCGGACCGGAATGGAACCGCCATGAGTTCAATATTGAACAACTGCCTGAGCGTGACCTTTGGGAAACTTATCTACCCGCTTTTAAGGCATTGGTAAAGGAAGGAAACGTCAAGGAGATTATGTGTGCTTACCAAGCTATCGACGGAGAACCGTGCTGTGGCAACACTCGCTACTTACACCGGATCCTGCGAGACGAATGGGGATTTCAGGGCATCGTGACAAGTGACTGCGGTGCCATCGATGATTTCTACAAACCGGGGCGCCACCATTTTGTGGATACGAAGGAAGATGCCGCGGCACGAGCCGTCATCGCAGGAACAGACGTGGAGTGTGGCAGTGTATACCGGTCGTTACCCGAAGCGGTGAGAACGGGTAAGATCACTGAGCAGCAACTGGACACCTCACTGCGCCGTCTGCTCATAGGACGTTTTGAACTGGGTGACTTTGACCCTGACGAACTGGTGGAATGGACCAAGATTCCTATGAGTGTCGTGGCAAGCAAGGAACACAAGCAGATTGCCCTTGAAGCCGCTCAACAAAGCATCGTATTGTTGAAGAACAACGGCATACTGCCACTAAACTCTAAGCTTACAACTCGCAACCCTAAACTCGTTGTCATGGGTCCTAATGCCAATGACTCTACCATGATGTGGGGAAACTACAACGGACAACCTACTCAGACAATAACAATCCTACAGGGCATCCGCCAGTATCTGCCAAATGTACCATTCATACAAGGATGCACTTGGACAAGGAAAGAAGTACCCACGAGCATGTTCAACCAGGTATTCACCGACGATGGGCGTCCGGGACTGCAAGCCAACTACTGGAATAATGAGCGAATGGAGGGACTGCCTGCCATTGCCATCCGTCTCACGGAACCTCTCCATCTGGACAATGGTGGCAACACCGCTTTTGCACCCGGTGTGAACCTGGAGCATTTCACTGCCCGCTACGAGGGTGTGTTCCGTCCGCAACAGGATGGTGAGGTGACCTTTGATATGCTCAACGATGACTACTCCATGCTTGTCTTCAACGGTGACACACTTCTCAACCGGACAAATGGACACGGTGTACGTGATGCTCATCTGACCTACAAGGTAGAAGCAGGAAAAAGCTATCCCCTGCAACTGGTCTATGTGCAACATACAGGACATGCCATGCTGCAGTTCGACATCAACATGACCGATCACTCTGCTGAAGCCCTCTCCCCCCTTACAGCACCACAATCCCCATTAAAAGATGCTGATATTGTCATCTTTGTGGGAGGCATCTCGCCCCGTCTGGAAGGTGAGGAGATGAAGGTCAGCGAGGATGGCTTCAAAGGCGGCGACCGCACCAGTATCGAACTGCCACAGGTACAGCGTGAGTGGCTTGCCAACCTCAAGAAAGCTGGTAAGCGCATCATCTATGTCAACTGCTCTGGCTCTGCTATCGCATTGACTCCAGAAGACGAGATTGCCGACGCTATCGTACAGGGATGGTACGGTGGAGAGAAAGGTGGACAGGCTGTGGCTGACGTTCTTTTCGGAACATATAACCCTTGTGGAAAACTGCCCATAACATTCTATAAGAGCACTAACGACTTGCCCGACTTCCTTGACTATCGGATGACGAACCGCACTTACCGATATTTCAAAGGCGAGCCCCTCTACCCCTTCGGCTATGGACTAAGCTACACCACATTTGAGATTGGTGAGCCGCAGTATATATATAATAAGGTACGCGTGAGAGTCAAGAATACCGGCAAACGGGAGGGAACAGAAGTCGTTCAGGTCTATATGCGGAATACCGCTGATACGGAAGGACCGCTGAAGACGCTGCGTGCCTATCAGCGTGTTAACCTGAAAGCCGGTGAGAGCAAGACTGTGGAGATTGATTTCCCCCATGACCGCTTTGAGGGTTGGGACAGCGAGACGAACACGATGCGAGTAGTACCAGGCAAGTATGAACTGATGGTCGGCTCGTCAAGTGCTGACAACGATTTAAAGAAAATAACAGTTGATATCCAATAAAAAAAAGAAATCCTCTCCGAATTCTGGAGAGGATTTCTTTTTAACTATTTACTTCTTAGGAGCAGCCTTTTTGGCAGGAGTTTTCTTTGCCGCAGGCTTCTTAGCAGGAGCCTTCTTGGCGGGTTTCTCCTCCTCAGGAGCCTCATACTTAGCAAGACGGGCTCTCAGGCGTGTAATCTCCTCATCCTTATACTCTATCTCGTCACCCTGGTTACGGATAGTAGTCAGCAGGGCATTCAACTCCTCATTGTCAATCTCTGCAGGATAGAGCGCATTAACTCTGTTGATGAAGTCACCAAGGATATTCATATAGTTGGTGAAAGCATCAAACGGTCCGCTATAGATTCCACGATCCAATCCTACATTAGAGGCTTTAGTCGTCATGAAACGGAAGTTATTGGAAGCCTGAAGATAGTCCCAGTCCTGATTGATACGTGGCTCATTGGCAATACGTACACGGTCGGCAACACTATAGAGCTTATTGAAAGCCTCACGCTGCATGGCATTACCCAACCAGCAGGAAACGTCACGTTCCTCGTCAACCCATGACAAGGTGTCGGGCACATCGAGATTACCAACACTCTTCACCTTCATACAAATCTCAGTAGGTGTAGAGAAGGTGATGCCCTTTTCCTTAGCACATGCAGGAAGAGCCTTCAGGAAATCAAGGATGTTACTGCTGAGTGGCTGAGCGATACCCAGTGCCGACAGCTCCATGAAGATATTGATGATCTGCTCCTCTTCTGGAAGACGGGCGATGCGATCAATATAAGCATCAGCAAACAAGGGATAACCATCCCAGTCGGAATTATTGAAACGCAGTGAGATGTCATCTGACAACTCTACGTCACGCAACAACAACTTCAGATTCGGTGCGATGTTACAGTTGTAGACATAATGAGGCGACTTCCAGCCCAGCACATGCTTGGCTCCCTCGGTCAGCATACCTTTGAAGCCCATGGCTGCCACCTGACCACCGATGTCGTCACTGTAGATAAGAGAAGAGTTACGGAGAACAGTTGGCTTCTTTCCGAAATACTCCTCTATCTTCTGACACTGCTTCTTCACATCAATAGCGAATGTCTCCTCGTTAGCAAGTGAAGACAGACCATGAGAGTATGGCTCAGCAAGGAACTCCACACATCCTGTGTTGTTCAGTTCCTGTAATTTCTCCAATACCTGCGGAGCATGCATCTCCAACTGCTCAATACCCACACCCGACAGAGAGAAGGCAACCTTAAAGTCCTTACCATTTTCACGAATCATATCGCCAATGGTATTCAGTGCCGGCATATAACTGCGCTCGGCAATATCGCTGATACTACGCTCGTTCTCATAATCATCATAGTAGTAATGATCGGTACCGATATCGAAGAAACGATAGCGCTTCAGATGAATAATCTGATGTATCTCGAAATATAAACAAATTGTTTTCATATTCTTTAAACTATAAACTTTAAACTATCAACTAAATTCACTGTTCCCAACCAAGGGTTCTCTTATAGAGGGTAGCAATCCATGCGCCTACTTTCTCCCATGTAATCTGGTCAACCTCTTTCTTACCTTCCTCCTTGAGATACTGGAAGAGAGAATCGTTGGCACAGATGCTATAGATGGCATCGGCAAGTGCGTGGATATCCCAATAGTCAACCTTGATACAGTTGTGGAGAATCTCGGCACAACCAGACTGTTTCGAGATAATAGAGGGTGTTCCGCATTGCATAGCCTCCAACGGTGAGATACCGAAAGGCTCAGAAACGGAAGGCATCACATAGACATCAGAATCTTTCAGACACTCATAGACCTGCTTGCCTCGCATAAATCCTGGGAAGTGGAAACGATCAGCAATACCACGCTCAGCTGCCAACCGGATCATCGCATCCATCATATCACCAGAACCTGCCATACAGAAACGCACATTACGGGTACGGCGGATGACCATATTGGCGGCTTCCACAAAGTACTCCGGTCCTTTCTGCATCGTGATACGGCCGAGGAAGGTCACCACCTTGTCCTTGCCTGTATGGTCAGGACGTGGGATAGCCTGATACTCCTCGGGCAGAGGATATACGGCATTATGTACCGTGAAGCACTTACGTGGGTCCTGATGGTACTGGTGGATAACGGTCTGACGAGTCAGTTCCGATACACACATAATGCAGTCTGCCCAGTCCATACCATTTTTCTCTATTGAGTAGACCGTCGGGTTCACCTTACCGCGGGAACGGTCAAAGTCGGTAGCATGTACGTGGATGCAAAGAGGCTTACCACTTACCTGCTTGGCATGGATACCGGCAGGATAGGTCAACCAGTCATGAGCATGGATGATATCGAAATCAAATGTACGAGCTACGACACCAGCAATGATTGAGTAGTTATTAATCTCCTCATGAAGGTTGCCAGGATAGCCACCGGCGAACTCCATAGCTCCCAAATCATTGACATGCATGTAGTTGAAGTCGGCATAGATGTGGTCACGTAACTTAAAATACAAGTCGGGGTCCATGATGTTACCCACACGGTCACGGACATAGTCGTAGTTAACATCGCGCCATGCAATAGGCACAGCGTTCATAGCGACAATATTACAAGCCGTGCGGTCTTCATCACCAAAAGGTTTTGGCAGACATAGCGTGATATCCATATCACCCTGGGCATGCAAACCCTGAGAGATACCATAGTTCGCTGTAGCGAGTCCACCGAATACGTGAGGAGGATACTCCCATCCAAACATTAATACTTTCATAGTCTTCTCCTCCTATTTTACTTTTGATATGAATATTTCTCCAACAGTTTCAGCGTACGGAGAATCTCAGCGACATTCATGGCAAATGCCATGGCACCACGTCCATGGAATGGCGGGTTACCGTCGAACAACTCACTGATGGTTCCCAGTGCGTGATAGTTGATCTCATCCTCATAGCCTACCATCTGACGCTCTACGAAACTCAAACGGGTGCGCTTGTAAATCTTCAGACAGGCCTCCATATAGAATCCACCAAGCCATGGCCATGCCGTACCCTGATGGTAAGCATAGTCACGCTGTGTCTGCGGACCGACATACATCGGGTTATAGCCTCCGCTCTTCGGGGAGAGGGAACGCAATCCTTTCGGTGTCAGCAGTTCACGGGTACAGATATCCAATACGCTCTTCTTCTGCTCCTGAGAAAGTGGCGAATAGTCGAAGGCAACGGTGAATATCATATTAGGACGAACACTCCAGTCCATCATGTTACCATCCACATAGTCGAGCAAATAGCCATACTCATTGAGGAAGGTCTCCACAAACGAAGCCTTGCAGAGTTCTGCACGCTCTTCCAGTTTCTTGGCATATTTCTTGTCACCGAACTCGGTCTCCAACGAAGCACAGAACTTCAGGGCATTATACCATAGTGCATTGAACTCTACGATATAACCAGAACGGGGTACTACAGGATGACCGTTGGCAGTGGAGTTCATCCATGTGATAGCCTTGTCGCGACCATTGGCATAAAGTAGTCCGTTCTCATCCAGACGCATATTGGAGTTACCACCTTTGATGACATAGTCAACGATGTCCTTCACCAATTTACCATACATCTTGTAGCCTTTCTCCACTCCTGCATCCTTGGCATACTGCTGGATAGCCCATACAGCCCACAGTGGAACATCGGGATGCTCTATCTCATAAATCTTTACACTCAGAGGCTTGTCCTCCATGAACTCACGAAGTCCTTTCTCTGCGGTCTTCATGACATGCTCAAAGTAATCCTGTTCACCAATAGCAAGCGTCAGACCAGGCAGGGCGATAAACGTATCACGGGCACGAGCCTTGAACCAAGGATATCCTGCCAGCAGATAGCGGTCGTCACTGTCATCAAGTTCTTCTGCAGAGCTGCCACTGCGGCGATCACGGAAGTGGAACTGATGGGCAGCAGCAACCAGGCAGTGATAGAAGTTATCACGGGGCTGGCGAAGATCATACTCCTTCTGGAACAATGTCTTCAGCGTGTTACTCTTGATCTCTTTGGTAGAGGCTGCGAAGATAATACTCTCACCTTTCTTAATAGACACCTCGAAATAACCGGGAACATAGAGGTCCTCGTTAGAGGCATATCCACGCTCCTGCTCTTTCGGATACTCCACACCACGATACCAGTCAGGCTGGAACACGAACTCATTCTTCTTGTTGAACTGCATGTACAGGTCAGGATACCCGGCATACATACAAGTCTTGATACCATTATCCACCTCATGATACTCACGGGATGCCGTTGAGTTCTCATGGGTAAACTGCCTTACTGAACGGAAGGCGAGGAAGGGACGGAATCTCAACGTTGTAGCAGAATGAGCATCTTCCAGTGTATAGCGAATCAGGATTCGATCCTCATAAGCCTGGAAGATAGTCTCTCGTTTTAATAACACACCGCCTACACGATAAAGGGTGGTAGGCACTACGTCACAAGTAAACTCACGGATATACTTATGACCCTTCGGGCTGAAATTATTGCCCTGGTACTTATGGAGTCCGAGATTGAACTCAGCACCGTGCTGAATCACCGTACAGTCGAAAGACGACAAAAGAACATGATTCTCATCATCGAGCTCTGGTACGGGAACAACGAGCAGACCATGATACTTACGCGTATTGCAGTCAACAAGTGTCGAACTGCTATAGGCACCAGAACGGTTTGTTCGAAGTAATTCACGACGGAGCGACTCCTCCAGGTTAGTCATTACAGCTTTTTCTAATCGCAAATAACTCATAGTTCCTATTTTAAGGTTTTCGTTTTAGATTTGTTTTCAATTTCCAAAAGTACACAATTTCATCGTGATGACAAAATAATTAATGATATTTTTTGTGAAAAGCATTGATTTTTATGGGAGTCGAAGATTATTAACTGGAAAAATATTGTCATTCTATTATTTTTAGTACTTTTGCATCGCTAATTGTGACAAGCCACCTATATCATGGTCAACATAGGAAAAGAAAACGAGAGAGAACAGATCAGGAATGCCATTAAGGATTTGTGGGAATTGCTCACAGAGGAACAAAAGTCATATTTGATGAAGTTTGTTTCTTTGCAGCGATTCAAGAAAAACGAGTCCATCTACCATGAGGGTGACACTCCTGAATATCTTTTTTGTCTCGCCAAAGGCAAGGTGAAAATTTTCAAAGAAGGTATAGGAGGTCGTCACCAGATAGTACGCATGGCAAAACCAGAAGGTTTCTTCGGTTATCGTGCAGGTTTTGCGGGTGACCAATATAGTACTTCCGCTGCCGCTTTTGACTCAGCGGTTGTCTGTCTGATACCCTTGTCTGTCATCACAACGGTTCTCAAAGAGAATAATGAGGTGGCTATTTATTTCATCAAACAACTCGCCAACCTGCTGGGGCATGCGGATGAACAGACCGTCAACCTGACGCAGAAGCATATCAGAGGACGCCTTGCAGAAGCATTATTCAGGTTAAAAAACAAATACGGGACGGAAGCTGACGGTAAGACACTGGATATCAGTCTGAGCCGGGAGGACCTTGCCAGCCTGTCGAACATGACAACCAGCAATGCCATCCGCACACTCTCTGCGTTTGCTTCTGAGAAACTGATTGCCATTGACGGACGACACATCATGTTACTGGATGAGGAAAAGCTACATAAGGTGTCAAGAAAAGGCTAATCAGGAATCAGGAAATTAACCACCTCTTGCTCTACATTGATATGGTAAGCCCCAACGGGTGTACCAATCAGTCTGCCATCAATACTTACCAAAGCGTGTTTCGCCTCTTCCACTTTCACGTCACGAGTTCTGTATGGATGAACACTACGGTGATTCAGGAAACGTCCCGTCAACAGCAGCCATAGCCCTGCAAAGAACTGCAGCACACCTGTATGATAGACCACTGACACATCCAGCAATCCGTTATAAGGGACGGCATTGGGTGTTTGTCCATAGCCAGGGCCACTACCTATGCACATCGTCATCACTTTCCTGTTGATGACATCAGAATTGATCTTCACATTCATCTTATAGTCCATCCTATGGAAGATCATCAAGAAAATAGAGACAATGAACGACAGGGTACGTG